>Ga0302312_10001136_pt1 | contig 16657 bp, 13 predicted proteins | sample III_Palsa_N2_1_FD_200529 | JGI IMG/M metagenome (GOLD analysis project Ga0302312, IMG submission 200529) | Peat permafrost microbial communities from Stordalen Mire near Abisko, Sweden - III_Palsa_N2_1 | ecosystem: Environmental > Terrestrial > Soil > Palsa > Peat permafrost | place: Sweden... | reverse complement strand
TTAGCGCGGCGAATGCGGCGTCGACCATGTTCGGGTTGCCACACAGGTAGGCAATGTCGCGTTCGGCACTCGGCAGAAGTTCGGCCAGCACGTTCTGCACGTGGCCGCTGCGGTCGGTGCTGCGCGATATGTCGCGTGGTTGGCGGCTAAGGCAACCATGGAAGATGAAGCCAGGGTGTTGTTGCGCGAAAGCCTCGAACTCTTCGCCGTAGAGCAGCTCGGCTTCGGTGCGGGCGCCGTACAGCAACACTACTTCGCGGCCGCCTTTTGCCAGCAGTTTTTCGATCTGCGGCAGCATCGCGCGGTACGGGGTGACGCCGGTGCCGGTGGCGAGCAGGAGATAGCGCGGATGGGTGTCGGCGTCCTGCAGGCAGAAGCGGCCGTAGGGGCCGCTGGCATCGATGACGCCGCCGTTTTCGAGACCGCCCAGCAACTTGGTGGCCGCGCCGCCCTCGACATAGCTCACCGCGATCTCGATGCGCTGCACCGGCGAGCTGCCATCACCGATAGTAGCCACCGAGTAGCTGCGCTTGGTCGCGGTGCCGTCGTCGTAGTGAAAGTGCACCTGCAGGAACTGGCCCGGCACGAACGCCAGCGGCTGGCCGTCGACGCGCTCGAACACGAGGTGGCGCACCGTGGGGACAAGCATGCGGCTGTCGACGAGGCGGAGCTGGAAGTGGTCGGCCATGTAGCGGATTCCGGGACAGTGAGTGCACCGGCAGGGACCGGGCAGTGGCATCAAGCCCGCTATAATAGGTGGCTGCGAGCCACCGACCAAGCTGCATGGCACGCTCGGCTACCTGTTTTGCCGGTGCCAGCCATGCCCATGCAGCTGGTTTCCCTCGGCTTTCCCTCATCCGGCGTCATCCATGACCTCAACTCCCGCACTCGTTGTCGACAACCTGCGCAAGACCTACAGCAACGGCGTGGAGGCCCTCAAGGGCATCTCGCTGACGGTGCAGCCCGGCGATTTCTTTGCCCTGCTCGGCCCCAACGGCGCCGGCAAATCCACCCTGATCGGCATCCTGTCCTCGCTGGTGAACTCCAGTGGCGGCGATGCGCAGGTGTTCGGCGTGTCGGTGAACAAGCAGCGCAGCGAGGCGATGCGGCTGATCGGCCTGGTGCCGCAGGAAATCAACTTCAACCAGTTCGAGAAGCCATTCGACATCTGCGTGAACGAGGCCGGTTTCTATGGCATCCCGCGCAAGATTGCCGCCGAGCGCGCGGAGAAGTACCTGAAGGAACTGCGCCTGTGGGACAAGGCGCAGATGCAGGCACGCACGTTGTCTGGCGGCATGAAGCGACGCCTGATGATCGCCCGCGCGATGATGAACGAGCCGAAGCTGCTGATCCTCGACGAACCGACCGCGGGCGTGGATATCGAGATTCGCCGTTCGATGTGGCAGTTCGTCAGCGGCATCAACGCGGCCGGCACCACGGTGATCCTCACCACGCATTACCTGGAAGAAGCCGAGTCGCTGTGCCGCAATATCGCGATCATCGACCACGGCACGATCATCGAGAACACCAGCATGAAGCGCCTGCTGGCAACGCTGGATGTGGAGACGTTCGTGCTGGACGTCACCGCCATGCCCGACGAACTGCCCAGCCTGCCCGGCGTCACTCTGCGTCGTCGCGACGAACACATGCTGGAGGCCGAGATGGCCCGCTCGCATGACCTCAACTCGCTGTTCGCGGCACTATCCACGCACGGCATCATGGTGACCTCGATGCGCAACAAGACCAACCGGCTGGAGGAACTGTTCGTGCGGCTAGTGGAAGGTGGCCGCAACGGCCAGGAACACGCGGGCAAGGAGCAGGCAGCATGAGCAATACCGCCGCCAACCTGGTCGCCCTCAACACCATCGTGCGCCGCGAGATCGTGCGCATCGTACGGATATGGACGCAGACGCTGATTCCGCCAGCAATCACCATGACGCTGTATTTCGTGATCTTCGGCAAGCTGATCGGTAGCCGTATCGGCACGATCCAGGGCGGCTTCAGCTACATGCAATACATCGTGCCTGGCCTGGTCATGATGAGCGTGATCAACAACTGCTACGCGAACATCTCCAGCTCGTTCTTCGGCGCCAAGTTCAGCCGCGCAGTGGAGGAGATGCTGGTATCACCGATGCCGAACTGGGTGATCCTGCTCGGCTATGTGACCGGCGCGGTGGCGCGTGGACTGGTGGTTGGTGCGATGGTGCTGGGCATCGCCTTGCTCTTCACTTCGCTGCATGTGGCGCACCCTTTCATCACCTTCCTGTCGGTGCTGCTCGGCGCCACGATTTTCTCGCTGGCCGGCTTCGTCAATGCGGTCTACGCGAAGAAGTTCGACGACATCGCGCTGGTGCCGACCTTCATCCTGACCCCGCTGACCTATCTAGGCGGCGTATTCTATTCGGTGAACATGCTGGGCGAACCGTGGCAGGCGATCTCACGGATCAACCCGATCCTGTACATGGTCAATGCGTTCCGCTTCGGCGTACTCGGCATCAGTGACGTGCACGTCGGTGTCGCGTTCCTGGTGATGCTGGGCTTCGTGGCCGGGTTGTCGATCGTGGCGCTGCAGTTGCTCAAGCGCGGCGTCGGGCTGCGTTCGTAACGCATGCGCGTCAACAAATACATCAGCGAAGCCGGCCTGTGCTCGCGCCGCGAGGCGGATGATCTATTGATCGCCGGCCGCGTCACCATCAATGGTGAAGTGGTCTCGACGGGCGCCAAGGCACTCGAGGGCGACGAAGTGCGCGTCGATGGCGAGATCGTGCGTGCACGCATCCTCGCCGCCACACCGGCGGCGAAGAAGGCGGTGTATATCGCGCTGAACAAGCCGGTCGGCATCACCTGCACTACCGATCACGGCGTCGACGGCAACATCATCGACTTCGTCGACCATCCGCAGCGGATCTTCCCGATCGGGCGGCTGGACAAGGATTCCGAAGGGCTGATCCTGCTGACCAGCAACGGCGATATCGTCAACGAGATTCTGCGTTCGGAGAACCACCACGAGAAGGAATACCTCGTTGCGGTGAACAAGTCGGTCACCGACGAATTCCTCGCCGGCATGGCCAAGGGGGTGCGCATCCACGGCCAGATGACCCAGCCGTGCCGCGTGCGCCGGATCGCCAAGTACGGTTTCTCGATCGTGCTGACCCAGGGCCTGAACCGGCAGATCCGCCTGATGGCCGCCGCGTTCGGCTACCGCGTGACCCAGCTGCGCCGCGTGCGCATTGTCAACGTGAAGCTCGCCCACCTGAAGGTCGGCCAGTGGCGCAATCTCACGGAAGCGGAGCTGAAAGGGCTTCTGCCCGGGCGCATGCAGTGGTAAGTGTGACTTGGTGGCCTTACGCCGCCGGCAGACTCTGCAGATCCCAGCGCGGATAAACCTGCACCGAGGCGTCCTGATGCTGGCCGCTGGCCAGCCGGATCGCGCCGGCCAAGGCGATCATCGCGCCGTTGTCGGTGCAGAAGTCCATCCGCGGGAAGTACACCTGGAAGCCGTCCTTCGCAGCGGCTGCGGCCAGTTCGCTGCGCAATCTTCGGTTTGCGCCGACGCCGCCTGCGATCACCAACCGCTGCGCACCGCTGGCCTGCAAGGCGCGTCTGCACTTGATGATCAGCGTGTCGACGATCGCCTCCTCGAACGCGCGGGCGATGTCGGCGCGGGTCTGTTCGCTCTGATCCGACTTCTGCCAGGCCAGCAGCACCTGGGTCTTCAGGCCGGAGAAACTGAAATCCAGCCCGGGCCGGTCGGTCATCGGGCGTGAGAAGCGAAACGCCCCGGGCCGACCCTGTTCGGCCAGCTTGGCCAGCGCCGGACCACCCGGATACGGCAAGCCCATCAGCTTGGCGGTCTTGTCGAACGCCTCACCGGCGGCATCGTCCAGCGTGTCGCCGAGGATGGTGTACTGGCCGATCGCCTTGACCTCGACCAGCATGGAATGGCCGCCGGACACCAACAGCGCCACGAACGGCGGTTCCGGCGGGTTTTCCTCCAGCAGCGGCGCCAGCAGGTGACCTTCCATGTGGTGTACCCCGATCGCCGGTACACCCAGCGCCCAGGCCAGTGCGCGCCCGGCGGAAGCCCCCACCAGCAAGGCACCAACCAGGCCGGGGCCGGCGGTATAGGCCACCCCGCCCAGGTCCTGCACGGTCATCCCGGCCTCGGCCAGCGCTTCGCGGATCAGCGGCAGCAGCTTGCGTACGTGGTCGCGGCTGGCCAGTTCCGGCACCACCCCGCCGTAGTCGGCATGCAGCTTGATCTGGCTATATAAGGTGTGCGCCAGCAGTCCACGACCCGGCGCATCCGGCTCCCAGCGCAGCAGGGCCACCCCGGTTTCATCGCACGAAGTCTCGATGCCCAGCACCGGGCCGGTTACCGGCTTGTTCGCCACCTTTGAAAATTCTGTGATATCCACGGTATAATTCGCGGCTCGCCCTATTTGACAGTCCCGTACATGCGGGCAGATTACCACTCGGAGTTTCCATGCCCAACGTAAAAGTTCGCGAGAACGAGCCGTTCGAGATTGCACTGCGTCGTTTCAAGCGTACCTGCGAGAAGGCCGGCGTCCTGGCTGAAACGCGCAAGCGTGAGTTCTATGAGAAGCCGACCCAGGAGCGCAAGCGCAAGCGCGCTGCCGCGGTGAAGCGTCACCTGCGTCGCCTGTCGCGTGACGTCTCGCGCAAAGTCCGCCTGTACTGAGTTTCCCCCTGATCTGCCGCTTCGTCGGTGGATCCAGCAGCGCTCCGGCGCTGCATGCACAGGAAACGCGGTCGGCGCGGGTTCTCGCAGCCACCGCAAGCACTCGGCTTCGATCTGGCCGGTGTTGTCCCCTCAGGACAACGCCGGCTTCGTCGTTTCCGTAGAATGGATTTCCCCCTATCTCCCGAGGCTCCCGGCATGACGCTCAAGCAGCAGCTCACCGAAGACATGAAAAACGCCATGCGCAGCGGCGAAAAGCACCGGCTGGGGGTGATCCGGCTGATGCTGGCCGCGATCAAGCAGCGCGAGGTGGACGAGCGGATCGAGCTGGATGACGTGCAGATCCTCGCCACGCTGGAAAAGATGCTCAAGCAGCGGCGCGACTCGGTCAGCCAGTTCGATGCCGCCCACCGCGAGGATCTGTCCGCGATCGAGCGTGCCGAGATGGTGGTCATCGAAACCTACTTGCCGAGCAAGCTGAACGAGGCGGAGATCGACGCCTTGATCGCGGCCGCGATCAGCGACACCGGCGCCAGCTCGGCCCGCGACATGGGCAAGGTGGTCGCCGCGGTGAAGGAAAAGGCCGCCGGCCGCGCCGACATGGCCGTGGTGTCCGGCAAGATCAAGGCAAAGCTGGCCGGTTGAGGCTTCCACCGGTTCTTGCTGTCGGCAGGATCACCGCCAGTACCGCCACAAGCCGGCGATGCATCCCGTTCACATCCAGCCCGTTACAAAAGCGCACTTGGCTTGCCGGGCAATCTTCCTGCCGCGCAGCCGCTCATCGCCGCAGGAGAAACGCATGATCAAGTGGGCCATCATTTTCGCCATCGTCTCGCTGGTCAGCGGCTGGCTCGGTTTCGGTGGAATCTCCGGCGCCACGGCAACCATCGCCAAGGTGTTGTTTGCGTGCTTCGTGATCCTGTTCCTGCTGGCCGTGCTGGCGGTGATCGGCGTGATCCACCTTTTCTGACGACGAATTGTCGTCATCAGGCCGGCGCACGCCATTGCATGCGCCGGTGATCCGGTACCCGCCCCTGCCGATTGGCAAGCGTCGAGCGGCGTTCGCCGGTGACCTCGAAGCCCAGTCGCTGGTATAGCCGCTGGGCATCCGGGTTGGTCGTCGCCACATCCAGTATCACCGGATCCCGAGGGGCAGCCCGCGTCGTATCGAGCAGGTGGCCGACCAGGGCCGAGCCGAAGCCATGGCCGCGCCATGACGGGCTCACCGCCAGATGTGCCAGATAATGCATGGCGCCAGTCGGTGGCGGGATCACCGACTCCACCCTCAGGCCACGCGCGATCACCCCGGTCGCATGGCGCCAGCCGTAATGACCGAGGATCTGGCGCGCTGCCGCCAGCGTGAACGGCCATTTCGTGGCGCCACCATAGCCAGCGCCGACCGCCACCACTGCGCCATCCAATTCACCCACCACATGATTGCGCCAGCCAAACTCACCGGCACCGTCGGTGAATGCCTGGCGCAGGAACGCCTGCGCATCGCTATATCCCGGTACGGCGAAAACGTAATCGAACGCCGCCGGACCGGAGCTGTGCATCAGCGGTACCGCCTGCAGCGCATCCTCCGGTGCTGCCGGCCGAAACTGCACCGCTTTATGTCCAGCCTGATGCATCAGGGACCTCATAATGAGCAACCGGGAGTTGTCCGGGATGCTAGCTTGACGAACACGCGAGTACGGTCCCGCACCGGCAGATTGGCCGGGTTGCCCACTGCATTGGCCGACTCGCCCCCGTCGCCGCGGTGCAGGCCCTAAACTAGGGCGCTTATGCGCGGCCTGATTCCCGACAGTTTCATCGATGAACTGCTTGCCCGCGTCGACATCGTCGACGTGATCGAGCGGCGCGTGCCGCTGAAGAAGGCCGGGCGCGAATGGACTGCCTGCTGCCCGTTCCACAACGAGCGTTCGCCGTCGTTTTACGTCAGCCCGGCCAAGCAGTTCTTCCACTGCTTCGGTTGCGGCGCGCACGGCAGCGCGGTGAAGTTTCTGATGGACTACGAGCGGCTGGAGTTTCCCGACGCGGTCGAGGAACTGGCGCAGACGGTCGGCTTGAAAGTGCCACGCGAAGGCGGTCGCGAGGCCGCACCGCGCGAGGACAAGACCGACCTGTACGCGCTGCTGGATGCGGCCGCCGGCTGGTATGAGGGCGAGCTGCCGCGCAGTGCCGAGGCGCAGGCGTACTGCAAGAAACGCGGGCTGGACGCGGAAACCATCAAGCAGTTCCGGCTCGGCTGGGCGCCGGCCGGCTATGACGGTGTGATCAAGGCACTGGGCAGCAGCGAGCGGCGCATGCAGCTGCTCAACGAGGCCGGCATGGTCGCCAGCAGCGAGCGTGGCAGCAAGTACGACCGCTTCCGCGAGCGGCTGATGTTCCCGATCCTCGACCGCCGCGGCCGGGTGATCGCATTCGGTGGAAGAGTTTTAAGTTCGGAGCAGTCGCCGAAATATCTGAATTCGCCCGAGACACCGCTGTTCCACAAAGGGCGTGAGTTGTTCGCGCTGTGGCAGGTGAAACAAGCCAATGCGAATCTGACGCGGATCATGGTGGTCGAGGGCTACATGGACGTGATCGCGTTGCATCAGGCCGGCCTGCCGATCGCGGTGGCCACGCTGGGCACGGCGACCACGCCGGAGCACACCGAGGTGCTGTTCCGCGCTGCGCCGGACGTGGTGTTCTGCTTCGATGGCGACCGCGCCGGCCGTGCCGCGGCATGGAAGGCGCTGGAGTCCGCCCTCCCGCGACTGCGCGACGGCCGCCAGGCGTACTTCCTGTTCCTACCCGATGGCGAGGATCCCGATTCGCTGGTGCGCAAGGAGGGCAAGGACGGCTTCGAGCAGCGCATCAAGCAAGCGATGCCGTTGTCGGACTACTTCTTCAACGAGCTGTCGCACGATGTGGAAATGGGCAGTCTCGATGGTCGCGCGCGACTGGCCGAACGCGCCCGCCCGCTGATCGCGAAACTGCCCGATGGCGCGTTCCGTGACCTGATGGCACAGGAGCTGGAGCGACGCAGTGGCGCCCGTGCGGTATTGCAGGCCGACCCCGCCACGCATCGCGCGGTGCAACGACCGGTCGCCGTGCAGCGCAGCCTGGTGCGCAGCGCGATCTCGTTGCTGCTGGCGCAGCCGGGCGTGGCCGATCAGGTGGAAAGGCCGTACCGCTTCCTGCGCCTGGACAAGCCGGGCGTGGAACTGCTTGCCGAACTGCTCGACATCGCCCGCTCACGTCCCGGTATCAATCCGGCCATGCTGGTCGAGCATTTCGCCGAACGGCCGGAGTACCCGTCGCTGCAGAAGTTGATGGCAGCGATGTCGGTGGGTGAACCGGAACTCCAGCGCATCGAATTCTTCGAAGCGCTGGCCCGGATGGAAGAACAGGCCATCACGCTGCGACGCGAGGCACTGCACGCCAAGATGAGCCAGGGCCCGCTGGACAGCGCCGAAAAAGCCGAACTGCGCGAGCTGTTGGCGGCGCGTGGCCGGCCACCGGTCACTTCAGCCTGAATGTTGATGCTGCAGTGCAGGTCGACTCATCGCTGCCGGCTCATGCAGAGTCGTTGCACATCAACAACAACCCGACTATGGGATCATGCCCCGTTGCCACAATGCGGGTTCGCATGAAGCGCAAGGATATCGATGGATCTGCTTGAACGATTGATCACGATCTTCGCCGAGAACGGTTACCTCGCGGTGTTCATCGCGTTGATGATCTGCGGCGCGGGCCTGCCGTTACCGGAGGACATCACCCTGGTCGCTGGCGGCGTCATCGCCGGACTTGGCTACGTCAATGTGCACGGCATGTTCGCGCTGGCAATGTTTGGCGTGCTGCTGGGTGATTCCGCGATCTTCCTGCTCGGCCATCATTACGGCGCGCGCATGCTGAAGTGGCGGCTGGTGGCACGCATACTCACGCCCAAGCGCTATGCGATGGTGCAGGAAAAATTCGTGCGCTACGGCAATCGCATGCTGTTCATCGCGCGCTTCCTGCCCGGCATGCGCACCACCGTCTACATCACCGCCGGCACCAGTCATCGCGTGTCGTTTACGCGCTTCCTGCTGATCGACGGATTGGCCGCGCTGATCAGCGTGCCGTTCTGGGTATATCTCGGCTATTTCGGCGCCGACAACCACGAGTGGCTGATGAAATGGGTGCGCCGCGGCCAGGGCAGCCTGTGGGCGCTCGTCGGCCTGGTCGTATTGGCCGGGCTGGTGCTGTGGTGGCGGCATCGGCACCACGCGCACCGCACCCCTGACTGAACCGGCACGGTGGCATCACGGATCATGACGACGGCGCCGCCACGTCATGCCGATTCCACCAGCCACCGCCGAGCGCCTGGAACAATGCCACGGTATCGGCATAACGGTTCGCACGCGCTTGCGCGAGGCTGATCTCGGCCTGCCGCCAGGTCTGTTCGGCATTCAGCATGGCGATCTCGCTGAGATCACCCAACGCCAGTTGCCGCTGCGCGATCGCCAGACTGCGCGCAGCAGCCCGTTCGGCCAGTTCGGCTGAAGCCAGCGCCGCGGCATCGGACTGCACCGCGTGCAGCACGTCAGCCACGTTCTGCACCGCATCGATCACTGTGCTGCGGTACTGCGCGGCGCTCTGCCGGTAGGTCGCCTCGGCCGCGCGCTGCTTGTGCTTCAGCGTGCCGCCATCGAACAGCGGCGCGGTGATCGCAGCACCGATATTCCAGAAGCCGGTACCGGTGCTCAGCAAGGAACTCGCGCTCTCTGCCGCGCTGCCGATGTTCGCGGTGATCTGCACGTTTGGCAGCCGGTTGGCGATCGCCACACCGACCTGTGCGCTGGCCGCATGCAGCTGCTCGTCGGCCATGCGCACGTCGGGACGCTGTTCGACCAGGCGTGCCGGCAGGCTCAGCGGCAGCTCGGCCGGCAACTGCAGCGCATCCAGCGTGAAGCGGGCATCGATGGTGTCGCTCGGCATGCGTCCGCTGAGCGCGGCAAGCAGATCGCGTTGCTGCGCAAGCTGTTTCTCCAACGGTGGCAGTGTGGCACGGCTCTGTTCAAGCGCCGCCTGCTGTGCGGCGACGGCAGCCTCGGGTGCATCACCGAGCGTCTGCTGGCGCAGCAGCGTCGCCATGATCTTTTCCTGGTCCGCGATGATCCTGTGGGTGGCGTCGATCTGTGCGCGCAATGAGGCTTCCTCGATCGCGGCGTTGACCAGGTTGGTCGTCAGCGTGAGATAGGTCGCCTCCAGCTGGAAGCGCTGGGCATTCGCCTGCGCCACCAGCGATTCCACCTGGCGGCGGTTGCCACCCCACAGATCTGGCGAGTACGAAATACTGAGTTGCGCCGTGGTGAGGTTGTACAGCGTGCTGTTCGAAGCGACGTTGCTGGACAGCACGTTGCCGGTTTTCTGCCGGGTCGGATTGACGCTGGCATCGACGCTGGGGAAATACGCGCCGCGCTGCGCGCGCACGTTTTCCCACGCCGCCTGCAACGCCGCCTGCGCCGCATCGGCGTCGGCATTGTGCTTCAGCGCATCGTCGATCAGCGCATTCAGCGGTTCCGAATGGAACAGCGTCCACCACTGACCCGGAATGTCCATCGTCTGCACGAACTGCTGCGCGTTGCCGCCCGGCCCCGTCGTGGAAACGGTCGCCTGCGGTGTTGCCGTCGGCGCATAGTCATGGGCGGCAGGTGCCGCCGGACGCTGGTAATCCGGTCCGACCGCGCATGCGCTGAGCAGCAGGCCGATGCCAAGACCGAGCAGCATGTTGCCAGCGCGCCACGGGGTGATTTTGTGGAAAGCATGCATGGTCAGATGTCCCTCGCCGACGGCGCGTGACCGCGGTGCCTCTCGATGAAGCGCTCGATCGCGAAATAGAAGCTGGGCAGGATGTACAGCGTAAGCAAGGTGGCAATCGGCAGGCCACCTACCACCACGGTGGCCAGGCCGCGCTGCACGTCCGTACCGATGCCAGTGGCCATCGCAGCCGGCAGCATGCCCACGCTGGCCACGGTCGCCGTCATCAATACCGGGCGGAAGCGCTCGGTGGCGCCGGCCAGCACCGCCTCTGCCAGCGTCAGGCCTTCCTTTCGCACACGATTGATGTTCGACACCATGATGATGCCGTTTTGCACCGCCACACCGAACAGGGCAATGAAGCCCACGGCCGTGGCGATGTTCAGCGTCTCGCCGCGCAGATGCAGCGAAATCAGGCCACCCACGGCAGCCAGCGGCACCACGGCCAGCACCAGCACGGCCTGATGCAGCTTGCCGAACTCGGCGAACAGCAGCACGGCCATGATCGCCAGCACCATGCCAAGCACCACGATCAGGCGCGCCTGCGCGCGCTGCGCATTCTGGAAATTGCCGGCCCATTCCAGCCGATAATCCTGTTTGTCGTAGTGCACCTTCGCGTCGATCTGCTGTTGGGCGTCGGCCAGGTACTCCGACAACGCACGGTCACGGTTGTCGATGCGGATGGTCAACTCGCGATGGTCCTGTTCGTGTGAGATCGTGCTCTCGCCGGTCTTCAGGCTGATATGTGCGACCAGCTTGAGCGGCACCTGGGCGCCGTTGGCCGCGGTAAGTGGCAGCTGGCCGATCGCCTCGATATTGTTGGCCACTTCGTTCGACACGCGCGCAGTCACGTTATAGACGCGATCGCCCACATAGACCTGGGTGATCGGTGTGCCGCCGATCGCGGTCTGGATCAGGTTGCTGATATCGGCGATGTTGATGCCATAGCGTGCCGCCGCGTCGCGGTCCGCCTCGATCGCCAGTTGCGGGATAGGCGGCTCCTGGAAGATCGACGCATCCGCCGTGCCGCGCACATTCCGGAGCACGTCGACGATCTGGCCACCGATGCGGCGCAGTTCCTTGAAATCGTCACCATAGATACGAAGCACCAGCGGACTGTGCGCACCGCCAACCATGTCGTTCTCGCCATCCACGATCGGCTGGCTAATGCCCACGCTGATGCCGGGAATCTGCTGCATCCGCGCGTTGAACTTGCGCAGGAACTCCGCCTTGGTCTCGCCGTTCGTCCAGCTGCCATAGGGCTTGAGGCCCACCGCTGACTCGACGTGCGACGGCGTCCACGGATCGGTGCCGGTATCGTTGCGGCCGAGCTGGGTCACCACGTAGGAGACTTCCGGAAATTCGCGCACGGCGCGGCGCAGCTCGGCCGTCATCGCACTGGCTTTATCCAGCGACAACCCGGTCGGCATCTGCACCTGCAGCCACAGTGAACCCTCATCCAGGTCGGGCAGGAATTCGCGCCCGATCGTCGCACCCAGCAACACCACGCTGAGCAGCGCCACGCCCGCCACCGTATAAACCACCGGCAGCTTGTGCAGCAGCCGGCCCAGGCTGATGCGGTAAGCCGCCTGCAGCCGCTCCAGTGGCTTGTTGTGGAACAGCTTGCGCGGCTTGCGCAATGCGATATAGGCCAGCCCGGGCGTCAGGGTGACCGTGCACAGCAACGCGGCCAGCAAGGCATAGCCCACGGTGAACGCCATCGGGCGGAAAAGCTTGCCTTCGGCATGTTCGAATGCGAACAACGGCAGGTAGGCGGTGATGATGATCAGCGTGGCGAAGAAGATCGAGCGGCCGACGTGTTTGGTCACCGTCATCACATCGTCTTCGGTAAGCACTTCGTTGGGTTTCTCCTCGCGCCGGCGCAGGATCGCCTCCATCACCACGATGGTGCCGTCGACGATCACGCCGAAGTCGATCGCGCCCAGCGAGAACAGGTTCGCCGGCATCCGGGTGAACTGCATCAGGATGAACACGGTGACCAGCGACATCGGGATCGCCACCGCCGCCACCAGCGCCGAACGCGGGCTGCCGAGGAACAGGATCAGCACGATGCAGACCAGGCCAACGCCCTCCATCACCGTGTGGAAGACTTTTTCCTTGGTCGCGTTGACCAGGTCGTCGCGATCGATGTACGGCACGATGCGCACGTCCTGCGCGGCGAACTGCTTGTTGAGTTCAGCCACCCTGGCGTGGATGCTTTCGAGCACGCGCGACGGGTTCTCGTACTTGAGCAGGTCGACGATGCCCTCGATCGTGTCGGGATTGTTGTCCTTGCCGAGGATGCCTTCGCGCACCTGATGGCCGTACTGCAATTTGCCCAGGTCGCGCACGAACACCGGCACGCCATTGGTCTGGATGACCACGATGTTGCCCAGATCCTTCAGCGTGTGCACCATACCGATGCCACGCACGATGTAGGACTGCTCGCCCCGGGTGATGCGGCCGCCGCCCGCGTTCGCGGTATTGGCCGAAATCGCGCTGCTGACCTGGCTCACGCTGACGCCGTAATGCAGCAACTGGGCCGGATCCAGTTGCAGTTGGAACTCCTTGGTGAAGCCGCCGAAGATATCGACGTTGGCAACGCCGGGGATCTGTTCCAGCGCGGGCACGATCACCCAGTTCTGCAGTTCCGAAAGCTGCATCAGGTTCTTGCTGCTGGACTCCAGCGTGTAGCGATAAATCTCACCGGCAGGCCCGGATACGGGATCGAGACCAGGCGTGATCCCGGGCGGCAGCGTGACCTGGCCGATCCGCTCCATGATGCGCTGGCGTTCCCAGTAATCCTCGGCGCCATCCTTGAATACCAGCGTGATCAGCGACAGGCCGAACGTGCTGCTCGAGCGCATGCTCACCAGCCCAGGCGTGCCAGCCAAACCACGTTCCAACGGGGTGGTGATTTCCTGTTCGATTTCCTCGGCGGCCAGGCCCGGCACCTGGGTGGTGACCTGGGCAGTGACGTCGCTCAGTTCCGGATACGCCTCGATCGCCAGCTGGGTCCAGGAGTAATAGCCGAAGCACGCGACGAGGATCGTCACGACAATGAACAACACGCGCTTCTGGAAGCAGAAGTGAAAGATCGCGTTAATCATTGAGCAGCACTCCGCCCTTCACGATCACGCGATCGCCCGCCTTCAGGCCTTTCACCACGCGCGCACCGGCCGTCTCGTCGTAGCTGAGCTCGACCGTGCGACGCTCGAACGTCCACGGCGACACTTCGACGAACACCGTGATGCTGTCGTTGTTCATCAGCAGCGCCGACTCCGGCACGAACACCTGCGCCGGTTGCGGGATGTTGAAGCTCGCATTCGCGTACATGTTCGGCTTCAACCGTCCGTCCGCATTGGCCACGGCAACGCGCACCATGTCGCGCCGGGTGTCCGCCTGCAACAGGGGGCTGACGAAACTCACGCGACCATGGAACACCTGGTCCGGATAGGCCGACAGGATCGCGTCGACCGGTTGCCCCTTGGCAACCAGTCCGACATCGCTTTCCGGCACATTCGCGGTGATCCAGACTGTATCGAGATTGGAGACGGTCATCATCGCCGCGGTGGCGTCATTGACATACATGCCGGGCGACACCGACAGCGCGGTCACGTAGCCGCTGATCGGCGCGACTACATTCATCGTCCGCGTGGATCCCGATCCGCCCACGGCGGTGAGACGTGTCTGCGCGCGATTGAACTCGGCCAGCGCCTGGTTGTAGCCGCTCTGCGCGGCCTCCAGGTCCTTCACCGCATTACCACCGGCCTGCTGTACGCCATGCGCGCGGTCCAGGCTCTTCTTCGCCAGATCGAGCGCATCGCGTGCCTTGGCGACATCGGAGTTGGCCTGCGCCAGGTCGCCCGAATCAACCACGGCCAGCAGCTGCCCGCGGATGACGTGGTCACCAAGTCCGACTTTCAGCTCGACCACCCGACCAGTCAATGCCGGCAGCACGTTGGCGGTACGCGCCGGATCGGCTTCGACCGTCGCCGGGAACACCATCGCATGCGGGGCGGCGCGCATCTCGACCGGCTGCACCACCAACTCCGAACGCAGCGGCGATTTCACGGGCACCTGCAGCTGGCCGTGATCGGCGATGACCACCGGTGCGGGTTGCGCCTCGTCGCCCGACCCATGTGAACAGGCAGCAAGGGACCATACCAGCACGATGGCGGCGGACAGGCGCAAAAGATTCTGGACGGAACGGAACGACATGAGCTTCCCCTTCGACATGAAGGTATGAACGGACCCGCGGCGATCATGCGAGCGGCGGGCGATGCATACGGCAAGGGAAAGGCAGGCAGTTCGCTGCTGAACTGTCGGCGCATTCCGGACCGCGGTAAGACCGTGAACGGTCGCCGCGTCCGGAGCTCACTTCAGGGCGAAGTGCGCACGAATACGGCGTCAGTACGGCTGGCTTGGATGTGGTTGATCGATTGAAGGACTACTGTGCAAGAGCTGTGTTCTCCTGTTTGCTCGATGTCGATGACAAAAGTGTTACAGCACGCCGTTGCTGGGGCTAGGGGATTCGCGAACCAGCCGTTCCTGCAGCAGCCCGACACGCTCCAGCACCGGGTAGGCAAGCGCAGCCAGATGCGAATGTATGCGCTTGAGGTCGCGCAGGATGCGCAGGTAAACGTCGCCGCCACCACCATCGTCACGCTGCTCGCGCAGTGCGCGAATGTGCCGCTCCGAGCTTTCGTTCTCCATTCGCCACAACGCCGGCTTGCGCGCCACCAGCTGCTGCGCAGCGCGCACGTCACTGCGCAGGAACACCGCCACCGCCAGCTGCAGGCTCTCCATCACCTGGTTGTGCATCGCGGCCAGGTCGAGGATGTCGTCGGCGCTGAAATCCTGGCCGCGCTCGGCCTTCTTCGCCGCGAACTCCATCAGGTTGTTCGCGGTGATGTCGCCGATATGCTCGATGTTGATGATGAAGGACAGGATGTCCTGGCTGCGCTCGCCGTCTTCCTCGTTCAGCGCTTCGCCGCCGAGGTCGGCGAGGTATTCGCGGATCGCCACGCCGAGCCGGTCCAGGGTCGGATCCATCCGGCTGATCGCGGCAGCGCGCATGCGGTCATCCTTGCCGAACACCTCGACCAGCCCCTTGAGCATGTTCTCGACCATGTCGAGCATGCGCATCGCCTCGCGCGCCGCATTCGCCAATGCCACGTTGGCGCTGTCCAACGCGGCGGGATCGAGATACTGCGGCACCGAAGCATCGGACGGCTTCGGCGGCTCCGGCAACAGGCGTACCAGGAATTGCGCAAAGCGCTCGACCGGCAGGATGAACAGCAACGCCAACGCGAGATTGAACGCTGTATGGAAATTCACCACGATGCGTGCCGGCGACACGCCCAGCGGCGCCAGCCACTGCGTGATCAGATGCAGCAGTGGCAGGCAGATCAGGCAGCCGAAGGCGCGTACCAGCAGGTTGCCCAGCGGCAGCCGACGCGCCACCGGCGAACCCGCATCAAACAGCGCCGGCAGCGTGCCGCCGAGGTTCGCACCCAGCACCAGTGCCAACGCACCCGGTGCATCGACCACGCCCGTAGTCGCCAGCGAGACGATCAACAGCACCACCGCCACACTGGAATGGCACGCCCAGGTCAGCACCGCCGCGACCAGCAGCGCAATGAACGGCTCGTCCGACAGGCTTTGCAGCACGGCGCGCAACGCCTGTGCGTTCTCCATCGGCGCCATCGTCAACACCAGCAGGTGCAACGACAACAGCATCAGGCCCAAGCCGATCGCGACACGACCAAGGTTCTCGTAGCGCACATCATCGCTGCGCCGGTGCACCGCGGTGCCGAGCAGTATCAGGATCGGCGCAATCACCGCGATGTCGAATGACATCACCTGCACGATCAGCGTGGTGCCGACATTCGCGCCCAGCATCACCACCAACCCCGGCGCCAGGCCGAGGAAACCGCTCGCGGCGAACGAGGTTGCCATCATGCCGGTAGCGGTACTGCTCTGCAGCAGCGCGGTGATGCATACGCCGAACGCGAATGCAGCCGGACGCCGCCCGAGATAACGGCCCAGCCAGCGGCGCAGCGCGCTGCCGTAGCCGCGCAGCACGCCACTGGTCACCATGTGCGTGCCCCATAGCAGCAGCGCGACATAGCCAGCGATGTCGAACAAGGCGAATGTGCCTTTCAT
>Ga0302312_10001119_pt1 | contig 16792 bp, 12 predicted proteins | sample III_Palsa_N2_1_FD_200529 | JGI IMG/M metagenome (GOLD analysis project Ga0302312, IMG submission 200529) | Peat permafrost microbial communities from Stordalen Mire near Abisko, Sweden - III_Palsa_N2_1 | ecosystem: Environmental > Terrestrial > Soil > Palsa > Peat permafrost | place: Sweden... | reverse complement strand
TGATGAGAAGGGGATTGAACTGCTGTGTGAAGTCTCCCATGACCTGTCAGAGATCGTAGTGGGTGATCCCGGAAGACTACGTCAGATCCTGATCAACCTGGTAGGGAACGCTCTAAAATTCACCGCAGAAGGTGAGGTCAGTCTAAAGGTCCAGGCAGATTTGATAGAGGAGAAAGCGGCAACTCTTCACTTCATCGTTTCCGATACGGGAGTGGGTATCGCGCCGGAAAAGCTAAAGGTTATCTTCGACTCGTTCAGTCAGGCCGATACCTCGACGACGCGTGAATTTGGAGGGACCGGACTCGGCCTGACCATCTCCAGGCGCCTGATTGAAATGATGGGTGGACGTATCTGGGTGGAGAGCGAACCGGGTGTGGGCTCCCGTTTCCACTTCACCGTGAGGCTGGGAAGCGCGGTGAAGCGTGAGGTCGTAATCGAGAACACCGCCGGTGCGGCGATTTTGCGTGGAGTCAAAGTTCTGATTGTTGATGACAACCGCACAAATCGACGAATACTGGAAGGCCTTGTGGTCCGATGGGGAATGAATCCGACCACAGCATCCGACGGAGAAAAAGCGTTAATCGAATTATCGGCGGCACGAGAGGCCAGCGAACCATATGGTCTTATCCTGACCGACATGCACATGCCTAAGATGGATGGATTTGGCCTTGTACAACACATCAAAGGAAAGCCAGAGTTATCCACGTCTACGATCATGATGCTTACCTCTGGTGGTCAGCGAGGGGATGCGGCACGTTGCGAAGAACTTGGGATTGCCGCCTACCTGCTGAAGCCGGTCCGCCAATCTGAACTACGAGAGGCCATAGCGCGAGTGTTGAGCGCGAAAGAGCTAGCCGGGGTGGCACCAATGATCACACGATACTCGCTGCAGGAGAACCACGACCCTGCAAAGATTTTGCATGTTCTGCTTGCAGAAGACAATGCAGTCAACCAAAAGCTGGCAATGCGACTGCTCGAGAAGCGAGGTCACCAGGTAACTTTGGCTGCCAACGGGAAAGAAGCGCTGTCGGCCCTAGAGAAAAAATCCTATGATCTGGTCTTGATGGATGTCCAGATGCCGGAGATGGATGGGCTGGAAGCTACGATGCTACTCCGTGAAAAAGAGAAGCTTTCGTTCGGACATCAATCGGTTGTTGCCATGACGGCGCTGGTGATGAAGGGCGATCGAGAAAGATGTATAGCAGCTGGCATGGATGGCTATCTCTCTAAACCGATCCGTCCACAGGAGCTTGACGAAGTGTTGGATAGATATCTGGCTCTGGATCGTGTTGAACATTCGGTTCCGAAGCCCAGCGATTTGCCTGAGGCTTCCGTCTGCGCTGCGGAGCTTCTGGAGCGGATCGATGGAGATCGCGCTTTTCTCTCGGAACTGGTCGAATTATTGCGTGTAGATTATCCAGGACAAATACGAACGGCCAGGGAAGCGATCGCGAAGGGCGATGCCGAGGCATTGCAGCGAGTTGGGCATGCTCTGAAAGGTGCATTGGGAAATCTTGCCGCTCCGATTGCATCGAGGATTGCGGGTGAACTTGAGTCGATGGGGAAAACCGGCAATATTGAATTTGCCGAAATCAAGGTAGTTGCGCTGGAGAAAGAGATGACTCGCGCTATTAAGACATTGGAAGGCTTGTGCCTCGAGGTCGTAAAGTGAAGATTCTCATCGCGGATGATGATTCGATTTCGCGTCGACTGATGGAACGAACTCTTCAGCACAGTGGATACGAAGTTGTTACGGCTGAAGACGGACGGCAGGCAGCGTTTGAATTGTCCAGGGCAGGTGGTCCTCGCCTCGCATTAATCGATTGGATGATGCCTGAACTGGACGGTCCGGGCGTCTGCCGTGAGGTACGGAGCAAGCACGACGATTCGTATACTTACATTTTGCTGCTGACATCGAAGGAGTCGAGTGAAGATGTCGTGAAAGGACTGGAGGCAGGAGCGGATGACTATCTAACGAAGCCATGCCACCCTGCAGAGTTGAAAGCAAGATTACATACCGGGCGGCGTATTCTTCAGCTTGAGGATAAGCTGGTGGAAGCCCGTGAAGAGATGCGCTTCAAGGCAACCCATGACGCGCTGACATCCTTATGGGACAGGGGCGCCATTCTCGCGCTCCTGCAAAGCGAACTGAGCCGGTCAACACGGGAACCCTCTCCGGTATCATTGCTGCTTTGCGACGTCGACCATTTCAAACAGATCAACGACGACCATGGTCATCCGACTGGCGACGAGGTTCTCGTGGAGGTGTCCACACGCCTTCTGGATGCGGTCAGGCCGCATGATGCTGTGGGTCGCTATGGCGGGGAAGAGTTCTTGATTGTCCTGGTCGGCTGCGGTGCAGAACATCTAAAAGAACGCGCTGAACAGGTACGGTCAGCAATCAGTGATTTCCCATTTTCTACGGCAGAGGGGACAATCTCCGTGTCTTTGAGCTTAGGGGCCATTACCATTGAAAGTTGGGATAAATCAATGCTGATTGAACCGTTTCTGAAACAGGTAGATGAAGCGCTTTATCGGGCGAAGGAGTCGGGTCGTAACCGAGCTGTCTTCGCCGGGTCGTTCGTTGCCCTGTGATTGGCGATGTTTCAAGTGTTGATGGTTCCTGGTACGACATCCTGGATTTCTCGGCTACTCGCGATAAACACAGTTCGCAGTTCGATCTCCTATGATCGCCTCAGGGGGGACTTCCTGTTAGCCTCAACACCAGCTACTACTACAACTGTGGACACAGCTTCGCTCCCGCCGGTGGCTCTACCGGAAAGGAGTGGATCTATAACGACTACAGCTCCGGTAGTTCGCTGGGCTGCTACTCGGCGATCCCGCAGTATGATCTCAAAAACCTGCCCGATCGCATCTCTAGCGTTCGTATACCTATCATGCCCAGCTTCGATGCTTCACTGCAGGATAGCTTCCCGCTCATTGAGAAGTCGTATCTCATCTTCCGCATCGACGTCTTCAACATGACCAACAGCGTGCTTTTCCCGGACCCGATGCCAACCCGGCAGACGGAGCTCCGGTGAGATCTGCAACCGGCTGCTACACCGGCTATGGCACCATCAGCCAGACTCAACAGAAGGAGGGGGCAGGGAAGCGAATCCGCATCATTGACCTCTTTCATGGAATAACAGCAATGAGACGCAACTCATTAAAACCAGTTGGAACAGACCGCTCTCTGTACCTCTCATTACACAGATTTTGCTGTTATTGGACCCTACGCACTTCAAACTTCAAGACGGGATCGAACTGCCGACGCCCGCCTTTTGCGGCCATTGATTCTAAATGGTGGCCAGAGACGGCTTGGTCAGTGCTACACACCCCTTTTCGGATACCGACAACCGGGAATCGTGCTGAATCCTCGTCTCAATACCCCGGCTGAGCTGAGCATAAGCCATGATTAAGTGAGGCTTGTTCCTTGGCAAAGCCGTATCCATTTGCGCGGAATCGGTGAGAGCAGCTTCTAGCGTCAGTGGTGACCTTCTTTGAAGTGATGGTGGCCCTTTCGTGGAAGCGAGCCGTGCGACCATGAAAGTGGCCGTCGTATGGGTGGTCGGCAAGAATGAAAGGCGAATACCGACGGGCGTCGCGAGGATTTCCTTGAGTTGGATTAGCGCACTGGACTGAAATATGGGTACTTCCGGCGGTTTAACGCTGCGGACCACAGTTTAGGGTGTCGACCAACGGGTTGGGCACATCAACGCACCTCTCAAACGAAAAGAGGATTGATTCGAACTACGACTATTTTGCGCCTTTGCAAGTGATTCCATTCTTCATTATGACTGTGAATTCTGGTCTGGGTCGCCGATCAGGTCAATGCTCATTAGGGGGTCGCCATCGAAGGATTCTCGAGCGGGCTACGCCTCGAGATATCCTTCATACCCGTGGCCAAATAACGTCAAATATTACGCGCATCCCCGTGGCTGAGGGTATCTGAGTAGATGGTCGGTGTGTCCTGTGGATTGCGCCCAGCTTCACGCCTTGGTCGCATCCTGCTTTGCTCGATCGTCGGTGATTGACGGGATCGCCACCTGAGTCACTTTCCCATGTTTCACCCAAGGAATCGCGGCATGCCTGAGGCAATGTCCATACTCGTATTCAACATCTTGACGGAGTTATTCAGGGCGACCGCGCTTTCATGTGTAACGATAATGCTCGACCGGTGGTGTAACTTTTTGATCATGTAGCGAAACAGGCACCATCGCGTTTCGTGGAATTCTCCGACTCTGGTCGCGACGGACGCCCACTCTACCCCAAAGAATTCTGAAATTACCGAATCTGATGTCCACATCAGTGGCGATGTAGCGTGGATCGATTACATTACCGTGGGCACTCTCAGAAGGGGAGTGGAATGCCCTCTCTCACATGGCCGGAATCGGCGTTTCTCCAAAAAGGAATCTAACTTCGAGTCGCAATCGCCCGGAAGTTGGCAGCTCAGACCAGCACGCTACTCCGCTCGCAGTGCCGCCATGGGATCTACGGAAGCAGCGCGGTAGGCAGGAATGACGGAGGCGGCGAGTGCAAGCAGGAGAATGGAGACGGTGGCAAGCACAAGAACGATTGGATCCAGCGAATCAACCTGGAAGAGTAGAGAGCGCAGCAGACGAGTGGCAAAGACGGCAGCGATGGTGCCGATGGCGCAGCCGGCCAAGCCAAGTTTGGCACCGGAAACGAGAATTAACCGCATGACGCTGGAGCGCTGCGAACCGAGCGCCAGGCGGATCGCCATCTCCTGGGTGCGCAGCGCGGTGGAAAAAGCAATGACGCTGTAGATACCGAGCAGAGCAAGCAAGAGTGCTGCACCGGCAAATGCGGAGATGAGTGCTGTATTGAATCTGCGCGGCGCCTGACCTTCTGCGACGACCCTATCCATTGACTCGACCTGAGTCAGGGGAAGTTGGGGGTCGATGGAGCGGACAACGGTGAGCAGGGACTTAGCCATTTGCTCGGGCTGCAGCTGACCGCGGAGCACAATAGAACCAGCATTGCCGGTGAGCATGTCAGGAGGCGCAAAGGATCCGGCGTCGGCTTTAGATTGGCTGGAGGGAATGTAGAACTGCTCTTCTGTGGGTACATCGGCTGCGAGCTGTTTGACCTCGCCGATCTCTCCCACGACGGTCAGCCAGGGTAGAGCAGACTCTGCGGGGCCGCGATGCAGACGTTTGCCGATCGGATCCTGTCCAGGCCAGTAGTGCTCGGCCAAGGTTCTGTTGACGATGACGACGAGGGGTGCGCCTTCGCGATCGGCCGGAGTGAAGTCGCGACCACGGATGATGGGAATACTCTGAGCCTGGAAGTAGTTGCCTAGCACCTGGGGTATCCATGCCAGATTCAACCCTGCTCCTTTGGGAGGCACATAGCCTTCGGGAGTGAAGGTGCCTCGGAACTCCACGTCAGCTGCTGGCAGCATGGAGGTCGTTCCGACAGCCTGCACTCCTGGCAACTGCTCCAACCTGGAGCGCACAGTTAGATTGAAGGCGTCAATGGCAGCCTGATTGGAGTATTGCTCGCGAGGGAGGCTATAAGCGGCAGTCAAAGTGTGATCGGTGTGGAAGCCGAGGTCGATAGATCGCATCTTCTCAAAGCTCCGCAGCAACAGTCCGGATGCAGTAAGCATAACGAGGGCAACTGCGAGTTCCGCGACTACAAGGGATGAGCGCAGGCGTGCATGACCACCGCCGGCGGAGCCGGTGCGTCCACCTTCTTTCAATGCTTCATTGACTTCGGTGCGTGCTGCGGCAAATGCAGGAATCAATCCGCAGAACAGGCCGGTGAGCACCGTCAATCCGAGCGAGAAGGCCACAACCTTCCAGTCAAGACCAATGGAGCTGACGCGGGGTAGAGTCTCGGGAAGGAAGCTGATGCCAATGCGAAGAGCAACGGCTGCCAGTGCCAATCCCAGCATCCCCCCGGAGATGCTGAGCAGGAGTGCCTCGATAAGGGATTGGCGCAGGATAGCCGCTCCGCTGGCTCCTAACGCGAGGCGCACGGAGATCTCGCGCCGGCGACGGATGACGCGAACCAGTAATAGACCGGCGAGATTGGCACAGGCGATAAAAAGAACCACCGTGACAGCAAGCAAAAGGGTACGGACCAGTGGCCTGGCCTGCGCTACGGTGCTCTCATCAAGCCGCTGGACATCAGGATGAATACGACGACTGCGGAGCGCTGCCGGAAAGTTTCGCATGATCTCCTGCGCCGCGCCGGCAGCATCCTGCTGGGCCTGCGCCGGGGTGATACCGGGCTTCAGCAGTCCGACCATGTTGTAGGCCCAGGCTCCGGCAGAGCCCTGGCCTCTTTCAGCCTGCGTGAAGCTCATGGGTACCCAAAGCTCGGCGCGGTTCAACTGACCGGGAACCAGAGGGAATTCGAATTCGCGCGGCATCACGCCGATGATTTCGTAGGGCTTGCGGTCGAGAAAAATCTTTCGGCCCAGTATGTGGATATCGCCATCGAAGCGACTGCGCCAGGTCTGGTAGCTGAGCAGCACCCTCTGCTGACTGCCATCGTCCTCCTGCTGGGTAAAGGAGCGGCCCATCAATGGCGAGACGCCGAGCACGGGAAACATGCTTGCTGTAAGCCGCGCGGCATTGATCTGTGCCGGAGTACCGAGGCCTGAAAGTTCATAGGTAGAGGCCTGGTAGCCGCCCAGGTTGGAGAATGCACGAGTGTCTCGCATATAGATGCGAATGCCATAGGGTGTGACGCCGGGTGCATCGGCGCCATACTCTACGCCCTCAAGCCTGTCGCCGAGCGTGGCCAGTCTGGCTTGATTGGGAAACGGCAAGGGCCGCAGCAGCACACCCTCAACGATGGAAAAGATAGCGGTGCTGGCGCCGATGCCAAACGCCAAGGTGAGGATCGCTGTAAGGGCGAATCCTGGGGACTTGCGCAGTTGACGCATCGCATAACGAATATCTAGAACAAGAGATCCCAATGTAGTCTCCGAACGCACCAGCGCACTTGTGTTAAGGATCGCACGTTCGTTGCCAAGTCATCGCACGGCGTAATCGCTCGTTTTCAGGGAGATGCGCTCTTGAAGCAGGGCCGCCTCGCATCGAGCTGTCCGGAATCGAAAATCGATGTCCGAAACCGAACACTCAGGTCCCTTCTCAAAAAACGCGCTTCACTTTCTTTATCATGTTGTGCCCTAACAACGGGTTCTCAACGAGTGCATAATCGCCGAGTATCAAGCCGAGGCACTCCACCGGCAGTGGCTCAATGAGCGCATTGGCCTGACGTCGCCAACTGAGGCTCAATCGAATGGATGGCTGGTGCCTTAGTCGGGCTGGGCTTTCGGTTTTGCGCCCATAATCAAGAGCCACAACATGAAAAGCATCTCCACGAGTTGGATAGGACTTATCCATCGTGAGACGGCAGCCTCGTATTGCGGCAACACCAACGAGGTGAAACTGTTGGCTAGATAGGCAAAGCAGCCGGCCATAAGCAGGATTCCAAGGACGCGCGGAATAAAGCCCGACCGATATACCAGCAGTCCGAGAGGATACAGCCAAAGGCCCCAGAAAACTCCGGCCACATCGAATCCTGCTCCACGCAGGCTGAGAAACAGCCTCATCAATGCGATGCGTTGCGGCTCATCGAATACGGATAAAGAATCAGTCCCGGGCGCAAGGGTAGCGACAGCCACTGAGTTCAACTCATTCAGAAATGAAATCGGGATGGAGACGAGAAGCAGAACCAGCATCAGCAGCGCATGCCTCTGGTTCACCCCCTTCAAAAGGTGGTACAGAGCCAGCGCCACAAAGATGAAGATTGTTTGGCCCGCGAGGTCTGCAAAGATGCCCAGCCGGAAGAGGGTCTCGGAAGCGGCAATGTTGTGAGCCGTGGCTGTTGGATCGCCATGCACCATCAGCTTCCCCGGGACATAAAGCAGACCAAAGAAGCCCGGAATTGACCCAAGTAGATAAAGCAAGCCTGCGAATCTTCCCGGATTCATGGTTAAGCTCATGTGTCTTCCTCGATTCACGTAGAAGATAGGTCAAAGACCGGCAAGAGGGTGCACCGCGAGACTCACTCAAATGATGGTATTGACGTGATACCTGTAGTGGAACGCCATTCTGATCCCTGAATTCAAACAGGAAGTGTCCAGTACAAGTTTAGCTGGCGAGAAACCGCCAAAGCACTCATCGAGCTTCGTCCAAGCCTCGACACTTCCGTTTTGCTCCCGAGTCACGAGCTATCCGTAAGCAATCTCAACTTCCTGTTTGCTGACCACTTAGTCGGTAAGAAAAGAACCCAAGCGTTGAATGGTAGGTCAATTGGTCAATTCAGGAAAACTGAGCCCCCTGGATCCCCTAGCGCTAGCTTGGCGAACTCTCCCGCAGGAGGGCGGATGCGAGGTACCGGTATGTATTGGAGGTCACTTCAGCGGCTGAGGCGAGGACTGTTACGGACAGGCTGGGGCTTGAAGATGTGACTCTATATCAGAGGACAGGGGAGGGAGAGCATCTGGAAGGGGTGGTGAGGAAGCTGGCGCAGAGTGCGGGTAGGGAGTCTGAAGGGTCTTACGATCACGAATCGCCAGAGTGGTTCGGAAAAGTCTAAGCGGATTCAGTCTCTCATAATTGGTGGAGATTTTTGGTCTTAGTTGTTGACTTCAGGCCAAAGCGCTCATTGAGACCTTAATACTGAAATTGATGGCGCTCCAAAGAGAAGTCTAGGCAACCGGGATGCAATCCTGCGTTGGCGCCCGTAGTTCTCGCAAAACGGAGTTTTGACCAAGTTCAAGCTCCCAGCGAACCGAGTTGTGGACAAGCCGACTTTCCGGGACTAACCCTCACGAATAGACATCTCGCTCGATCTCCCGATCCCCTAAGCGATGCTCAGCCTCCGGACCGATTTACTACTCGACGCATCTCACGGTACGTCACCTCGCGGCCAGTGTCTGGCTCCGCTTCCGCGGAAGACCCGTCGCAGTGAAGACTTCTTGAAACTTCGGATTATTCCGCAACCCAACAAACAACGGATTGATGGCCAGCCCTATCATATCGGGGTCTCGCTGCTCCGCAAGCAGCGTCAGCTCCCGAATCGCCTCGTCGTCATGCCCCAGAGCAGCCTCCGCCTCGGCCATAGAGCGGGTTGGGTGCTCCGGTGACGGATGGAGCTTTTTCTCCTGTTCAAGAATCGCTGCCCACATCGCCTGCTCTCCCGCGCGATGATAGGCCTCCGTAGCAATGGCTATAGTAGTGAGTGCTTCCTGGTCCTTCCGTAGCTCGGCCACCCGCCGCAGCTCATCAAGATAACGTGCGAGATCGCGTGGCTCGACCAGACTCAGGATGGCCAGAATACGATGCGGTGAAGCAGCATCGAAGCCCTTCGATGTAAGCTCCTGGAGCGTATCAATCGCCTGATTGCGATGCCCGTCCAACCCCAGGGCAAGTGCTTTGATGCCAAGGATCGCGGGAGATGCCGGGTTCAGCCGCTGTGCCACATTCAGATGTTCCAGGGCCTCCGGATAACGCGCCTCATGCGTCAGCATCGAGCCGTACCAGTGCTGTGCGATCGTGCACTGCGGATTCAACCGTATCGCCGTCTCAAACTCCTTCGTTGCCGCCGCCTCAACCCATAAGAAAAAGAAATCGACAAAGCCCAGAGCCGCATGCGCCTCGGCCAGATTCGGGTCAAGCGCAATGGCTCTCTCGGCCGCCTCTCTCGCCCTGGTGTATGCCATCCTACGATGGAGTGGTTGAATACTCACGCGACAGTAGATCCGTAATCGCTAATCCTGCATAGGAAGGCGCGTACTTTGGATCCTTGCTGATCGCTTCTTCAAAAGATCGCCGGGCATGTTCAAGCGAGCCCGGCGTTCGCTCCTCGTACAAATAAACACCTTCCAGGTACAGCTCTTCAACGTCGGCCCTTGATGACGTTGATGCCAGTGGAAGCTTGCTGGAGAGTGAGCCAGGCTTCGTCAGAACGTGGCTTGCACGGTAAGCATATATACCAACTGCAACCAGGCAGATACAGGCGCCGCCCGCAACCAGCATCTGCCAAAACCATCGCTGCATTACGGATAAATCCCGGGATTCATCTGCATCGCGCTTCAGGATGACTTCAGTGGGTTCGGCATCAGAATCCGTACTGTCCTTGAAACTCGTCTCTACCCCAGAGGTGGAAGACCCCCTCTCGCCGGCAGCTAGCCAGCCTTCCAATTCCGAAATGATCACATAAACACTGGCCCGTGCCTCACCCGGAATCCGTCGTACAGGAAGACCCCGCTGCTTCTCCCAGCGCTTGGCCGTGCGTTCGTCCCGGTTGAGATACTCTGCTATCTCCTTCCAGCCCTGAAGATGATCTTTTCCTGTCGCGATCAAAACTTGGCCTCTGCGAGATATGCTTTTTCGCTTTCGTACACAGTATCGCGCAACCTACTGCTGAAAACCCCCATCGCTCAAAAATATACTTGAGAGAAGAATGCAGAATCAGGCTCGAAAAGGCCAGCAATCCTGTAGAAGAAGCGCTTTCAACCTGCCTTCAGGAACCCTTCTGGTCAGGAAATAAGCCCCGCACTCTTATTGGAGGCGGGCTAAAAACGAAATGTATCTCTACGTCGTCCAGATAGAAGGAGGCCGGATCGTTGACCGCAGCGAACGTAATGGAATCAGATCCTGCTCCAAGGACGTTGAAGGAGGTATAACCTCCCGGTGTACTCGTATCTACAAGGTCGAGCAACAGAGTGCAGACATCCTTTACAGTCTGGGTCTGGCTGGGCGGGTTCGACCAAGGTCGAAGCCTGCCCAGCCAGATCGTCTTACACAAAGCGGCGACGTAACACGCCGCCAATACTCAGCAGACCGGTGCCTAGCAGCAGGAGGGTGGACGGTTCCGGGGTAATTGCAGGAGGAGTCGTGGAGGTCGTGGCCTGATCAAGAGCTGTCTCGCCAAGAGCGATGACATACGGCGCGGTTTGGACTGCGGTCAGATCGACCGTGCCCGTGCCCAATGACGCGATCTGAGCCGCGCTGAGTGTATAGGACCAGGGATCGGGAACCGGATCATAACCAGAGCAGAACATGAAATCCGCGCTGCATGTCGCCACCTCGATGTCTCCAAGATAGACGTTGACAGCCGATGTCGGTTGCTCTGCAAAAGGGGACATAGTGTCGTAGTTGCCAAACGTCCCAGAGATGGTGATCGCCGAATCGTCAGAAAGGATGTCAAAGCTGCCGATCGTCACTGTGGCAAGGGGAAAGGGACCAGTCGATATGTTGGGTGAGGTGTACTGACCGACTGTCTGGATGTTGTCGGCACGGGCAGCGAGGCTGAGAGAGCTATGGGATGATTTATCAGAATTATGTAGTCTGACGCTAGACCCTTGCCCGCAAGGAGACTCGCTTTACTCAGTTCTTCATCCAGTTTCGAAAGCGTCAAATTTTCGTCCGCTTTAGAAGTGAACTTGCATTGAATTGTGGATTCGCCGGCTGCTGGGTCTTCACCGTCCCATCTACCTACGAGCGCTCCATCCCTTCCAGCGTCGTTACCAGGAAGAAAATTCTGGACTGGTCTTCTCAGACACTCTTCTGCAACCGAAACGCAAAGATCCTGAAACGCCTTCCATCCAAGAAGATGAAGCGGATAAGGGGCACTTGCCGCCAAAAACGTTCCTGTCGCATCTACAACTTCAGACATGTGTACATCTGATAAATGAAAACACGTGATGACGTTATACCGAAGCGCAATAACAAATCTTTGCGAAGGCGATACCGGCAGCCCTGAATCGTCGAGGACTGGTGATATTTATGAGCGCGGGACACATATGCCTAAACGCCACCTCCGCAGGTGGCAAGGAGAGCGCGCAGAAAGGGAGAATCGGGCTGTTGCGAAACTCGTCGGACAGCAAGGTGAGCGCCCGAGCTAGATCTCATAGACTGCTCCCAGCCCAGTCACCACTTTCTCCGCGCTAGCCAATTCGATTTTGGGACCTAAGCGGTTCTGATCTCAATAACGAGAATGACTTCCGAGGGTGACTGCCAGTACCGATTACAAGAACCATTGTGAGGGACAGTCGACCTTGGCGTGACAAAACCTATGCTGATGTATTTATAAGCATAGGTTTTGTCACATGATTGCCACCCAACGAACCCGCGCCCTCGATCTTCTAAAGGCCAGAGGAATGCTTCGTCTTCGGGACTTTATCGCTGAGGGCATCGAGCCGGAGACGCTGGCGCGACTGGTCAGAGAGGGACAGGTCATTCGTCCTGCACGCGGGCTTTACCAGCTTCCAGATACTCAGATCGAAGCGGCTTACATGCTTGCCGAGGCTGCCGTGCTCGTGCCTAAAGGAATTGTCTGCATCCGACATCGTAAATGTACGCCGGATCAGCTCTGGCAATATGCAAAGAAGGCGCGGGTCTGGACAGTCATGCGCCCCTACGTCGAATCGGTGGTATCCGATGCCGCATGAGACTCGCAACATCGGCGCTTCGGTTAGTGCTAAGCTTCTCGCTCGTTCACGAGCGGAACTCTGACTATCAAATCCTTCTCACGCGATATGCGTTGGAGAGACTGCTCTATCGGCTTAGTGTCTCAGCTCACAGCGAACGCGGTCCAATCGAGGAATTCACTTTCAGGTTGCCAAGAAGCCGCTCGAACAAGCAAGCCTAGCCTGTTGCACGCTCTAAGCCTCGTATGTGCCGCTGAAGCAGGGCTACCCCTTTTGTGAAGTCGCCCATTCTTAAAGCATCGACAATCTGACGGTGATCGTGACTTGACGTGGGTCTCCAGCCCGCAGAACGAGTTGCCGAAAATATGATTCGGGAGTTGGCGAGCTGAAGCTCATCGAGCATCTCAAGCAATCTCGGCATTTTGCATGGCGCGATCAGTTCATTGTGAAATGTCCGGTTGGCCCGTTCCCACTCGACGATTGTTTGTGCGTTGTCTCCAGCCAACATAGCGCGTTCGATCGTCTCGAAAGAGGCGGCATTCAACCTCGGGGCGGCATGTGACAGGGCCAAAGTCTCAAGAGCAGCACGAATCTCGACGATCTCCTGCATGGAGAAGTGATTGAGAGGGGCCACCCGCATCCCACGCCGAGGTTCACTCACCAGCAGCCGCCGCGCCCGTAAGAGCTGGAATGCTTCTCGGACCGGCACATGGCTCGATTCAAATTCCTCGGCAATACGGTCCTGGCGAAGTGGAGCTCCAGGCGGAAGTTCCCCAGTAACGATTCTCTCGGCCAGCCTGTGTGCGATCCGTTCCGCAGTTGTCTCATTTCTCGTCATTATCGTAGATTATCTCTGATAATTACTCCGCTGAATTGCTATAGTTCGGAAAGTCCATGACGGATACGACTAATTATCTACGATTTTGGCCTGCCGACCGAGATACGCACCTTACAGGAGATTTCGAAATCATGAAGGACGACCTTACTTCCGTGCCCCCCGCGCCAGAAAGTCCTGCGCACATCTCTTCGGCGACGCGTTGGACCTCCGCAAGCGCGCGTGCGCTGTATGAGCTGCCGTTCAATGACCTCCTGTTTCGGGCTCATTCTGTGTACCGGGAGAACTTTGATCCGAACCGGATACAACTCAGCAAATTGCTCAGTGTAAAAACCGGAGGCTGTCCGGAGGATTGCGGCTATTGCAGTCAATCTGCACGCTATGCAACCGGACTCACAGCTTCGAAGCTGATGGAGGTTGAACACGTCATATCAGAAGCACGCAAGGCAAAGGAGGGCGGAGCCACCCGCTACTGCATGGGAGCTGCCTGGCGCAGCCCGAAGCCGCGCGACATGGAAATGGTTGTCGCGATGGTTCAGGGCGTGAAAGCGCTTGGCCTTGAGACATGCATGACGTTGGGAATGTTGTCGCCTCAGCAGGCTGAATCCCTTGCGGAGGCTGGACTCGATTACTACAACCACAACATCGATACCTCCGAACGGTTTTATCCAAAGATCATCACCACCAGAAGCTTCGGGGACCGCCTGGAGACCCTCGAAAATGTCCGAAAGGCAGGGATCAAGGTTTGCGCGGGCGGCATTATTGGTATGGGTGAAACGGCGGAAGACCGCATCGACATGCTGGTGACGCTTGCGAATCTGCCCTCACCGCCTGAGAGCGTGCCGATCAATATGCTCATCCCCATTCCGGGATCGAAGCTTGCCGATGCAGCGCCGGTCGATCCAATCGAATTCATCCGGATCATAGCGCTCGCGCGGATCCTTATACCGGCGTCGCACGTCCGCCTCTCTGCCGGGCGCAAGGGCATGTCAGATGAATTGCAGGCCCTGTGCTTTTTTGCAGGAGCTAATTCGATCTTCGTCGGCGACACTCTTTTGACTGCTGCCAACCCAGGAGAAGACCGCGACAGCCGCCTCCTTCATCGCCTCGGACTATTGCCCGAGGTTGTGAGCACCGCCGAATGATTCCCGAACGGCTGGCTCGATATGAGACATCTCTGGAGCAGCTCGAACGTAAAGGTCGGCGACGCGCCCTGGCGCGACAAAGGGGTATCGACTTTACCTCGAACGACTATCTTGGCCTTGCCGGATCAGCCCGGCTCAAAGCGAGTGTGATCTCCGCACTCGACCGGGGAGTGCCGGTTGGTGCAGGCGGCTCGCGGCTCCTTCGCGGCAACCATCCCGAGCATGAGGCGCTGGAAGAGGAGGCAGCCACATTCTTCCGTTCCGAACGGATACTGTATTTTGGCAGTGGCTATACTGCGAATGTCGCAATACTCTCCACTCTGCCGCAGCGCAATGATCTGGTTGTCTATGACGAACTGATTCATGCGAGTGCACATGCGGGAATCGCGGCGGGACGGGCCACGGCAATCGCTGTGCCACACAATGACCTCGACGCGTTTGAAGGTGTCATCCGCAAGTGGCGTGACGCAGGCGGCAAGGGACATCCCTGGATTGTGGTCGAAAGCCTGTACTCGATGGATGGCGACAGAGCTCCCCTGGCCGGACTTGCGGGCGTGTCCGATCATTACGAAGGGTTTCTTCTGATAGATGAGGCTCATGCAACGGGAGTTCACGGCGCCGATGGCCGTGGTTTCTCAACCGAGCTGGAAGGGCGCGACAATGTCGTCGTGCTCCATACCTGTGGAAAGGCGCTTGGCGTGTCCGGCGCACTTGTCGGAGGGAGCCGCATTCTTTGCGACTATCTCATCAATCACGCACGCCCCTTTATCTACGCGACTGCCCCCTCTCCGCTTGCGGCTGCCAGCGTTCGCGAAGCTCTACGCGTTCTTTCGGATGAACCGGAGCGGCGGCAAAAGCTCCAGAGAATGATCGGCTGCGCCAACGAACAGATTGCCAGTTGTCTCGGAATCGAAGGCAGCGGCTCACAGATACTTCCTGTCATTCTTGGCGACAGTGCCAGAACACTGCGTGTTGCGCAACAGATGCAGGCGGATGGATTCGATATTCGGGCTATCCGCCCTCCTACCGTCCCCGCAAATACAGCCCGCCTGCGAATCGCTATTACATTGAATGTCGATCTCCCAAGCGTGTCCCGAATGTTCGAGCGGCTGGCACAGGTGATGGCGCAGGAGCAGCCGTGAATCTGAGACTGGTCATCACAGGTACTGATACAGGAATTGGCAAGACGGTGTTTTCCGCCGCACTGACCGATGCCCTCGGTGCCTGCTATTGGAAACCTATTCAATCCGGACTCCAGGAGGAGACTGACAGCGAGACAGTCCTCCGGCTCGGCAGGATGCCATCCAAGCGCATTCTTCCCGAGGCCTGGCGGCTCAATACGCCGGTTTCACCACACTTGTCAGCAGAAATCGACGCGGTGACGATCAGCCCCGATGCGCTGGAGCCACCCGATACGAATTTACCTCTCATCATCGAAGGGGCTGGGGGACTGCTTGTTCCGCTGACCCGTCATAAAACTTTTGTAGATGTTTTTTCGCGCTGGCGGATTCCGGTTGTCCTCTGTGCCCGAACCGGTCTCGGAACGATCAACCACACCCTCTTGTCACTGGAAGCGATGCGGCAACGCCGGATTCCTGTCTTCGGCGTTGCGTTTATTGGAGACGCTTATCCTGACACGCAACAAATCATCGAGGAAATGGGAGATGTACGCATCCTCGGCCGGCTACCTCGGCTGGAACCATTGACGCCCGATACTCTACGCCAAGCGTTTCGCGAAAACTTTGACACTTCATCATTTGGGGAGGTGATCGCGTGATGCGTTCTCATACGCCGTCACCCGTATGGCATCCCTTCACCCAACATGCACTGGAGCCTATAGCCACCAGGATCGTCAGAACGGACGGGGCCTATCTCATCGGCGAACACGGCCATTCGGTTCTCGATGCGATCTCCTCCTGGTGGGTGATTACGCATCGTCACCGGCATCCGGTCATCATGGAAGCGATTCGTACAGCAGCCGAGACCTTCGATCAGATCATCTTCGCGGAATACACCCATGAGCCAGCGGAAGAACTGGCGCGAGGATTGATCCGTCTGACTCCCCACGGTCTCGAGCACGTCTTTTATTCCGACAGCGGCTCCACTTCGGTCGAAGTGGCGCTGAAGATGGCACTCGGGTTTTTTCACAATGCCGGCGATCCGCGCTCGCGCATTGTCGTCATGGAGCACGGCTATCACGGCGATACGATCGGCACGATGTCGGCTGGTGAGCGCGGCGTCTTCAATGCTGCTTACAGACCACTGCTCTTTAATGTGGATACCATTCCATTTCCTGCACCGGGTCGTGAACAGGAGACGCTCGATGCATTCGAGCATCTCTGCAGCGGCCAGGAGGTGGCCGCGCTGCTGGTCGAGCCGCTTATCCTCGGTGCT
>Ga0302312_10001111_pt1 | contig 16840 bp, 13 predicted proteins | sample III_Palsa_N2_1_FD_200529 | JGI IMG/M metagenome (GOLD analysis project Ga0302312, IMG submission 200529) | Peat permafrost microbial communities from Stordalen Mire near Abisko, Sweden - III_Palsa_N2_1 | ecosystem: Environmental > Terrestrial > Soil > Palsa > Peat permafrost | place: Sweden... | reverse complement strand
TTTTCTCTCTTCATTTTCCAGGGAGAAAATGTCATTATTCAACTCTGAAGTTTCTTCCGGCTCGATAAAGGCTGTCTTACGCGTATCACTTTCCCCATGCAAAATTCCTTTGACCTGCCTCTTATGTTCGGCAAACACAGCAATCACCCGGCGTCCATTCATAAAAGACTCCTCAAAATCCGCCGCATACCCATCCTTTTTCATTTTCCGCAGAATGCGTTCAAACATCCGGCTCAGTTCTCCCCGCTTGCGGTAAAGACCCATACGGATGCGGGATAACTCTTCCGAAGCGCTATCTTTTACGTTCCCCGTTTCATCCAGCACTTCGTCTATAAGGCCTATAATGGCTTTTTCATAATAGGTATCCTTGATCACCGTGGCCAACGCGGGAAAGGCTATCCTGCGCTCGGAATCAAACCAGCGGAAGATGCCTTGCAGACTATCCGCCAATCTTCTCACGAGCAGCCACTGGTCTCCGCCCAAAAAACCTCCGGGAATGCCCAGCAAACGCAGCTCTTTTGATAGGTTGAGTACATGGTCATTGGGAAAATACAGGGCATTTTGCTGGACCAGCCTGTATTCATGGCTTTGTTTTAACTCCAATTCAATATAGTCAAGGCGGGTATGCACGCGCAGCTTATCCGCCTTGTGGCGGGCAAATTCAGACTTACAATATTCAACCAATAGCGCCTTAACCTTATCAAACTCCAGTTGCACGAGCGCCGATTCAGGAAATAACTGCATCATAATTTAAGCAAATAATAAAAAATATACTATAAACAGCTTTTAATTCCGGATTTTCATTTAATAATAAAAAACACTAATATTGTCCTCCCGGATACGTCATACATCCCAAATGGGGTTTAACATACGTTAATGCTCTCCTAAATTCCATTATCCTTCATCCATGAAATGACCCTAACCCTGAATTACCCGTAACTTTCGGTAATAACTTAATCATTAGGTAAGTGTAATGGGAGAACAAAACAATTTTCACAAAGGTACAGCTATGAAGTACACGGTGGTGGTGTGGGTAGCGAACATACTGACCTTATTGTCTTGTGCGCAAAAGGAAAATCCAAATAGAGCAATAAGCGACCTGAACATGTCCAGTACTACCATCAGAACGGACACGGCCACCTTCGGCACCGGTTGTTTCTGGTGCACGGAAGCCATCTTCCAGCAACTGGACGGGGTCCTCAAAGTGACTTCAGGGTATAGTGGAGGTCATATTGTCAATCCTACCTACGAGCAGGTGACTACCGGTACTACCGGACATGCTGAAAGCTGCCAGATCATCTATGATCCCTCAAAGATCGGTTTTGATGACCTGCTGAAGGTTTTTTGGCAAACCCACGATCCCACCACCCTGAACCGCCAGGGTAATGACGAAGGCCCTCAATACCGTAGCGTCATTTTCTACCACGACGAAATACAAAAAGAGAAGGCCGAATACTACAAAAATGAATTGAATAAAAGCGGTGCTTTTCAACATCCTATTGTGACAGCCATCGAACCTTATAAGAATTTCTATTCCGCGGGAGATTCCCATCAAAATTATTATACCGACAATCCTAACCAACCTTATTGCTATTTCGTGATCCGGCCCAAGTTGGAGAAGTTCGAAAAGGTGTTCAAGGATAAGCTGAAAAAAGACATGTAGGTACTAGCCAATGATAAACTAAAGTATTAGCCCTGATCGTCGGGGCTTTTTTTTATATTGAGCCGGTAAAAACCCTGCACAATGACTGACGCGCTTATCCTCCAGAAATATAAAGAAGTATTCAGTCATTATTCCAAAGACGGCATTATCGACCTGGACCAGCGCCTGAAACACAAATTCTCCTTTACTATTCAGCGGCTGGAAGAAGTCGTTAAAGAGTTAAATGGCATTGTGCCTCCTTTCCGTCAATCGACCTATTATATCACCGTCATAAAAAAGGGGACCGGCCAAAAGTCCATCGGACTGTTTAAGTTCCCCATTGTAAACAAGACATTATTGCTGGTCCCCAAAAGGGTCATGCAGGCAAGTCAATACTGGTCATTAAACTGTTCGGGGTATATCCTGAGTTTTAATATCGACTTCTTCCTGAATAATGCCTTCCCCAAGCACCTGATCGCTAATAAAAATGTACTCAAGGCCTCTATCAAGCCCTTTTTACACCTTTCGGCCGGACAGGTCAAACAAATGGAGGTGATCTTTGAAAACGTCCTTTCAGAACGAAAGGCTCATCCATCTGAGAAAAATGAAATGATTGCCGTTAAGATCCTGGAGTTGCTCATTCTAAGTGACCGCTTCTTTACGAATGCGCAGGAATCGGGCAAAGAAAGCGGTTACAACCCAGGTATCGAAAAGTTCGATACCCTCATGGATAAACATATTGGCAACCAGCGTTCCGTCAGTTTTTACGCAGCTCAATTACACATGCATCCCAACCATTTGAACCATATGGTTAAAACGCATACCGGCCTGACCGCAAAAAGGGCCATTGACAACCGGATCACCATGGAAGCAAAATACCTGATAGCCTCATCTGCGTTAAGCATAAAGGAGATTGCCCATCAATTGGGGTTTGAAGATCCCAATTATTTCTGCACATTCTTCAGGACCCGGGCGCACATGTCGCCGATGCAATACAAGAAAGCCATTCTTTGATTTTCGAAGAAGACAGCCTGTTTATCGAAGGAAAAGGGTGGGGATAAGGAGGAGGTTTGCGGGTATGCGCATCATCCATGAAATCAGTCCCTTATTCTCCCTTGGTGAGTCTCCGCTATTTAGCCCAAAGAAGGACTTTGTCGGATATCGTCTGGAAGACTGTGCGGACTACAAAGATGATGGTCCCACAGATAACGTCCGTGTGCTGTTTTACATGATCGCATTGATTGCCAATGATTCATTTGACTTTTTCGTCAATAACTCCCCGGCCACAACCACCAGGGCCTATACACTCGGTTTTTTTTCCCCTTTTCATCTATTCGGTTTCCAAAAGAGGCGCCCACCTAAAGGTCTATGCATTTGTTTTACGGAATCCTTTATTCATCAGGCTTATCAAAGCGGGCCATTTAACCGGGATTTCCCCTTCTTTTGGAACAATGAGAATTTCTATTTTATAAATGAGGAAAACGCAAAAGTGCTCCTTCACCTGGGACAAAAAATCCTTGAAGAGTACGAAAATAAAAGCCCGCTTTCAGCGCAGCTTATAATAGACTATGTGCATATCTTTTTGCTGGAATCTAAAAGGATTATTACTTCCGGGAATATCATCGACGACTACTCCGTTGACAATCATCTGCTTAGACAATTCTACACATTGGTCAATCACTCCAATCCTCTTATAAGATCAGTAGAAACAGCGGCAGGTATTTTATATGTGACCCCTGCCCGTCTTTGGTCAGTGGTGAAAAAATTGACCGGACAGAGTCCTTCTGAAATAATCAACCAGCGCATCCTTTCAGAAGCCCAGTCCCTCCTGACCCATTCGAAACTAACCGTTTCGGAAATTGGATTTCATCTGCGGTTTAAAGAAAAATCCCATTTTACCCGCTTTTTCAAAAACCTGACCGGCATGTCACCGGTGGATTACGCCCGCCAAACCAGAAGCTGAGAAATAGGTAACCAATCAGAAGAAATAGGTAACCCCCCGGCCAAAGAGAACGATACTTTTAAACCGTCATCATTCCCTTACTTTTTAAACGAAATTTATGAGTACTATTTTGGATTCTGTTAGCACCGGTGTAAAGAACTGGTGGTGGTTCATCATCAAAGGCCTATTATTAATCGCCGCCGGTGTTGCCATCTTCTGCAAGCCGCTCGAAGGATATCTGGGCCTAAGCATTTTATTCAGTGTGGTCATTCTCGGTTCGGGATTTACCCAGATCTTTTTTTCCTCGGCCAACAGCAACGTCCTGAAAGGATGGGGCTGGACAATGGCATCCGGGATCCTGGACGTCATCGTTGGGATCTATTTGCTGGCCTATCCGGCGGTTACCATGGTCACCCTTCCATTTATCCTTGGTTTCTGGCTGATGTTCAGGGCCTTTTATCTGATGGGGATCTCCTTTGATCTTAAGAATATGGGCATTCCTGACTGGGGCTGGATCCTGTTCGCGGGTATTGCAGGATTGGTCTTTTCATTTCTTATACTTTACTACCCGGCCGCGGGGACGATCAGCATCATTGTCGTTTCCGGTGCTGCCTTTATTGTGGCAGGCATCGCTTATATATACCTGGCCATAAAGTTGAAAAGCGTCAAAGGCGCATTCAAAGAAGTCGCTCAAAAGCTCCATCATGCCTGATCACCGCATAGCAACCTATTTCGTTTAATACACCTCATAAAATAATTCACCATGGAAAATTTAGTGGTTACCACTTTTCAAAATGCTCAAGCTGCCGGCGATGGGCTGAACAGGTTAAAAGAGCTGGATCAATTGGGCGACATCTCCATTTACAATATGGCCATGATCCGCAAAACCGATGAAAAACAATTTGAGCTCTTACACCATGAAGGCCCGGACACGGAAGCAATGCCCGCTACCGGAGCCATTACGGGTTCTTTGATCGGGGCTATCGCCGGGCCGCTGGGCATGGCCATAGGCATGTTGACGGGAGTGATGGTAGGATCGCTTGATGAACATGGATCTGAGGACAGGGCCAGCGAATTTTTGGACCGGGTAAGTAAACAATTAACCCCGGGGACTTACGCCATCGTGCTGGATGTGGAGGAAGACGGTGAATTCATCGTTAACAGTTATATGGAGCCCTTTCAGGGAAAGACAACACATACGGACATCGCGGGCCTATATGATGAATACGACGAAGAGCAATGGGATGAATTGGATAAAGAGATCGATGACGAAGAGAAAGAATGGAAAAATGCCTTGGATAAAGACAAGGCTTCTATAAAAGTGAAGATAGACAAGTTAAAAGCGGAACAGAATGAGAAATTGGCCAAAACGAAAATAGTGGCCGCTGAAAGAAAAAATCACCTGCAGACCAAGATAAACGCGCTGGACCAAAGGATCAAGGCGGGTGGGGAAAAAGCCAAAGAAAAGCTACAGGAACGAAAGGAGAAACTGAATCAAAGCCTGACCCAGTGGAACGACAAAATGGACTGGGCATTCGCCTAATAAAAAAAAGGCTCCGTCACATGACGGGGCCTTTTTTTATCAATATAAAGACTTGGTATTTATTGCAAATGATAGGTCTGGAGTGTTTGCGAATAATCCAGTTTCATATTCGCCCCCGTGCTGTCCGTCTGATAGTCTTCAAACCTCACTATTCCTACACCCGGTGCGATATAAGTAACATCTGTTTCGATCACGATATTGCTGCAATTCGTCGTGTACTGGATATTTTTCAAACAGGTATGCCCATTGATCACTGTCGTGCTGGCGTAGCCATATAACGTGTATAACAGTTCGCAACTGGGGTCGGAAGGATCCGGACCGTTCCCTTGCCCCAGGAGGACATTATCCGACGTGGATGTTTCAAAGATCACATCAGGGGAAGGGGTTGCTCCACCGGCCGTATCAGTAGGCACATATTGGTAAACGGCCGTATTGGAAGGATCTATTCCCAGGTAACTGGTAGTGCCCAGAAATCCGGTTGAATCATAGATCCCGTTGAACGTTATATTTCCATTTTGGGACCCTACTTCCAATGACTGGGAAGTCACATACACCGAATCCGACACACTATTCACATAGGTTCCGGTACCCACTGCAAAATTGGAATCAAGATAAATCCAGGAATTCCCGGCTGTTAAGGGGATTAAAATCTGTGAGGGGACGCCGGTACTTTGGGTGTTATTGGTATGGGTACAGGAAGTGGCCCCGGCAATCACGATCAGTCCCATGATGAATTTCCGCATAAGTGGATTTTTTGGGTTATTATTTTGCTTAATTAGACCCAAAAATAAACGGAATGTTTAGTTCGATGGGGAAAAATTAATGCAGACGGAGAATAACACAACGTGGATGGATGAGTCCGGTTATACAGGCCTGAGCACCGGTTTTAACCGGATGATCCTCGTCCAATGCATCACCCGCATCACCGCAAAAGTGGGATCAAATTCAAACCACTTTTTGGCAAAATTGGGGCTGGTACCGTACTTGTGGTGATTATTCTGAAATAATTCCCCCATCAGGATAATGCCCCAGGGACTGGTATTCCTCGATTGGTCTCCGTTGTTAAAATTCTTATATCCGTATTTGTGCCCGCACCAGTTCACAATGGCCCCTTGTACGGGTCCCATGAGGAAGTGGATCGGCAACAAAAGGAACCACCAGTAGTTAGGTGCAAAATACCAATAGAAGGCGACGTACCCGAGCATGAAAGAAATGCGCACGAACATATTGTCCCCGAAACGGTCCATCTTTTCCCAAACAGGGATATATTCTTTGGTAAACTGAGGATCAGGGGCCGCTTTTCCCGTCAGGTAATCGTTATACATGGAGCGCGTATGCCACATCATCTGCCATACGTCTTTGAAGAAGTGCGGGCTATGGGGATCCTGCTCGGTATCACTGTAGGAATGGTGCATCCGGTGCATGACCGCGTAGGCCCTCGGTACCAGGTAGGATGACCCTTGTGCAAACCATGTCATGAAGTAGAACATCCTTTCGCGCTTGCCGCCTGTCGTGTACATCTGATGAGAAGCATAACGGTGCAGGAAAAAAGTGTGGAAAAACAACGAAACAAACCAGTGCGCCACAAAAAATATAAGAATCGGTATCATTTTTTCAGTTTCAATAACGCCGGCAAAGTTAGCGCCGGAAAATGGATTAAGGTGTTAAATCTAAACATTAATTATTCATTTATATCTTCTTAACATATCGTAACTCCAGCAGATTCAGCCCATTAGGGATAAGCCCCTGAACCCCCGGGCTGACCAGCCTGAGTGCTTCGTCATACCATAGAGGAACAATCGGGGCTTCCGCTACGATCATCCTATCCATTTCATTGTCCTCCTCCTTGCGCAGGGAATCGTTGTTCTCCTCCAATGACTTTTCATATAACGCATTAAACACGGCATTATTGAACCGCGTATAATTAGGAGGCGCCGGGTTCCTCCCGTAGAAGACGCCCAGAAAATTTTCCGCATCGGGATAATCGGCGATCCAGTTGCCACGAAAAAAGAGCACCTGGGATTTAGCCGTTTCATCCATCAGAAGGCTTTTCTGTACCAATTCCACCTGGATATTGATCCCTGTTTCCTGTACTTCCTTTGCCACAAATGAAGCAAGATCCGCGTAGGCGGGCAGGGTAAGCAGCCGGATAACGGGAAGGTGAGCCCCACCCGGGAAGCCCGCCTCCGCCAGCAATTTCCGGGCACTGTCCAAGTCATACCGGTACCCTTTCACGGCCGTGGTATCGAATACGGGCAGACCCGCGGGTATAAACCCGCTTTCCGCGGGAACGCCAATGGAATTGCGAAGGTACAGGAGCATCTTCCTCCGGTCAAAGGCCATGTTGATGGCCTGGCGGACTTTCCGGAACCGTAGGGGAGAATGCTGAACCAGGGGGCTTGCAGAATCCATGAGAATGCCCAGGTATTCTATATCGAGCTGTGGACGTTTGGAAAGCACCACCTTGCCTTTCCATTCTTTTCGCAGGGTGCCCTGTTTTGTCAATACCTCGTCTTTATAAGAAGGATCGATATCGTTGATCATATCCAGCCCTCCCTGCATGAATTCAAGGAATTCCGTCGCCTTGCTGTCAAGGAAAGAGATCTTTACCGCATCCAGGTAAGGAAGTGTCCGGCCGGTCGCATCCCGTTCAAAATAATGCGCATTTCGAACCAGGATCAGCGCCTGTCCTTCGTCCCAACTGTCCATCTGAAAAGGCCCTGTACCCACAGGATGACGGCGGAAGTCCTTCCCGTAACGGATGATAGCCTCCCTGGGTACTATGGAAGAATATTCCATACTCAATATGCCCAGGATGGGACGGAATGGCTTCAGCAGCGTCAATTGAAAGGTACTGTCGTCAATGGCCCTGAATCCTGCAGTGGGGTCCACCCTGCCGTTGAATATCCAGGACCCGCTGCTGGCCGTCGCCGGGTCCATAATCCTTTGAAAGCTGTATACGACGTCATGCGCTGTAAAAAGCCTTCCCTTCCCCCGGGGAAAACAGGCGTCATCCTGGAAATACACATCCGTGCGTAGATGAAAGGTGTACACCCTGTGGTCCGGGGAGAGCGTCCAGGAACGGGCCAGGGAAGGAACCAGGTGAAGCGCACTGTCTGTCTCTATTAGTGTATTGTATAACTGGTGGGTGGCCCACATGATCGCCAGATTCCTGGCAAAAGCCGGATCCAGCGTACCAATCCCTTCCTGCTGATTATACCGGAAGATTTGTTTCCCCTGTAAGGCGGGACGCCTGCACCCGATCCATCCAACCCCGAATATCCACCACAGGCATAAAAACATTCCCCTTACCGGGGAAAGTCCCCTTAAATTGAGCATCCTAAATGTGGGGTTCCTACTATGCATTTCATTATCAAAACTATGGCAAAACAGTATATCCTTGCTTCCTTTCTAGCTTGCTACACCCTATTGCCGGCCAGCCTCTATGCGCAACAATTTACCCATGCCGATACGCTTCGCGGGAGCATTACCAAAGAGCGTTCCTGGTGGGATCTCCTGAAATATGACCTCCGCGTACAGCCCAACCTGACAGACAGTACGATCCAGGGGAGCAATACGATCACGTATAAGGTGCTGACGCCTTACTCCGTCATGCAGATCGATCTGCAACAACCTCTCCGGATTGACAGCGCAAAGCAACATGACCACGCACTGACCTATACCAGGGATGGAAACGCCTACTTTATCACCCTACCTAAAGGTCCTGCTGCCGGTGATATCGAACAAATCACCGTATGGTACCACGGCAAGCCAAGAGCTGCAATAAAAGCCCCCTGGGACGGCGGTATTGATTGGAAATCCGACTCCCTGGGTAATCCCTGGATAAGCTCTGCCTGCCAGGGATTAGGCGCCAGCGTCTGGTGGCCCACGAAAGACCATCAATACGATGAACCCGACAGCGGGGCCATTATCCGTGTGACCGTTCCCGACAGCCTGATGGATGTATCCAACGGGCGCCTCAAAAGTGTAACTCCGGAAGGCAATGGAACGACCACCTATGAATGGGTAGTCCTTAATCCCATTAATAACTATGACATTTCCATCAACATCGGCAAATACGCCCATTGGACAGATACCCTGATGGGTGAAAAAGGCATACTGGACCTGAATTTCTATGTATTGGCCTATAACCTGGAAAGGGCAAAGGCGCACTTCGCCCTCAATGTGAAGCCCATGATCCATTGCTTTGAATACTGGATGGGGCCCTATCCGTTTTATGAAGATGGCTATAAACTGGTGGAAAGCCATAACCTTGGGATGGAACACCAAAGCGGGACCCAATATGGGAATAGGTTTATGAATGGGTACAGGGGACGGGACCTGTCAGGAACCGGCTGGGGGCTCAAATGGGATTTCATTATCATTCACGAAAGCGGACATGAATGGTTTGGGAACAACATTACTTCAAAAGACCTGGCGGATATGTGGATACATGAAAGTTTCACCAATTATTCCGAAACATTATTCACCGATTGCCAGGATGGAAAGGCGGCCGGAGACGCCTATTGTCAGGGCACCAGGCGGCTTATCGCCAACGACAAACCCATCATTGCCCATTATAATGTAAATGAAGAAGGGTCCGGGGATATGTACTATAAGGGCGGCAATATGCTGAATACCATCCGGGCCATCATTGGAAACGATTCAACGTTCAGGCAGATCCTTCGCGGGCTGAATAAGACTTTTTATCATCAAACGGTCACTGCCGGGCAGGTGGAAGGCTATATTAACAAGCAGAGCGGCATCGATTTCTCCAGGACATTTGAGCAATACCTGCGCACTACTCAGATACCCGTCTTTCAATACCGGTTAACAGCCAAGGGCATTCATTCCAGCACGCTGTCCTATCAATGGACAAATTGTGTTCCGGGATTTGACATGCCCGTACGGGTGGTATTTCCCGACGGGACGACTAAACGGTTGAATGTGTCGGAAAAACAGCAGGAAGCCACGCTCCCTTATGGCGCAGACGATCTGGAAAACAAAAAGACCCTCCTGGACCCCAATATTTTTGTAACCGTAAAAACGTTGTAAGGCCCTATCTTCGGAAGTCAATACGATCAGTGGTATGGGTCAAATCCGCCGGCAGGCCATTCTTTCCAGTTTATCTATTTATGTAGGCTTTTTGGTGGGCGCCCTCAACACTTACTTGTTCGTGCGGGGAAGCTCCGGGGCGTTCACTGCGGCGGAATACGGTCTTACACGGGTCTTCATGGATGTAGGTCAGATGATCTTTGCCTTTGGAAGTTTTGGCGTAAGCAGTATCCTGTACAAATTTCTTCCTTACTACAGAGACAATCTGGCCCGCAAAGAAAATGACCTGCTGGCCTGGTGTTTACTCACGGTGACGGTAGGTTTTATGTTCGTGGTCCTGGGAGGCTGGCTTTTTGAACCGTTGATTGTCCGTAAATTTTCCCAGCAGTCCGCCCTGTTCGTCGTCTACTATCGCTGGGTCTTTCCTTTTGGACTGGGCGTCTTGTTTTTTTCTGTGCTGGAATCCTACTCGGTGGCTTTAAAACACTCCGTATTTTCCACGTTCCTGCGGGAAGGGGCCATCCGGGTGTATGTGATGATCCTGATCTTTCCCTACCTGCTCCGCTGGATCAATTTTGACGTTTTCATCAAACTTTTTGCCCTCCAGTATATTGCCACGGCCATCGCCCTGTGGCTATATCTTTCCAAGCGAAAATTCACTCACCTCACCTTTACGGTCAGCAAAGTCACCCGGCGTTTTAAAAAGAAGATGTTCGCCATGGTGTACCTCGTCTATGGAGGCGTCATTATTCAAATCGTCGCTCAGTCCTTTGACGGTCTGCTGATCATGGGCTTCAAAGGCCTTTCGTATGCAGGTATTTATGCATTTTTCCTATACGTCGCCAATATCATCCAGGTGCCCCAGCGAAGTGTGCAATCGGTCACCATCCCCCACCTGTCGCAGGCATGGAAGGACAAAGATATGGTCACGATCAACCGGATCTACCACCGGACTTCTATCAACCTGCTGATCATTTCAAGTATGATCTACGGGCTGATCTGGCTGAACTATAATGAAGCGGCCACGGTTTTCAATGTCCAGGCTGCCTATCAATCAGGCCTGGGGATTGTCTTGCTCCTTGGAATAGCCCGCATCATAGACAGCGGCACGGGTGTGAACGGACAGATTATCGGGACTTCGTCTTACTGGCGCTTTGAATTCTATACCGGAGTATTGCTGCTGTCCCTGAGGATCCCCCTGAACATATTGCTGATACCCAGATATGGACTTACCGGTTCCGCCGTAGCAGATATCTTTTCCCTGGTCGTCTATAACGGCATACGCATGGTATTCCTGGCCAGGAAATTCGGCATGCAGCCTTTTACCTACAAAAGCGGCCTCGCCCTCGTATTTGCGGCCGTCGCTTTTCTCATAGTACAATGGAGTTGTGCCGGCTTGCATGGCTGGAGCTCGTTGTTTGCCAGATCGGTCCTGTTCGTGGGAATATACGGAGGCGCCGTGCTGGCCTCCCGCCTGACACCCGATGCCGCACAATTGTGGTCATTGGTCAGGGAAAAGGTCCGCAGATGACCTACTGTCGGTCGGCGGTCATTCATCTAATCGATTCATACATCGGATGACCCGCCTATTGCGGCATCCGCCCCGCGCCCCGGAAACGCCGGCTCCAGTAGTCTTCACCCAAGTCACTGATCATTACTCCAAAGGAAGTGGACGCGTGGACGAACTTATTATTGGCCAGGTAGACCCCCACATGGGAAACCCCTTTCCTCGTGCCAAAGAAAACCAGGTCCCCCTCCTGCATCTCCTGCACCGGGACCTTATGGCATTCCTTGTACTGTTCAGTAGACGTTCTGGGCAGGCTAAGGTTGAAAATGGTCTGTTCGAGGACTTTGGCAAACCCGGAGCAATCCACCCCATCCTGGGTATTGCCCCCCAGGTGGTAAGGCGTGCCCATCCAATTGTCGATAAAATGATAGAGAGGTATATCCGTGATGATCTCCACCGGCACGTCCAATTGCATGGCATACTTGAAAGCGACCCCATCCAGGTCCTCAATATTCAATCCCTTGACATTGACATACGAGTACCCGGGGCTCTTCAGGGGCAACCCCACCACCCTTTCCCTGGGGCTGGACCCACTGGTATGCAGGGACGCGTTATGAAGGGCGGGCTCATTCGATGACAGGGACGCACCCTGGCTCCCCGGACTTGAATGCCTGGAAACGCTGCAACTGGTGCAAATACAAAGGAGACCAATCCAATATAGGGTAGAACGCAATACCGGGTTTTTAAAATTTCAAAGCCTGCAAATTACGGCTTTTGTTTTTGCCAAGGCGTTTCTCCCCCTCATGTGGATAACCGGCAGGGCGGAGAAGGGAAAATTATAGGAAATTTGCAGGTACGATGAAATTTTCCCACCTACATACCCATACGCAATACTCCCTGCTGGACGGACAAGCCAGCATAAGTTCGCTGTATAAAAAAGCCATCAAGGACGGCATGCCCGCCCTGGCGATTACGGACCATGGAAATATGTTCGGGGTATTTGAGTTCGTTGCAGAGGCCCATAAAAACAAGAATGACGACGGGTCACTGAAAGTAAAGCCCATCGTAGGTTGTGAATTTTATGTAGTGGCAGACCGGACCAGGCGGGCCTTTACCAAGGAGCAGAAAGACAATCGCTACCACCAACTGATGCTGGCCAAGAACAAGCTCGGTTATCAAAATCTCATCAAACTGACTTCAGCGGGATATATGGAAGGACTGTACGGGAAATACCCCCGTATAGACAAGTCCCTGATCGATCAATATCATGAAGGCCTGATCGCGACCACCTGCTGCCTGGGCGCCTATGTCCCGCAGACCATTCTGAAAGAAGGGGAAGCCGCTGCAGAAGTGGAATTTAAGTGGTGGCTGGACCGGTTCGGGGAAGACTATTACGTAGAATTACAACGACACGGCATAGGCGAACAGGAAAAGGTGAACGAAGTCCTCCTGAAATTCGCGCTGAAATACAATGTCAAGGTGATTGCCAGTAATGACAGCCATTACACGGACAAGGATGACTACGACGCACACGATATCCTGCTGTGCATCAATACGGGAGAAAAGAAAAGTACGCCCGGTTATGACGACTTTGTAAACGACGACGTGCAACTCAAGAACCGACGGTTCAAATTCCCTAATGACCAGTTCTACTTTAAGGACACCCAGGAAATGTCCACCTTATTCAAAGACCGCCCGGATGCCATTGACAATACCAATGAGATCGTGGATAAGGTAGAGGTCCTGAACCTGAAGAAAGACATCCTCTTGCCGAACTTTCCCGTGCCGCTTGAATTCCAGGTACACGCAGACAGCGTGCTGAACCAGTGGGAATATCTCCGGCACTTGACCTACGAAGGCGCCAAACGCCGATATGCTGATCTGACGCCTGAAATCCAGGAACGCATCGATTTTGAGCTGTTCACGATCAAGACCATGGGATTTGCGGGATACTTCCTGATCGTTTCTGACTTTATAAAAGCCGGTAGGGACCTGGGCGTATTTATCGGCCCGGGAAGAGGATCTGCAGCGGGGAGTGTAGTCGCTTACTGCATTTCCATTACCAATATAGACCCGATCAAATACAACTTACTGTTCGAACGTTTCCTCAACCCGGACCGTAAGAGCATGCCTGATATCGATACCGATTTTGATGACGCAGGCCGTCAAAAAGTGATCGATTATGTGGTGAAAAAATACGGACGCAACCAGGTAGCCCAGATCGTGACCTACGGTACCATGGCTGCCAAGATGAGCATTAAAGACGTCTCCAGGGTGATGGATCTTCCGCTGGCAGAAGCCAATGCGATCGCCAAGCTGGTTCCGGACAAACCCGGCATAGAACTCAGGCGCGTCCTTCATGCTCCCCTGACCGCTAAAGACGGGGACAAGTCCCTGTCCGAAAAAGAAGGCCTGATGCAGGATGATCTTGAAAACGTGAAGAAGATCAGGCTGATCTATAACGGGAACGACCTGCACGCCAAAGTACTGCACGAAGCCGAAAGGCTGGAAGGGTCTGTGCGTAATACGGGCCTCCATGCAGCCGGCATTATCATTGCGCCGGAAGACCTGATGAATATCATACCGGTGTGCGTGTCCAAAGAATCGGAACTCCTGGTGACCCAGATCGAAGGCAGCATCATCGAAGATGCGGGTGTTATCAAGATGGACTTCCTGGGATTAAAAACCCTTACCATCATCCGGGACGCCCTTCGAATGATCAAGGAAAACCATGACGTAGTCATTGAAATTGACGAGATCCCCCTGGATGACGAACTCACTTACGGCATCTATCAGAAAGCAGATACCATCGGCACTTTCCAGTTTGAAAGTGCGGGCATGCAGAAATACCTTAGGGAACTGAAGCCCGACCGTTTTGACGACCTGATCGCGATGAACGCCTTGTACCGCCCCGGTCCGTTGGAGTACATTCCCAATTTCATCGCCCGTAAACACGGGACGGAAGCCATCGTCTACGATCTTCCTGTCATGGAGGAATACCTGAAAGAGACCTATGGCATCACGGTGTACCAGGAACAGGTGATGCTGCTGTCTCAGAAGATCGGAGGATTCTCCAAGGGAGATGCGGACGTACTGCGCAAGGCGATGGGTAAAAAACAAAAATCCATCCTGGACAAAATGAAAGGCCAGTTCATTGCGGGGGCCATAGAAAAAGGACATCCCAAGGACAAGTTGGAAAAGATATGGACGGATTGGGAGGCCTTTGCCCAGTACGCTTTCAACAAGTCCCATTCCACCTGTTATGCCTTTGTGGCCTACCAGACGGCCTACCTGAAGGCGCACTATCCCAGCGAATACATGGCAGCCGTTCTCAACAACGCCGGTTCCATTGAAAAGATCACGTTCTTCATGGAAGAATGTAAACGGATGGGTTTAAAAGTACTGGGGCCCGACGTCAACGAATCCCAGGCAGGTTTTGCCGTCAATAAAAAGGGAGAAGTGCGGTTTGGGCTGGCCGGTTTGAAGGGTGTGGGCGAAGCCGCCATTGACGCCTTACTGGAAGAAAGAAGGAAGAATGGCTTTTATGTCGACGTCTGGGACCTGATCAAAAGAAGCAATCAACGAACCGTCAATAAAAAATCGATCGAATGCCTCATCAAATCAGGGGCCTTCGATTGCTTTTCCAATATGCACCGGGGCCAGTATTTTTACACCGCGCCAGGAGACCAAATGAATGCCCTGGAACGGATCATCCGCTTTGGCAACCAATATCAAACCAACCTTAGCTCCCAAACCAATACCCTGTTCGGGGAACTCTCCATGCCGGCCGTGACACCGCCTAAGCTGGCGGAATGCGAACCCTGGACGTTAACGGTGTTGCTGGATTTTGAGAAGGAAGTCACCGGCATCTTTCTGAGTGGACATCCCCTGGACCATTTCCGCTTTGAGATGACCCACTACGGGATCAATACCATTGTAGAATTCAATGAATTCAAAGAAGGGATCGCCTTACAGGCCAACCCTTTACGCACCTTCCGGCTGGCAGGGTTGGTGGCCGACGCCCAACACCGCACGTCAAAAACGGGGAAACAATTCGGCATTTTCGGGGTAGAAGATTATTCAGGCAAGATGGAGGTAGCCCTGTTCGGGGAAGATTATATTAAGTTCAAGGATTATTTCAATCCCGGGACGGTCATTTTTATCAACGGTTCCTTTAAGAACCGATTTGGCAGAGAAGACGATTTTGAGTTCAAGGTGGGAGGCGTCATGCTCCTGGAGACGGTCAAACGAATGATGACCAAACAGTTACTCCTCGAAATCCATCCCCTTCTCCTCACGGAAGAGATCGTGCAATTCCTTGAAAATCAGGTGGGGAAATATCCGGGGAAAACCGCCCTCCGCATACAATTGAAGGACGACCGGTCACACCGGAAGATCGGATTGCAGCGAATAGGCAGTGGCATTGAGATGAATGACGAAATGACACATTTTCTGCAGGCCAATCCTGACCTGGAAGTCAATGTGATGACAACGGGGTGACCGTGTCAATGCCAAAATACCAGTAATTTTGGTTTGGATTTGTTTTTGCTTCTTACAATCAATAAATCATACATTATGGCACTCGAATTTACGGACACAAACTTTAAACAAACAGTACTGGATTCCGATAAACTCACAGTAGTAGATTTCTGGGCAGAATGGTGCGGCCCTTGTCGTGCGATCGGTCCCGTCATCGAAGAACTATCCAAAGAATATACAGGTCGTGTGAACGTGGGAAAAGTGAACGTGGATAACAACCCCGAGATCAGCACTAACTACGGCATCACTTCTATCCCGGCTATCCTGTTCATCAAGAACGGACAGGTCGTGGACAAGATCGTAGGTGCGCAGCCCAAAGGGAACTTTGTGAAGAAGATCGAGTCACACCTGGCATAATGCCGGCAACATAAAGGTTAGAGGCCGTCCTTCGTCTGAAGGAGGGCCTCATTTTTTTGAGGCAATATGGCCGGCGGAAGCCAGCCGACTATTTTTTTATCTCCTTTACCGTTCCGTCCGAGAACCCTACCAATATCTCTGTAGCCAGGCCAATAAAGAGGCCGTGTTCAACAACACCCGGGATATTATGCAGCGCGTCCCCGAGCCATTTGGCATCCGAGATCAACCCGAAATGGGCATCCAGGATATAATGCC
>Ga0302312_10001109_pt1 | contig 16864 bp, 13 predicted proteins | sample III_Palsa_N2_1_FD_200529 | JGI IMG/M metagenome (GOLD analysis project Ga0302312, IMG submission 200529) | Peat permafrost microbial communities from Stordalen Mire near Abisko, Sweden - III_Palsa_N2_1 | ecosystem: Environmental > Terrestrial > Soil > Palsa > Peat permafrost | place: Sweden... | reverse complement strand
CCCAAACTGCGCCGAGTACGTCCCCGGCATCACCCGAAACGACCTTACCGCCCCCTGCCCAAAGCTCGCCCCCGTCACCGCCCCACCCATCACCGATCCGCGTCCAGCCCCTCGCGGCTCCGATCGATAGTTCTGCTCCATCGACAACCCATCCAACACCTCCGCATTCTGCACCGGAGACACACCCCCATAACTCAACCCCGAACCCACATCCCCACCTACTCGACCATCCGCCAGATCCGCCTCACCATCCCCCGTTCCACCCGCCGCCACCGTCGCCTCATTCGCCGTAGAAAGCACCAACCCCAGCGACTCCCACTCCCGCCCCTCAATCGGCCACCCCGCAATCCGGTCAGCATCAAACACCCCCTCCGACGCAACATCGGAAGCAACACCAGCAGCAACACCAACCGGCGCAGTCCCCTGCGCATACCCGGCAAGCCCACCGCCCGCCAACATCACCCCCACCACGAACGTCCACACTCTCACAACAACGGTCCCCGCTCCGGGAAACGAATAAAGGCCGGAGCACCTGCATCTCAACGCGAGGCTAATAAACATCAAACAGCTACAACCTTCGCAGCCGCCAAATCTTTGACAGAGTTTCCTTGCAGCCTATTAGAAACCAACCCCCGAGGGAAGCCCACCCCACAAAAAGTAAGGGCGACAGCCGAAGCCATCGCCCTTTTGGTCTACAAGCTCACTTAGAAAGTGAACTTGGCAGCAATCTCTATCTCGCGAGGAGTATAGAGGAAGCCGCTGTTGTTCGAGCTCGTGTGGCTGCCAAACGGTGTTGTACCAGCCACCGAGGGGTTTTGCGCCGTCACGGTGCTGCCGCTCAACTTGTAAGCAGTGGTGCTTACACCGTCGATGTTCTGGTGGTTGCCCACGTTGAACATCTGCGCAAACAGCTCCAGGTTGTATTTGCCATACGTGAACGTCTTACCCAGACGGGCATCGTCCACCTGCTTCCTCGGATACTTGTAGGTATTCGGCGAGATAATGCCGGCGACAATGTTAGGGGAGGTCGTACCCGCACCATTCCAGCCCGAACCACCGAACGCTGCCGCCGTCGTCGAACCAGTAACGTTCGCCGAATACGGCAAGCCGCTCTGCGCCTGGTACGTATCGTCGAACGTCCAGCCATTGGTCAGGTACGTGTACCAACCATTCCCCTGCAACGTGGGGAACTTATAGAGCACATAACCGACGAACCGATTCGGAACGTTGTAGGCGGAGTTGCCATAATTCGCCTGCGGATTCGAGTACGGGTCATACCAGCCTTCCGCTTCGTCCGTCGTCTGAGCATTCTGCTGATAGTCCAGCGCGTGCGACCAAGTGTAGTTGGCATCAAACTGAATGCTTCTCAACGTACGGTTTTGAACCTCAAAAACCAGAGCGTTGTAGTTCGAGTTGATATTGCTGGTGACCTGCGTGATGTTCTGATATAGCGAAAGTCCACCCACCCCGCCAGTTGCAATATTGGCGCCGAACTGGGCCGCATTGCCATAGCGAGTATAGGTCGGCACGTTATAAACCGTGCCGCTCGGGCCCAAAGGACCTGAGTTGCTCGGATCCATCACCGTAATCGCCTGGTTCTTCACCGTCGTCGGATCCAGATTCAAATCCAGATAGTTCGTCAGATGATGACCAATCGCACCGAGGTAGCTCGTGCTGAAGACCGTACCTTTGCCCAGCTGCTGCTGAACAACAAGATCGAACTCCTGCACATCCGGGTTCTGTAGGTTTGACGCAAGATAGTAAGCAGACGGCGTAGGAGCTGTACCAGCGCCCGCAATATTCGGGAACACCGGCGCACCAGTAATCGACGGCGTGTACTTCGAAACATACTGCCCTGCCGGACTGCCCGTGTTCAACTCCACGTTCAACAGGATCGCGTTCGTGATACGGCCGTAGAACATACCGTAACCACCACGCAGCACCGTACGGCCACTGCCGAACACGTCAAGAGAGAATCCGATACGCGGTCCGATGTTGTTCTTGTCATTCGGATGGTTCGTCACACCTGCAAAGGGCGTATATCCGGGGACCACCGATGTCAGTGCCGCCGCAGGTTTCGGCAGCAACTCATCGTCATACCGCACGCCCAGTTCGAGCGTAAGCCGCGGCATCACCTTCCAGTTGTCCTGAGCGAAGAAGCTGTAATCCAGCGTGGAAATGGCGAACTGAGGGCTGGCTCCAAATCCTTGTGCCAGTGACGAGTAGCAGGGGTCAGTGCCCACCGCACTCGTAGTCGCGGTAGCGGTAGCCAATGCCGTGCTATTGCACGTATCGTTTGCCTTCCCCTTGTTGTAGAGATCAGCCATGTAGTTGCCCAGGTAGCCATACGTGATCACGCCATTGCTCTCGTACAGATTGTTGAGCAGATCGTAGTTGTTCAGCACATCGCCGCCGAACGTAAAGCTGTGGTTGCCCTTGTCGTAATGCAGCACGTCACCAATCTGCCACTTGCGCTCATCCGGCAGCGCTTTGCGGTAGGAGTAATAAGGTGACCCAATGGTTGCGAACACGCTCGTGTCTAGCGCGACTTCAGGAATATTGCCGCCTGTGCCAACGAGGTTTGCCAGCGTATAAGGGCTGAAAGGCTGCTGGCTCTCATCATCCAGCTCGCGGCTGTATTGATACAGCAACTCGTTGCTGATCTTCGGGGACAAAAGGCTCGTAAGCTTCACCACACCATAATCCAGCTTCACAAAGTCGTTGCCCCAGGTATCCACACCGTAGAAGTTCGTTGGCGAGGTCTGCACGCCACCGGGTGAATCCCAACGTAGCCGATGGTAAAGCGCGCTAACATGCTCCTTCTGATTGAGCTGATAGTCGAGCTTCGCTGTGTTGATCTCCTGGTAGCCAACACGTGGCACCGTACCAAGATCCGAATTCAAGCCATTAATGTTGTTGGTGTAAAGCGTGTAGGCCGCGGCATATCCGCCCGCAGGGTTGGTGCGTGCCGCCAGCGTGCATATCTGCTGATCCAGCGCGTTGGTGTCGCCAGTCAAAAGACCAGTGGCTGTATTACAGGTAGCGCCAGCCGTAGGCGCCGCATTCGGCAGCGCATAGAACGTTGACGCAGAGGCCGGAATCGCCTGCCCCGGGAAGATGCGCGAGTGCTGATCGTACGTATACGTAAAGAACAGTTTGTCCTTGATGATCGGGCCACTCACGGTGCCCCCATAGATCTTCCGCAGATCCTTGGGCTTCAGCGGAATCGAAGGATAAGTTGTGACTCCCCCAACCACCGTCGGAACAGTCAGCCTGCTGAATTCGTTGAACGCGTTCCACTTGCTCTCGCGGTCATAGAAGAAGGCCTCGCCATGAAGCGTATTGGTTCCGCTCACAGTCACAGAGTTGATCACCGCGCCCGCCGCACGGCCATACTGCGAGCTGTACACACCCGTATTCACCGCGAACTCGCGCACCGCCGAACCCGAGGTCGAATACGCCTCACGGGTACGTCCGCGCTCTTCCGAGTAGTACGCCTGGTTGTCGTCCGCGCCGTCAATCAGCACGCTGTTCAGAATCGTGCTGATCGCGCGCACGCTGACCAGGCCGAAACCCGTCGAGTCCGAAACAACACCCGGCGTCGTCATCGCAAGACTCGACCACCGGCGATTATTAATTGGAATATTCTCGAGCGCCGTCTTATTCAGGTTCGCCGTGAAATCCGGCGATTCAAAGTTCAAAATCGGAGCTTCCGACGAAACCTCGACCACCTGGTCCGCAGCTCCAATCGTCAGACGCGGCTGCAGGTTCGTCAACTGGCTAACCTGCACCGTCACCGTAGCTGCGCGATACTCCTTGAACCCCGGCGCGCTGATCGTCACGGTATAGATGCCCGGCTCCAGCAGCGGATCCTTAAAGTACCCACTGGCGTCAGCCGTATACTTCTGTTCTGCGTTCGTTCCGTTGTTATGCACCGTAACGGTCGCATTCGGAATCACCGCTTCCGTAGCATCTTCCACAGTACCCGCGATGGCGCCCTGCGTAGAGGACTGCGCGTGTACTGCGATGCTACAAAGCATTCCTGCAATACAGAACAGTCCAGCCTTAATGCCAATGCCGAATCTTGTGCGAATCATCTGGATCTCCTAGTGTTGGGCGACTACCCGGCTCAGAACAGCTCTTTATTAAGCCACGGCGAACGCCAGAAAAATATTCATCCCGCTTCTCGTTTACCGAGATACTGCCGGCGCCTCAAGCGTCCGGTGTGCCGGATGGGAAGATATGAAGTCGTAATCCTATCAGCCATTACCCCAATGCGCACCACGTTGTTTCTTTTTTTGGCTGGGTATTCATGTCGTAATACGGTATTCGTCCATCTCCCCCGCCTCGCCGCCCCCGGCCAAACCCACCCCCCACGCCCGGTTGATACACTATCTATTGGGGTTACCGATGTTCATCGATGAAGCACGCATAAGGATCAAAGCCGGCGACGGCGGCAACGGATGCATGGCCTTCCGCCGCGAAAAGTTCGTCCCAAGAGGCGGTCCCTCCGGCGGAGACGGCGGTCATGGCGGCGATATCCTCATGCAGTCCTCCCTTTCCCACAACACCCTCGTCCACTTCCGCTTCAACCCCGAGTGGAAGTCCGAGCGCGGCGGCCACGGCCTCGGCTCCAACATGTCCGGCGCCGCCGGCGACCACACCATCCTCAAGGTCCCCGTCGGCACCCTCGTCTATAACGACGACACCGGCGAACTCATCCACGACTTCGCCCACCCCGGCGAAGAACTCGTCGTCGCCCAGGGCGGCCGCGGCGGCCGAGGCAACCAGCACTTCGCCACCCCCACCCACCAGGCACCGCGCGAGCACGAACTCGGACGCCCCGGCGAAGCCATCAATCTCCGCCTGGAGCTCCGCCTCCTCGCCGACGCCGGCCTCGTCGGCTTCCCCAACGTCGGCAAATCCACCCTCATCTCGCGCCTCTCCGCCGCCAAGCCCAAGATCGCCAACTACGCCTTCACCACCCTCGAACCCAACCTCGGTGTAGTCCAGATCGGCGACCCACCCTACGAAAAATCCTTCACCGTAGCCGACATGCCCGGCCTCATCGAAGGCGCACACCTCGGCGCCGGCCTCGGCGTCCAGTTCCTTAAGCACATCGAGCGCACCAGCGTCCTCGTCCATCTCATCGACGTCTCCGACTCCGCCATCACCGCCGAGTCCGCCAAGGGCGAAACCTCCGACCCCGTCGCCAACTACAACGTCATCACCGCCGAGCTCAAATCCTTCGACCCCACCCTCGCCGCCAAGCCCACCATCCTTGTCGCCAGCAAGGCCGACGTAGCGAGCCCCGAAAAGCTCAAAAAGCTAACCACCTTCGCCAAGCGCAAAAAGCTCCCGCTCTTCCTCATCTCTGCGGTCACCGGCGAAGGCATCGATAAGCTCAAGTACGCCATGGCCGAAGCGGTCGAACTCCACCGCACCGTAGAAATCGTCCCACCCCTCAAAGCCCCCGCCAAACGCAAACCCCACTACCCCCCACCCGCTCCAAACGCCCGCGGTCGCAGCTAACCGCCCACACTCTCGTCATCCCGACCCTGGGCACAGCCGAAGGGGAGCGGCCCCTGTATTGGTCTTTGCTGCTGGGGCTGTTCTTACAACTTCTCACCCACGTTAACCTCTGTCATCTCGACCGGAGCGCAGCGCAGTGGCGAGACCCCCGTATTGGCACTTGCTGTTGCCTGTTCTTAACGGCCCTCACCGCCACGCCCAAAAATCCTGTTGTACGATCTCCTCTTCTATGTAATCTTCGTTCCACACTACTTTTTCTTCTCCCGATAGCGACCCGGGCCCCCACAGATAAATACGCCTCCCGACACACGGGACCGCTTCACATCGTCACACTGAGTTCAACTGACGGCGGTTTTCCATGAAACGTGATGCAGGATGGGCAACGATTTTCCTCGCTGCCATCGCGACAACCTTTGGCTTTACCTCACTACAGTCGAAGTCCGGTACCGAGCCGGCTCCTGTAGCTCGACGGACTTTGCCCGCAGCTCCAAAAACGACTGTGGCAACGAATAACTTTAATAAGGACACATGCGGAGAGCTAGAAAGACATCTCCAGCAATTCCTCGACCTGCCCGAAAAAGATACTCTCGCACCAGACCTGTGCTACAAGAAAAATCACCAGCCCCCTCCCACCCCTGGCTCCAAAGCGTTTCTCCAGAACGCGAAGCACCTGCGTTTCGTCATTGCTACACTGCCCGACCCGCTGCACACTCATCTATCTCTGACATTCGACCGCTTTACAGAAGCCATTCAGCAGGCTGCCCAGGATGCAGATTTCACCTATGACTCCTCCTGGCTGCCTTGGGAAACCGAACAGGGCGACTATCCGTTGGTTGGCGATCAGGACATCGTCGATCAGCGCACCGAGCGTCGCGAAGATCAGCCCGGCATTCTGCTCTTCCGCAAAAATGACCCAGACCCCAACCTCACCGATAAAGATTGGCCAAACAACTCTTCGTACTCACAAGGCCTGATTGTCTTCGTTGTCGGGGATGAAGCAACCAGCGGCATCCATCGCTATCAATTTAAGAATGCGGTCGAGTGGATCAGCGCATTGCAACCCTCCGGCCCGGTTGATCCCCAGAAAGGCATCAAGATTCTCGCACCGAGTTTTTCGGGTTCGCTGCAATCCCTGGCGCAGACCCTGCAGGAAAAGGACGTTCACGACGCTCTAGGCATAGCTTCAAAAAACATAGAACCCCAAAAAGCCCCCAAAAAACAGTTGGACATCTACAGTACCGTCACCAGTCATAGCGCCGTCCAGGGATTCGTGCAATATGCCACCCAACCGCTTCTGGCCGACCTCGATATCGACTTCCACAGCTTCCGCGAAGATGATGACACGGCGATGGAGCATTACTGTAGCTATCTGGTCAATGCGGGCCTGGACGTCAACAAGTTGGCTATCATCTCCGAAGATGAAACCGAATATGGGGCTTCACCTTTGCGCAAACCAGACAAAGGCGGCAGTCGTGCTGGCAGTCTTTGTACTCCTAAAAGCATAGTGGATAGTTGGCGTTTTCCTGGAGCTATCTCCTTTTACTACCCCAGGGATATCTCGGCTCTGCGAAACGCCTATCAGGAGCAGTCCCTCTTCAACCGAAACGGCGCGCAACCCTCCACCGATGTAACTCACCGCACCCTGCGCACGAATCTCGCCGACCCCGAAGGCAAGCAGGACGACACCATTCGCAGCTATGGAGGCAGTCAGACCGCGCTCTCTGAGGAATCAGTCCTCCTGCATATCGTGGACATGCTGCGCGCCCATCAATCGCAGTTCATCCTGCTCAAGAGCACCAATCCGCTCGATCAGGTCTTCCTAGCTCACTTCTTTACACTCACCTTTCCAGAAGGCAGAATCTATACCCTCGGCGACGACCTCCTGTTCCGGCGCGAATTAGGATCCAGCGGCCTCACCGGCGTAATGAACATCAGCACCTACCCGCTCCTTCCGGAGAGCGATGACTGGACCAAACCGTCTGAGCCGCCTACTCCGCCCGATCCCGAACACCCCAACTACCCCCAAAAGCCGCGCGAATCGGGACTGAGCCACGCTCACCACGTATTCACTCATACCTCCATGGAAGCAACCTATATCGCACTTCGCGTCTTGTTAGACCCAACCCAATCTGCGGCCATACGAAGAAAATCAGACATAAACAAATTAGCCGCGAAAGAGGGTATAGATTCAAAACTCGCCGCGGACTTAGAGAAGAATGAAGCCTCCAAACTGGACCCAATCGCTAAACAAGCTGCCGCTTTGAAACTCAAGAAAGACGCCGAGGATCTGGAAGCAGAGGCACAACGGGACCCAGCAGGGTTTTTCTTCGGCTTCCTTCCACCAAACTGTAGCTTCAGCTTCTCTGGATTCAACCTTCCGGACTACTCCGCGCCTTACTGGCTTCCGGCCTACCACGACCAGCATTGCCATCAACCCGTCACCTGGATCTCTGTCTTGGGAAGCGACCGTCTCTGGCCTGTAGCATCTCTCGATGAGGTGTATACCCCAGCAAAACCGACTCTGTCGGATATCCTTCCCTGGTTCTATCCCCATGCACCCGGAGTCCTGGCGGCTTCCCTCAAATCTATCTTCCTGCAAATATTTGCCAAACCTCCGTCTTACGTTGAGCACTATCGCCTGCCGGATGTCCCACTGAGCATGAACCTCGCAATCGCTGCGATCTTTCTCTGGTCCATCTTCCACATGTGGTGCTGCTGGCATCCCTCCATCACGGTCAAGCCGGACCATCGTTCTTACTTCGTTCGAATGAGGTCCAGCGTCAGTCTCTACAACTTCAGGCAAGAGCCTATCCGGCCACGTCCAGTGCATCCTCGCTCTCACATGGCCCTCATCGTCTTTGGCAGCATATTGCTGGTAATGGTCTGTACCGTTACGGCATGGGGTTATGGCTGGATGTCTCCGGAAGGTGAACCCATCCACCATCCCAGGCTATACAGCCTCTTCCCGATTGCTGTATGGGGAATCGCCCTCTTCGCCATCGCCAGGAACGCCTGGGTGGAGTACCAGCTGGCTCATCGCAAGGAAATTCGTATGCATATTCGAATCCTCCTCAACCACCCAATCCGCTGGTTTAAGTGGAGACGGGAAGTCTTGCGCGCTATCTTTCCATCGCTCCTGAGCTACGCAGCTCTTACCTTCGCGATCTATCTATTTTTTCTCTTGTACCTGGACGACTCGTTATACCCCGGAGTTCGTGTTCCGACCTACTTCCGCTCCATGAACCTTACCAGCGGCGTCTCTCCAGTGCTCCCGCTGGTGCTGCTCGCGCTAGGCATGTATGGCTGGGTCTGGTACTCCTTGCGAGGTCTCGCGCTCTTCAATGGCGACAGGCCTTTGCTCCCAAACAAAGAAGATTTGCTCATCGATACAGACACCGGGCCGCAACAGACCTTCACCATGATGTCCCGCGAGCGCGCGGGTGATCCCATGGAGGCTCTTTGCTGGCCCACTCACCGTAAGACAGTCCGCGCCGCCCTGCTCGTCTTCCTCTCTCTCTTTATTGCCACGGCCGCCCTATGCCGCAGCGTGCCACTTCGTTGCCTGGGGACACAGAGATACTCCTGGATCATCTGCATCTGGATAGCCATCAGTATCAGTATTTTGTTAGCCAACTCCTGGCAGTTGATGCGCCTTTGGTTGAGGCTCCGCGTCCTGCTCGTCTTTCTGGACAAACTCCCCCTGCGCCGTACACTCCAGGTCATGCGTGGCTTTACATGGGGCTCCATCTGGAAGATGGGCGGAAATGTCCTTGAACTCCGCTACAAACTCTTCTATCGCCAATTCGAGTCGCTCGACCATCTTCAATCCGCGTTCGAACACTTCCCTCCAGACAGCGCACTCGCAAAAAATCCCCAGTGCGATCCCACCGCATGGGCAAAAATCTTCGCGGACACATATCCACTCAGGCTCGAGTTCTTCAAGTGGCACTCCCAGCACTGGGACAAATGGAAGGCCCGTGACCTCACCCCGCTTCAAGGGATACAGCAACAGGTCGCGCAGTTGGCCGGCCGAATTCTCGCCGGCATTCTGTTGCCCACCTGGAATGCGGAGCAGGAGTCGCTTCTCATCACAACTCCGCCCTCTTACGAAACCTCAGATGCCGAAAGCCTGCACGCGCAACATCTGGTCCTGGGTCTTGAGCCCTATGTGAAGAGCGCGGAAGAACTTGTTTGTCTTGTTTACCTCGGTTTTATTCAGAACATTCTTGGCCGTATGCGCTCTCTTATCATGGCGATGATCTGGCTCTTCCTTTCCATCGCCCTTGTTCTGCCCAGTTATCCCTTCGATCCCCGCCCAATTCTTACAGGCTCCGCCGTCGCTCTATTCGTTATAGTCAGCGCGGTCGTCTTCGTCGTCTACTCCCAGATGTTCCGCGACGCCACGCTAAGCCACCTCACCAACACCCGTCCCGGCGAACTCGGCATGGAGTTCTGGCTCAAATTCATCAGCTTCGGAGTAGGCCCCCTCTTCGGCCTCCTCGCCACCGTCTTCCCCGAGTTCAGCAGTTTCTTCTTCTCCTGGCTACAACCCAGCCTCTCCTCCATCAAATAATCGCCCCACAAGCACCTTCGTTGTCACTTTTTGTTGCCACTTTTGTCATCATTTTTTGTTGTCCTTTTTTGTTGTCATTCCGCAGGAATCTGCTGTTGCTCTTCTGGTTTTCCATTCCGCAGGAATCCGCAGTTGCAGTTGCAGTTGCTTTTGCTTTTGCTTTTGCTGTTCTAGTTTTCCATCCCGCAGGAATCCGCAGTTGCTATTGCTCGTTTTTCGCCGTCATTCCGCAGCGCAGCGGAGGAATCTCCGTATTCGCTCTTGTTGTTGCTCGTTCTTACGAAAGCCACGCCCACATCTCGCATCTGAGATAGGTACCACCCCACAAAGCGCGACCCCATCCCCACCACGACCCGGAAGGGCGTCCTGAGCGTAGCCGAATGGATTTCAACCGAGCCACCAACCATCCACCCCAACCACCCACCACTCTGCCGAAGAACCGGGCCCCTGACAAGCGCACTTGCTTGACAGGGTGGTAACGCCGGAGCGCAGCCGCAGGCGAAGCGACCAAATCGCCTTCCTCCTCACTGCCACCAAACTCCGCTCGCGACTACCCACCCACCGTCTGCTTTTTGCCTTTGCCGTTGCCCTTCTAGTTTCCATTCCTGACGGGAATCTGCTTCTAACCCACACCCAAACCTCCAGATAACCCGAGACTTCAGGGCCTCAAACAGCAACCCGCGTCGCAGACACCACTCTGCCGAAGGCCGGAGCGCAGCCACAGGCGAAGCGACCAAATTGCCTTCCTTCGCCCTGTCAAAACCATTCGAGATCAAAAGGAAGAAAGTCGTACCATCCATGAGTACCTCAATCCACTCAGACTGTCGTAAAGTGGCATCACCTGCCTATGAGTATCTTTCCGCTGAAGCAAACCTCCGCGCACGTCAAAAAGTACTACGACGCGCTGGCCGTCTCGCACAAACACGGCCACACTACCGAAGGAAACACCCGTTTCGCCTTTGAAGAGCTCCTCCGCCGCTGTGCCAGCCCGTATGGTTGGCACGTGGTCCCCGAATACGCCTTCAAAGGCACCGACAAGCAGCCCCTCCGCGCCGACGGAGCCCTCACCAACATCCTCTTCCAGTCCCCGGCCACGCCGTCCTCTATCAGACAACCGCATCGTCTCAGAAGGCGTCATCAAGTTCGCGCCTTGGCGGGTGTTGCCGGAGTCCTATAAGAAACAAGAAAATCTATTGCTGAGTCTTTGTCCTGGAAGTTACCGCGTAGGCTGTTTCCATTGTCGTAGCGAACTTCTATTTCATAACGGACGAACTCGGTAGCTCCCTGACGTAAATCCAATTGCTGAATCGAATCCAACGCCTCGTCAACTGTCGCAAACTCCAGCAAGCTGCCATGCAGAGGGAGGATATACACACTCTTGATCTGCCGTGAGAGCACCTTCTCCATCGACTCCGAGAAAAGCTTCACATCTTGCTGATGGTCATCCAAAAGAGACGCCGCAAGTGATCGCTTACGCTTGGCAGACAGAGCCTCGTACTTAACGACTTGCTTCTTAAACTGCGAATCCGGAGTATCCTCATCCGCCGCAGCGTTGATCCCAACCTTTGCGAACGCTCTGACGATAGATTCCATTGGAATAAACAGGACTGCGAAACCCAATGATCTCAACTGCTGAAGAGCAGGTTCTGTGAAGACCCCAGCAATTACAACACCAAAGAAAGGCGCTGATCTTTGATGCTGTTGCAGCAACGGCATGATAGCGCCCTGAATCTCTTGGGCCTTCGCGCGCGAATGTTTGGTATAGCGACGCCAAGCTACTTCTATAAAAGCTGCGGGCGTGCCTTGAACCTCATCGCTGCCGCCCCTCTCGAGGACAAAGTCGAGATCATGACTGTTCTCATTTATATCGAGCCAAGAAAGCTTAGACCCCTTCCGACAAGCTCTTATTCCATGTTTGTCCAAATAGAGACCATGTTTGACTGCTTGTGCAGCAACAATCGGCTCGACGGCCCACTCGAGAACTTCGCCTAAAATCTGTCCAAAGCGGTGAGATGGTGAGACGCCCATAGTTTAGCCACGCACCCAGAATCGACCTTCCTGCAATGGGACTCGATGCTTGCGGTTCTTCCACTTGATATTGCGATCTCGCGTCTTTTCGAACGAGCAGTCCGAAAAGCCCGCTGCCATAGCCAGTTGTTCCATCCACTTTACAACGGGGACATAAATACCATACGGCGCTGAGTCACCGATAACAAAGCAAACTCGCGAGGGCGATTTGCAAACACGCCGAAGGGCCAACCACACAAACGCTATGTCCCGGAAGTATGCGGCAATCATCAAATGATAGGTCTTTTTGCCACCCTTAGTTGCTCGCACGTCAGAAAGCTGCCTGCAAACGTGAACAATCTCGTCCCGAATAGAAGACAATTCGGGGGCACTCAAAATCTCATTCAAGTCGTGATTCTTCTCGGGGGTATGCTGCGAACAGGATCGCATGAGATACTTGCGCACCTTATCGTGCAGATCTCCCCACCCCGTAATCTCTTGCATGAAGGACATTTCAAGTCGCGTCGCATCAGCGTAATCGTAGTTATTCGGATATGGAGGAGATGTCACTACTAAATCGATCGATCCCGTAGCGATACCTTCACATGTGCGGGCATCAGCCTTAACTAGGTGTGCAGGGACACTAGAAATTCTACGACATAGAACCATGTCGTCATAAATCATTCCACTCGCCTGCAACATCGCTCGGTCCACGGACAGTGGGGCCTTCTTGGGGTTATTTGGCAAAATGTACTGCCATTGTGCGGTCCCTGCTGTTGAGGTCTTGCGAAGCACTGTAAGTAGGGTCAGCCACGCTAATTCGAATGAAGGCGAATCGTCACGTTCGATCTCTAACGCCTGGCGAAGGCAATCAAGCTTGCCAAGCGTCTCATCGTCATAACATTTTCTTATTAGATCGGGATATCCCTCAAAATTTGGCTTTAGAGTCGATGCAACTTGTTGGATTGCGCGGATCTTGTCCCTGTAGTCTTCCGCATCGCTATTCCATGCAAGCTTCGCCCGCGCAATCCGGTAGACAAAGGGATGTGCCTCGGTCCCCCAACTCTCAAACCCAGAATTCTGTGCCGCGAGGAGCGTGGTTCCCGAGCCAGCGAACGGATCAAATACGCAGACCGGGCGATCCGAATCAAAATCGCGAATTACATCTTCGACCCAGCTCGCAGAAAACCCAGCGCTATAACGAAACCAGCGATGAACCGGAAGGCTCATATTGTTGGCAAAAGTTGTGGAAGCAGCCGCGGCCTCAGGCGACTCCGAAGTAACCTCGATGTCGCACATGGGGAATAGCGTTGGGTGGATGCCATGTCGCGGGAGTCTAACCGAATTAATCATCGTTGCCACAATTTTAGATTAGGCCGAATGCCAGTGGGAAAGCCGTCCGCAATTACCGCACACGCTACGCCGCCAACCTCAAGCGCGAACTCCCCCGCATTTTCTTCCCACCCGACTTCCACACCTTCGCCTCGGCCGGCAAGCGTCTCATGGAACTCCACATAGACTATGAGAAACAACCCGAATACCCGCTCGAACAAATCGAAGACCCCAAGGCCAAGGTCACCTTCCGCGTCGACCACATGAAGCTCTCCAAAGACAAGACCGAGCTAACCTACAACGACTTCCTCAAACTCCGCGGCATCCCCGCCGCCACGTACGACTACAAACTCGGCAACCGCTCCGCCCTCGAATGGGTAATCGACCAATACCGCGTCTCCACCGACGCCCGCTCCGGCATCGTCAACGATCCCAACCGCGAAGACAACCCCCAATACATCCTCCGCCTCATCGGCCAGGTCATCACCGTCTCCCTCGAAACCAAGCAGATCATAGCTTCCTTACCCTCTCTGAACCTGAGCGAATAGAGCGGCGCTGTCCGATCACTCACACTTTGAAATCGCTGCCGGATGACCCACATCTCGCTTTTGAGCTGGGGGCCATCGCACATATCTCAACCGCCCCCTCCCATCCTCAGGCCCGCCACGACCTCGAAGGGGCATGGTTTCAGCCATGCCAAAACAATCCGGCCGAAGGCCGCACCACTCTGCCCTGAGCGCAGTCAAACGGGCCTGAGTGAAGCCGCAGGCGAAACGACCAAATTGCCTTCCTCCGCACCACCAAAAAGGCCGCAGGAAAACCCCACCCTCAAACCCGCGCCCCCATTGACGATTCCCCACCTGCACCCTAAAAAAGCCCCATTTCACCGTAATCCGATTTCCACGCTGCAAAACACCGTAAATTTGGCTGCACGGACCGTCCAAAACACATGCCCCTTCCGTGTAAATCACCGTCAAAACAGGCGCTTTACTGACGATTTTCCCGCTTCGCCCGAAACCGGTTCGCCGTCAAAAACTCCTCCCGCAACTCCGGCGTCCTCAGGTTCTCCCGCACATGCTGCAGCCGCTGCTCCAACGCCAGCAGAGTCCCCCCAATAGCCTCAGTATTGGTCAACGCAACATCCCGCCACATGCTGTAAGGGCTCGCTCCCAAACGAGTAGTCTCCCTAAGTGCCCTGCCACCAATAGCTTGCACGGCCTCCATCCCCTCAGGATCACCCGCAAACGTGTCCTCCAGCAGCGCCGCCAGTGCAGTAGAAACCATCTGCGGCAGGTGCGAAACCCACGCACAAACCTCATCATGCCTCGCCGCATCGATATCCCTCACCACCGCCCCCATCCCCGCAACCAGCCTCCGCCACTCCCCCTCAAGCCCCGAAACCTCCCCACCCAGCGGCGAAAACAACCACGTAGCCCCTTGAAACAAAAGCACTTCCGCCAACTGCGCCCCACCCGACTCCTTTCCCGCCATCGGATGCCCCGGCAAAAACCGCGCCCTACCAGGCTGATTAAACAACTCTTTTGCCATCAATGAGATCTCAGCCTTCGTACTCCCCACATCTGTCACAAGTTGCGATTCACCCAATACTGGCGCGAGTTTCTGCATCCAGTCCAATATCGGCAACACCGGCGTAGCCAGCACGTACACATCCGCCAACCCCGGCGTCAGAACATCCTCACGCCCACCCAGCGCCTCATCAATAGCCCCTATCTCCAATGCTTTCTTCAGTTCCGCCGAATCAGCATCCCACCCCAAAACCGCAACACCCTGCGCCTTCAGCGCCAGCCCCACCGACGCCCCAATCAACCCCGTCCCCACCACCAGGATCCGCATCAGTCCTTAGCACCCGACAAACGCCTGTGCGTAAACGACTTAGCATTCGCCCCCCGATACTCCCCCGCCGTCTGCCCATGCCCCCGCAGCACATACTTATACGTCGTCAACCCATCCAACCCCACCGGCCCCCGAGCATGGAATTTACTGGTACTTACGCCCACTTCCGCCCCAAATCCATAGCGGAAACCATCTGAAAATCGTGTGGAAGCATTGTGAAACACCCCCGCCGCATCCACCTCTCGCAAAAATCTCTCCGCAGCCGTAACGTCTTCCGTAACAATGCTTTCCGTGTGCAAAGACCCATGTTTGTGAATGTGCTCCATCGCCGCATCCAGCGAATCCACCACCCCAAGCGCCAGCTCCAACTCCCCAAACTCCGTATGCCAGTCCTCCACCTCACCCACCCCACCGTCCATCCCCCGAACAGCCCCATCGCCCCGCACCTTCACCCCACGCAAGCGCAGCCGTTCCAATAACTTAGGCAAAAACTCCGCCGCCACATCCCGATGCACCAGCACCGTCTCCACAGCATTACAAGCCGCCGGATAATCCGTCTTCGCATCCTCGATCACGCGCAACGCAATCGCCTCATCAAAGCTCTTATCCACATAAATATGGCAAATCCCCTCCGCATGCCCCAGCACCGGAATCCTTGTGTTTGCCTGCACATACTCCACCAGCGCCTTGCTCCCACGCGGTATCACCATATCGATCAACCCATGCATCCCCAGCAACTCCGCCACCCGCTCCCGCCCCACCACCAGCGAAACCGCATCCACCGGCAACCCCTGCTCTTCCAACGCTTTGCGCAGCAACCCCGCCAGCACGGCAGCTGTTTTCTCCACCTCCCGCCCTGGCTTCAAAATCACCGCATTCCCAGACTTCACCGCCAACGCCGCAATCTGTGTCACCGCATCCGGCCGCGCCTCAAAGATCACCGCCAGCACCCCCAGCGGCACACTGATCTTCTCCAACTCCAACCCCTCATCCAGTTCAATCTCGTCCAACGCCCGCCCCAGCGGATCAGGCAGCGCCTTTACCGACCGAATCTGCTCCACCATCTCCCGCAATTTGGCCTCATTCAGCCTCAGCCGCGAGATCGTTGCCGCCGAAAGCGCCTCGTCTCCACTCATCGAGGCCGCAATCTGCAGATCCTCCGCATTCGCCGCCATCAACTCCGCATCAGCCGCTTCCACCGCCGCAGCCATCGCTTCGAGAGCCGCATTCCGCCGCTCCTCACTCAACGGTGCCAGCAGCCGCGACGCGCTCTCCGCCGCCTCCGCAATCGCACGCGAACTCACCGGCGCAACAACCGCGGCCGCACTCATCGCGCAGCCGCCTGAAGGCCAGCCCCTTGCAGCGCCGGCGCAAACCGCGTTCCCAGGTTTTCGCCTGCCACAAGCCTCTCCAGCACCGACGGCGTACGCCCGTTGGCGATCACCACCTGCTTGCCCGCGCGCAGCACAATGCGCGCCGACTCCAGCTTCGAGATCATCCCGCCGCGACCACGACCATTGCGTCCCTCCGCCAGCGCCAGAATGCTATCGTCGATCACCTCAACGC
>Ga0302312_10001100_pt1 | contig 16931 bp, 13 predicted proteins | sample III_Palsa_N2_1_FD_200529 | JGI IMG/M metagenome (GOLD analysis project Ga0302312, IMG submission 200529) | Peat permafrost microbial communities from Stordalen Mire near Abisko, Sweden - III_Palsa_N2_1 | ecosystem: Environmental > Terrestrial > Soil > Palsa > Peat permafrost | place: Sweden... | reverse complement strand
TGAAGCCGAGGATATAGCTGCCTGGTGTCGTGGGCGCGTGGATATTGGCGACCAGGGCGCCGTCGGAGGCGCCTACGGCCAGGGGACGGGGCAGCACCACTTCTGTTTTGCTTCCGATTTCTGTTCCTGTGGTTGTATACCATCGGGCTACAACGGTTAGGGTTTTGGCTGGGAGTGCAGCAGAGCCCAGGTTCTGCAGCGCCAGGTGAGCGGGATAGCTCTTTCCGGGCGACATAACATGGGGCACGTCGGCGAGCAGGAAGGAGGCTGCATGGTCGATCCGGACGATCTGGATGGGCTCGTCATAGACTGCGGACACAGGGGCTGCGCTTCCCAGGGCCTTGATGTACCAGTGGATGATGTAGGATCCGGGTTCGATTGGTTTGCCGTCGCTGCTCTTTAGCAGAACTGATGTGTCTGTATTGGTAATAAAGCCGGACTCCAGGGCTTTCACCAGCAGCGGATGGGCGTCGTTTCCAGAGATCTCTGTTGGCTGGCCAGTGGTCGAATCGTACGATAAGATCTTGTACGCAAGATTGTAGTCCGTGGGCTTCCAGGAAGCAGGACTGTCGTTGCGCAGGGAGATCGTGGTGCTGTAGTCTCCGCCGGATCCGGCGATGCCGGGGGTGCTTGTGCCGATGAAGGTCGCCTGGAATGATGCGGGCGGCGGATCGGAGGCATCGTGCACCGTTACGTTGATTTGGAGCGGGCTGTCTCCTGAGTAGGAGAACCAGCTATCCTGTCCTTTGACCATGTCGATCACCAGGGTGTAATTTCCTGGCTCAAGATCGTCGCCAAACGAATTGATGGCTACCAATCCTATGGAGAGGGTTGCGGTTTGACCGGGCAGCAGGTCTGTACCGATGGGGACGCGAGAAGCACTGTCGTCGTAGAGCCGGCCGTCTCTGTACCAGCGTGCACAGAGGCTGTAGCCCTCGGATGCGTGCCAGGCTGTTGTTCCGGCATTTTCAATGCGAATGGGAACCTGGTAGAGAGTACGCGGGTAGATCTCTATGGGAATGGTGTTGGCCAGATACTTGGCGTGCCATTGTTTGCTGCCGTTAAACACCACAGACTGAGCGATCGTGGCCTTGTAGGCGGAGTCTGCGTATTGTTGGGACGGTGCAATTTCGGTACCGCTTACGTAGTCATTCCAACTGTCGATCAGGATGTCGGAAGGGTTTGCCTGCAGAGCCGAGGTCCAGGCACTTTGATAGTACTTACCGTCGTCTCTTGGGGTTACAGTTGCGCCGATTTGGCCTCCAGGCGCAACCGTGGCTACTCCGCCCTGGCCTGATAGAACGGTTATGGGCGTGCCGTCGTCCAAGGCCGTTTGGCCGTTTGCATTGCCGTATACGAGGACTGCTTGGGCTGTGGATATAGTTGGGGCTTGAGTCGCTCGGAACTCGTCGGGGATCTGATGGTAAATGTTATTGATCTGAGCGGCCGACAAGTTCGTGCCGTCTACTGCGATCAGAGGATAGTCCGACTGTGCCGATTTGAGTTCCTTGAGCGCTTCAATCAGACTATTGATTGCGCGGTATAGTTCGGGCTGGTCCGGATTGACGTGTAGGAGGATGGTATCAATTCCGGCATTACGCAGGTCTTCGAGCTGGTGGCGATGCCATTCCGGCCGCAGGGCGGAGTACCACGGCCCCGTTCCTGTTACAGGTTGATCCAGATTTTTTCCGGGATCAGGACCGTTGGACAGGCCGTAGTCCAAGCGATACTTAGCCATGATGAGCTTAGACGCAGCAAAGTCTGTTAATGCGAGGGATCCTGACAGATCGGTTGACGCATCTGTTGGATGATATTTTTTTCTGTTGTATTTCGGGTTCAGCGGATTTACAAACTGACCATCCTGATTGACCGGAATAGTCGGCTTGGGGACCGGTGTCTGCATCCCAGTCGGATCTTTGATTCCGCCGGGGACTATTTTAATCGTGTTTCCGCCCGGAAGAGAAATGATGCCGGTTGGGGTTACAGTGGATTGGTCAATGGACGGACTGTTCGGCAGCGCGATGGCGTACGGCAGCTTCAGGTCGGCTGGAGGCGGAGTATCCAGAGCATTGACTGTTGTGTTGGGCTCTTCGTCCTTTGTTGGGGCATCGGCGAAAATTGGCTCGGCGCCGAACGAAAGAAGGGAACGCTCCGGCCATTCGCCGCTGGTGATGTTGCCGTCGATCTCGGGCACTCTACCTTCAAGGTAGGGGCAGATGATCCCTTCTTTAATGTTCAGGGGTTCGTGCTGACCGTTTGAGTCGAAGGTTATCTTGATCCACTTGCTGGGGTCTTGTACGTCGGCTCCGGTCTTAACGTTAGGCGAAAGCGAATAGAAGCTGTTTGCGGGGGTGCCTAAAGAGGGCCTGGACCGAGAGATGGCGTTGAAGCCGAAGACAGTCCCAGGACTTGGTGTTTTGGTCAGTCCCAAGAAAGCCGGCATCGCGGTCACTGCTGTTGTTAAGAGTTCCGTCGACGTTTGCCGCGAACTTGTAAGTCCAAAGCGTTTTTCCGACAGGAATCCTTGTTCCATTACCCTCGCTAAAATAAGCGCCGCCCGCGGCTGAAACCGCCATCTGGAAGGTGTTGGTCGTTCGGAGTTTAGCACGAGCGTCATCGGTTTCCAAAAAGACTTCAACATCGTCGTCCTGCTGCGGCTGGGAGATTGGAGTCGAGTTTGTTCCAATGACGTTGGGATCATCTACAATGAATCCCGCGTAAAAGTAATAGTTGTCCCACGCGGTATAGAAGCTGGAAACTCGTATGTCTTGATGGGTAGGCTGGGGGGCAGCGTAGGCTGCGGAGGAGAGCGCCGAGAGTAAAAGGGCGGCGCCGACAAATCTCTTGAACATGGTGCATTATAGCCTCCGGGCCTCCCAATGTCAACGAAAAGTACGCATGCCGTAGACATCCACAACGTGTATCGCTATAATAAATATTGTCTTTCTATAACTGCATGTCGTCTCTTGGCGCAATCTTAAGCTACTCCGTGAATAAATCCATCGAACCAGTAACCAGCAATTCTTCGCGATCCTATCAAAACATCGGCTTTGCCGTTGTGGCAGTGCTCATTATCCTGTTTATAGTAATGCAGCTCGCAGGCTTACTCAAGCAGCAGAAGCCCAAAGTGAGCTCCGGACATTTTTCACGCCAGATGGCCGGCGATATGGACGATACCGCCATTCAGGATTTGTACACATCGTCCGTGTACGCCAAGGCAGCGTTTCTCAGTCCAAAAGTCGGAACTTCCACTCCTAATCCTGATTTTTTGAAGCAGGCGCTCGATTCGGCGGAATCCCTGGAATATGAGGGAGCCAATTCCCCTGGGATTGCCAGACGGGTGATTATTCTGCGTCTCCTGCTGCATAAGCCGGCTTTTAAGGAGATTAAGCATAAGGGAGACACGCGTGTTGTAAAACCCGTGGACGCCTATACCTCGGATCTTCCCGCGTCGGTTTCGCCGAAGGACAAACTGAAATATACGGCCGAAATTACGGCGTGGATTGCCGCGGATAGCAAATCTGTCATTCCGGCGGCGCAGCTAAGTCAGGTTGTACATACGATCTCGACGATACCGGGAATTGGCTGGTGGAAAGCGCCGGCCTTGATGGTGATGTATCAGTCTCAAGGTGATGTTAAGCGCTCCAATTCAGCCTTCTCTTCGGCCCAGAACGACGCCCTTTTATCGCTGCTGCCCCTTGGTCTTGCTGTTCCCGTTATTCTCGCCATGGTTCTCGTTGGGGTCTTCCTGCTTATCTTTCTTGTGGCAAGGTCCGGTCCTCGGGAAGTGGGTGAGACCAGCGGATTTAACCCCTGGCCTGTACAGCCTTCCGTGATACAGGACAGCGAACGCAAACTTGGTATCAACCTTCTTTGGGGCATATTTATTTTTTACATCATTATGCCCGAGTTGCTTTCGGCTGTGCTGACAGGATTTGACGGTGTGTCTTCCTCGCATTGGGGCCGTTTCAGCGGGGTCCTAACCTCGAAGATAAGCACTATCCAGGGGATGAGTTCGTCGAACCATATGCTCATTGTCGTGCTGATTACTGCAGCTGGTTATTTGATCGGGGCTCTTGTTCCGATGGCTGTCCTGATGATCATCGCCCGTAAGAGGGGTGCGTCACTGGCCGATGAGTTAGGGTGGCATACGCGGAACCTGAAGCGCAATTTGCTCTTTGGCGCCCTGGGGTATTGCGCGGGGCTTCCGCTTCTTTTTCTTGCCGGAGTTATAGGCCAATCCGTGTTCAAAGGGGCTGCGGAACCAACTAATCCGGCGATTACACTGCTGACCAATAGTTCATCGACGGCGGCTCAGGCCATTATGGTCGCCCTGGCTACTATTTGCGCACCGCTGCTTGAAGAGTTTTTCTTCCGTGGGGTCTTTTACCAGGGAGCCAGGCAGAAGTTCGGACCGGCGGCAGCAATCGTTATGACGGGTGTGATTTTTGGTCTCGCTCATCCTGTTGGAGCCGAAGGTATGCTGGCTATTGCGGTTCTGGGCTGCGTTTTAGCGTGGGTTGCGGAATCCCGAAAATCGCTCGCTTCCTCGATGATTGGTCACTTTTTGCAGAATATCGGGGCCAGCATGGCCGTAATTCTGCTTGTCTCAAGGTAAGTCCTAATTTTTTGGCATAACATTCATGAAATTGGAGATTTACGCGAACTAATCTCGATTTTTTTACGCTACTATAAATAGTCTATCGACGACAGTATATTGTCGCAGATTGTATCCAGGGAGGATAGTATCGAAAATGAAACGAAATAACATCGCTACAGCGTTTGCATTTGCCGCCGCCGCAAGCAGCCTTATGGTTACTACTGTTGCACCTGCCTTTGCAGACAACAGAACAAAGGGCACCGTCACTGGAGCTCTTATTGGAGGCGGACTTGGCGCCTTGGCGACACATGGTTCCGCAAAGGGCGCCATTATCGGAGCTGTCGCTGGTGGAGTTATTGGAAACGTGACCTCGCACAATAATCGCGGACACCGCCGGTATCATCGCCGATATCGTGGTAATGGACACGGCTGGCATCGATAGTCCGCAGTTTTTTAGATGAGGACCGGAGCTGGTTTGACCAGTTCCGGTCCTTTACTTTTGATTGGATTCAGTGGATTCCACGAGGCTTCGAGGTCGGGAGTCTACCATGGCTTGCGCGGCTTCCTGGCCAACTATTCTGGCTGCCATATCGCGGGCTGCGGCCATAAGGTTGGTGCGGCGGTGTTCGGGGTCGTGACTGTCTGATGCAATGACTATGGGCCACTCCAGGTGATTACTAAGGATACCTTCCGCGGCGCGCAGCGCCTTGGGTCCGAAGTCTCCGAGCAAACTTCCGGTTGTGATTTGAAGAACGCAGCCCCGCAGGACACATCCGCGTACAAACGCAAGATCCCTTTGGACTTCGGAATTCCGTTCAGGATGCGCAAGGACGACGTTAATACCAGCCTCGGAAAGTTGTTCTATGGTGCTGAAGGCACTGTCCGGCAGCCCTTCGAAGGGGGGCTCTATGAGAGCCCAGGTTCCGGCGTCCCCCAGAGTACAAAGGTGTTGGGAAGTTAAATCGGCGACTACGGCTGGGCCGAACTGTATTTCTACGCCTGGGACCACTTTAAGTAAAATGCCGGCTTTATCGAGGGCGTCCTGGAGGGATTGCACATGGTCGATCACCCAGGCGCGCGGAGCATCACGGCGGAGGAAGTAGGCGCGGTGCGGGGTCGCCACCATGATGTCAGTACCGCCCTCAACGGCCTTTTGAGCCATGTTAAGCGCGGTTTCCAGGTCTTTGGGGCCATCATCGACGCCAGGCAAGATGTGGTTGTGGATATCGACAAACATCCCTAATTACTTCTGTTTTCGGCGGGCTCCAGGGCATACAACAGTTGAGCCGTTAATGCCATGGCGGCGGTTTCAGTGCGTAGTATCCTTGGGCCAAGCGAGATGGTTTGAGCACCCGCCTTGCGGGCTACTGCTGCTTCCGCGGCGCTCAGGCCGCTTTCCGGTCCGATGATGATAAGTATTTTGCCTGGTGTTTTGGCGGCAGATTCGAGGATCTCCCGAGTAGGCCGGGCACCGTTTTCTGTATGGGCGAGCAAGATGAGGTCGTAGTCGTCACGCATTGCGGCTCCCAGCGAGTCTGTGTATTGTATAGACGACAGTAAAGCGCGGTGGGCTTGTTCGGCCGCCGTCTTGACTATAGCCGACCATCGGCCTTCACGCTTGGTTTGACGCTCGCCTTCGAGGTGAACCTGGCCTTTGTCGGCGGCGAATACAATAAACCCGGCCGCGCCGATTTCGGTGCAGCGCTGTAAAACCTGCTCCATCTTCTCAGCCATCTTTGGAAGCGCTTGCGCAACAATAATTCTGGTCTTAGCTTCGGTATCGAGTGTGTGCGCCGAAGTCACCTTGGCGGACGCACGAGTCTTCGAGAGAGCCGTTAAGACGGCGAAGTACTCATTTCCCAGGCCGTCTAGAAGCGCGATTTGATGACCGACCTCGGCATGCAGGACGACTCGAAGATGATGGGCATCCTCCGCATCGAGGGTTGCTTCGTCGCCAGTGATCTGATCGGGTCGCACAAAAAAACGTGTCATGGCTACTAATGGACCGGACGTCGGAAGATTATGGCACGCCATTCGGACTGAGCGCGCTCTTCGATGAGTTCCAGTCCTGCGTCGCTAAGGCCGCGCAAAACATCGCCGGAGCGTGTGTCAATGATCCCGGAGACTATGAGGACACCAGACGGCTTGGTCAGGTTAATGAGCGTCTCTTTCAGGTCCAGTATGACATCAGCCAGGATGTTCGCTACGACAATGTCGTACTCACCAACAGGGGCTTCTATCGTGAAATCAATCTGAACCCCGTTTACTTCGGAGTTATCCTGAGCGATCTTTACGGCCAAGGGATCTATATCCGATCCGGCGACCTTATCTGCTCCAAGAAGCTTGGCTGCGATGGCCAGGATGCCTGAGCCCGTGCCTAGATCAGCTACACTATCGCCTGGCTTGAGGAACTCGTCGATTGCGGCAAGGCAGAGCTGGGTGGTGGGGTGGCTTCCTGTGCCGAAGGCCATGCCGGGGTCTACCACTACGGCAATTTGTTCGGCGTTTAGTTCGGGAGATTCCCAGGGTGGGGTAATGACGATGCGTCGTCCGATGGGAATTGGCTTGAAGTAGGCTTTCCAAGCCGTGGCCCAGTCTTCTTCATCGACATAGCGAACGGTGATGTCCTCTTCAGCCGCGGGAAGGCCGAAGCTGACAAGCTGAGCGGTGTGGTCTTTTAGTTCGTAGAGGCGTCCTTCAAGACGGTCGTCTACCGGCAAGTAGCCAATAATTAAGTTTGGCTCGTGGTCGTCCTTGACCGAATAGCCGGCACAGCCGACGGCGATCATTCCCTGACCGACGGCTTCTACAGATGGGGCCGGGGCGGCGATTTCAATCTCCGCCCATCGTGATTTTTGAGACATGGGGATTACTTGTGTGTGAAGGCTTCTTTGACTTTGTCAAATAGGCCGCGTTCGTCGTGAGTGAGGGTTTCCCCTGATGCGGTTGCCAGTTCTTTAACCAGTCTGCGCTGCTCGTCGTTCATGCGCAGTGGAACCTGGACTTTTACGGTGACTATTTGATCTCCACGGTCGCTCGGAGTTCTTCGGGTTACATCAGGAAAGCCGTGCCCTCGCAGTCGGAAGGTTGCCCCGGGCTGTGTTCCTTCCGGGATGACCAGCTTTTCTGTACCGCCGAGGACGGGAACGTCGAATGTGGCTCCCAGTGCGGCCTGACTGAACGATATCTTCGACTCGTAATGGACGTCTCGGCCCTTACGAGTGAATTGAGCGTGCTTTTTGAGCGCGATTACTATGTATAGGTCGCCGCGTGGGCCGCCACGGGGGCCGATATCTCCGGCGCGCTGTTCGACAAGATTTTGCCCTGCATCAATGCCGGCTGGAATCTGGATGGTGTGGTCGAGTGTCGTGCGATTTCTTCCATGTCCCCGGCAGGTGGAACAGGGTTCGGCAATCGTCTTGCCTTCGCCGCGGCAGCGAGGGCAGGGGACTACGGAGGCAAACGAACCAAGGATGGTGTTCTGTACGTGGCGTACTTGGCCCGATCCGTGGCAGTTTGTACAGGTTTGTGCGGACGTGCCTGCTTTTGCACCGGAGCCGCTGCAGGTTTCGCAGGTATCCTGGCGTGTCAGACGAATCTTCTTCTCGACACCGAATGCGGCTTCTTCCAGAGTAATTTCCAGATCGTACCGCAAGTCGTCGCCTTGCATGGCTTGCTGGCGTCCGCCTCCCCCTGGTCGACCGCCTCCGCCAAAGAACATGTCGAAGATATCGCCGACGCCGAAGCCATCGCCACCGAAGCCCTGTTGGGGGCCGTCGTGGCCAAATTGATCGTAGGTGGCGCGTCGCTCCTGGGTGGAGAGCACTTCGTGCGCTTCATTGATCTCTTTGAACTTTTCTTCTGCCTCGTGGTTGTCCGGGTTTACGTCGGGATGGTATTTAGCGGCAAGTTTTCGGTAGGCGCTGCGGATTTCCTGCACAGAGGAAGTCCGCTCGACGCCCAGCACTTCGTAATAATCGCGTTTTGTGGCCATGAAACAGTACGGGTTACAATCCTAATTTAGATCTAAATGTCGTGGAAATCTACATCAATGACGTCGTTTGGTCCCTGATGCTTCTCCAGAATTTCGGCGAGCTTACTGAGGTCGGAGTCCACATCTTCGGGTGTGGCGCTCTTGTTCTTGCCGAGCGCTTGAACGGCGGATGTTAGTGACGAGTGCTGCGGGGCCGATTGGGCGGCTCGCGCCGGTTCCGATCTGCCTGCGCTTCCGCCGCCGGATTTGGCGTCGTAGAACGCCTTGCTCAATATCATGAGTTCGCTGTTCAGCACTTCGAGACCTTTGCGTGCGCTTTCAGGATCGAAGTTGTTCAATGCATTGGTCAGGTTGGCCGCTGCGCTGTTGACGGTTTGGATGAGGCGCTCTTCGACGAGGCCGCGTGCGTCCTGGCCCATACGCATTGCCTGGTAGATTTGCTGATCCGCCTTGTTGCGGATTTCCTGCTCGTCGCGTCGTCTTTCGTCAGACTTCCTGTATTGATCCGCTTCGCGTACCATGCGCTCGACTTCATCGCTGCCCAGGCCGCTGGACGCAGTAATCGTGATGTTCTGCGTAATGCCGGTGTGGGTATCTCTCGCAGAAACGTGCACGATACCGTTCTGGTCGATATCGAAGGTAACTTCTATTTTTGTTACGCCACGCGGAGCGGGCTGCATTCCGTTCAACTGGAATTTGCCGAGAGTTTTGTTGTCGACAGCGAAATCGCGCTCACCCTGCAGGACATGGATGTCTACTGCGGTTTGATTGTCGAAAGCTGTGGTGAATAGCTGAGAGTGAGACGTTGGGATTGTGGTGTTGCGCTCAATAAGACGAGTGAACACGCCTCCCTGGGTCTCGATGCCAAGAGACAGCGGGGTTACGTCGAGCAGAACAATGTCTGTGACATGACCACCGAGGATTCCTGCCTGGATGGCAGCGCCCTGCGCCACGATTTCGTCGGGGTTGATGCCTTTATGAGGCTCCTGTCCGAACATGTTCTTCACGGTCTCTTGCACGATGGGCATTCGGGTCATGCCGCCGACAAGTAGAACCTTCTGGATTTCGCCGGTTGTCAGCTTGGCGTCTTTTAGAGCCTGCTCGGTTGGTGCGATCATCCGGTCGAGAAGATCTTTTGTCATCTGCTCGAGCTGAGTTCGAGAGAGGGCGAGCTCAAGGTGAGCCGGGCCGTCTGCTCCCGCGGAGATAAATGGCAGGTTGATGTTTGTGGAAAATACGGAAGAAAGCTCAATTTTTGCTTTTTCCGCGGCTTCCTTCAAACGCTGCATGGCCATTTTGTCGCCGGTCAGATCGATCTGGGTTTGATTCTTGAACTCGTCAACCAGCCACTGAATGAGAACTTCGTCCCAGTCGTCACCGCCGAGATGAGTGTCGCCCGATGTTGCGCGGACTTCAAAAACGCCTCCGGCCAACTCAAGGATAGAGACATCGAAGGTGCCTCCGCCAAGGTCCCAGACAAGAACGATTTGCTCTTCTTCTTTGTCCTGTCCGTAGGCAAGCGCAGCCGCTGTGGGCTCGTTGATGATACGAACGATATTAATTCCGGCAATTTGCCCAGCGTTCTTGGTGGCTTCCCGCTGTGCATTGGAGAAATAAGCCGGAACGGTGATAACTGCTTCGGAGATTACATCGCCAAGGTAGACTTCGCAGTCTGTCCTTAGTTTTTGCAGGATCATGGCCGAAATTTCTTCCGGGGTGTATTCCTTGCCGTCGATGTTTACCTTGTGTTTGGTGCCCATCATTCTCTTAATTGAGGAGATGGTGCGCTCAGGGTTGGTAATTGCCTGCCGCTTGGCCAGCTGACCGACTAAGCGTTCGCCGTTCTTAGAAAATCCAACGACCGACGGGCACAAACGACTGCCTTCGGCAAGCGTTATGACGACAGGAGCGCCGGTTTCATCAATGGCTGCAACGACTGAGTTTGTTGTCCCTAAGTCGATACCTACTGACCTTGGCATGCATGAAATCCTTACTCGGCCGCTTGACCGTGAGTAACATCTTTGTCTTCTGTGACGAGTCCTTCGTCCGATGTTTCATCTGAGAGTAATTCTGTCGATGAGCTGTCGGAGCCGAGCACGGCTGTACCCGATGCGTTGCCGTCTTCGCTTATGGACGAGACGGCGATTGTCACCTTTCCGGCGGCAATCTCTTCGAGGGCTACTGTCAGCGGGTTCGTGGAAAGTGTATCGATAAGATAGGGCGATCCTTCCTTGATCTGCTTTGCTCGCTTTGCGGCCAGCACAACCAGTGAGTATCTGCTGCCTACTCTATCTTCAATCGTATCTGCGGACGGGTAAATCAACTGTTGTCTCCTTTAGGTGCCGTCTCCTGCTGTGAAGAGGACACTTTCTGATCTTCGATCTCCAGTATCAGTCTGACCCCATTCATATTTACGCCGCGCTCTTCTGTGAGATAGCGCACGTGGGCCAGTCTGGCGATGTCACGATCAGAGTATAATCGCCGATCTTTTGCGGTTCGTTGCGGGCTCACGATTCCTTCTTTATCAAGGACTCTGAGTGTCCAGCTTGGCAGCCCGGCAAGCTTCGCGGCAATACTGATCACATAAACCGGCTCGTCTCCTGGATGAGTGACGGTATCGTCCGGACGGGACTCGGACATTATGAACTTCCTGGGGAGATCCAATCATAAATTGGAAGGTCGTTCCGCGATAGAAACGAATCCTTCTCCATCGTACCGTCGGTAATTATAGTCTATTCCAATAGGGTAGTCAAGGGCCAAGCGTTTTAATTATGAGTTGCTGACTACTATTATACGCTCTAAATTCATAGATAGTTAAATACTTTCGCCAATTGTATAAAAATTAATATCGAGCAATTCACCCGTTCAGTTCATCTGATACATTTTCCAGTCGTCAAACTTTAAATAAGATGCGCATACCTATGCAAAACGCCGTCCTGTAATCCTCGGCGTCTGTAGCTGCGCCCTCTTGTCCAGAACAGTTAAATTAGATACTATTACCTGAGATCTTAGCCCACTTTCATTAGAAAGTCATCGCCTCTCGGCTATAATAGCCGAATGAAGCGTTCCCGATTTTTGCCTGGTATTGTTGTTGGTGTTGTGTTGCTGGCGGCTCTTGCGTCCTATGTGTTTAATCCTTACCGGCAGATCCCCATCCATGAGGCGATCGATCCTCGGTATTGGATTCTTGTAATGAAAGGATTGGACAAGTACGACTACCACAACGGCCTTCTTCAGAGAGGCGATACCAGCGTTCCTGAAGTCGCGTTAACGATTGACGATGGTCCGGATCCCCGGTATGAGCCGGCTATTGTACAGATTCTAAAGCAGAACGATATTCCCGCCACATTTTTTGTCATTGGCATTCGGATTAAGCAGCATCCTGAGCTCATTAAACTGCTCAAGGACAACGGCTTTGAGATTGGCAACCATACTTACGATCATCAAAGACTGGATGCGCTAAAGCCGCATGAAATAGCGAATGAACTGCGCTTGTGCGACAGTCATATTTTTGCTGTGACCGGAGAGCATCCGCACTTGATGCGTCCGCCTGGCGTACAGTATGACGACAAGGTTTTAGGCGTTGCCAAATCCATGGGGTACGTCACCGTGTCCTGGACTGTCGGCGCGAAAGACTATGAAAAGGTCTCTGCCGCATTTATAACGCAGCGTGTTCTCGATAAAACAGGGAATGGCGCTATCATCCTTCTGCATCAGGATAATCCCGAAACAGCTCAAGCTCTTCCTGGAATTATCGCGACGCTGAAGTCCCGCGGCTACAAGTTCGTGACTATCTCCCAGATGCTGCAGCGGCTCAATGCAAAACTCCCTACAGCTGACGTAAACTCTGGGCAGTGAATACGTGCCCATTTAAATGTGGGTTTGTTTTATTGCACAGTTGGGTAGCATGTATAGCAACAATTGACAAATGGCGGTTGTTTAGGTAAAATGAGTTAATATAAAAGTTTATATAAACGACCAGGATGAGCAAAATGGTCAGGAGCCAAAGATAGAATGGCCTCACAGAAGAGCGTAACTCTTAAAGACATTGCGGAACGGGCACGCGTGTCTCAGTCGGTGGTTTCCACAGTTTTAAACGACCGGCAAAACGGGATCTTTGTTTCCGAAAGCACGCGTCAGAATGTCGTTCTTGCTGCAGCGGCTCTCAACTATGTCGCCAAGCACCGGGCATTGCCGCCGGTACGGAAGCCGGTTCAGACCGTTCCTGGTTCGGCGACGGCAGGGGCGCACCTTGTTGGCCTCCTCCTTGGGCGTAGATTTGGCGGGTCGCTCTTCACCGATATTTTCTACGGAGTCAACGAGACTCTGTCTATTGCTGGATTTCACCCCCTCGTATTGGATACCTATGCCGATTCCTACCAGAAGGCTGCCGAGCGCGAAGCCGAGGGCCTGAAGTACGCCCTGGATAATAATTTCGCAGGCATCGTCCTCTGGCACGAAGGCGGTCACGCGAATGTTCCGTTGATCCGCCAGATTCGCGAGACCATGCCTATTGTCGCCATCGACCGCCGCGTGAGCGGCCTAGACCTGGATTTTGTGGGTACAGACAACTATAAGGGCGGCTACGACGCAACCAAGCACCTGATCGATCAGGGCCATACAAGGATTGCGCATCTTACTCGTCTCGAAACCACGGATTCCGCCCTGGGGCGTCTGCGAGGATATCAGCAAGCCCTGAACGATGCCGGACTTGAAGTCAACCCCCGGCATATTCTGCTTGCTCTTGAAAGCGGGCGTCGACTGGACAGTGATCTGATCCGACAGGTCTTTACCGGACCAGACGCGCCGACTGCGATTTTTCTTCTGGCCGACTTCTGGGCTCCGCCCATCTATAACGAGCTGACAAGGCTTGGACTGCGCGTTCCTGAAGATGTCGCGCTTGTCGGCTTCGACGATGTTGTGCAGCCCGGACTGGATCATCTAGGACTAACGAGCATGGCTCAAGATTTTGAGCGCCTTGGTAAAACGGCAGGGGAGATGGTGATGCGGCGTATTGCCGATCCTCATGCCGATATTGCGACGGCGGTCTTCCCGGCGCGTCTCGTGGTGCGGCAGTCTTCGTCCCCTGGAGAATTAACTCTGGATCCGATGCCTGTCAGTTCCGTGGCCGTTCAAGCGGTCCTCTAACCAAGACACGAGCACCGTGTTTTTAAGTTTCCCTCAATCATCTAAGACGGTTTGAGCAAGGTATACTAGCTTGCTTGATGCATCCACAGAAGTTTTTAGTCGGTCAGGAGTTCCAATGCCACAGGAAGGCTGGTTTCGTAGAAAGTCTTTGTTTGGACACAGTCCCGCCGGGTCACAGGCCAGTCCAGTGCCCGAGGGTGTTGCCACAAAGTGCGCACGCTGCAGTCAGATTCTCTTTACCAAGGATTTTGAAAAAAATCTAAAGGTATGCCCTCATTGCGGTTTCCATCATAAAGTGAGCGCCGAGGAACGGATCCAATACACCGTGGAACCGAACAGCTTTGTTCCGCTCTTCGATGACCTCCGCTCGCTCGATCCTCTGAATTTTCCAGAATACCAGGCGAAGCTGAAGAAGGGGATTGCCGCTACCGGCTTGCAGGACGGCTTTCGTGTCGGCACGGCCGTTATAGAGCGAGTGCCTGTAGTTCTTGGCGTCACCGAGTTTACGCTCTTTATGGGCGGCTCCATGGGAGCGGTGGCGGGGGAGAAGATCGTGCGCGCCATGGACGTTGCCATTGAGCGACGTCTGCCTGTTGTATTCTTTACGGTTTCGGGAGGCGCACGTATGCAGGAAGGGCTATTGTCCCTGATGCAAATGGCAAAGACTTCCGCGGCCGCTGCACGTCTGGCCCATGAGAAGCTGCCCTTTATCGTGGTCATGACCGATCCCACCATTGGCGGAGTACTGGCTTCCTACGCAAGCCTTGGGGATATTTTGATCGCCGAGCCTGAAGCGAAGATGGGCCTTGCTGGGTCGCGTGTTGCCGCACAGGCGTCGAATCAGAAGGCTCCCGAAGGCTACCAGAGCGCGGAATGGCAGCTCGAGCACGGCCATATCGACCAGGTCGTCGCGCGTAAAGACCTTCCATCCACGATTGCTACACTGTTGTCTCTCTTGAACTGCAGGCAGCTTGAGGGTGTTACGAATGAATAAACTCAACATTCTTGACTTTGAGAGATCGATCGCCGAGCTGGACGCTAATCTGGCGAAGCTTCATGAAATTGTGCTGGATCGCAGCAATCCGCAAAATAGCCCGGATTTGCCCGCACAAATTGCAGGCCTGGAAAAGCACAGGACGGCCGTTCTTGAAAGCATCTTTGCTCACCTGACGCCGTGGGACAAAGTTCTCCTAGCTCGACATGAGAAGAGGCCGTACACCCTGGATTACGTAAGCGCCATCTTCGAAGACTTTCAGGAGCTGCATGGGGATAGAGCCTATGCAGACGATGGCGCTATAGTTTCCGGTCTGGCCCGTTTAAACGGACAGCCTGTTGCGATTATTGGGCAGCAGAAGGGACGCGATCTTAAGTCCCGCCAGCTTCGGAATTTTGGGTATGCCCGTCCTGAAGGGTACCGAAAAGCCGTGCGAGTGATGAAGCTTGCGGCGCGCTTTGGCGTCCCGGTGATTACATTTATAGATACGCCAGGTGCAGCGGCCGATGTAAGCGCCGATGAACGAGGGATTTCCGAGGCTATCGCGCGGTCCATGTACGAGATGTCCCAGCTCGAAGTCCCTGTTATTTCCGTGATTATAGGAGAGGGCGGCAGCGGCGGAGCGCTTGGAATTGGCGTGGCAAACCGCGTGCTTATGCTCGAGCATTCCATCTACTCGGTGATCGCGCCGGAAGGCTGTGCGGCTATTTTGTGGCGAGATCCGGAGCGCAAGGCGGAAGCTGCTGCGGCTTTAGGTCTTACTGCACCTCGAGCACTGGAACTATCGATTATCGATCAGATTATTCCCGAGCCGCTTGGCGGGGCGCACCGCGACTGGGCAGCCGCTGCGGACCTTGTCAGTTCCGCTCTGAAATTGCAGCTGGCGGAACTCGGGCATCTGTCCGGTACCGCTCTAGTGGAAGACCGATGGCAGCGATTCAGGAACATAGGAGTTTTTGAAGAGATCGTCCCATCTGAAGAACTTGTCGGAGAAGCGTATGGCTAAGTATCCAAGACCTAAAGGCACACACGACTTTTATCCCAATGCTGCGGACTGGGAAGAAGACAGCGTCCGATGCAACACGCTGGAGACTATGTTCCGCGATCTGTGCAATCTGTATGGGTACGGTGAGATAAGAACTCCTGCCTTTGAAGCTACCGAGCTCTTTACGCGGTCTATCGGTGAGGGAACAGACATCGTCTCCAAAGAGATGTATACGTTTCCCGATCTAGCCGATCGATCCATGACCCTGCGTCCTGAGGGGACAGCGCCTACCTTGCGTGCCTACCTGGACAGCGCGCTTCTTGCTATGGGCGGCGTAACCAAGCTCTACTACATTGCGGCGATCTTCCGGTACGAACGCCAGCAAAAGGGGCGCTACAGGCAGCACGAGCAGCTTGGCGTGGAAGCCCTGGGCTCGGATGATCCAGCGCTCGACGCCGAAGTTATCCAGATGGCTCTCACTTTCTTTCGAACCATCGGTATCAAGAATTTAACCCTCAAGCTCAACTCTGTTGGGTCCATAGAATCACGAGCAAAGTATCTTCCCGAGTTGAAAGCTTATGTCGAGCCGTTTCTGGACGAGTTTTCTGAAGAGGGAAAAGGACGCTTCGCACGTAATCCCCTGCGGCTTCTCGACACCAAAAACAAGCGGGAGCTGCAGATTCTAAGCGATGCTCCCAAGCTGTCTGCGTATCTTACCGCTGAAGAGGCCGAGCATCTGGAGACTTTGACCGGATATCTTAACGATGCCGGCGTAGGGTATGTGCTCGACCCAACCCTGGTTCGCGGCTTTGACTACTATACGAAGACGGCTTTTGAAATACAGTCGCCCGACCTTGGCGCGCAAAACGCGCTTGGGGGCGGCGGACGGTACAACAAGCTGGTCGAGGAACTAGGCGGTCCGGCAACTCCTGGTATTGGATTTGGACTGGGGATCGAGCGTGCTTTGATTGCCCTACAGGCGATTGGCGCAGACGTTCCCATACCACCAGGCCCAACAGCTCAGATCGTGGTCCTTGGGGACCGTGCAAAGCCTGTTGCCGTGCGGCTTCTCTCCGATCTGCGGAGTGCGGGGATCGCGTCCAACATTGAGTACGGATCGCGCAATATCAAGGGGCAGATGCGCGCTGCTGAGCGGGCCAGGGCAAAGTTCGCGGTAATCCTGGGAGACAACGAGATCGAAACCGGAGAG
>Ga0302312_10001097_pt1 | contig 16943 bp, 17 predicted proteins | sample III_Palsa_N2_1_FD_200529 | JGI IMG/M metagenome (GOLD analysis project Ga0302312, IMG submission 200529) | Peat permafrost microbial communities from Stordalen Mire near Abisko, Sweden - III_Palsa_N2_1 | ecosystem: Environmental > Terrestrial > Soil > Palsa > Peat permafrost | place: Sweden... | reverse complement strand
CGTTTCAAACTGGTAACCCGTAGTATGTTGTTGCGGAGTTGGCGCAAAAGGCGTGTAATAGTTTGATCGCGCGTCTTTTTTATAAGTGTTTTGATCGAGTTGCAGCCACAGGTATTGCAAAGCATCCGGGCTATTATTGGTATAACTGATCACCTCATTGTCACTTAACACTTTAGTAACCGTGTCAATATTCGCTTTCAATGTATAATCCACACGGTTTTGCCAGTATTTAGGCCCGGGTTCGCCATTGGCAGCATGAAATTCGTTGCCATGCTCGGTATAAAACATAGGCGTAAATAATGCCGCGGGATCATAGTTAGAAGAGATGGTGTCGTTTTGATTGGCCATCCGGTGCCTGCGCTGTGCTTGTGTAACGGTTGATAAAAACACAAGTGCCCCAAGGCCGAAAAATTTGAGTTTCATAAGATCAGTATTGAGCAAGCAATATACAAATGATACGGTGAATTTTAAACCTTAAGCGTAAAATCTACACTTAGCCCAATGCCTCGGCTAAAACACCTTCTTTTAATGAGTTAATAGTCATGACAACGTTTTCAACCCCCAGTTTTTTCATCACAAAGCGGGTAATTAATGATGCGGAAACGATCATGTCTACACGCACCGGGATTATGCCTTTAGCATCTGCCCGTTGTTGATGTGATGATTGGATCAGCCAGTTGGTTATTTGGATAAACTCCTTTAAGTCGAATTGATATTGGGGATTATTTTTTAGTTCGAACGGATTACCTTTTCGCAGTTCTATCAATGTTGCAAATGTTTCAAACGCGCCGGATGAACCGATGATGTTATCAATTTTAATGTTCTTAGCTGCTTCAAAAAATGAGGGTAGCGTTTGCTCTAAATAAGCATCCAATTCATTGATAGCTGATTCAGGGATAGGATCGGTGCGATGAAATCTGTCCAGCATCCGCGCCGCGCCTATCTCAAAGCTTTGCTTCCATGCTATCCCGTTGGTGTTGCCTATAATAAACTCAACACTACCACCGCCAATATCCAATATCAGTGAATTTTGTTCCGACAGGCAATCCCCGGCTTTTACACCCTGATAAATATATCCGGCTTCGCGGTCGCCATCTATAGTTTCTATCTGGATACCGGTTTTAGCTTTTACTTCATCAATAAAATTTTGTCCGTTTGCTGCACTGCGCATGGCTGAAGTTGCGATAGCTTTACTGTTTACAGCGTTATATTCTTTAAGGCGATCGCTAAACTCCTGCATGGTGTCAATACCCCGCTTGTAAGCTGCAGGCTGTATAATACCGTTATTAATGCCACCTTCGCCTAAACGCACGGGTACGGTGGTATGATAAAGTTCTTCGGGATCAGATGCGCTTCCACGGGCAATCAGCAAATGAAACGTATTGGTGCCGAGGTCCATTACTGCAACTGCATCATTTTGCTTTGATTGGTTGATCATGTAAAAGCTAAACCCAATAATACGCTAATGGTTTAAATAATTATTCTTTATAAAAAAACCACTTCACCAGTTCTTGATAACTTGCTTTTTTACCATACATCAAAATGCCAACTCTGTAAATACGTGCCGCTACATAGGTGGTAAACAAAAATCCCGCTACCATCATTACCATTGATAAGCCTAATTGCCAGCCGGGTACACCAAAAGGTATGCGTACCATCATAGCCACCGGCGCGGTAAATGGTATTACGGATAGCCAAACGGCCAGCGTGCTATCAGGATTATTAATAAGGAAAGAGAATGAAATGATATAGGTAAATAACAAAGGCAGCGTAATTGGGAACATGAATTGCTGCGTTTCCGTCTCACTATCTACTGCCGAACCTACCGCAGCAAATAAGGCAGCATATAAAAAGAACCCGGTTAGGAAATAAAACAAAAAGCAACCCAATATATAAGGGAAATTAACTGTTTTAAAGCTGTTATAGGCATTCATCGCCGGGCTTTGCGGGGCTGTTGATGCGTTGGGCGATGTTTGAACTTTAATAGGTTGATTGGCTTTCATTTGCGCAGTTTTGGCAGCCGGTATTTTATCTTTTAACAGCATATTGCCCGCAATGTAGGATACCCCGGTAGATAGTACTATCCATAAAACAAATTGTGTAAGGCCAACTAACCCAACGCCTATTATCTTGCCCAACATCAATTGAAAAGGCTTAACTGAGGATACGATCACTTCCACTATCCTGCTTGTTTTTTCTTCCAGCACACCACGCATAACCTGGGCGCCATAAATAAATAAGGCTATATAAACCAAAACAGCCCCTGCAATACCGGCTCCATAAGCCGCGCCGATGCTGGAGTTTTGCTCGCCTTTATCAGTTATTTGTTTGGCTGTGATTGATATATCACTTTTTATTGTGTGCAGCTTAACCGTATCAATACCGGCGCTAACCATTTTGTTGCCGGTGGCAATGGTGTTCATCTGGTCTTCTATTTCGCCGGCTATGGTAAAATTGGCCTCTTTCTTGGAAAAGATCTGCACCGAATCCGGGTTTGAATAATCCTTAGGAATAACTAATAAAAAGTCATCTTCATTTTTACGGAGATCGGATTTTTCATCATTCAGTGATTTGGTGACTGGTTGAAATGCCAGTTTGTTTTTATTCTGAAATTTCCCGTTGAAAATACCGCTTTCATCCATTACCCAAACGGTGCGGGTTTTATTCATATCATTGCTGTAAGTAGCAATCAGGTATATAATGCCAAACATGACTAATATCAATGCCGGTACCAGGAAAATCATCATGATAAATGATTTCTTTTTTACCCTAACCAGGTATTCGCGTTGTATAATCAATAATATTTTGTTCATGATAAGGCTGGTTTTTGGTTTACTTTTTCAATAAAGATCTCGTTCATGGTAGGAATTACTTCCTGCAGCATATTGATGTTTACCCGTGGTATTAAATACTTTAACACATCGTTTGATGTGTTGCCTTCGTTTAATTTTATTTTGATGATGTTAATCTCGTCCGAAGCTTTTTCTTCAACCAAAGTAAATGGCGCTGATCCATCAAAAGTTAATGGAGTACCTGAGTATTCAATTAAATAAGTCTCATTGCGATAGGCATTTTTAATATCCTTAACCCGGCCGTCCAGTATCTTTTTAGATTTATTAAGTAAAGCAATGGAGTTGCACAACTCCTCAACAGATTCCATCCGGTGGGTTGAGAACAGGATGGTAGCGCCTTTTTTGTTTAATGCTAATATCTCATCTTTAATGAGCTCCGCATTTACCGGGTCGAAACCGCTGAAAGGTTCATCCAGGATGATCAGATCTGGCTCGTGCAAAATGGTAGCTACAAACTGCGCTTTTTGTTGCATACCTTTGGATAACTCCTCTATCTTTTTATTCCACCAAGATTGCATTTCCAGTTTCTCGAACCAAAATTTTAATCTTTTAATAGCTTCATCGCGACTCAATCCTTTTAACCTTGCCAGGTAGATCATCTGCTCGCCGATCTCCATTTTTTTATAGAGGCCACGTTCTTCGGGCAGGTAACCAATGCGGTCAATATGCGACTGATTAAGCTTTTGTCCGTCGAAATACACCTCGCCGGAATCAGGCGCGGTAATTTGATTGATGATACGGATGAGTGAAGTTTTACCAGCGCCATTCGGCCCAAGCAAGCCGAATATCTGGCCGCTTTCTACCTCTAAGCTTACATCGCTTAGGGCGGTATGGCCGGCGTATTGTTTAACAATATTGCGAATACTGAGCATAGATAAAGGTTATGTTTAAGGTTTTTGTGTTAGATACGGCGTGTTGTATAATGTTACACAAATACCGTAATGCTAATTGCTAAATATAGTAATTAAGGATAATTGTTGGCTGTGCTTTCTGTTTTTACCTTTCGCCTCAATAATCTATCTTTATAAAATGAACCTGAAGCTGGAATTGGAATTTAATAAAACCGATATTATAAAGGATGTCGAAGCTTTAAAAAAACAAGTGGATGCTTTGCGACCGCTGCCCGCTGATGTGGAAGGTAAAGTGATGCAAAAGCTCAGGCTGGATTGGAATTACCATTCAAATGCGATCGAAGGTAACCGCCTGAACTATGGCGAAACTGTAGCTTTTTTAATGGAAGGTATTACAGCTAAAGGCAAACCGTTAAAAGACCATTTGGATATTCGCGGGCATAATGAAGCAATTAATTTTTTGTTTAAAATAGTTAAAGATACCCGGCCAATTTCTGAAACAGATATCAGGGCTTTGCATACAATGATTTTGGTTGAACCTTATGACTCGCCTGCTAAAACTGCAGATGGTTTACCAACAACTAAACGAATAACTTTAGGCGAATACAAAACATCCCCCAATCATGTAAAAACAGCTACCGGCGAAATTCATTATTATGCTACCCCGGAAGAAACGCCTGCCAAAATGCAGGAACTGATGAATTGGTATGAAGAAGTTGGAAAGCAAGAGATTAGCCCGATAATAATAGCCGCTTTATTTCATCATAAATTTGTTGCCATACATCCTTTTGATGATGGAAACGGCCGTTTATCCAGGATATTAATGAACCTTATTTTAATGCAAAATGGTTATCCGCCTGTTGTAGTTAAGATGGATGATCGTATAAATTATTATTCTTTGCTGAGCAGGGCCGATGTAGGCGATATATGGCCATTTGTTGAATACATCGCTGAATTGATGCAGACTTCATTACAATTGTATCTAAAAGCTGCAAATGGAGGTGATGTTGACGAAGATGAAGATATTGATAAAGAGATTGCATTATTTAAAATGCAGATTGAAAAAAGTATTGTTTATAAAGAAAAAAAAACTATAGAAAATGTTATATATATTATAAAAGCAGTTTTTGAACCATTAATAAAAGAGTTATTTAAAAAAGCTGAAGGGTTTGATGATTTGTTTGTTGAAAAACAAAGATATATACAAATAGTGTTTGACAGGAAGGTCTACAATCCTGAAGTATTTACTGATTTTAACGATACTTTTTATCAATTTCTCGCAAGCCGATATCCCATTTTGCTTAAAATAGAAATACATATTTCATACATAAATTTTAAAAGCATGAAAAAAATTTTTGATGTAGATATTGTTAGATCTATTTTGTTCAGTCTATATCATTATAATATAGTGGATCAACAAGATAAGCTTATCGTTTCAAAAAAGTATCATGAGATTGTTAGTGATGCAGAAAAAAGAGATTTTATAAAATCTGTAGTTCAAGAAGCACAAAGCCAAATAAGTTCTAATTTATAATATAAAAAAGCCCGAAACCATAACAGTCCCGGGCTTTTAAAAACCTTTCAGCTTTAACCTTTATCCTTTCACCTTATTCAAAATATTCCTTCATCCGTTCAAAAAAGCTTTTTTCGTTTTTGCCCGGATTGGGTTTAAAGTTGGGTGAACTTTGTAGTTTCTCCAGCAATTCGCGTTCTTCTTTGCTTAACGCTTTTGGTGTCCAGATGTTGATGTGAACCAACTGGTCGCCACGTTGATAAGAATTTACTTCCGGTACACCTTTGCCTTTTAAACGCAGAATTTTACCGCCTTGCGTGCCCGGCTCAATTTTTATTTTGGCTTTGCCATCAATGGTAGGTACTTCAACGCTGGTACCTAAAGCGGCATCCACAAAATTGATGTGCAGGTCGTAAATGATATTGTTACCATCACGTTTCAAAGTTTCGTGCGGGATTTCTTCAATCAAAATAATGAGGTCTCCCGGTACACCGCCACGTGGGGCTGCATTACCTTTACCGCTCATGCTTAACTGCATGCCTTCGCTAACACCGGCTGGGATATTGATAGTAATTGTTTCTTCACCGCGAACCAAGCCATCACCATGGCAAACCGTACATTTTGAGGTGATCACACTGCCTTCGCCATTACAGGTAGGGCAGGTGCTGGTTGTTTGCATCTGGCCCAAAATGGTATTGGTTACCCGGCGAACAGCGCCCTGGCCACCGCAGGTTTTACAGGTTTGAAAAGATGACTTATCCTTAGCGCCTGTACCATCACAAGTATTGCAAACTATTTGCTTATTAACTTTTATTTTCTTTTCGGCACCATTGGCTACTTCTTCAACAGTAAGCCTTACTTTAATGCGCAAGTTGGTACCACGTGCCACACGACGGCCACCGCCACCTTGCCTGCCGCCGCCACCGCCAAAGAAACCTTCGAACGGACTGCCACCGCCGCCACCAAAAATATCGCCAAACTGGCTGAATATGTCATCCATATTCATACCCGCACCGCCATAACCACCGCCACCGCCATTTGGTGATGAAGCATTGGCAGCATGGCCAAACTGATTATAACGCTGGCGTTTTTCGGGGTTGCTCAGTACTTCGTAAGCCTCAGCAGCTTCCTTAAATTTTTCTTCGGCAGCCTTATCACCCTCGTTTTTATCCGGGTGATATTTGATAGCCATTTTACGATATGCCTTTTTTATCTCGTCTGCATCAGCACCTTTAGCAACACCAAGTACATCGTAATAATCTCTTTTAGCCATGTTTAAATATTGTAATTAGGGAAATATTTTTTTATTGAGTGATGGAGTGAATGAGTGATGGACCGATTGTAAAAATCACTCATTCACTCCATCACTCATTATTTAAGCTCCAACAATAACTTTGGCAAAACGCACTACCTTATCGCCCAGGTAATAACCTTTTTCCATTTCGTCAATCACCTTGCCTTTTAAATCATCGGTAGGGGCAGGTACGTTGGTAATAGCTTCGTGTATATCAGCATCAAAAGTTTCGCCCAATGCTGCCATTGGTTTTAAACCTTTTTGTGTAAGTGTGCTGCTTAGTTTGTTGTAGATCAGCTCAACACCGGCTTTAACAGCCTGAACGTCGGTAGCGCTATCCATTGAACGTATAGCACGCTCAAAATCATCCATTACCGGAAGCATTGCCACAATCACATCTTTACCCTCAGTTTTTCTTGCTTCTTCGCGTTCTTTAGCGGTACGCCTTCTAAAGTTATCAAATTCGGCAAATAAACGCAAGTACTTATCATTAGCTGCAACTAATTCAGCTTTTAATTTTTCTTCGGCAGAAAGATCGTTTTCTACAGTACTGTTTTCAGCACCTTGTGTCGTTTCGTCCATTTCGCCTGCTATATTTTCAGTTGAATCCATTTTTTTCTTCTTTAACATATCATTGTTATGATTAAATAGTGCAAATCAAGTATCCTGCCACTTATTAAAAAGCGACAAGCTGTCAGCGACTACTAAAGCTTAGTGAAGGTGTGACATATCACGCCCTGATACTGACATGACAGCCGGTATTTTGAATTTTTACTTTTGAGTTTTGAATTTTTACGCTATCTGCACATCCTCCAACACCTTACCATTCTCACATTTAATTATGCGTGATGGAAATGTGCGGATGATATGATAATCATGCGTAGCAATAATTACCGCGGTACCTAGTTGCTGGCCAATTTGCTTAAGCAGCAGCACAATTTCTTCGGATGTATCCGGGTCGAGGTTACCGGTAGGTTCGTCAGCAAGGATGATCTCAGGGTCATTCAGCAAAGCACGCGCGATAACTACACGCTGCTGCTCGCCACCTGACAGCTCATGCGGCATTTTTTTAAGTTTGGAACGAAGGCCTACTTTTTCTAAAACATCTAACGCGCGGTCAGCAATCAGCTTTTTATCTGTCCAGCCGGTGGCGCGCATTACAAACTCCAGGTTTTTTTCAACCGAACGGTCTGTTAATAATTGGAAATCCTGGAAAACGATACCCAGTTTACGGCGCAGGTAAGGGATATCTTTAGTCGCAATTTTATCCAGCTCATAACCACAGGCATGGCCTGTGCCAGACGCGATGTTCAGATCGCCATAAATAACCTTTAATAAACTACTTTTACCCGACCCGGTTTGACCAATAAGCCACACAAAATCGCCTTTATCAATATGCAGGTTTACGTTTGACAGTACCAGGTGCTTTTGTTGAAAAATATCAACGTTATTCAGTTTTATTATCGAGTTTCCAATCATCTTACAGGTCTAATTTCAATATCTGCCCAAAAGGCAATTCCTTAACAATGTTCATTATGTATTCAGCTTTGTCGGTAAGCCCCACCTTATCCAGCGATTTATCAGGCCTATCGACCCTAAAATAAGCCAAAAGTGTAAACTTATCGTCACGCAACTGCACGTAATCGGGTATTTTAGCTACGCCTTTAACTTTAATTATATACATTTTTTGAGTTGAAGGTTAAAAGTTAAAGGTTAAAAGTGTTGGGCCTGTTGCTGACTTTATACTTTGAACTTTCGACTTTAAACTTAACCAAAGGTATTGTTATTTTAAAGATTTGACAAGAATTCCATCGTATCAATCCCATCTGCATAATCCCATAATTTGGGCTGCTGGCTTTGGCCAAAGTTTACCAACTGGTCGTTAACTTTTAATGGTTCGGCGCTTACCACACATTGTATCTTTTCGCTTTCGTTGTTGATGGTTCTCTCGGCATCTTTAAGATCAGTATAAGTATCATAAAATAATACAGCCAGAGGCGAGGTAAAGCGTTCATCTTTTTTAACCAGCAAAAAGCCGTTATCTAAGTGCTCATCACGGTTCACCAAATAAATCGACTTATTATAATCGTAGTTATTATTATATTTATGATGATGAATAATATGCTCATAATCCTGTATCGATTCAAAAAAGAAATTGAAAATATAACCTTCAGGCACTAATAATTTCGACACATTTCGACAGCCCAAACCGTAATAATCAAAAATATCATGGCCTAAGTCATGTAGTTGTTCAGCGGTTTCATTACCTGTTAATACGGCAATACTATTCCTGTTTTTACGGATGATATTAGGTACTTTACCAAAATAATAATCAAAATAACGTGAGGTATTATTGCTGCCGGTTGCTATCACAGCATCAAAGCCTTCCAGTTTTTCTATAAAACTAAATTGGTCGGCAAATCTTCTATCAAGCTCAACTAACTTTTGCAGCACATATTTTATCAGGTGATTATCCTGCGAAGATGCTTTAATCAGCGCGTAATTGCCGCTTGCCAGCACGCATAAAACATCATGAAAACCAACCATGGGGATGTTTCCGGCAAGGATTAATCCTACCTTTTTGTTAGCATTATTAAAGCTATATTTTTCGAACCAGGTTTGCAGATCAGCACGGTTGAGGGATTCGCCGATTGACTTAACAGCTTTTTCTACATTGGCAGGGGTGAACCAGGCATTGTAGTATAACTCATCATTGATTACTTCTGTTAACTGCTCATCGGGCTTGCTCAACTGCTCGCCCAGGGCTGAAAATGTATTTATTAAATCCTGTATGTTAATTTTTGACATATAAATGGTAAGTATACTAAACCCTTAAACCGTTTTTTTGTTATATTTGCGTACTCGTTTAACGGCGAGGCAAAGTTAATTGAGAATATAAGATATTTTATACAATATGGCGATTATAATCACCGATGAATGCATAAACTGTGGAGCCTGCGAACCTGAGTGCCCAAATAATGCAATTTATGATGCAGGAGCAGCCTGGCGTTTTTCTGATGGTACAGGTTTAAAAGGTATTATTGATTTTGGCGATGGTGTTACTTTAAATGCTGAAGAAACACAAGCGGCTTTATCTGATGATATTTATTATATCGTGCCTGATAAGTGTACTGAGTGTGTTGGTTTTCATGATGAGCCACAATGTGCTGCTGTTTGCCCGGTTGATTGCTGTGTAGACGATGAAAATGTACGTGAAACCGAAGAAGAGCTGTTGGCCAAAAAAGATTGGCTGCACATGAACGAATAATATTATTTTAATATTTAATAAAAAGGAAGGCAATTTGTCTTCCTTTTTTTGTTATGTTTAGTTTTTAATATTGAAACAACCCTATGAAACATACGGAAACCAAAATCCGTATTGGGGACTTTTATCTATGGAATACGGTATTTGTAATTTATCGGTAATACCTATGCGGGCCGAACCTAAAGAATCAAGTGAGATGGTTTCGCAGGTGTTATTCGGAGAAACTTTTGAAATAATTGAGTGGACGGACAAGTGGGCAAAAATAACTACAACCGATGATAGTTACACCGGTTGGATAGGGCGCTTGCTATTTACCATGGTTGGCCATTTGGACTACCAGGAACTAAAAAGAAAACACCCGCCAGTAACTTATGGCGCGGTAACCCAGGCCTGGAAAAAAATTGACAACACCACATTATATTTACCAATAGGCAGTTCCCTGGCTTTTATTGAAGGCAGCCGCTGTAAAATAGGCAACGAAAAATTTGAAATTATTGGCCCGAAGGGCGATATTGAAAACTTTACTATTACCGCGAAATCATTTCTCAACGCTCCTTATTTATGGGGCGGGCGCACGCATTTCGGTATTGATTGTTCAGGTTACGTTCAGGCAGTTTTTAAGCTTCATGGCATTAGTTTACATAGAGATGCCTCACAACAAGTTGAACAAGGTACCCCGGTTGAAAATGTAGCTAAAGCACGGTTAGGCGACCTGGCTTTCTTTAAAAATGCAGAAGGTAAAGTGGTGCACGTTGGTATCATATTAAAGGATGGCAAGATTATCCATGCATCAGGCAAAGTAAAGATCGATAATATTGAAGAAGATGGAATTTATTCTGAAGAATTAAAACGTTATACACACACGCTTCATTCTATAAAAAGGCATAGTAAGTTGGTTGTATAGGCTAATCAAACTGTATCTTCCAGATAATAACTCTTTTATCGTCGCTTACAGAGATCAGGTCGTCACCATTCCAAACCAGTTTGTTAATGGATAATACATGGCCCGGATGTCCTTTTTCGCGGCTGATCACTTTATACAGCTTAAAATCGTCTGATCCCCAGAGTTTGATACTTTTATCCATACTCGCAGTTGCAAAATAAGGCTGAGTAGGATGGAAGGCAATAGCGTTTACCGCAAATAAATGCCCTGGAATATTCTGCATCAACTCATAATTAGCTGTATTCCAGATCTTGATCTGGGCATCACGGCTACCTGTTACCAAATAATCCCCGGCAGGAGAATATTGCGCTGAGAAAACCGACATGGTATGGCCTGATTCACCTTCTAATGAAGTGACAAAGGAATAATCAACCAAATCATAAATCTTCACCTTGTTATCGCGGCAGCCAAAAGCAACTTGTTTATTTATTGGATCGATCGCTATACTACGTATCGTATCGTTTGATACTTGTATTACATGCAGTAATTTGACGGTATTCAAATCCCAAACAGAAACTGTTCCATCTTCAGATGCAACCAATAGCTCATTCTTGAAACCAACCGACTTAATATCAAATATAGGCTTGGTATGATGTTTAAGTATAGTGGTGACTTTCTGCTGGATAAAATCAAATACCGGAACATCACCAGTACGTAAACCGGTAAACATCAAAGGTAAACCCACCGGGCAATGAATAGCGTAAACTGATGCCGGAACGGGAAACATCACTTTGATAAACTCGTTAGTTTTCAAGCTCCACTCAACCACACCTTTATCGTTTCCGCCAGTGAATAATATCCCCGGCTTTTGTGAAAGTTCCAAGGTGAATATTGGGTTACTATGCCCGGTTAGCTCGGCGGTTTTTTCTACCTTAATCATTATGAAGTTAAAAGTTGAAGGTTGAAAGTTTAAAGTTGAGTTCAAAAACTTTAAACTTTCAAATCAAATTATTGATGTCGTTGCTCTAAATTCTTAGCAATAGTTTCTAAAGTCAAGCCCTTTTCGCGAAGCAAAACTAACAGGTGAAATATCAGGTCCGATGATTCGTTGATCATGTCAACCTCAGTTTCAGCTAAAGCGGCAATCACAGTTTCCACACCTTCTTCGCCAACTTTTTGCGCTATTTTGTTAAGGCCCTTTTTGCGAAGTTTATTTACGTAAGATCCTTCAACCGGATTTTCGTAACGATCAGCTATGATGTTCTCCAATTCCAGTATAAAGTTTTGGTTGTATTCGGTTTTAAAGCAACTGCGGTCGCCGGTGTGGCAGGTTGGGCCATCAGGTTTTACTTTGATGAGGATTGTATCGTTATCGCAATCAATAGCCATACTTTTAACATGCAAAAAGTTATTGCTGGTTTCGCCTTTGGTCCACAAGCGGTTTTTGGTGCGCGAAAAAAAGGTAACTATATTTTCTTTAGCGGTTTTATCATAAGCTTCCTGGTTCATGTAACCTAACATCAGTACTTCTAATGTTTGCTCATCCTGTATAATTACCGGTACTAAACCACCGGTTTTTTCGAAATCTATTTCCATGAGTATATATTCTGCTTATTCAGCAATAGTACGAACTTCTATATTGTTTTGCCTTAATATCTCTTTTAAATCAGGTATCAGTATCTCGCCATAGTGAAATACCGAAGCAGCCAGCGCGGCATCCACATTGGTTTGCTCAAATACATCAACAAAATGCTGCACCGAACCCGCACCACCCGAAGCAATTACCGGGATATGCACCGCATTATTAACTTGTTTTAACAAGCCATTATCAAACCCATTTTTTGTGCCGTCATGATTCATGGATGTTAATAATATCTCACCTGCACCACGGCTTTCAGCTTCCAAAATCCACGCTAAAGTTTCTTTTTCGGTTGGAATCCTGCCACCGTTTAGGTGAACAATATTTTTATCACCGATAGACTTGGTATCCACCGCGATAACCATAAACTGCACCCCAAATGCCTTCGCCAATTCATCAATTAAAGCCGGGTTACGCACAGCAGCAGAGTTTATCGAGATTTTATCAGCACCCGCATTAAGCAAGGCATCCGCATCCGCAATCTCATTAATGCCACCGCCAATAGTAAAAGGGATATTGATTTGCCTTGCGACAGACTTCACCAGCTCAACCATAGTTTTACGGCGTTCATGTGTGGCAGTAATATCCAGGAAAACCAGTTCATCGGCACCCTGGCGGGAATAATTCCATGCCAGTTCAACCGGATCGCCGGCATCACGCAGATCAACAAAGTTTACGCCTTTTACAGTACGGCCATCTTTAACGTCGAGGCAGGGGATGATTCTTTTAGCGAGCCCCCCCCGCCCCCTGAAGGGGGAGCCAATATGATTTTTTATAGATTCCAAAACTTTTTCTAAATTATTAAATACTTGATTGTTAGTGAATCTTAATGCTTTTAGTCCTTGTTCTTCTAAAAATGCTTGTTTTTCAAGATCGTTTTGAACAACTTCTGGCAAATGGTGGATACTACCATCTACTTCAATAACCAATTTATGCTGATGACAATAAAAATCTGCAATATACTGCCCAAGTGGATGTTGTCTCCTGAATTTTATGCCAGGTAAATTAATACCTAATGATGCCCATAAAGCTGTTTCAGCAGCTGTCATATTATACCTTAATGCCTGTGCATTTTTAAATATTTCTGCATTAGCTCCAAGAAATAATTTTTTTCTCATTAGATCAGCTTTAGGACAATTAGCTCCCCCTTCAGGGGGCTGGGGGGAAGCTATATCGTCATCAACGATTCCAGATTCCAGTTCTTAATTTCTTCAATAGTGATGCGGCCTTCGTAAATAGCTTTACCAACCACGCACGATTCTACTTTGATGCCATTTAATTGCTCAATATCATTCATCGAGCTTACGCCACCAGATGCGATGAGCTTAATAAAAGGCGAATGGTCAAGCAGTTTTCTGTATAAGTCAACGCCTGCGCCGCCTAATTTGCCGTCTTTGTTAATGTCGGTACATAAAAAACGGAAGAAGCCCAGAGCCAAACACTTATCAACGTAATCCATCAGTTTAATCGGCGAACTTTCCATCCAACCTGAATATTTGATCACTTCATCCAGCACGTCAATGGCAATTACTATGCGGTCAAGGTATTTGTCTTTATTACCTAATGATTTGCTCAAATCCTTTAAAAAATCGGGATTGGTAATGGCTTGCGTACCAACAATTACGCGTTGTACACCAGCTTCCAGTAGTTCTTTAACTTTCTCTATGCTGCGGATACCGCCGCCATATTGCACCTGCATATCTGTTTTTTTAATTACATCAAACAGGTATTGTTGGTTGCTGAAATCATTTTTAGCACCATTAAGATCGATGATATGGATAAAGTTTGTACCGTTCGACTGGTAACGTTCTATCATTTCTTCTAAAGTAACATCGTATTCTGTCACCTGCCCATAATCACCCTCACGCAGCCTTACCACTTTCTTATTTAAAATATCAATTGCAGGAATAATGTACATTTTGTTTATAGTTTTGAGAAGTTAGTTAATAGGGTTTCACCGTATTTGCCGGATTTTTCGGGGTGAAATTGTACCCCGTAGAAATTATCCCGCCAAATTGATGCCGAAAATTGTGAGTTGTAATTTGTTGAAGATAAAGTATATGCAGTATCATACTCAATAAAGTATGAATGTACAAAGTAAAAGTGTGAACCCGCCGGAATATTTTCAAATAAGGGATTTTCCTTTTCCGGGAAAATCGTGTTCCAACCGGTATGCGGTACTTTATAATCGGCACTATCCTTAAACCGCAACGTTTTTATCGGGAATAAATTAAGGAGTTGCGAATCGCCTTCTTCAGAATAAGAAGTCAACAATTGCATTCCCACACATATACCCAAAACAGGCTTGGTTAGCGATTTTATTTTAGGGATCAAACCAGTTTGTTCCAGCTTATTCATCGCAGCGCCTGCATGCCCAACGCCGGGTATAATATAACGGTCATACTGTTCAAAATCAGCTTCAGTATAAATCATGCCATAAGCAATCCCTAACCGCTCCAAAGCAGCTGTAAGCGAAAATATGTTTCCGGCACCGTAGCTTATTATTCCAACCCCCCGACCCCCTGAAGGGGGAGTGGATAAGTTTTCTGAATTATTTTGATCGTTAATTATCATCTTTTATTTACTCCCCCTTTAGGGGGCTGGGGGGCTATAAAACCCCCTTAGTTGAAGGTAAAACCATTTTATTTACATCGCGTTTTACCGCCATTTTTATTGCTTTGGCAAAAGCTTTAAATATCGCTTCAATTTTATGATGCTCGTTTTGGCCCTCGGCTTTAATATTCAAATTACATTTGGCAGCATCGCTAAACGACTTAAAGAAATGGTAAAACATTTCTGTTGGTACATCGCCAACTTTCTCACGGTTAAATTCAGCTTCCCAAACTATCCAGTTGCGCCCGCCAAAATCAATGGCGGCCTGCGCAAGGCAATCATCCATTGGTAAGCAAAAACCGTAACGCTCAATGCCTCTTTTATTACCTAAAGCCGTAGCAAATACCTCGCCTAATGCAATGCCGGTATCTTCAATAGTATGGTGCTCATCAATGTGCAAGTCGCCTTTGGCAATAACTTCCAGATCTATGCTGCCATGCCTCGCGATTTGATCCAACATGTGATCAAAAAAATGAAGCCCCGTACTAACTTTCGACTCGCCCGTGCCGTCAAGGTTTATTTTGATGTAGATATCCGTTTCTTTAGTCGCACGGCGGTGTTCAACCACGCGTTCGCCAACTTTTAAAAACTCGTAAATATTTTCCCAATGCGTGGTTTCTAAAGCAACAGTGCTCTTTATTTTGGCTGCTTCGTCCTGGGTGAATTCTTTATCGCCTAAACCAGGGTTATCATTTAACCAGATGGCTTTTGCGCCAAGATTATAACCTAAAAGGATATCATTTTTACGATCGCCGATTGTAAATGAATTTTTCAGATCATACTTTTCGGTATCAAAATACTCGGTCAACAGCGCTGTGCCCGGTTTGCGGGTAGGGGCGTTTTCCGCAGGGAATGTTCTGTCGATACAAATATTTGAGAAAACTACACCCTCGTTTTTAAGCGTGGTAAGGATAAAGTTTTGTACCGGCCAAAAAGTATCTTCGGGGAAAGACGCAGTGCCTAAACCATCCTGATTACTCACCATAACCAGTTCATAATCCAGTTCGGCAGCTATTTTAGGTAGATATTGTAAAACACCGGGATAAAATTCAAGCTTCGCGAACGAATCAATTTGTTCATCAGCAGGTTCTTTTATCAGCGTTCCATCGCGGTCGATGAAGAGTATTTTCTTTGGAGTACTCATTTATATTCCTGTAAAGTGTTCAGTAAAATATCATTTTCTGCAGGCGTCCCAACCGTAATGCGTAAACTACCCTCACATAGGTCAATTTTCGAGCGGTCACGAACGATTATACCCTTGTTAACCAAAAAGTTATAAATGCCTTTAGGGTCAGTAGTTTTAACTAAGATAAAGTTAGCATCCGATGGATAGATATCCAGCACAAAATCAAAATCTTTGAGTGTTAGTACCAACTTATCGCGTTGAGCAAGCGTTTCTTTGATCCATCCATTAACCTGATCTACATTTTGTAAAGCCAGTAAAGTCAGTTCCTGCGAAGCTTCGTTAATGTTGTAAGGCGGTTTCACCTTGTTCATTACCTCGATGATTTCTTCGCTGGCGAAAGCCATGCCTACACGTAAACCCGCCAGTCCCCATGCTTTTGAAAGTGTTTGCAACACTACCAAATTAGCATACTCAGTAAGCTCCTGGATAAAAGTTTTTTGCCTGCTGAAGTTGATATAAGCTTCATCAACCACAACTAAACCATTAAAATTGGCTAACAAAGTTTCAATATCATCACGATTGATAGAATTACCTGTCGGGTTATTTGGCGAGCAGATGAAAATCAGCTTGGTATTTTTATCTATAGCCTCGGCAATACCTTCCATATTGAGTTGGTATTCCTGGGTAAGCAGCACTTTTTTAGTTTCAACATCATTAATATTTGCTGAAACCTCGTACATGCCATAGGTTGGCGGTACTAAAATTACATTATCCACACCCGGGTTGCAAAAGCTGCGGAACAGGATATCGATAGCTTCGTCGCTGCCGTTGCCTAAAAATATATTGCGTGGTGGAACGCCTTTAATATCGCTCAGGCGTTTTTTTACTTTGTATTGTAACGGATCGG
>Ga0302312_10001096_pt1 | contig 16960 bp, 9 predicted proteins | sample III_Palsa_N2_1_FD_200529 | JGI IMG/M metagenome (GOLD analysis project Ga0302312, IMG submission 200529) | Peat permafrost microbial communities from Stordalen Mire near Abisko, Sweden - III_Palsa_N2_1 | ecosystem: Environmental > Terrestrial > Soil > Palsa > Peat permafrost | place: Sweden... | reverse complement strand
GCCAAGGGCATCCACGGGAATCCAGAGCCTTTGGGTATGTTTTAGCCTATTCGTACCCAAAAAGGTCTCACCTGAAGCATCTGTATCCCCCGTTGACAGCGAGAAAGCGGTCGCGGACACAGAAAAGGTGCACTTGAAGCTAGGTACCGGCACCGAGCGACCGGTCACACTGCACGCGGGAAAGATTTTGCTGGATGCCGCAAATACTCCGTTGCTGGTTAGCCTGGTCCCTGGACTGGTTCATATCGCCTCGGACGTCGCGCCGCGAGAGCGCATCCGCTCTCTGCTGACTATAATTGAGGTGGAAGCGCGCCAACCTGGAGCCGCCAGCAACTTCATCATCGAGCGCCTGATCGAATTGGTTCTGGTGGAAATCCTACGCACGAAACCCCTTGCAGGAGACGATGGGTTGACCGGCCTGTTGGCTGGTCTCGCCGACCCCGTAACTGAGCGTGCGCTTGTCGCCGTGCATCGCGATCGCGATGTGGCGCATGACTGGACGGTTGACGAGTTGGCACGACTTTGCGCCATGTCGAGATCGACTTTTGTAGTCAGGTTCCACGTGGTACTGGGAATAACGCCTATTGCTTACTTGCTCAACTGGCGGATCGCGCTGGCGAAAGATCACCTGACCGAAGGTGGAAAAAGCCTCAGCGAAATCGCATTTTCCGTCGGCTTTCAGTCTTTCAGCGCATTCAGCACAGCTTTTTCTCGCACTGTCGGTCGTTCGCCCAGGCGCTTCGCTTACGAGGCCCAAGAGGACGTGAATTAGCATAAAGCGCGATCACCTGCGCGTACCAGCACCTGATCATCTCCGCTGTCCCGCAGATCGGGTTTATAAGCCTTTACTCTACGTTTTTAAGCACTGCTGCGCGTGTCAAAAAGTCATTGGCTGACCGACGGTCCGCCAGAGTGCCCTTCTGCCTTACTGCACCAGACCAAGCTTTTGGCTGAGGGCAACCGCTTTGCTCCTGGAAGGAACGCCCAACTTACCGAGAACGTTTTTGACGTGAAACTTGGCGGTGTCCTCCGTAACCCCCATTTCTTTAGCGATCTGGAGGTTGCTATGCCCGCGCACCAAGCACTGCAGGACTTGCAACTCGCGAGCGGTGAGGCCTGGATGGCTCGAAATCTCGTCAGATAGACGGCCCACCGTAGGCGACAGATAACGGCCACCGCGATGCACTGTGCGAACAGCACTGAGAAGTTCTTCGGATGGCGCATTCTTGAATAGGTAGGCGCGTGCACCCGCGTTCAGAGCCTTTCCAATTTCTCCGCCACCGGCATTGGCCGTGAGAACAATGAACTGTGCGCTGGATGACTTTGTACGCAATAGAGAAATCAATTCGATGCCACCCATGTCAGGCAACGACAAGTCCACTAAAGTGATATCGGGGTGACGCAGGGCAAACAGCTCAATGGCTTCGGCGGCGTTGGCCGCCTCGCCAACCAGTTCCATATCTTCCTGATAGGCGACAATTGAACAGAGTCCTGCACGCACCACTGGGTGGTCGTCAACAACCATGACCTTTATTTCGGACTGAATATTCAATTCTCTGTTCTCGTGGTGGGGATGCCGCGTAATCGACGCCATAAATTCGCCGCCCGGCCCAGACGTGGTATGCACAGCATGACTCGCGTGCCACTGCCAACCTGACTGGTCACGGCGAGCTTCGCCCCCAGACTGTTCGAGCGATGTTGCATATTTCTTAAGCCGTAGCCGCGCGCGGGAGTTTGTTCACCTATAGCCTGAGCGAACCCTCTGCCGTCATCAGATACGGTCACACTCAATGCTTTATCTTCGAAAACGAGAGTAATGGAAATTGTGCGGGCCTCACCGTGTTGTATGGCGTTGGATATCGCCTCCTGAACAATCATGACTACGTGGTGTTTTGCTTCAGGCTGCAAGGCCCAGGCGTTACCTGTCGAGTTGATATCCAATTCTTCCACGCGACCTTGCGCAAGTTGCCTAGCCATCGAAGTGACCGATTCAGACAAGTTCTTCTGATCAAGCACAGGAGGACTGAGATTCCATACTGAGTACCGCGCATCATCCAGACTTGTCTTCGCAAGATCGCGTGCGGACTTCATGTGTGTCGTGGTCATCTCCGGGGCGCGTGTCATGCTGATCAACGCGGCTTCTGTTTGAAAAAGTATGCCGCTTAGACTCTGCGCTAGGCTGTCATGGATTTCACGGGCGATGCGCTGGCGTTCTTCCAATACTGCAGCGCGTGCATGCAGAAAGCCCACACGCAGTCGATAAGCGCCCCAGAGCAGGGCAATAAATGCGAAGACGCACAGAAACCGGAACCATATGCTCTGGTAGAACTGCGGGCTCAAATCGAAAACGAGCGTTCCTTCATGAGTACTCCAGCTCCCGTTCGCAACTCGAGCCACTACATGAAACGTGTAATGTCCCGGCGAAAGATTAGTGTAGAGCGCAATACGTTGAGTTTTGCCTGGTATCCATTGCTCGTCGTAACCATCCAGCCGGTAGCGAAACTCGGTCCGCTCCGGGGTTGAGAGGTTGGGAGCCGTATAACGGATTTCCAATCGGCGAGTCCCCGGTTGCAGTCGAACAGGCGACTCCAGATCGATGTGCACCTCGTCGGCAGTCATCTGTTCAACGCGTGACTGTGGTGCTCGATTGTCGAGCGTCAATTTTTCCGGATCGACGACGATGACACCGCGCTCGGTAGGGAACCACAATCGTCCGTCGTGCGCACGCCACGCACTAGGCTGCGTCCCGCCGCTTAGAGAAATGCTCTTCATGCCGTCAGCCTTGCCGAACGCAACGGGTGTGATCACCTGTCGAAAGCCTGTTGCGACGGCATCCAGATCTTCACGGGTAATGCGGGAAACCCCTTTGTCCGATCCTATCCAGAGATTGTCAGAGGCGTCTTCGACAATGCCGTAGACCGTATCGTTTTGTAGCCCCTGTTGGATGCTGTATTGCGTGAATCGCCCGTCTTCCAGTCGGAATAATCCTTGTCCGAATGTGCCTATCCAAAGAATATTTTTGTTGTCGACATACAGCGACAGTATCCAAGCATTGTGGAGCCCAGTAAATTTCTGGTAACTCTTGATCTGGCTGCCTTGGATGCTGTTTAGTCCATTGTCGCCACCTATCCAGATGGTGTCATTGGCACCGCGAGCGAGGGCATAGAGCTTGTTGCTGAGTAGCCCTGTAGCCGCGGTGAAATTCTCGGAGAGCTTGCCATTGATACAGTGGGCCAGCCCTCCGCCAAGCGTGGTCACCCAAATTTGATGGGCGCTATCTGCAAGTATCGCGCTCATCAAATACGGTGGAATGCCGGCGCACGCGGCAGGGGATGGTACCAACGACCCATGATCCATTTGCATCAGTGTTTGAGAGGTGCCCACAAGCAAATGCGACGCGTAATCGATCCCTAATGCCCAAGGTTCTAGTGTCTTGTCCGAAGGTTTGTAGACTCTTATGTCGGTGCCGTGCAATTGATGAAGTCCATCGGGGCCTGCTGCCCATATATCGCCAAAGCCGTCCTCAATGACGGAATCGACTCTGTTGTCTGAGATGCCGCCCGGTTTCAAGAACGTCGTGAAACTTCCATCCCGGAAACGCTCCAGCCCCCCTAATGTGCCCACCCAGAGATTGCCATCGCGATCTTGATAAACATGGGCTGCGGCGTCGCTTGCCAGTCCATCCTTCGTAGTGAATTGACTGACGCGTGTTCCGTTGACTCTCAGCAGTCCCTCGGTATTGCTAGCAAGCCAGTACTCCCCATCGCGATCGCGGATCACATCACGAACGTTGCTACCCGTGATACCGGCGATATGCCAAGGCACAAAACGACCGTTGGTCCATTGCACGAATTCCGAATTCTGCGTCTTGACGCGCAGCGTACCGTCCGCATCCAGGCACAAGGCGGATACGTCGGTATTCGGTAGACCGTCTCGGACGGTGTACGTCTGCATTTTTCCGTTGACCAGACGATTGAGTCCTCCTGGGGAGCCAATCCACACGGCTCCGTTTCTATCGACAACAACGGATTTAACGGGATTTCCCGATAAGCCGTCGGCGCTTGTGTAAGTCTTAATCAATGCGCCTTTTTTGAAGTGCTGCAATCCACCATAGCCGCCCACCCATAAGCTGCCATCAGGCCCAGCGGCAAAAACAGAGGAGCCGCGGGGCTCGACCGGATCCAAATGCTTAAAGACGCCATCACGCAGTGAAGTTACGCCACCATTTGTCGTGCCGATCCACAACGTACCCCGGCTGTCTTCAGCGAGATCTGAGATGTAGTCGCCCTTAAGCGACGGCGTATTGGTGTGATCAAAGATCGTAAAGCTAACGCCGTCAAATCTCGCCAAGCCGGCCTGTGTACCAAGCCACAAGTAACCATCGCTAGTTTCCAGAATCTTTGTAATCGCATTCTGAGGAAGGCCGTCCTCGACGCGCCACGTGGAATGCACGTATTGGGTGATCTCTTTGTCCGGATCGATGGCGAAGGCAGTTCGACAAGGAAGCATGAGGCAAAGCACGCCGAGCACCAATGGCGCCAATCGTCGTGAAAGCCACTTCATTTTTATTCCTGTACCGGTACGCACCGAAGCCTCGACTAGTTTTGCTTGGAAATCATTAGCAGTACTCGGCTCACTTGGGTTGCAAGGACTTTCGACAGAACAGATTCAATAGGAATTGCTGTGCCCCGGTTTGAGAGCGGGCGCATTTGCTACGGCACAGGCTACAGCGATTTGCCAAACCACAACCTAGTACTTCGGGTAGGTATATACCTACCCCTTTTAGGGTTACACATTGCGGCAAGCCGCCGGATGATTGAACGGTCGCGAGCGCGGTTCGGTGTCAAGGCCGGTAGTTCAGCACTTGTAGGCAGCATTTCAAGCGCCTCGGCGTCGCCAAAGTTTGGCAATAGCGATGACGTACACAGCCTCATGGTATTCAGCGATTCCCTTTCTACCAATCATCCTTACTCCGCGTGGATTAAATGAAACTACTGAAGCTTCGCAACATACCCCTGCCGACGCTCGCTAGAACGATGTCGCTTTTGCTTTCTGTCGCAGCCGTTACGCCGGTTCAAGCTAATGAAGTCTCTGCTAGCGTGAGTACAAGGATCGCAGCCCGTACTTCACTTCATCCTGGTGATGCGTTTGCTGGCGTGCTGCCGCACACACAGGCCATGCATATCGTGGTGGCGCTCAAGCTGCAAAACAAAGCACAGCTCGGCAGTCTCGTTGCGGCACATAAAGTGATGAAGCCAGATGATCTCTTGGTTAATTACGCGCCCAGCGCTTCTCAAGCTCAGGCGGTTGCAACCTACCTGCGGCAGACCGGTTTCACCAACGTAGTGATCTCGCCTAATCGCCTGCTGGTATCGGCTGACGGAACGGCCGATAACGGGCGGGCCGCATTCCAGACGTCGTTCGCACGAGTGCAGACGCAGGACGGTCGCGAAGCTTTCGCCAACGATAGCGATGCGCACGTGCCGTCCGCGTTACAGGCCAGCGTGCTGTCTGTCGTCGGCTTACAGAACGTGTACCACGCACATTCGTTCGCTGTGCGAGCGGCGGGTAGCACAGGGGCGACGATCATCGGCCACAACCCAGTGCAATTCTCGTCTATCTACGGTGGCACAGGCGTGCAGACGGCAGCGGGGGTCACCGTCGGCATCATCAGCGAAGGTGACATGACTCAAGCGCTGTCCGACTTGAATATCTTCACGGCAGCTAATCACTTGGCCGCCGTTTCTCCGCAGGTGATCTATACCGGTGCTGATAGCGGAGATACCCAAGGGGCTGGCGAATGGAGTTTGGACAGTCAGGACATAGTTGGTGCTGGCGGTGGAGCGGTGGGGCAGATCATCTTTTATGCTGCACCGAGTTTTTCGGATGCCGACTTGCTGAACGCCCTCAACACGGCGGTGACGGACAATGTTGCCAAGATCATCAATATGTCGATCGGTGGCTGCGAGACCAACGAAAATCTTGCCGGAACCGCTGCAGCGTCGGACCAGATCTTCCAACTCGCCGTCGCGCAAGGTCAGACCTTTGCGATCGCATCCGGTGACTCAGGCGGCAACGAATGTGCGGCACAGGGTGGAGTGGGTGCCAGCTGGCCATCCGACTCGCCGTATGTCGTCTCTGTCGGCGGCACCACGTTAACGGCTTCATCCACTGCGTGGGCGAACGAAACCGTATGGGCCGACGCTGGCGGCAGCCCAAGCAACTTCGAGCCGATGCCGAGCTGGCAGAAAGCCTTTCTTGTTCCAGGCACCATGCGCGGTCTGCCGGATATTGCCTTTGACGCGGACCCTAACTCGGGTGCCACCATTTACGTCTATGGCACTCCTGTCACGTTCGGCGGTACCAGCCTCGCTGCGCCGATCTTTTCGGCTCTATGGGCAAGGGTTATTGCAATTAAGGGAACCAATGTAGGTTTCGCCGCTCCGCAGCTATATCAGTTGCCTAAGCCCATCTTTCATGACGTCACTGTCGGCAACAACGGTGTTGAGTTAGCCAAGGGGGGATACGACTTCGCCAGCGGTCGCGGCAGCATGATTCTGAGTTCCTTGGTCGCGTCGGTTGGGGTAAACAACCCGGTCGTCGCGCATTTCAGCGAATCCGCCAGCAGCTTGATTGCAAAGTTCACGGACAGTTCGACCGATAGCCGAGGCACGATCACTTCTCATACATGGAATTTCGGTGATGGCATCGGTTCCTCAACAGCCACCAGTCCGACGCACATCTATGCAAAGGCAGGCACGTTCAGTGTGACGGAGTCGGTGAGCGATGCGGCGGGATACTCCGCCTCGCAAGTCACAACAGTAATCATCAAGTAGCTCGCCGCCGCTGTTCGCCGCGGATACGACGAGCGGCAGATTTGCAAGATGGATTGGGACACGCGTTGTGCTGCAAGGCACGAGATATGTGGACGACTTAGCTACTCTCCCAAAAACTCCACGTGTCTCGCATGGCATCGACACATAAACGACATGGCGATCCCGACGACCGGGCGCGCCATTAGCAATGACGCGACTCGGGGTTTCATTTTATGAAGGGGTTGGATATGCACGCACGCTCGAACGGCCGTCTAAACAAGACGCATCTCGCTTCGGCCCTTCCGGTTGCGCCCGTGACACGTGCAATCCGCGCTGCCCTTGCGATTTCGGCGACGCTACTCGCTCTTGGTGGCAGCGCCAGTGCCGTCGCGCAGGGTACCTGTAGCTTCACGGCGCCAACCACCGTCTCCTGCGAGGGGGGCTTTACCAATACCCTGCCTGACCCCACTCTCTTTACGCCGGTCAACGATCTCACCTTGGTAATGGGTGATAGCGCGAACAGCATACCAACCGCCGTAATGCCTGGCGCGGGCTCGATGGGCATTAATGCCAACTGGGGTGGCAGCGTGGGCGTGACCAGCTACGCGGACATCACCACAGTGGGCGCAACCGGCATTTTCGCCAATAGCTTGTCGACGTCGACCGTGAGCAACCAAGGAAGTGTTTCCACAAAAGTCACGGCGTCTAACGTCAGGGCGATGGACGTTAATGCGTATGGCGATGTCAGCGTCGTCAATAACGGCCCGATTAATGCCTACAGTACCGGCGTCTACGATGTCACAGCGGTCAACGCTTACTCGACGAACGGTAACGTTACGGTCGACAACCAAGTGGCGGGCTCCATCACCGCGACTGCGCAAGACGGCAACGCGATCGCGATCAGCGCATACGCTGGGACTGGTGCGGTCACGGTCAGCAATGAAGGCGCTATCACCGCCAGTACGGCTAACGGTAGCGCTGTAGGCGTCTTTGCGACGACAGGCGCCGGCGACGTTGGTGTGACCAATAGCGGCAGCATCTCGGCTACCTCTAATAGTTACCAGGCCCTAGGCATTCTCGCTTCTTCTGGCACGGCTTCCGCCTCGGTGACCAATGCCGGTAGCGTGGCAGTCACGGGTGGGCAAGACGACACGATTGGCATCTCTGCCTCCGGCTACTTAAGCAGCACGGTCGAAAACACCGGTCAAGTCAGTGCCTCGTCAACGGGATATGGCGAAGCGATAGGAGTCTTGGCACAGGCTTATAACGGCGGCGCCAGTGTCACCAACAGCGGTTCCATCACAAGCGCTACCAATAGCCAGTACCAGGCGGCGATCGGCATTTCGGCATCTTCCAATAACGGTCCTACCTCTATCAACAACTCTGGCTATGTGGGAGCAGTGAACAAATCTGGTTTGGCGATCGGCCTCGATGCGTATTCCGAACATGACAACAGCAGCATCATCAATTCAGGCTATGTGAACGCGAGCTCCACCACCGGGAGCGCCACCGGTCTACTGGCCAACAGCGTCTACGGGGATGTCAGTGTCGGCAATAACGTCGGGGCCAATATTCGTGTAGTAGTCACGAACGGTATCTCGGCCGCGTACGGGGCTCCGTCCGCTGGCATTGGTATAGAGGCCCAGTCCACGCATGGCAATGTCAGCGTCACTAACGCAGGCTCTATCTATGGGGCTAGCCTGCATGGCGCGGGCATAGGTATTAGCGCGAGCGCGGGCGGCAGCATCTACGTCAACAATGCAGCTACTGGTTCAGTTCATGGCTTGGGCCTCATTTATGGGAATGCGACAGGTATCAATGCGAACTCGATAAGTGGAACAGCAACGGTCGTCAATTCCGGCCGTATCTATGCACAGTCTGCGAATCAGCTGGGCACTTATCACGACATTAACCGAGTAAGCGGCATCGAAGCCCAAGGTATCGTGGGCGTCACAGTGAGCAATACGGGTAGCGGTCTTATCAGTGCACTTGGCGCTTGGTATGGCACGGGCATTTACACGGAGTCCCAAGGCGGGACAACTATCTCCAACAGCACATCCGGTCGCATTGCGGTCACCGGACTGGTTGCCAAGGGCATCTATGCGATTGAGACCGTTCAGACATATTCTCAGCTCGGATCCGGAGACATCACAGTCGAGAATGCTGGGCGCATTGCAGTTACGCAGACCGGTTCCACTACGAGTGCTGGACCACGCCTTATTCCATACGGTACGGGTATTAGCGCGCTGTCTTCTTTTGGGGGTGATATTTCGGTCACTAATTCCGGCAGCGTGCTGGTCGATACAACGCAAGGCGGGTACGGCATCAAGGCATACGGTTTTGTCGGAAAAGTTTCGGAAAACAATTCTGGCAACATCGCCATCAGCGGTAGCGGCACCCACTCTCCATTGATCGGCGAATATGGAAAGACGGCCTACAGTGCCGGCGGCGTCGATATCGTTAACTCCGGCGACATCACCATCACTTCGGCGCCCGTAATTGCCGGATACAACGTTTATGCAGGAACGAATGTGGGTGTTGGCATCAGAGGACTAGCTGGCCGCGAGGGCAGCGTCTACTATCACGGCGGCGGCGACGTAATAGTCCTCAATTCAGGCAAAATTGCTATCAACAGTAATTTTAGCTACGGCCTGCAAGCCAATTCGCAATATGGGACGGCTAGAGCAACTAACGCGGGCGATATTTCCCTGAACGGATTCAACTCTGTCGGTATCGCAGTTGGCGCCGGAAATATTGTTGCGGCGAATACGGGTCTCGGCGCCAGCGCGGTTAATACTGGCACCATATCGGCCACGGGTACCAATTTTGCCACTGGTATACGAGCCGAAACTTACGGCTCCGCCGGTGCCGCGATACCTTTTCAAATCATCAATTCCGGTGGTGTCATAGCTACAGCTCAAGTGTCGGCGCAGGGCCTCACCGCAACGACTTTTAACACCGACCCGGTCACCATTAACAATAGTGGTTCGGTTTACGCTAACGCTCCCGTTAATGCTTTGCAGTCGTATTCCAAGGGATCACGTGGCGACACCGCGGGTATCCATCTGTCGGCCTATGCAGGGACGGGCACCGTCACTAACTCCGGCAGCATTACGGCGATTACGCACGAGAATAACCAGGCCCCTGGTTCGGCCTCAGGCGTATTCATGGCTAACGGATACAGCAGCGCATTTCAGACGATTTTTGGCAATGCCGTTCTTGCTAATACAGGTTCAATCAACGCCTCCTTGATATCCAGCAACGCGTCGCCGGCTGTGGGTAATCAAGGTGCATCCGGCTCCAATACAGCCAGTGGAATTCTTTCAACGAACACCTATGGTGATTTGGCGATCACCAATGCCGGTATGGTCAACGCCGCCGCCCAGTCTGATCATTACTCGGGTGCAGGCGTCGACATAGGCGTTACCAGCGCCAATGGTATTTCGGCTGTCAGCTTCATGGGCGGTATCGTAAATACCAATACCTTGACGGCTGGCGACATCTCGCTGGTGAATAGCTCCACCGGCACCATTTCGGCGACCTCGCAGTCGAGCGATGCCCCCGGCGATACGGCAACGGCGAATGGCATCACCGCCAACGTCACGGTCGGTAGCTATGGCGCTTCTCTAGTCAGCGCCGGTCATGGCATCACGATAACCAACGCGGGGCTTATTTCAGCGACGGCGTTAATAGCCAATGATCCGACCGGCTCGGCCAACGCAACAGGTATCTCTGCGATCAACGGATCGTCGGCAGGCTTTGCCAGCGTGACCAACAGCGGCGCGATAACCGCCACGGCGACGACTACCGGCGCGGCGACCGCGTCCGGCATTCTCGCCAGCGGCTATAGCGCCTCGGCAGCGCTGAACGCCGGTAGCGTCATCAATGCGACGGCCACCGGTGCGACCGGTGCGTCGACCGGTTTGTCATTGACCAACCTTGGCACGGGCGCCGTGACCACCAACAATGATGGCATGCTGATGGCAACCTTCACCGGTACCGGTGTGGCGACTGGTGCGGTCGTTACTTCAGCGGGCAACGTGACCTTCAACAACACCGGCCACATCCTCGCCAGCAACGCGACGTCGGCTGTGGGCGTAGACCTTGTCAGCCCATCGGCTGTCACACTGAACAACAGCGGCACGATAACGGCCAACTCCAGCGGGGTGGGCAGCGTCGCGGTGCTCACCACTGGGGTAGGTAACGACACTCTCAGCAATACCGGCACAATCAACGGCGCCATCCAGACCGGTGCCGGTAGCGATATCTTTACCAATGCGGTTGGCGGCGTATGGAACGCGGCCGGTAGTTCGAGCTTTGGCGAGGGCGACGACACGATCAACAACGCTGGCACCGTCTTCCTCAACCACTCCACCATCGACCTGGGCGCCAGCGGCCCCGTGGGCAATGCGTTCTCCAACACAGGCACGATCAACGTCTCCGGCGCGAGCCAAATCAGTGTCGGCACCGGCAATACGTTCACCAACACCGGCACGATCAATTTCCAGAACGGTGTGGTCGGCGACACGCTGGCCATTGCCGGCAACTTTGCCGGAAGCGGTTCGATCAGCCTGGATGTGAGCGGATTGCACGGCACCGCTGACCAACTGGCAATTAGCGGCAATGTTGCGGCAAGCAGCGTGACCAAGGTCAATATCGATGTGCTGGATGATCCGACCCAGACCACCACGATCATTCCTCTAGTGAACGTGGGTGGTACCGCCGCAGCAGGTAACTTCGAGCTCGGCACGATCGTTCAGAACAAGAGCTTTTTGCAGCTCAGCGATGTGCTGGTGACCAACGCCAATGCCAGCGTCTTTTCACTGGGTCTGACAAACAATCCACCGCCTGCACCGCCAGCGCCTCTGGGTACGCCATCTTCTCCACCCGCGCCACCCGCTCCGGGCAGTGGCATCGGCGTGGGCGTGGGCGTATCGGGTCTGAGTAATCTGGGCACGTTGGCCGTCTCGGCGGCCCCTGGCGCCCAGAGTCTGATGAACAGTCAGATCGGAACGCTCGAAGAACGCATGGGTGCCACCAGCCAGACGCTTAAGGGCGGCCTGAGCCTGTGGTTGCGGGTATTCGGTGACAGCGGCAAAGTGGATCCCACGCACTCGGCCAGCAATTTTGGCCAGGCCGGCAATTTTGCCTTTGATCAGAACAACGAAGGGCAGGAGCTCGGACTCGACTTTGCCTTGACCGACGAACTGAAGGCCGGCCTGCTGTTGGCCAAGGGCGAGGCAAATCAGCATCTGGTCGACGGCAACAATGGATCGAGCAATATCAGAGCGACGACCAGCGGTATTTACGCCACGTGGACGGCATCGACCGGTTTCTACGTTGATGCGTCGTACCGCTCGATGACCTTCAACAGCCACCTTAGAACGGCGGCGGGCCAAGCGTGGCTCAATGGCAAGTCCGATGCCTTCAACGTGGAAACCGGTCGGACCTTTACACTGGGTAACGGGCTGCAGATTGCACCGCAGTTCCAGTACACGTGGGACAGGGTCGACGACGTCAAGTCCGAGACCGCCTCACTCGCCGGGTTTGACTCGCGCGGCGATAATTCGTCCCGCGCGCGGCTCGGCCTGATGGTGAGTAAGAGCTACAACGCTGCAGATCAGAAGACTGTCTGGACACCGTATGCGTCGCTATCGGCCGTGCACGAGTTCGATGGTAAGAACCGCTACTCGATTGACAACACGTTCGACGGCCAGACCAGCATTCAGGGCACCAGTGCGCTGATCGAAGGCGGTGTCAACGTTAAATTCCACAACGTTGCGCTGTACGGCGGTGTGAACTGGTTAGACGGTGGGGCTCAGAAGAGCTTCTTCGGTGGTCAGGTCGGTGTGCGCTACACCTGGTAAGTCGAGCAAGCAAAAGTCAGGCATTCGCCCGACTTCTGCTTATGCCGAGCTTAATGAGCGTAGTCTCCAGTAGAGCTTTAAATCGGCCTCAAGCAAAAACAGACGTGGAGAGCGACGTGGCAAGAAAAAAAGACGACGAAGCCATGACTCCATCGATCAGCGTGATGAGCGACGCGGAGGCAAACTCCGATGCAGCTTTAACCGCTGAGCCATCGGAGGCGAACGAAGACAATGTTCTCAACGCGGGCTTAGATGGCGCGCACTCGCCTGAGTTCATCGACACGGCAGCAACGGTGGCACCGCCACCGCAGGTAGTCGAAAAAACGGTCTCGCGAGGACTCGCCGCGTGGCTGGTAGCCAACCACCTTTCCCTGGCGATTTCGTCTTACCAGACCGGCCGTGTCTATCTAGTAGGTAGCGATGCGCAAGGTCGTGTGTCTTTCTTCGAGCGCCTCTTTGAGCGCGCGATGGGTATCGTAGGTAACGCGCAACGCATTTACGTCGGCGGCATGTTTCAACTGTGGCGCCTCGAGAATGTGTTGCGCTCCAACGAGGTAATTCACGGCCAGTTCGACAAGTGCTACGTGCCACGCAATGCGCAAACCATCGGTGATCTGGATATTCACGAGCTGGGTATTCGCAAGAACGGCAAGGTCGTTTTCATCAACACCAAATACTCATGCCTAGCTGAGCTAAGTCAGACACACAGCTTTAAGGCTATCTGGAAACCGGATTTCATCACCAAGCTGGCGCCCGAAGACCGCTGTCACCTCAACGGACTGGCCATGGTCAATGGCGCGCCTAAGTATGTAACTGCCGTATGCAAAAGCGATGCGGTGGACGGATGGCGCGATCGGCGCCACAACGGCGGCGTGGTTATCGACATCGACACCAACGAAATCGTTTGCGAAGGTTTGTCGATGCCGCATTCGCCGCGCTGGGCTGACGGCAAGCTATGGGTACTGAACGCCGGTACCGGTCAGCTCGGCTGGGTGGATTTTGCGACCAGGTCATTCGTTCCGCATGCATTCCTGCCCGGGTTTGTTCGTGGATTATCCATCTTTGGCAACACGGCAGCGGTTGGCTTGTCCAAGCCCAGAAATCAACGGTTTGAAGGGCTGCAGTTAGACACCGAGCTCGCCAATCACGACGTTGAGCCGTGGTGTGGAGTTCAGATTATCTCGCTGACGAACGGCGATGTACTGCACTGGATTCGGTTCGAGGGGGATGTCTCCGAAATCTTTGATCTGTGTTTCCTGCCTAACGTCCGTCACCCGATGATGGTGGGACTGCGGACACCGGAGATCCGCGAGCTGATCACCTTCGAGACGGAATTGCAGCCGCTGGGTGTGGCGTTGTGAATATGTCTAAGGGCTTGGCGTGCGTTGCTTTCTACCTGACGGTGCTACTCCCGTTAGCTAACGCAGCGCACGCCCAGTCGCCTGCTACGACGCTGCCAAAAACACCAATAGCGGTCGCGCCCACGGCGCCAAAGGCCGATGATGTCGACGCGCTCTTTGCACGTTGGGATACCGACCACAACGGCGAGCTGTCGCCGCAGGAGTTTCGGATCGGCTGGCACCAGCTGCAAGCTACAACGGAGCTGCGCCGGCTGCACGAGCAATTCGTGGCGATGGACACTGATAAGAACGGATGCCTGAATTCCGCGGAGTATTCCCATTTGACACTGATTCAGCGTGCCGGAAACTCCGCGCCGCCACTGGCAATGTTCGACACGGAGAAAAATCAGTGCCTGGATTTCAAAGAGTACGTGAACTTAGTCGACTACCTGCTAAAGCACGAACGGAAATAAGATTTTCGCGATCTGACCCCCAATGAACTAAATCACAGTTGACTAGGTCACGGTGCATGGGTAATGCCGCACACGCGCTACATGATTTGTCTTTCTTAAGGCCCGAGGCCTATCAAGTATCGAGACCTCATTTCATAGATGGAAACATGCGGATAGACGATGAAGTTGGCGAAGAGCCAAATACTTAAGATTTGTACTTATCAATACAGTTCACCCTTGGCCAGCCGGTCGTTTTATCGAACAGGTTTCCATACGGCTTGTACCTCTTTGCCGAGGTATCGCATTCGCTAGCGTTGCCAGAGGGTGATCTGCTTTCCGCCAGGGACTCCGCCATCATGAACGCGATAGAGATCCGACGCGGAGCTCCTCTGGCGATAGACCCGCGAATGGGGACGGCAAGTTTTAAATTCATAGTTTCGTGTGAGCCAACCTACACGGGCCATGTAACTAGACTCGGCCCGTTCGGGTCGCTGGTCTATCCGACGTCCCCCCGATAATTTTGCTGCTTGTCACGGTTTTGGCGTGGACATTTTAGTGATCTGCGCCATCATGAAATCAGGAGCAACGCGGCTCATTACGCCTAAAATCTTGGTTATGCCTGGACGAATTTCCTCGTGACCAGCTTCTATGCCAGCAATGGCCTGACTGACGAGAGCAGTGACGTTCATTCCCTTTTGGCCCTTCATTTCTTTCTCGAATTCGCCGCGAAAGAGCGGGGTCTCAGTTCCGGGAGGGAGAAGTTCGATCACTTTCACCGAGGTGCCCTTCAGCTGCGTGCGCAGACATCGCGTGTAGGCGTGTAACGCCGCCTTCGCCGCACTGTAAATTGGCGATATGGTGAATGGGATGAGTGCGAGTCCAGAAGAAACATTGACAATGAGTGCCTCTCGTCGTTTCAGCAAGTGAGGCAGGAAATGCTGATTTAGCAAAATTGGAGCGCTGAGATTTACGTCAATCTCCCGCGTTAGATCGGCCGGTTCTCCAAATGTCTTTAGATCAATATTGCGCATGATCCCGGCGTTATTGATGATCACGTCGAGTGCTGGAAACTCGGAAATGATGCTGCTGTGCAGAGCCGCAATATCCAATGGTTTACTTGCATCGCTTTCAAACACGTGTGCTTTCGGGAGCAGTTGCCTAGTTTGCTGGAGTCGGATGGCATTCCGTCCCGTAATCAAAACGGTATTTCCGGCAGCCAGGAGATGTTTGGCTAACTCCAAGCCGATACCGCTCGTACCACCGGTTATAAGGATGGTCCTATCGTTGAGTTTCATAAATTTCTCTGAAAAGTCGCCGTGATTAGATGGGTTAATGGCGCAATTGAAACGGGTACCCGACATGCTGCAACAGCAGAGGAAGCAATAAAAATGGCAGCTCGATCGTTTCACCACAAAGATGCCGAGCATTCGCCTGTGCTGCGGCTATGAAGAAGATGACGCAACCTGATGCAACGTTTGGTGCTAGAAAAGTCCGCGGGAAAAGCAAAAACACAGCGCCAAAATGGTCAAGTTACCCATTAGCGCAACGGTGCTTGCGCTCAGAGATAAACTGAGCGTTGATTGCAGTTACTCAGGTGTCGATCGAAAACGAACGATGTCATGCCGCAAACCCATCGCAAGAGCCTATGACAAGGACAAAAGCTCAAGAGCTTGGCACCAGACATGAAGATTCCGCGGGAAGCAACGCCTTCTCGGCACAGCAAATGTACACAGTGTCAACATATGTTGTCAATGGATACAATGTGCCTGCTGTTGCACACTTAATGAAAATCAGGATCAAATGTCTCTAGTAGAAAAAGACAAGCCTTATCACCACGGAGACCTTCGCGCTGCGCTGCTTAAAGCGGCCGAAGCGATGATTGAGCGCGTTGGCGTGGAGGGTCTATCGCTGCGCGAGTTGACCCGCGAAATTGGCGTTAGCAGCAATGCGCCACGACGTCACTTTCCCAACAAGCAGGTATTACTCGACGCGCTTGCGCTGCAGGGGTTTGAGCGGTTGGGAATGGTGTTCCGTCGCGCCGCGTCGAGTAATGAGCGCGAATTCTCTCAGCGCATCATCAAGGTAGCAAAAGCAAATATTCGGTTTGCGATGAAAAACAGATCGCTTTACCGCTTGATGTTTGCATCTAAACAGCGAGCGGGTGCTCCTGTTGAACTACTAGATGCTGCCAAAGCGACGCTCACGGCCGGCGGAAGTGCGGTTGTTTATGGCCAGAGTGTTGGTGCGGTCATTGCAGGTGACCCCGACCAACTAGGGCTCACACTACTGGCTGCTGTTGAGGGGCTAATGTCGCTATCCGTTGACGGCAAATTTAACGGCGTTCCAATCGAACACCTTGCCGAGCAGGTCATCGAGAACATCGTACTTGGGCTCAAGCCGCGTTAGAAGTCCGGTGAGCGCAGAAGCGACTAGATAGCGTTCGTTCCTTCTGTGATCCGAAAGGCAACTCGCGCGTGAACGCAAAA
>Ga0302312_10001095_pt1 | contig 16962 bp, 17 predicted proteins | sample III_Palsa_N2_1_FD_200529 | JGI IMG/M metagenome (GOLD analysis project Ga0302312, IMG submission 200529) | Peat permafrost microbial communities from Stordalen Mire near Abisko, Sweden - III_Palsa_N2_1 | ecosystem: Environmental > Terrestrial > Soil > Palsa > Peat permafrost | place: Sweden... | reverse complement strand
TGGGGAAAGCCGACTTTCAAAGGGAAGTGGTGGATGCGCTGGCCCAAAACGGCCCCTTACTCGGACAATTCCAGGCACAATACAAACAGGGACAGGCGGCAGGTAAGAAGCTGTCCGAACTGAAAGCACAACAGGATGCCCTGGCGAAGGAAGGAGATTATTTCCGCTTCCTGCTGGACGAATTATCTGAAGTCGCCTTTAAAGAACAGGAGATCGAAGACCTGGAAGCGGAGCTCAGGCTGCTGGAAAATGCCGAAGGCATCAAAGCGGCTCTTTCCGGGGTGTATGCTTCATTGTCGGAAGGGGAAGCGCCCATGGTGCAGCAGTTGAAGAGCCTGGCTCACCAATTGCAGGGGTACACGGATCTACTGGCGGGATTGCCTGCTTTGATGGAGCGGATGGTAAGTGTGCAGATAGAATTACAGGACATTGCCGGGGAACTGGGCAGCCTGAGTGAGGAAGTGGTATATGATCCTCGCCGGACGGATATCATTCAGGAGCGCCTTTCGGTGGGATACCGCCTTTTGAAGAAACACAACGTAAAGGATACGGCAGGCCTCCTGGCACTGCAGGTGGGGATAGAAGCAAAACTGGAGAACGTCCTTCACCTGGACGAGCAGATCCGGGATCTGGAGCGCCAGCAGGCAGGTTTCCTGAAAGCGGCCTCCGGCCTGGCAGAACAACTGTCTTCCAGGAGAAATGGCGTGCTGCCTTCTTTTGAACAGAAAGTCAATGAGCTGCTTTCTAAGGTAGGCATGCCCAATGCCCGTCTCAAGGCTCAGTTGAAGCCTTCACCCCTGAATGCATTCGGGGCGGACAATATTGAATTTTTATTCGATGCCAATAAAAGCAACCGGTTTGAGCCTGTCAGAAAGGTGGCCAGCGGTGGGGAGCTTAGCCGGCTTATGCTCAGCATTAAATCCCAGGTGGCCGGAAGTATGCAATTACCTACCCTGATCTTTGATGAAATTGATACGGGGATCAGTGGGGAAGCCGCCCGGCAGGTAGGAATCATCATGAAGGAACTGGGGGCGGCCCACCAGGTCATTTGTATCACCCATCAGCCGCAGATTGCGGCCAAAGCCGATACCCATTATTTTGTGTACAAGCTGGAAGAGGGAGGGAGTATTCGAACCAGGGTTAAACAATTAAAAGAAAAGGAACGGGTAGAAGCCATTGCCCGGATGCTGAGCGGAGAGCAATTGAATGAAGGCATCCTCAAAGTAGCCCGCGAAATGATCTTACATTAACCGGGTTCATTATCTTTGGCCCTTATCATTTAAAGTATCTACTATGTCATATAATCTACTAAAAGGAAAAAAGGGTATTGTCTTTGGTGCATTGGATGAAAAATCCATCGCCTGGAAGGCTGCTTTGCGTTGTTATGAAGAAGGTGCACAATTAGTGTTGACCAATGCGCCCGTCGCCATGCGAATGGGTGAAATCAACAAACTGGCCCAGCAATGCGGAAATGCGCCCGTCATTGGAGCGGACGTAACCAATATGGACGATCTGCAGAAGTTATTCACCGGCGCTATGGAGCATTTTGGCGGCACCATTGATTTTGTACTGCATTCAGTGGGAATGAGCGTCAATATGCGCAAAGGGAATCCTTACACGGACCTGAACTACGACTTTAACCATAAGACTTTCGATATTTCCGCCCTTTCCTTGCACCGCGTATTGCAAACAGCGTACAAGCTGGATGCCCTGAGCGAATGGGGTAGCGTGGTGGCGCTGACCTATATCGCTGCTCAGCGTGCTTTCCCGAATTACAGCGAAATGGCTGATACCAAGGCCTACCTGGAAAGCATTGCCCGGAGCTTTGGATATTATTATGCAAAGAAGAAAAAGGTCAGGATCAACACCGTCTCCCAATCTCCTACCCGTACGACGGCCGGAAGCGGAGTGAAGGGCTTTGATGGCTTCATCACCTTTGCAGAAAAGATGAGCCCTTTGGGAAATGCTACGGCGGATGATTGCGCAAACTATTGCGTGACCTTGTTTTCCGACCTGACGCGCATGGTGACCATGCAGAATTTATTCCATGACGGAGGTTTCTCCTTTTCGGGAGTGACGGACGAAGTGATCGAGCAAATGGAGAAATAAGCGTGCGCTGCCGACCTGCGATGCGGCCCTGGCGGGCCCTCGGGCCGGAGGCGCCATATGAGACGTATTTGCGCGGTGGACCATCTTTCCAGACAGGTCCGCCGCGCAAATGTATATAGGAGTCCCAATAAGGTTGACCTTTCAAACGTGCCTTCGTCAGGCTTGATCCTCTCTAGTACTCGTCTTCATTGAAGAAAAAGTCTTCCTGGCTGGGATAGTCCGGCCATATATCTTCAACGCCTTCATAGATCTCCCCTTCGTCATCCAATTCTTGCAAATTTTCAACGACTTCAATGGGGGCGCCGCTCCGAATGGCATAGTCAATCAACTCGTCTTTCGTAGCTGGCCAAGGTGCGTCTTCCAGGTAGGATGCTAATTCTAATGTCCAAAACATGGGTTATCGCCTTTTTAATTTTCCGGCAAATGTAAAGTTTAAAGTGAGATTTGCAACACCCCAATTCCGAAAGGGCATTAAATATTGTATATTTTTTTACTATTTATCCTTTCCGTACATGGCGATTATAGCATAGGTTTGCCGGAAAGTCGATATTTTTCATGCTTAGAGCCCAGCATATTGTCAAGCGATTTGGGAATTTGACAGTCCTCAAAGAAGTCAGCCTGGAAGTGCAAAAGGCAGAGATAGTGAGTATTGTAGGGTCATCGGGAGCCGGGAAGAGTACTTTGCTCCATATCCTGGGGACCCTTGATCATCCGGATCAGGGAGAAATCTATCTGGGGGAAGTCCGCCTGGACCTCTTAAAGCCCAAAGCGCTGGCACATTTCAGAAATCAGCATTTGGGATTTGTTTTTCAGTTCCACCACCTGTTACCGGAGTTTTCCGCCCTGGAAAATGTCTGTATTCCTGGCTGGCTGGCCGGAAACAGGAAAAAAACCGTCGAATCACGGGCTTCCACACTGCTGGAAACGCTGGGCCTGTCGGAAAGAATGGACAGTAAGCCTCATACGCTTTCGGGGGGAGAACAGCAGCGGGTCGCCGTTGCCAGGGCCCTGATCAACAACCCAGACGTCGTCTTTGCTGATGAACCCACTGGCAACCTGGATTCGGTACACGCCCGGGAACTCCATGCCTTGTTCCTCCGCTTAAGGGATGAATTCGGGCAAACCTTTGTCATCGTTACGCACAACGAAGACCTGGCGCGCATGAGCGACAGGGTTATCTATATGAAAGACGGGCAGATAGAGGGTTAATTCATCGGATCACCTTCTCTATAAAGATGGCCGCAGGGCCGTCCGGCCCGATCGTCCGCTAAAGACGGCCGCCGGCCGTCTGGCCGAAGGCACATCATAAGACATTGAGGGGGCGATCCGATAAACTTATCAGTATCGGATCGCCCCCTCAAATCCTTGGCCTCCAGGGCATTTCCGGAATATGCCACTGGTGGGCCGTAAAACGGGCCAGTACAAACAAGTAGTCGCTCAGCCGGTTGATATACTTCAGGACCAATGGGTCCACAAATTCCCCCTGGTCATGTAAAAGGACGCAGCATCGTTCCGCCCTGCGGCAAACGCAACGGGCAATATGGGTATGGGAGACCGTTGGGTGACCCGCGGGCAAAATAAAAGAAGTCATCGGCGGCATGGCTGCATTCATATCATCCATTGCTTTTTCCAATCGGGTAATATCTTCTTCTTTAAGGTCGGGGATCTTGAGCTTAGGCTCCTTCTTAGGGTCGCAGGCCAGTGATGACCCAACGGTAAAAAGGCGATCCTGGATTTCCCTGAGCAGGGCCGATGCATCTCCGTCTGGGGCGCCGGCCCCGGATTTTCCCTTGACGGCGGAACCCTCCGAGAGCAAGTCACTGACCAGGCCTATATAGGAATTGAGCTCGTCTACGGTCCCATATGCCTCAATCCGGGCATGGCTTTTAGGTACTTTGGTACCTCCGATCAGACTGGTCTTGCCCTTGTCCCCGGTCTTCGTATAAATTTTCGTAGCCATCAGGTCGCAGCTTTTTCCATGCGGGTGACCCGGTCGTTTTCAATAAGGCCATCCCTCAATCGGACCACCCGGTGGGCATAAGCAGCAATATCTTCTTCATGAGTGACGAGAACCACTGTATTGCCTTGGGAATGGATTTTGCCGAAAATGTCCATGATCTCTATGGAAGTTTTACTATCCAGATTACCGGTGGGTTCGTCCGCGAGTATCAGGGAAGGGTCGTTGATCAGGGCCCTGGCGATGGCGACCCGTTGACACTGTCCCCCCGACAGTTCATTGGGTTTATGATGGCTCCGGTCTGCAAGGCCCACCCTTTCCAGCATAACCAGGGCTTTTTCCAGGCGTTCCTTGCGGGGAACGCCGGCGTATACCAGCGGAAGAGAAACGTTTTCTGCCGCCGTGAGCCTTGGCAGGAGGTTGAATTGTTGAAATACGAACCCGATCTCCATATTGCGGACGGTGGCCAGGTCATCATCCGCCATTTTGCTGACGTCGTGACTGCTGAGGATGTACTTTCCGGAAGTGGGGCTGTCCAGGCAGCCCAGGATATTCATCAGGGTACTCTTTCCGGACCCGGAAGGCCCCATCAGGGCGACGTACTCATTCTGACCGATCTCCAGGTTAATACCTTTGAGTACGGGTAACTCTTGACGTCCCAGGTAATAGCTCTTGCGCAGGTCCTGGAGGAGGATGATGGAAGACATGCTTATTTTTTGATGACTTTGGGTACGAGGAAAAACCGATCGTTGTGGTGGTGGGCGTTCTTCAAGGCGTCCGCGGTAGTTACGGACCCCCTCACTTCATCTTCCCGGAGATTATTCACGACATCACTCATATGCAGCAGGGGTTGGATTCCCGTGGTATCCAGCTCGCCCAGCTTTTCGACAAAGTGGATCATTCTTTGGAGGTCTTCCTTTATTGCTGCTTTTTCCCCGGCAGGAAAATCCAGCCTGGCCAGGTGGGCGATCTTCTCAACCAATGCGTCCGTTACTTCCATAGGATAAAAATAGCACTTTATCCCGGTACCCCAGAGCCTTTTCCGGTATCCGTTTGTATCTTCGCCGCCTATGCCAAAAGGAGAAATCGTCGTCAGTGGGATCCGGTCGACCGGAGTACTGCACCTGGGTAATTATTTCGGCGCCATGCGCAATTACGTTCGTATGCAGGATGATTATACCTGTTTTTTCTTTATTGCGGACTGGCATGCCCTCACGACTCACCCTGATACAAAGGAATTATCCGCCAGTGTGCATCGGGTGTTGGCGGAATACATTGCCTGTGGCCTCGATCCGGACAAGGCCACCTTATATGCGCAAAGTGAAATTCCTGAAATTGCAGAATTGTATCTCCTGTTAAATATGCTTGCCTACAAGGGCGAATTGGAAAAAACGGCTTCCTTTAAGGATAAAGTCCGGCAGCATCCTGAAAACGTGAATGCCGGTCTGTTAACCTATCCGGTGCTGATGGCTTCCGATATAATGGTGCACCGGGCGGTAAAGGTTCCGGTTGGCAAGGACCAGGAGCAACACCTGGAGATGACGCGCAATTTTGCGCAGCGGTTTAACCACCGTTATCAGTTGGACGTGTTTCCGGAACCTTATCCTTTCAATTTCGGGGAGAGCCTCCTCAAGGTGCCCAGCCTCGATGGAACGGGGAAGATGAGCAAAAGCGAAAATCAAATGGCTACGTTATACCTGAACGATGAAGATGACCTGATCCGCAAGAAGGTAATGAAGGCCAAGACGGACAGCGGACCCACTGAGCCAAATTCAGAGAAGCCGGACTATATAGAAAACCTTTTCCAATTGATGCGCCTGGTGAGTGATCCATCCATGGTGGAACATTACGAAATGCTCTTTAATGACACCACTATCCGGTATGGGGACATGAAAAAAGCCCTGGCTGAGAATATGGTAGAATTTATCACCCCCATCCGGGAAAAAGCGAGGGAGCTGGAGAAAAATAAGGAATTCCTGCACCATGTAATGCGGCAGGGGACAGAAAAGGCCCGTGCCAGCGCCGCCGCCACCTTGCGCGAAGTCCGTAAGGCGATGGGATTGCAATACCGCTAGGGACAAGGCCTTCTGCGAAAAAAGAGGGCCCTACTTGCCGGATGGTTTTTTTCCTTTAATTTGACTCATCAACCAGCTAATTCACTATTAATAAGAATTGTCGTTCCATATGGCTAAACCTAAGAAACCCAAGCATATTGCGGTGGCCGGCAACATAGGCGCCGGTAAAACGACCCTAACGGAAATGTTGAGCAAACATTATCGCTGGATCCCCCAGTTTGAAGATGTGGATCATAATCCTTACCTGTATGATTTTTATGATGATATGCCCCGGTGGAGTTTCAATCTGCAGATTTATTTCCTGAACGGCCGGCTGAACCAATTGCTCGATGTGCAACGGGGATCTGAAACGGTAATACAGGATAGGACCATTTATGAAGACGCGTATATTTTTGCGCCCAACCTTCATGAGATGGGCCTGATGGACCAAAGGGACTTCAATAACTATTGCAGTTTTTTTGAAACGCTTAAAAGCATGGTGGGGCCTCCGGACCTCCTGATCTACCTGAAAGCATCGGTGCCCACCCTGGTGGCGCAGATCCAGAAGCGGGGCAGGGAATATGAAGAGAATATCCGCCTGGACTATTTAAAACGTCTCAACGAGTTCTACAACAAATGGATTGACCAATACAAGGAGGGGCCATTGCTCATCATCAATATAGATGAGAATAAATTCCCGGAGAACGAGGAGCACTTAGGAGAGATTATCGCTAAGATCGACTCTCAGTTATTCGGGCTGTTTTAGCAGGGGGGCGGCGCCCCTGACTTCATCTGGTAACTCCGAAGCATATTTTTCAAAGTTGGCAATGAATTGGGCGGCGAGTTTGTAGGCTTGTTCGTCATAAGCCTCTTTGTCTTTCCACGTATCCCTGGGATTTAACAAGGCAGATGGGACACCCGGACAGGATTCGGGCATTTCCATGCCAAATACGGGGTGGGTGATGAATTTTGACTGATTGAGCGCTCCCTTTAGTGCTGCCGCGATCATGGCACGGGTCCATGACAGGGACATGCGATTCCCTTGTCCGTAACAGCCTCCCGTCCAGCCGGTATTCACCAGCCATACGGTGACCTGGTTTTTCCTGATCCGTTCTCCCAGCATGGCCGCATACCGGGCCGGATGCAGGGGTAGGAAAGGGGCGCCGAAACAAGTGCTGAAAGTGGATTTCGGTTCGGTAATACCCGTTTCCGTACCGGCCACCTTAGCGGTATAGCCGCTGATGAATTGATACATGGCCTGGGCAGGAGTCAACCTGGATATGGGTGGAAGCACCCCATACGCGTCGCAGGTCAGAAAAAAAATATGGGTGGGCGTCCCGGCCATTCCGCATTCGGCGATGTTTTTGATATAGGGGAGCGGGTAGGAGACCCGGGTATTTTCCGTAATGGATTTATTGGAAAAGTCAATCTCGGTGGTGCCGGGATAACATACTACATTTTCTACGAGGGCGCCCTTCCGGATGGCGTGATAGATGTCGGGTTCCTTTGTTTCGCTAAGGTCTATGCACTTGGCGTAGCATCCTCCTTCAAAGTTAAATACCGAATCGGCTGTCCAGCCATGCTCGTCATCCCCAATGAGCTTCCGTTCAGGATCAGTGCTCAAGGTGGTTTTTCCCGTTCCGCTCAGCCCAAAAAAGATCGCTGTATCTCCTGCTGTTCCTACATTGGCGCTGCAGTGCATCGGAAGCACATTTTTTTGTATGGGAAGCAGGTAGTTCAAAATGGAGAATATCCCCTTTTTTATCTCTCCGGTATAGCCCGTTCCCCCGATGAGTATCATGCGCCTGGTAAAACTGATCATGGCGAAATTGCCCTGCCTTGTTCCATCTGTTGCAGGATCCGCCTCAAAGCCTGGAGCCTGGATGACCTGCCAGTCCGGTTCAAATGATGGCAGGTCTTTCGCCTCAATCCTTCCTAGCATATTATAGCAAAACAGGTTGGCGGAAGGGTGCTCATTGAAGACCCGGATATTGATCCGGAAAGCCGGGGCTGCACAAGCAAAGCAATCGCGTACCCAGATATCCCGGTCTTGCATATAACGGACCATCTTTTTATGAAGGCGGTCAAAATCTTCGGGCTCAGCCGGCTGGTTGAAATCATTCCAGCATACGGTATCCTCCGTAATAGCGTCTTTAACGATGAATTTGTCCTTGGGTGAACGGCCGGTAAAGCGTCCGGTATTAATCAGGAGGGCCCCGGTATTATTGAGCATGCCTTCCCCTCTTCTCAGGCTTTCTTCCACCAGTTCTTCAGGGGTTAATTGATAGTGGACATACCCGGAATTATTCAAGCCCATCTGCCCGTTTTTTTTTGAAGGGATGGTAAGCGTTGGAATCGACATACAAGACAATGTTTTTGACCTCCCGCAAATCTAGGGATTAAAAAATATCCAATAGGATCCCGGGTTTGCCTGATTTTTACTAAAATCGGCTCAATTACGGGCGTTATATTGAATATTATCAAAAAAGTGAAGCAATAATGAACGTTTGTTAGCGCTGCCCTCTATTTGTTGAAAGATATTGAAATTTTAAAAAAGCATGCCAGGACTTTACCATATTTTAGCGTGCTAAATTTGAGTGTCCTACAAACGATGAAAAACTTACCATTAAATGCTCAATTGTTCACGGAGAACAGGATGAGATTTGTAAAAGAGATGAAACCTTCCTCCGTCGCCATTTTTGTGAGCAATGATGAATGGCCGTCCAATGGAGATGCACTTTACCCCTTTAAACAAAATAGCGATCTGTATTGGCTGACCGGCATTGTACAGGAAGACTCCATGGTGATCTTTTTCCCCGGTAACCGGGACGAGAAGTACCGCGAAGTATTGGTTTTGGTCCGCCCCAACGAACTAAAAGAGAAGTGGGACGGAAAACGCTTGCGCAAAGAGGAGGCGACGGCTTTGTCCGGCATAAAGACGATCGTGTGGTTGGATAGTATAGAGCCTTTACTCCAGCAATGGTTGCACCTGGCCGATAACATATACCTGGACACCAATGAAAACGACCGCAAATCCAGCCCTGTTCAAACCAGGGAATACCGGTTTATTGAAGAGATGCAGAAGAAGTATCCCCTCCATCAATATCACCGGTCTGCCAGGATATTAAAATATTTACGCAGCATCAAGACCGGGTATGAAGTGGCAGCGATGCAGGAGGCAATGAATATAACGGAGAAGGCCTTCAGGCGCCTCTTGCATTTCATACGTCCTGGAGTCATGGAATATGAGATTGAGGCGGAAATTCTGCATGAATTTTTGCGCAATAGAGCTTCCGGACCAGCATATAGTAGTATTATTGCCTCGGGAGACCGGGCCAGGACGTTGCACTATGTGTCTAATAACCAGGAGTGCAGGGAAGGCGAATTGGTGTTGATGGATTTCGGTGCAGAATACGGCGGATATTGCGCGGACCTTACCCGCACCGTTCCCGTCAGCGGTAAGTTCACGGCAAGGCAGAAAGAAGTCTACAATGGGTGCCTACACCTGCACGAATATTGCAAGGCTATATTGAAGCCGGGTGTCACACTCGCAGATTATACGGACAAGGTAGGGGACGAAGCGACCAAAGTGTTTCAGAAGATCGGGCTGATCACCCAAGGGGAAATAAAGAATGAAGACAAGGACAACCGCGCTTACCGGAAGTACCTGTACCATGGAATTTCCCATCACCTTGGAATAGACGTGCATGACCTGGGAACGAAGACGGATCCGCTGGAAGAGGGAATGGTGCTGACCGTGGAACCGGGTATATATATAGAAGAAGAACAAATGGGCATCCGGATCGAAAATAATATCCTGATCACAAAAAAAGGGAACACGGACCTGATGAAAAACATTCCTATTACCGTCGAAGACATCGAGGGACTCATGAACAATCAGTAGGTCTCTTTAAAATCACTACCGTCGTATGAAGCAAATTCCCAATATCGTTACCTTATTAAATTTGGTGTTCGGATGTATTGCCCTGGTCTGCATCCTGCAGCCAGGAGAGAACATTGCCTTTCTGGATGAAAACAACATCATACATATCACTATGCCGGAGCGGATCGCCTGGGGATCGGTATTTATGGGACTGGCGGCGGTCGTTGATTTTCTGGACGGGTTTGTTGCCCGTTTGTTGAAGGTACATTCTCCGTTGGGGAAAGAACTGGATTCCCTGGCGGACATGGTGAGTTTCGGTGTGGTGCCGGGAATGATCCTGTACCAGCTTCTGAGGATGAGCTATCTGAGAGAGCCCTCTGCCTTTGATACCCCGGTGACTGCTTTTTTACCGGCGCTCCTGGTTCCCTGTGCAGCGGCGTACAGGTTGGCGAAATTTAATGTGGATACGCGTCAAACGTATGGCTTTATAGGAGTACCTACTCCGCCCGTCGCCCTGTTGATCGCTTCCCTGCCGTTGATCTTCTATTATGACCAGTTTGGCCTGGCGGCGCTGGTGGTGAACAAGTGGTTCCTTTACGCCCTGATCGTGTTGACCAGCTTCCTGATGATCAGCAATATCCCTATCCTGAGCTTAAAATTCAAGTCATTTACTATCCGGGATAACTGGCCCAAATGGACCCTGGCTGCCGTGGCCCTTGTCTCCGCCTTCCTTGTCCATTGGGTAGCCATTCCCCTGGTATTCGTCGTATACGTCGCCCTCTCCCTGGCTATAGGCCGCCGGTTTTCTTCCCCGGCTCAAGGGTAAAACACCAGCGAAGCGGGTAAAAAGCCTTAGCTTTGGGCCTCCAAAAAAATCAGGAATGACATATAGTATACAGATCAAAGTAATGCCATTGAAAGAGCTGCTTGACCCCCAGGGAAAGGCGGTATTGGGTGGATTGCAAAACCTTGGATTGACTTCTATCCAGGACGTCCGGGTCGGCAAGCATATTACTTTGCAACTGGAAGCAGGCTCCGAATCGGCAGCCCGGGCGGCGGCGGAAGAAGCCTGCAAAAAATTACTGGCGAACCCCGTCATGGAATTTTACGAAATAGAATTCATTAACTGATCCTGGCGTGTTATACATCGTCCCCACTCCCATTGGCAATCTTCAGGACATCACCTTTCGGGCTATTGAAGTGATGAAAAATGCAGACTTGCTGCTGGCGGAAGACACCCGGACGTCATCCCGTTTATTACAACACTACCAGATACAAAAGCCGGTTACGCCCTATCACCAGCACAATGAACACAAGGTCGTTCACCACCTGGTGGACCAGTTGAAAGCCGGCAAAACAATGGCGTTGCTTACAGACGCCGGGACCCCCGGGATATCAGATCCTGCCTTTTTACTCGTAAGGGAATGCATTAGATCCCAGGTCAGGGTGGAATGCCTGCCGGGAGCGACGGCTTTTGTGCCTGCCTTGGTGAACAGCGGTTTGCCCATACACAGTTTTGTCTTTGAAGGCTTCCTTCCTCCCAAAAAAGGGCGGCAAACCCTGCTAAAGAAGTTGGCCGTGGAAGAAAGGACCATTGTTTTTTATGAGTCCCCCATGCGACTAGTAAAGACATTGGAGGAATTGGCGACCTACTTTGGAGCGGATCGCTTGTGCAGTGTGAGCCGGGAACTGACGAAGCTGTTTGAAGAGAATAAGCGGGGCACCCTGGCAGAGGTAGCCGCCTATTTTTCCGAAAAGGGAGTAAAGGGGGAAATCGTCATCGTCCTGCAGGGGAAGGAATAAAAATTGTTAAATCAGGGTCCGTGAAGGGAGTTGGCGCGACAATTGATTAGCATTCATTTAATTATAAACTATTATCTATGCATAAGTTTTTGGCTTTTTTGCTGATTTGTTCAGCTTCTTACGGTACGGTAACCGCTCAGCTCAGGAAGATCCCCGCAGAATGCACTGATGCCTTTAAAAACCAATACCCAACAGGGTCCCAGGCTTCCTGGTCAGATAAATTGTCCTATTTCCAGGTTAATTTCAGTATGGATAGCGGTATATACATTGCAAAGTACGACAGCAAGGGAGTGTGGAAAGGGTCAGAGCAAACCGTTACTACGGATAAATTACCTGCCCAGGTAAAAGAAGGCTATGACAAAAGCAAGTATACGGACGAATGGAAGATAAAAGAATGTACGGTGCTGTATCTGACCGGCAATGTGATGGAATATCGTCTCCTGATCCGCAAAAGCGGGATCCAGAAGAGGTATCTCCTTTTCAATGCATCCGGGAAGCTGTTATCGGAAAATAGCACCTTATAAGGGCTCCCGTCCGCCCAACCAAAAAAAACCGGATCATTCGATCCGGTTTTTTACCTTGGACCTTTACTACATAGACCCTTATAATTATCGACTATGGATAGAATCGGCTATTGCTCGCTGTTTTTAGTATTACTGATCAGCCAACGCCTTAACGCTCAATCGGACCGCTGGCAGCAAAGAGTAAAATACACCATGCACGTGAAAGTGGATGTGACCACGAACCGGTTTGCAGGGAAACAATTATTGGAATACACCAATAATTCGCCGGATACCCTTACAAAGGTATTCTACCACTTGTACTGGAACGCATTCCAGCCAGGAAGCGAAATGGATGTGAGAAGCCGGGAATTGGGAAAGATTGTCGTAGGCCAGGACCGCAAGGGAAACCCCAACAAGGATTGGGATAGTCGTGTAACAGATCGCATTCAGCACTTAAAGGATGATGAGATCGGTTATCAGAAGGTCCTTAGCCTGACCATGGATCAAAGGCCGCAAGCCTACAAGGTGCAGGGAACGATCCTCATTGTCACCCTGGACAAGCCCATCTTACCTCACTCCACCGCCTCCTTTGAGATGTCGTTTGAGGCCCAGGTCCCTTTACAGGTCCGCCGTAGTGGAAGAGATAATGCGGACGGTGTCAGGTACAGCATGAGCCAATGGTATCCGAAAATGTGCGAATACGATTACGAAGGATGGCACCCTACGCCCTACATTGCCCGTGAATTTTACGGTGTATGGGGAGACTACAATGTGGATATTACAATTGATAAACATTATGTACTAGGTGGAACCGGGTATCTCTTAAATGCTTCCCAGATAGGATACGGATATGAAGCGCCGGGTACCACAGTGGTCCGGCCGGAAGGAGAGACCCTTACCTGGAAATTTTCAGCACCCAATGTGCATGATTTTATGTGGGCTGCAGACCCCGATTACATACACCTGGTACGCCGGGTGCCGGGAGGGAGGGTCATTAACGTATTGTATAAGAAGAACAAGGATCTACTCACCAAGGCGTTCAATGCCCTTCCGGATTCTATGAAAGCCAAGTACGAGATGAATCCGGACAAATACATTGACCAGAACGATGCCCGCTGGAATGAAGTCGCTGACGCCGCCGTAAAGGTGCTGCCCTACATTGAAAAACGGTTTGGCCCTTATCCTTACAGACAATACTCCTTTATACAGGGTGGAGACGGAGGAATGGAATATCCCATGAGTACCCTGCTCGTCGGCCCTTCCCTGGGAGGTGCTTTCCATGAGTGGATGCATAGCTGGTACCAGGGCATGCTGGGAACGAATGAGAGTATGTATGCATGGATGGATGAAGGATTTACTACCTATGCCGAAGGGGAAGTCACCGCTTATTACCGGTCCGTGACCGGGAAGGAGTCCAATCCGGGTCTGCCCGTGAATCAAAGCAGCTCTTACAGAAGCTACTTCTATCTGGTGAAAAGCGGTTTGGAAGAGCCGTTGACCACGCATGCGGACCACTTCAATACAAACTTTGCCTATAGCATCGCATCTTATTCAAAGGGGTCCATGTTCATTACCCAACTGGGATACGTCATCGGCGATTCCCTGCGGGACAAGACGCTGCACGAATACTACCGCCTTTGGAGGTTCAAACATCCTAACGGGAGCGATTTTGTGCGCGTAGCGGAAAAGGTAAGCGGCGTAAAACTGGACTGGTTTAAGGAATATTGGGTAAATACGACCAAGACGATAGACTATGGAATCGACAGTCTTTGGGAGGAGGACGGAAAAACGGCTATCCGGTTGAAGCGGGTAGGTCAGATGCCTATGCCCATTGACCTGCAATTGACATTCCAGGACGGGTCTACTGAAATATTGTATGTACCCGTTGATCTGATGTTTGGCAGCAAGCCCGTCGAATTATCCAGTGTGCCCAGGACCTCGTTTGAGCCCTGGCCCTGGACAAATCCAACCTATACCCTCCAAAGTACACACCACCTGCGGGATATTATCCGGGTGGAAATTGACCCTACCCAAAGGATGGCCGACGTGGACAGAAGGAATAACGTGCTGGAATTAAAGTGGCAATAAGAAGTGACGAAAATGCTCCATAAAAAAGGGGCGCCTTACCTAGGCGCCCCTTTTTTTATTGTATAATACCTGCGGTTCAGCGAACTTCCATTTCTTCCAACTCTCCGGTACTGTTTGAATCCACGAGCAATGTGCCCTGCACATATTTTTCTCCGTGTTGAGATTCGTCCAGGCCAACCAGTTCTTCCTGCCTGGTCACCCGGAGGGGTGACAATACATTGATCAGGCGAAAGATAAGGTAAGACATGGTAAAGCTATATCCTACTACAATGCCCAAGCCCTTAAGCTGACTCAGGAAAAGAGAAAACTCTCCATAAAACAGGCCGTTGGCGCCTGTAGGGTTGATCACTTTACTCGCGAAAACACCGGTCAGGATCATACCCACGATCCCACCCAGTCCATGGCAGGGAAATACGTCCAGGGTGTCGTCTATGCCGGTCTTGGATTTCCAGTGGGCAGCCACGTTGGATACCAGTGCAGCGACAAATCCGATAAATAAACTCTGTGGTACGCCTACATATCCTGCTGCCGGAGTGATGGCGACAAGGCCCACCACTGCTCCGATACAGAATCCGAGGACAGAAGGTTTTTTCCCCCTGACGACGTCAAACATCACCCAGGCAACTCCGGCTGCGCCCGCAGCCGTATTTGTGGCGGCAAACGCTGTAACGGCCAGTGCATTGGCTGCCAGGGCTGAGCCTGCGTTGAAACCGAACCACCCAAACCATAGCAATCCCGTGCCCAATGTGACATAAGGAATATTGGCAGGATGGGTCGATTCGGAATGCCTTCTTTTCAGTACCAGGGCTCCTGCCAGCGCAGCACAGCCTGCAGAAATATGTACGACCGTACCTCCGGCAAAATCCAGGACGCCCATTTTGTTGAGGAAACCATCCGGATGCCACGTCCAGTGGGCGATAGGAGCATATACAAGCAGGCTGAACAGGACCATGAATAATAAATAGGCATTGAACCTGATCCTCTCTGCAACAGCTCCTACGACCAGCGCAGGAGTGATAATGGCGAATTTTAGTTGGAAAAGGGCGAACAGCATCAGGGGGATCGTAGGGCCGCCCGGCCAGGGACTTCCGCTGTTGACTCCCATGAAGAAGGGGTTTGATAAGGGGTTTCCGATAACGCCTCCCATGCTTTTGCCAAAGGCAAGACTATACCCAACGACCACCCATAGGACGCTCACCACGCCTGTGGCAATAAAACTTTTAATCATGGTCGATAGCACATTGCGCCTGTTCACCATTCCACCGTAGAAGAACGAAAGGCCGGGTGTCATCAGGAAGACCAGGGCGGTTGCCACGAGGACCCAGGCGATATCCGCCCCATTATATACCGAAGCTCCATTGAAGTTGGAATGAGTAGGCGTAAACAAGCCTGCAACGCATACCAGTGCTAAAACCGCAAATGGAATAAATCTTTTAATGAAGGATATCTGCATAGCAACAATTTCGTTGGGTTAATATTAAATTAAATATGTAATCCCACTACAATTTTACGCAAAAAATCAAAATTGTATTACTTGAATAATATATATTATTGATTTTAATGCATAAAACATCATTAAACATAATCCTGTCACAGACGTCTTTGGGTGAATAATTACTAACAATCAGGGTATTTGAAGAGAGAAAAGGGGCAGAATGTGGGAAGTTCCTCGACGTTGGCCAAAAAACAAAAGCCCTCGTGGGAGGGCTCCATATCGGTAAAATTGATTATTTATGGGAAGCTATCGGCCGAAAAACTTATTGATGGCCTCTACGCGGTTATTTACGTGGAGCTTTTCATAGATATGATACACGTGTTTGCGGACCGTCTCCGGGCTGATGAAAAGGGCCAGGGAGATCTCTTTGTAAATCATGCCTTTGGCCAGCGCTTCCAGGATTTCAAATTCTCTTTTGGAGAGGGAGTCGAGGCGTTCGTTGTCTTCCAGTATTCCACCGGCTCCCTGCCCTTTACTTTGAAACGCAGCCACTACCTTACGGGCAATCTGGCTGCTCATGGGGGAGCCTCCGTAATATAATTCCCTGACAGCCTCCAGTAACTTATCCGGGGTTGTCTTCTTTAAGACATATCCGCTGGCGCCGGCCCGAAGGGCTTCAAAAATCTTGGCATCGTCCTCGTAGACGGTACACATCATAAAAAGGATTTCCGGGTGACGCGCTTTCAGGATCCGGACACATTCTATTCCGTTAATTCCCCCGAGGTGTATGTCCATCATCACCACTTGCGGTTTCGTGAGGGGAATGCCCACCAAAGCGTCTTCTCCGGAGCTATAAGAGCTTGCGAGTTCAAATCCGGGGGATAGCTGCAGAATCTGCTCCAACGCCTGGCGTATATCCTGGTTGTCCTCCACAATACAAACGTTGATGGATACCATAGCAGCAAAGCTGGGGTTTTTTTAGACAAATTGCAATACCCACAAGCGGTAAAGTTTCCGGTCATGCTCATGCCTGCGACAAAGCTCGCAAGTTGCGCGACCAAAGGGGGTATTTTAACTCCTCGGTACGTATAAGATGAATTTTTGATCAAACCAGGGCTCATCAAACAAGG
>Ga0302312_10001093_pt1 | contig 16992 bp, 16 predicted proteins | sample III_Palsa_N2_1_FD_200529 | JGI IMG/M metagenome (GOLD analysis project Ga0302312, IMG submission 200529) | Peat permafrost microbial communities from Stordalen Mire near Abisko, Sweden - III_Palsa_N2_1 | ecosystem: Environmental > Terrestrial > Soil > Palsa > Peat permafrost | place: Sweden... | reverse complement strand
AACTGGCCTTTTATAAATTGGCAAATGCCATACTTCAAATCCCTCAGGGAGCGGCTATTCACAAATATGGCGCGCAGATTATCAATTGCTATCCGGATTCATTCGTCATCAGCAAGTCAGGCAATGAGCAGGTTATTAATGAATTATATGGCAAGCTTGAGGGTAAACACCTGTTGGGCTTTACCCAAACTGGTAGCATTGCAGAAACCATGCTATTGGAAAATAATGATGAATGGCGAATTATCGGGCTGGCAGCCTAATGCCGGCCACAAAAAATTAAATGATAAAGTAAATAAAATTCAAAAATTAATTCAAATGAAAAAGAGTAAAACGGTACTAACATTCCTGGTTATTTTGTTTTGCAGCATGTATGCAAAAGCGCAAATATTAACCCCGGTACATTGGAGCTTTGGTGCTAAAAGAATAAGTAAAACTGAGGCTGTTTTGTTTATGAAAGCTACCATTGATGATGGTTGGCATATATACTCACAAACTGTTAAAGATGGCGGCCCAATTAAAACCGCGTTTACTTTTTCACCGGCTAAAACATACAGTTTGATCGGGACTACAGCCGAGCCAAAACCGGTTACCGTTTTTGAAAAAGTATTTGGCATGGATGTAAGCTATTTTGAAAAATCGGTGATCTTTCAGCAAAAGATCAAGTTAAACGCAGCCCAACTTACTGTAAAAGGTCAATTAGAATACATGACCTGTAATAACAAGCAATGCCTTCCGCCAGAGGATCTGGATTTTGAAGTCGCTGTAAAATAATATACATATCCTGTAACAGATTAAATGAAAAAACGCGCATTAAAACTGCTGTCCAGCCGGGCTAAGGAGATAATTTTATTAACCCTGCTAATATTCTTTGTACTTATGTTGAGATTGCCCTTGATGGCTCAAGATACCGTCTCTTCGGCAGGAGTTGAGTTTGCGGCTTCCCCGTCGCCGGTATTTTCCTCACAGGTGAAAAAGGTAGATGGCAACCAGCCAAAGTTGAAAGTAAAGCCCGCCATAATAAAACTAAATGAAAAGCCAAAAACGCTATGGGCAATATTTATTGCAGGTTTGTTAGGTGGTTTTGCCGCTTTACTAATGCCATGTATTTTCCCAATGTTACCTCTTACCGTTAGTTATTTTACTAAAACAGGTAAAGGTGCTGTATCAAAGGCGATGCTATACGGTTTGTTTATCATTCTTATTTACGTGGTGCTTGGGCTTGCGGTAACAATTGTTTTTGGGGCAGATGAATTGAACAGCCTTTCTACAAATGGGATATTTAATTTTCTTTTCTTCCTGATGCTTGTTGCATTTGCCGCATCATTTTTAGGTGCATTTGAACTAACCCTGCCCAGTTCATGGGTGAATAAAATGGATCAGGAATCTGACCGGAAGGGTCTGCTCGGCATCTTTTTTATGGCGGCTACTCTTTCTTTGGTGTCGTTTAGTTGTACCGGGCCAGTTATCGGTACATTATTGGTACAGGCAGCAATCAGCGGCGCTTTACTCGGCCCTGCTATTGGCATGTTTGGGTTCTCTTTGGCATTGGCTATACCCTTCGCACTGTTTGCCATGTTCCCGGGTTGGCTTAACGCTTTACCAAAATCGGGCGGTTGGTTAAACAGTGTAAAAGTGATTTTAGGCTTCCTGGAGCTGGCATTCGCGCTAAAATTTCTTTCTAATGTAGATTTGGCTTATCACTGGCATATCTTCGACAGGGAAGTTTTCCTGGTGTTATGGATAGTGATTTTTGGGTTGATGGGAGTGTACCTGTTAGGAAAACTCAGGCTTAGTAATGATAGCCCGCTCTCCCATGTTTCTGTTCAGAGGTTGTTTTTGGCGATAATCGTATTGTCGTTTACGGTGTATTTAGTTCCGGGGCTTTGGGGAGCACCATTGAAATCAATCAGCGCGTTTCTACCACCAATGTCAACCCAAGATTTTGACCTGTCTAATATCGGTGGTCAGGCTGCTTTAATGCCTGATGCCGCTGATAATACACTGCACAAATATTCCGACTTATTTGATAAGCCCAAAGGCTTCAACCCGTTTTTTGATTATGATGAGGCTTTAGCCTTTGCAAAAAAGGTACACAAGCCATTAATGATTGATTTTACCGGCCACGCCTGCGTAAACTGCCGCAAAATGGAAGCAAATGTTTGGCCCGATAAGGAAGTATACCGCACCATGACGCAAGACTATGTTTTGGTGCAATTATATGTAGATGATAAAACAGATTTGGCCGCCGGCGAGCAAACCACAACAGCGGAAGGCCGCGCAATAAAAACCATAGGCAATAAATGGAGTTACCTGCAAACACATAAGTTCCAGACCAATTCGCAGCCGTTTTACATTTTGTTAGATCCCGCTACAGAAACCACTTTGGTTGAACCCCAGGGTGCGAATTATGACTCTGCTGAATATTTAAAATATCTGGAATCCGGCCTTGTCGTTTACCGGACAAAATGATGGATAGTTTCTTTGTTTAACATAAGTCTTCAACCGTTCTTAAGAAATTAGTTAATAAAGCACCCCAGCGCATCGTCGGGTTTGTAGTTAAGGCTATAAGAAGGGTTGTTCAGGAAACTGTAACCCGTTTATTAATGAATTTACTTGGTTAGAATCAATTTTAGTATGGATAATTATTGGAGAATTCGGCCGGTAATTTACCCTGCTGTTTGAATTGGCCCATAATGACTATGCGCAAATTATTACCAGTAAAGCAGTGAAGATACGGTTAGCCATCATCAATTCTAGTTTGTATACGTCAGTATTACGAAAGCTGCAAAGCGCCGGTTAAAGCCCTTGATCAATAAATGTTAAATGATAAAATAAAAGTATTTATCGATTAGCGTGCCAAAAAATAATATTACACAAGTATCTTACTGTCAATAATATATAGATTTAATATAAAAAAAGTTTACTAAACACAGTGAATTTACCATTTAGGTTTAAGGAGTCTTGTCTATATCAGGCGAATATGGTGGCTTGTTGATTCCATCTTTAATTTAATTTTTGTTACGATTGAAGTTCATCAATAATACAATCACCCAAATTAATGGCGAAAGCGACTGCACAATGGCAGCGGCCCTGAATAATAACAATTCCCATCCAAGGTTGAAAAAAGTTTTATCTAATACGATGCCTTCTAAAGCCTTCATTTGGGCGTGAAAATTTCAAGGATCATCTTTGGCTTTTCAGTCACGCCTAAAATGATGTCTTTTAAGGCTTGCGATGAAACTTCCTTTTCGGCATCCATCAATGTTCTCTTTTTCCTGGTAGATCTGCTGTTTCAGGGCATCAAGGTAGCGGTTCAATTCTTGGGTAGTCTCTTTTCCCGGTGGCGCGACCGAAAGCGGGATTCCACGAGGCCTGCACACACCTTCTTTTGGTGGACAATTCATTTGCTTTACCATCAACGGTGATCTTCAAATAAATGATTTTTCACGTTGTTGCTGATTCCTGGTTTGTTTCAAAAAAAACAGCAATCCAAAACTCTTTTCTAACATAACATTCAATTAAATAAGTGAAACCAAATTAATTTAATGCCGATTTTAAAACAAGATTTACACCGTGTTAAAATGTTGTAATACAGTATTTTACACGGTTTTCATTGCGTCTTTTTTATTTTTTAATAATTTTTGAAAAGACGCAACGAATGACGCAATAGAGTTATGCGATTATATGCGAGTTTTGGTAGTTAAAAGCAAAGAAAAAGCCCTTTAATTTTGCAATTAAAGGGCTTTTGACACTTTGTTAATGTAATCAGCGGAGAGCTAGGGATTCGAACCCCAGGAACCTTTAACAGTTCAACAGTTTTCAAGACTGCCGCAATCGACCACTCTGCCAGCTCTCCGGGGACAAAAGTACAAATCCGGGGCGAATTGGCAAACTTGATGTTCGTTTTTTTTAAATTAACGTAAATTTAGTTTTAAGCATTTGATACTTAATTGCTTAATTTTTCGTTTTGTGCACTTTTTCGATGCGGAAGGCGTTAAAATTAGGTTTTACCACCTTAATATTGCGTTTTGCGAAGTCGATATTGGCGTTTAATTCGAATCCCATCAAAATAATTAGCGAGTTTAGGTATAACCAAAGCATCACTACAATGAGTGTTCCGATGGAGCCATAGATCTTATTATAGGATGCAAAATGATTAATATAGTACGTAAAGCCCAATGAAGTTATAATAGCCAAGCAAGTAGCCAGTATGGAGCCTGGATTTAAAAAGTTCCAACGTTGTTTATGGGCTGGGCCGTAACGATAGAGTATAGATACGGTCACAAAAAATATGGCTATTACAATGATCCACCTGATAAAAGCGAATACATAGATCCAAAAATGATGCTTGGTAAACAAGTGAGCTTGCAGAAAGCCAAGCACTGTTTGCCCACCTATCATGATAACAATAGCTATCAATAAAGATATGCTGATGTAAACCGTAAGTACAAGGGCTATCCAGCGCCGTTTAAGCCACGTACGGGTTTCCAGTACTAATGATGACCTGTTGAATTGCCGCATTAAATTAGCCACGCCATTGGTCGCGAAAATCAATGCTGATAGGAAGCCAAAGGAAAGCAGTTTCCCATTTTGGTTTTTAATAATATCAACAATGTTCGAATTGAAAAATTGGGTTGCTTTTTGATTGGGCAAAACTAATGAGATCAGGTCGATTAAGTTTTGCTGAAAGTTATGGATAGGGATATAGGGGATAAGCGTAAACATGAATATAGTTGCCGGAAAAATTGCCAGCATAAAACTATAGGCTAAAGATGAGGCTTTGTTTACCAGTGTGCCTGTTAAAAACTCTTCTACAAAAAAAACAACAACAGAATACAATGATAGCGTACCGAAACCTGTTGGTTTAACAGACTTCGTCCACTTAATAAATGAGCGATAAAAGTTAAATCGTAATAAAAACCGGTTCAGCCATCTCATCTACACCAAATCTACTCAAAATATGGCTTTAATCCATTAGCTAGTTCTGATGGGATAAAACATAGGCGATTGGTTTTCATATTTACAAAAACAAGCAGCGTTTCGCCAGTATTAATTAGTTCCCCGGCTTCATTAGTGAGTTCATAGTTAAACAGCATCCGTGCACGGGGCATGTCTTTGATAATCACCTTTATACTGATCTCCTGGTCATAAAAAGCAGGCTTTAAATACTTGCAATGTAATTCGACAACGGGCATCATTACACCCTGGTCTTCCATTGATTTATAAGTCATTCCGAGGCTGCGCATCATCTCCACACGGGCAACCTCATAAAACTCGGCGTAATTGCCATAGTAAACATAGCCCATCTGGTCGGTTTCGCCATAACGGACGCGTATTTTGGTAGTGAACTCAAACATTAGCGCTTAATATTTCGCTCGTTAAGTGCCTGTTGAAAAGCGTGGGCATTTTTCAAGTGATCAGCGACGTTATTAGCGAATGCATGATAGCCCGAAAAATCAGCTTTAGCACACATGTAAATGTAATCGCTCTTCTTGTAATCCAGTACAGAATTGATGGCATTGGTTGATGGCATCATCACCGGACCGGGAGGCAAGCCTGTATGCAAATAAGTATTGTAAGGTGAATTGATGGTTAAATATTTGTTTAACACGCGGTGGATTGTAAAATCATTCTCAGCAAAAATAACCGTAGGGTCTGATTCCAGTTTCATGCCTTTTCTCAATCTGTTTAAATACAAACCGGCAATGGTTGGCATTTCATCATCATGTAAAGCTTCAGCATCAACAATGGAGGCTAAGATTGATACCTGTACCGGGCTTAAACCAAGCGCTTTTGCTTTCTCTGTACGCTCAGGTGTCCAAAATTTAAGATAAGCGCCATACATTTTTTTGAAGAACTTTTGGGGCGATGTATTCCAGTACAGTTGGTAGGTATTTGGGATAAACATGCTGTATACATCATCGGTAGTAAAGCCATAATTCTTCACAAAATCTGTAGAATCAAGCAAGTTAACTATCGAAGCTGAATCTGGTTCGATTTTCTTAGATACAAATCCTGCGAAATCAGTTTTTAAGCGCATAGTATGAAAAGCCAATGTTACAGGTTCCTGTGTACCCGATGCCAGTTCATTAATTAATTTCCTATTGCTCATGCCATCATGTAAACGGTATTTGCCGGCTTTTACGCGATGGTTATATTTCATATTCTGAGCTGCCCAGTCAAAGCTTACGCTATCCTTTACGATGCCCTCATCGCGGATGGTTTTATAAACATCGGCATAAGTAGCATCGGTGTGGATATATAAATATTGCTCCTTGTCGGTAACATTCGGGCCGAAATATTTAAAATAATAATTAACACAGGTGATACCAAGCGCAATCACGATAATGATTACCAGGGCAATTATAAACTTTTTAAATAAGCCCCCATTGGATGCTTTTTTCTCAGTCATACTATAAATATTTTATCGTTTAAGTTTTTGCAAAGCTATTAATCCGCCTGCTAAATTACGCACATTTTGATACCCGTTTTCCTGTAATAATGCACGTGCTGTTTCGCTGCGTATACCGATTTTACATATAACAACAATTTCATCGGTTTTGTTATAATTCAGCTCATCTAAAGCAGATGCTAATTTTGATAAAGGTAAATTTTGTCCGCCAATATTATAGGTCGCAAACTCAATTAGTTCTCGAACATCCAGCAAATTTATTATTTCTCCTTTTTGCACACGATCAGTAAACTCAGTCGCGTTAATTGGTTGGGGCATCAGATTTTTTGGCTTGTGAAACCGTTAAATTTATGTGTGTACCCAAGCTGGTTTTACTTACAGAATCGGTTTTAGCTGGGAATTGAGCCGTAACAACCACGCTATTTGAGTCTGTTATCGCACCTTCATAAGTAATAGTGCCAATTCCTAATCCTGCACCTTTGATAGCAAATTTAGCATCATCTAAGTCTTGATTGATCAAATCAGGGATATCTACTTCACTTGCACCCGCGCCATTGCCGATTACTAAATCCAATTTTGAACCTTTCGGTAATTTTGTTCCCGGTTTGATGATTTGCCCTGCGAAACGCACTTCTAAAATGTGATTGGCAATATCTGCACGAGTGGTGGTATCACCAACTTTTAAGCCATAGTTTGCCAGTGTGGCGGCAGCTTCCATATAATTTTGGTCGGAAAGATCAGGTAGGGCAACATTGGGCGCAAGGCGGGTAACCATAGTTAAATAAATGACCCGATTAGCTTTTACATTAGTACCTGCATCAGGGTCTTGTTCAACAATAGTTCCGGGTGGTTGGTCTGGTACATAAACCGAATCAACCTGGTAATTAAATCCTTGATCGGTTAAGGTGCTGATCGCTTTATCAATCGACATCCCTTTTAAAGCCGGAACAGGTGCGCCAGAGCCATGACGGGTATAATAATCCAAACTTAAATAAGCTATAAAAACCAGCAAAAACACGGATCCAAGCGCCGCGAAAAAAGTGTTACGAAATGAGTTGGTTTTTAAATAAGCCCAAAATCTGTCCATGTATTCGTTTAATTGCGATACCAAACATAGTGAATATTTCGGAATTTGAATTTACTACTGGTGAAATTGCTCAGCAGCACAATCATTTATATTTTGCGAAATACGACCGTAAACAAATATCTTTGAAACACTATGACAACGAAAAACATTGCCCTTTGCGCCGGTGGCTATACCGGGGAATACGAAGTATCTATCAATAGTGCCAAAAATATAGCCGCTAATCTCGATCTTGTTAAGTACAAAGTATATACGGTATTGATTAACCGTGATAGCTGGTTTTATGATACTGGCAGCGAGCATATCAGCATAGATAAAAACGATTTTAGCCTAACCATAGCAGGGGAGAAGGTCAAGTTTGATTTTGCTTTTATTACCGTGCATGGTACACCCGGCGAAGACGGTAAATTGCAGGGTTACCTGGATATGATGGGGGTGCCTTATAATACTTGTGATGCCACAACATCGGCCATTACCATGAATAAGGCGTATACCAAAACCATTGTACATGGCATACACGGCCTAAACGCCGCGCGAAGCATGCAACTACACCGTAAAGATGGGCACGATGTGGCTACCATAGCTGCGAATCTCAAATTTCCTTTGTTTATTAAACCTAACAATGGCGGCAGCAGTGTAGGCATGAGCAAAGTGCATAATATAGCAGGTTTACCGCCAGCTATTGAAAAAGCTTTTCATGAAGATGACCAGATATTGGTAGAAGAATTTATCAAAGGTCGCGAATTTAGTCGTGGTATAGCCCGCATCAAAGGCAGGATTGTGGTATTGCCTGCTACCGAAATCATCAGTACCAAAGAGTTTTTTGATTACGAAGCCAAATACACGCCCGGTGCATCGCACGAAATTACACCGGCCGATTTAAGCCCGAAAAAGAACGAGCAAATAGCTGAAATACTTACCGAAATTTATCTGCGCCTTAATTGCAAAGGCATGGTGCGTATTGATTTTATTTTGCTGGATGAAACGCAGGATTTTTATTTTATCGAGGTAAATACCACACCCGGCCAATCATCAGCCAGCTTAATACCACAACAGGTTAGGGCAGCAGGAATGGATTTGATGGAGTTTTATGGGGATTTGATTGAAGGATGATTTGCCCGTAAAGAAATTTAAATCCTTATAGGGAAATAAAGCCAACACCACCTATAATGTTATTACGTATATTGTTTGTTAGACATTTATATGTTTATATTTAAACATATAAATGTCTAACGTGTTATAAATATAATGAATTATAGCTGCCTGTACCTATCCACTATAAATGGCCAACACCAATAAATCAGAACAATTAATTTATGCCAATAAAGAGCTTGTTTTTCAGAACGAGGAGAAGGAAAAACGTGCTGCAGAATTAATCATTGCCAATACTGAGCTTGCTTTTCAAAATGGAGAAAAAGAAAAACGTGCCGCAGAATTAATTATTGCGAATACTGAACTCGCTTTTCAAAACGAAGAAAAAGAAAAACGTGCCGCAGAATTAATATTGGCCAATATTGAGCTTGCTTTTCAGAATGAAGAAAAAGAAGCTCGTGCCGCTGAATTGATAATAGCTAATAATGAGCTTGTATATCAAAATGAAGAAAAAGAAAAACGCGCTGCTGAACTGATTATAGCTAATAATGAACTCCAGTTTCAAAACCTTGAAAAAGAAAAGCGTGCTGCGGAGTTGGCAATTGCAAACGTTGAACTGGCTTTCCAAAATCATGAAAAAGAAGCTCGTGCCGCTGAATTAGTAATAGCTAATGTTGAACTTGTTTATCAAAATGAAGAAAAAGAAAAACGGGCATCTGAATTAGATTTCGCTTATAAAGAACTAAAAAAGACAGAAGAATATTTAAAGAAATACGTAAAAGGCCTTGAGGAAATGATGTTTATTACATCGCATAAAGTAAGGCAGCCCGTAGCTAATATATTGGGTATTACAAATATATTAAGAACGCTGGTTAACTCTCCTTTACAATTAAAAAAGATGATAGGATATTTAGAGCAGTCTGCAATATTGCTTGATGAATTTATTAATGAACTTACCGACTTTACAAGGAACCTTGATAAAAAGAATAAGGAAAAGTAATCAATCACAAACCTTACTCGCCACATAATGCTCAACCACATCCTGCGGAATGGCAATTCCTTTGCCGGTGGCCATATCAATCATCACAAAATCAAACCAGCCATCGCAGCAAACTTTTTGGGAGGCTTTACTTACAATAGAAAAATTAACGCGGCATTTTTTGCTGTCGATGCTTTCCACACTCGTGCGCACTAAACAGTATTCATTCATTTTTAAGGCACGCTTAAAGTCCATTGCCACACCACGCACCAGCCATCCAAAACCACGCTCTAAAAACATCTCCATACTAAAGCCATAACAACGCTCCATCTGGTCGTACCGGGCAGCCATTACATAATCAAAATATCGGCTATTGTGTACGTGATTGTACATATCTATATCATCGGGACGTACGCGAAGTTCGGTTTCGTAAGTTTTAAACATGGTTCAATAAAAATTCAAAAGTAAATATTCAAAGCACTTCGGCTAAGTATATTGCAAAATAGGTTAAGGAATGTTGTTGCTTTTATAAGTTAACCAATCGATCTATCAGCTCTGCCTGTGCAGGATTGATTTTTCTTTTCGCTTCATCAACCCCAAACCATTCGGCACGGTCGATCTCCGGAATAGTAATTTTCCTGCCCGATTTTGGTGGCCATTCTACCTCGCAGGTATTGCTGAAAATAGTTTCATGGTCTATATCACCTTCAACAGCCCAGGCATATACCGTTTTGCCACTTTTTTGGCGGATCGAGCCTAATGAAATAAACTCGCCATCAATCGTACTGCCAATTTCCTCCTCAAATTCTCGCTTTGCAGCGGTAAGCGCTTCTTCATCATCTAAAAACTCACCTTTAGGTATCGACCAACTGCCTTCATCCTTATTTTTAAAGAAAGGCCCACCCGGATGGGCAAGAAAAACCTGTAATATGTTATTTAGCTTTCTGTATAAAAGAATTCCGGCGCTTTGTTTAATCGGCATATTGTAATATTAGTTACGTAATTAACACAAATTACTACAATTAGTTAGTTTTGCCTTACAAAAAAGCTCACCATTAAGGCGGGTTGAGGAATATATGTTTACAGGAATAATAGAAACTTTAGGAAAAGTTGTTGATCTGAAACATGATCAAGGTAATTTACATATCACCGTTGAATCAGGCATTGCCGCCGAGTTAAAAATAGACCAGTCGGTTGCGCACAACGGCGTGTGCTTAACTGTAGTTGCTTTGGCTGATGGCAAACACACCGTTACTGCTATTGAAGAAACACTAAACAAAACCAACATCGGCCACTTAAAAACCGGCGATTTGGTAAACCTGGAACGCTGCATGCAGATGAATGCACGTTTGGATGGCCACATTGTACAAGGCCATGTTGACCAAACCGCTACCTGCGTCGCTTTTAATGAGCTAGATGGTAGCTGGGAATATACTTTTGAATATGATGCTTCGACAGGAAACGTTACCGTTGAAAAGGGTTCTATATGTATAAATGGTATCAGTTTAACCGTGGTTAACTCTACTGAAAATCGTTTTTCGGTAGCGATAATACCTTACACTTTTGAACATACCAATTTGCAGCATGTGCGTACAGGCTCGGTTGTAAATTTGGAGTTTGATATTATTGGAAAATACGTTGCGAGGTTGATGAACAGGTAATTTGTATGAACCGGGATTAGCGGGATTTATTGTTTTATCAGGATAAGGAATTAGACTAAAGCAAACAAAATGCCTTATTTGAGGTTGTAGTAGTATATTTAATTATATACTACTATGGATAAGATAAGAGAATTTGAGCTGATGGAAAAGATAGTCCATGAACTGGAAGATTTAAAAAACAGCCAGCAAGCCATCATACAAAAACTAGGAAAAATTGAGGTAGATAATATTGATTTGGGCGATAAACGCCTGGAGAAAGATTTGCCGGATATGCACCAGCGTGTTGCAGATAACCTGGATACGATAGCCGCTATTTTGGAGGACTTCGCGACTCAAACTGATAGTTACAGTAGCAGTAACAATATAACTGCTTTAAAGGAGCAGGAAGAAATTTCTAAATTATAATAAAAAGGCCCCAAGAAATGGGGCCTTTTTATTATAATTTTTTCATTCTGAGCGAAGCGAATAATCTGTAAAGTAGTTTACACTGTACGGATTCTTCATTGCAATCAGAATGAACAAATATTTACTCGATACTCTTACCCTTCATCGCTGTACTAATTGCCTGATCCATCAAACGCTCGGCAAAGGGACGGGTAAATTCATTCAGCTCATCAATAGCTTTGTGTATCGCGTCTTTATCGCCGCTGGTAAGCGAATCTTTTAGCGCATTAACATATTTATTAGTTTCTGCAGCTTCTTCAATAGTTACATACTCGCCATTTTTTTGGAAGAATCTTTCAACGGTATAAACCATTTGCTCGCCTTCGGTACGCGCTTCAATCAGCATGCGTTGGGCTACATCATCTTTTGCATGGGTTATGCTGTCCATTAACATTTGTTCAACTAAGTCATCAGTAATTCCGTAGGCCGGTTTTACTTCTACTTCCTGTTTAACACCCGAACGCTGTTCAATTGCCTGGATAGTTAAAATGCCATCGGCATTCAGTAAAAAGTTAATATCAACCTTTGGGAAACCTGCCGGCATGGATGGTATGCCTTTCAAGTCAAATTCGGCCAGTTTACGGTTCTCACTTATCAGATCACGTTCGCCCTGGTAAACAGCGATTTTCATATTTACCTGCCCGTCGATAGAGGTGGTATATTGCCTGCCCGCTTTAGTCGGTATTTTGGAGTTACGCGGGATAATCACATCCATCAGACCACCCATAGTTTCGATGCCTAAAGACAGCGGCGTAACATCCAACAATAAAATATCGCTGCGGTTTCCGGCTAAAATATCAGCTTGTATAGCTGCACCAAGAGCAACTACTTCGTCGGGATTTACTTCGTTATGCACCGGCCGGCCAAAAAACTCAGCTACCATTTTTTTAACAAGATCTGTGCGGGTAGAGCCGCCAACCATTACTACTTCATCAATTTTATCGACAGTTAATCCTGCGTCCTTTAAAGCATTTTTACAGGCCAGGATAGTTTGCTCAACTTTAGGCAATATCAACGATTCAAAAGTCTGTTTATCTAATGTACACCAGATATCGCCGATCTTATCATTAACTAAACTTTGGTGAGCAAATGCTTTTTTAGCCTCTTCGGCCTTTAAACGCAGTTGCTGGGCAAGTTCATGGTTTTCAATTAACTCAGCCCTGTTTAACTCATTTTTCTCAATCCAGTAATCAACTATCGCTCTGTCGAAATCATCGCCGCCTAAAAAGGTATCGCCATTGGTGGCTAAAACCTCGAAAATACCGTTTTGAATTTGCAGGATGGATACGTCAAACGTACCGCCGCCCAAATCATAAACTGCTATAGTTTTAGTTTCTTCAGGATTTAAACCGATACCATAGGCCAAACTCGCCGCTGTAGGTTCGTTAACAATGCGTAACACATCTAATCCGGCCAATTTACCGGCATCACGGGTTGCCTGGCGTTGTGAATCATTAAAATAAGCAGGCACGGTAATTACTGCACGGTTAACCGGGGTTTTTAGCGCGTGCTCGGCACGGGCTTTAAGTTCTTTTAATATCAGACCTGATAATTCAATCGGGGTATAAAATTTATCGCCGACCTTGATTTTAACCAGGCTTTCGGTATTATCATCGATAACCTTGTAGCTAAAAAAGTCTTTGTAATTCTCAATGTCTTTGTATGAACGGCCAAGCAACCTTTTTACAGAGAAGATGGTATTATGCGGATCAGTGGTTAAAAACTCTTTCGCCTCGTTACCCACGGTAATATCACCTGTTTCAGAAAAATGCACAATAGATGGCACCAAAACACCTTTGCCGGTATCATTAATTACTTGCGGATTTTTATCAGGATTGATAAACGCCACCAACGAATTGGTAGTGCCCAAATCAATGCCGACAATGATTTCTTCTTTTTGTAATGAACCTGTTGCCAGGTTGATAGATACTTTAGCCATGGTACTGTGTTAACAAGCCTCAAATGTAGGTAGTTTTGGTTTATGATGTGTCATGTGAGTTTCTCCTTTTTTCTGTCATCCTGAGCGCAGCGAAGAATCTATTCGGAATGTGGACGTTGAACAAAGTTTTTGAGATTCTTCGTTGCACTCAGGATAACAAAAGAAGTTCTCTGTAACAAAACAATTATCCTTCAAAATCATTAACCCTGTAAATTCCGTTTCTGAGTTATTGTGTTTACTTTCACCTCTGCATGAATAAGCCTTTAATACCCCTCATATTAAGCTTGTTATTTTTAACAGCTACAGTAACCAAAGCACAGGAATTTGGCGGTAACCCGCCATCTATTAAATGGGATCAGGTGAATACACCAGCTGCCAAAGTGATTTTCCCGGCTGGTTTGGATACATTGGGTTTGCGGGTTGCGAATATTGTTACCCAGATGAATGGCGCGATTCAACCAACCATTGGTTATAAACAAAGGCAGGTGAGTATATTAATGCAGAATCAAACTACTATTACCAATGCCTATGTGCAGTTGGCACCGTTTAGAAGTGAGTTTTTTTTAACACCGGAGCAAAATAGTTTTGACATTGGCAGTTTACCCTGGGCAGAGCAATTAGCCATACACGAGTTTCGACATGTGCAGCAGTATAACAATTTTGACGTAGGGGTATCTAAAACTATGCGTACCCTATTTGGCGAGGGCGGGCAGGCGGTAGCAAATGACCTTGCCGTGCCAAACTGGTTTTTTGAGGGCGATGCTGTTTTTAACGAAACCCACGTAAGCGAACAGGGCAGGGGCCGGTTGCCTTATTTTTTAGATGGATTTAGGGCTTTGTGGGCCGATGGAACAGATTATAGTTACATGAAGATCCGTAATGGTTCATACCGCGATTATACGCCGGATTGGTACCCGCTGGGTTATATGATGGTAAGTTACGGCAGGCAAAAGTATGGCGACGATTTTTGGAAAAAAGTTACCCATGATGCCGCGGCTTATAAAGGTGGCTTTTACCCGTTTGAACGGGCGGTCAAGAAATATTCGGGCGAAGATTTTGTAAGTTTTAAAAATGATGCGCTGAATTATTTCAGGCAGCAGTTTGTTAATGTCGATCAGCATAATCCGCCTCAACCTAAAAAGCATTTTGATGCCGATAGGGAATATCCAGCTTACATCGATGACCATACGCTTATTTATTCAAAAACCACTTATGATCATACGCCTGCTTTCATAATCAAAGAGGGAAATACTGAACGAAAGATCAGCACCCGTAGCTACTCACTGGATAATTATTTTGATTACCATGATGAAAAGATCATCTACGCCAGTTATCGCCCTGATCTGCGTTGGACCTATCGTGATTACAGCGAGCTGATCTTGCTGGATGTGAAAACAGGTAAGGAGCACCGCCTAACTAAAAGCAGCAAGTATTTCGCACCATCCTTTAGTACTGATGGCAAAATTATCGCTGTGGTACAGGAAGCAACCTCGGGTAAATGTGATGTGCATTTGCTGGATGCAACAACAGGGAAATTACTGGCTGTAGTGCCCAATAAACAACGGTTGTTTTATACCTATCCAAAGTTTTATGGTAAAGATCATTTAGTTGCTGGCGTGAGGAACAGCAAGGGGCAGATGTCGCTTGCCGTGATCAACATTAAAACCGGCGATGCTAAATACTTGCTGCCGTTTACCTTTCAGCCAATTGTTTTCCCCCACCTGCATGGCGATACGGCATATTTTTCGGCTACGAGTGACATTAATGACAGGCTGTTTGCTATCAACCTAAAGAACAAAAAACTATATGAATTGAAAGGCGATTCATTGCAAACTTTTATCGGTAATTACGAAACTTCGGTATCCAACAGCAAGTTAGCATGGGTAAGCCTTACCGCCTATGGTTATCAGATCCACCAGATCGATAATTCTGCGATTCAATGGAATGAAATATCCGATGGCGCGATTCCGGGGACATTGCCAAACTTCAATATTACTGCTTTAACCCGGGACTCATCTACAGATTTATTGGCAGGGGTACAAAACAAGCCGATGGATATTACCAAATACAATAAAGCTTACCACTTGTTCAATTTCCACAGCTTGGTGCCAAATATCGATGATCCAAATTATACTTTAGAGATCCAGGGCGAAAATGTGTTGAATACTTTTCAATCTAATATCCTTTTCAACTATAACCGCGATGAAGGTTATAAGGAATTTGGTTTTAACGCTGTTTATGGGGCTTTATTTCCATACTTATCTGGCGGCGTTGATTACATCATAGACAGGCGTGAGCTGTACCGAGGCAACAACGTTTACTGGAACGAAACAACCGTACAGGGTGGCTTGGAATTGCCGTTAAGCTTTACTCGTGGTAAAAGCAGTACCTCGCTGGCCATTGGTAGTAATTTGGTTTACAGTAACAGCGATTTTCAGCAGGCTTATCACGAATTGTTTGCCAATCAGTCATATGCTTACCTGGATAATTACCTTTATTTTTATAACAGCACTTTGCAGGCAAATAAGAATATTTTCCCTCATTTTGCCCAGAGCCTGCAATTTGAATATGAAGATGCGGTGACAGGGCAAAGCTCAACACAATATTTGGCAGAGGGTACTTTTTATTTCCCGGGATTATCAGTTAATCACAGTTTGTTTTTTAATGCTGCTTACCAGCAAAAAGGGAGTGCCAATAATGTGATCGATTACTCGAATGATTTTCCGTTCTCTCGTGGTTATACTGCCGAAAATTTTTACAAAATGGATAAACTAGGTGCTAATTACAGCTTTCCGATGGTTTATCCGGATGCAGGGGTTGCCAATACGATATATATTATGCGTATCCGGGGCAATGCTTTTTATGATTATACGAGGGCTAACGATTTTTATGAGGACGGATCAAAATTCAAGGCGAATTTTAATTCAACAGGCTTAGAGATTTATTTCGACACCAAATGGTTTAACCAGGAAACGATATCATTTGGTTTCAGGTATGACCGCTTGCTTGATCCCGATATATTTGGCGGCACAGGTAGAAATAGGTTTGAGCTGATTGTTCCGGTGAGTGTGTTTTAGTTTTGTGGCGAATTAGCGGCTGAGATTATTCGTTTCACTAATTCTGCATCGGTCTGGTCAAAGCTGTATTCCTCGTGCATTACTTCGCCCATGGCAATGTGATCATTTTGGAATTTCATTTGGCTTTGTATTATTCCCCTTGCAGATGCATGGATCTCCTGTACGCCTGTATAATGTACCAGGTCGGCAGTATTATGATCGTTCACACCGGCACCAGCCATAATGCTGATTCGACCGGCAGCTTTCTCAACCAAGTGCACCAACATTGCCGAACCTTCCATCGCGCTGCTTTTACCGCCAGAGG
>Ga0302312_10001091_pt1 | contig 17014 bp, 10 predicted proteins | sample III_Palsa_N2_1_FD_200529 | JGI IMG/M metagenome (GOLD analysis project Ga0302312, IMG submission 200529) | Peat permafrost microbial communities from Stordalen Mire near Abisko, Sweden - III_Palsa_N2_1 | ecosystem: Environmental > Terrestrial > Soil > Palsa > Peat permafrost | place: Sweden... | reverse complement strand
TTAAGTCGATCTTCCCGGGCACGGCGGCCCCTGAAAATGTTATAATATGGTTGCTTAATTCAAATGTATATTATCTTTTTTTGAATGTTGATGCGATGATAACCAATAAGATAAGATTGTATAATCATTGGATAATCCATTCCAATTAATGGCGCTTGCAGCGGTTAACTTTACCCTTGTTAATAACATACACGTTTGCATACCAATTGCAGCATAAACCTTTAATATTAAAAAATGAAAAAGTCTTATACCATTTTTGCGGGCATAATGGCAGTAATGCTATCTACGAATAGTTTTGCGCAAAGCACTGCTGTTAGCCCCGATACCAAAACTGCCGCGAAATCAAAATCAGATCCCGACGTTAAAGCCGCCACGTTTGTAGCGGCGCTCAACCTTACCGATACCGCCAAGGCAAGCCGGGTAAAAGCCATAATCCTTACCCATTTAACAGCCGTTCGCGATTGGCATAACTCGCACGATTATACGTTGGTACCCGAGGGCCTGAACCCTATAACTGGCAAGGTATTTACCAAGCCCGACCGCCAGTTTATAATAGATTCAACCATACCACAAACGGTACATGCCAATTTAATGGCCGGTTTGCACAAAGAATTGACCGATGACCAGATTGAAGTGATACTGGATAAATATACCGTTGGCAAGGTGGCTTTCACCATGAATGGCTATAAAGCCATAGTGCCCAACCTTACGCCGACCGAAGAAGGCGTTTTATTAACTAACCTGAAAGCGGCCAGGGAGCAGGCCGTTGATTATAAAAATGTTGAAGAAATATCAAACGTATTTAAAATATACAAAACTAAAATTGAAGATTATTTTAACAGCAATGGCCGCAACTGGAAGGTAATGTACAAAACATACGTTGACCAGGTACTGGCTAAAAAAGCAGCCGATAAATCAGCTGAACCTGCCGCTAATTAATGATTAATTATTGCATGAGGGGTTTATAAGATATTATCATCATCGTGGTGGTGATAATAGGGGTAGCAGTGAAGCGATATCATAAAAGGTATCGCTTTTTTATGCCCTGTTTTTTTTGAGATTAAGCCAGCCGCTGAATAACAGCTTTTTATCGAGCACGGGCTTTGGGAAAAACAGGCTGGCGATGTAACCAACGCCTATCACTACAAAATGGCTGTAAACACCCAGCATCAGTTTGTTATGGGTAAAGTTGTACGGGCCCATATCCAGCAATAAAAATTTCGTTTTCCCGGTTCCTATCTGGGTTGATGTAAGCAGGGCATAAGCCGTAAATATGATGCAGGCAATTATGCCGATAGTAACACCCTGCCTGTTTGCCCGCGCGCTGAACAGGCCCAGTAAAAATATACCCGCTATACCGCCCGAAAAAATGGCGTACAGTGTAAAAACTATCCCCAAAACCCCTTCGTCACCGGCTGACAGATAAAGCGCGGCAATTAATAAGGAGCCTATCCCTGCGAAAACAACTATCCATTTCCCTGCCTTTAGGTATTCTTTGTCGGTACGGTTGGGGTAAAACCGCTTGTAGTAATCCTCTACACCCACGGCCGCAAGGCAGTTCAGGTCGGCACCCAAGCTACACACGCCCGCCGAAACCAGCGAAGCTATAATGAGGCCTACAATGCCCTCGGGTATCTTACTCACAATAAAATAAGGAAAAACAGCATCGGGCCGCATGCCTGTGGGCAAAGGGTTCTGCTGGTAATAAACAAACAGCGCGGTGCCTATAAACATGAACAGCGCCCACACAGGCACCAGCAAAAATACCCCCATTAATGAGGCTTTAATAGCCGATCTGTCGGATTTGGCGGCTAAGTAACGCTGCACAATGGTTTGATCGGTACCGTACTTTTGTATGCCGTAAAATATGCCGTTGATGGCCATTACCACAAAGGTTAGTTTCTTCAGGTCGAAATTATAGGGGCCGAATCCCGTTCGCCCATTTGAGCGGGCAATGTGCCATACTTCGGCAGGGCCGCCTTTTACCGCGTATAGTATGATGATTAAACAGGCAATACCGCAGCCGAAAAGCATAAAACCCTGTATCACATCCAGCCATATAACTGCTTCAATACCACCCAATAACGCCAGCGCGATAATAACAACGCCAATTATGGCTATAATCAATAGTGTATTTACCCCCGTGATGTTAGATAGTGCCAGCGCGAGTAAAAAGAACACCGTACCCATTTTTGAAAAGTGGGTAAGTACAAAGCCGAGCGAGCTGTAATAGCGGGCAAAAACGCCAAAGCGCTTTTCAAAGTATTCGTAGGTGCTTAGGCCTATGGCTTTGCGGTAAAGCGGTACAATAAACCATATCATGCTGAGCAGCACAATAGGAACCATTAAGCCCTGTACCAGTAATATCCAGTTTGATGAATAACCTTCGCCGGGATAGGCCAAAAAGGTAATGCTGCTGATGAGCGTTGCCAGTATGGAAAAGCCTATGGCCCAGGATGGTATTTTACCATTGGCGGCAAAATAACTTTGCGTTGAAGTTTGCCTTTTGGAAAACCTGAATCCAAAATAAACGGTAACCAATAAAAAAATAACAATGATAATATAATCAGGAATATGCAGGTGCGCGTTATTCATTTTTTGTTAACGAATATGAGTATTTTGGTCACAAATTCCAGATATCGGCAGGCCAATCGTAACTGCCGGGCTTTAACGTTAAAAAAAGTCCGTCAACATCAGCCGACCTCATTTTTACTACGCCTGTGCCGTGCTCACTAACCGGGCTAAATCTGTTTAAGTTTAAATGGTTTATAATTGCGGCAGCCGTTGAGCCGCCCTCAATAAAAAGTTCCTTTATAGCTATTTTTTGAAAGATCTTTTTTACAACCATGGCTTTTTTATCGCGTAAGCTGCCTGCTTTAGCTTTAATATTCCGGGTTGTATTTTCATCGATAGCAATAATGGCTCTTTTATGTTTTTTTAATAAAGATACTATTTCATCGGCCCAATTTTCAAAAAGGATTTCATCGGGTTCCGGCAAAGCAATAATATTGGCAGGCATATAGCTTAGTGGAACCTTGTTGCTCACCGCTTTTTTGATGGCCTGTTTGCTTTTTTGATGCGTGCTCCCGCAAATAAACAGGGCAGGATATTTAATATTAAGCGGCTTTTCTTTGGCCGCAGCTTCTTTTTTATTCAAGTTGAGCGATTTGAGCAGTGCGATAAAAAGCCCCGATCCACCGGCCAAAAGCGTGTTTTTATCTGCTTTGCTGATCCATAATTTTAAATCATCGGGCTTGGCACATTCGCCTATAATTATTCCGGCGGACGGCAATTTATTTTTTACCTGATGTACCTGTATGCTGCTATCCTTTATCCGCAGCATTTTAAGTACATCGGGGCTTGTATGGGCAAATTCAGGGTCGTTTGCAAAACTGGTTAAATGGATGGGTTCATCATCAATAAAATACTTTCCGTTGGTTAAGGTACGGCCCAGCGCCGGGTTTGCGGGCACCAGGAAGGCCCTGTTTAAATTGAGCAGCAGCATGTGTACCTCCAGTTCGGTTATTACATGCCCGCGCAGTACCGAATCCACCTTTTTAAACACCAGGTCGGGTTTAATTTCAGGAATAGCCAGGGTTAAAGCCATCATTTTTTCCACGGCCTGCTGCTCTGTCATGGAGCGGGTATCTGTGGCGATAATCAGCAGTTCGGCTGTGGAGGTTATATCCGCCGAGGTAACAATTTCAACCCTCAGATCGTACTGCAAACCCAGGCCGCCCAATTCCGCGGCACCTGTAAGGTCGTCAGCAATTACCACTATCATCAAACAATTATTTGTTTCCGGTACCGGCTTAATTGCACGGCAGATTCAATGGCCAGTATCATCGCGTCGGCGCTGGCTATGCCTTTCCCTGCTATTTCAAACGCCGTGCCATGATCAACCGAAGTACGGATGATGGGCAGGCCCAGCGTTATATTAACGCCTTTAACACTTGCCATTTGCTTTTTCTCCGCGTCCCATTTAAAGCCCGAAAGCTTGAAGGGGATGTGCCCCTGGTCGTGATACATGGCCACTACGCCACCATAAGCGCCGGTTGCCGCTTTGGCAAACAAGGTATCGGGCGGTACAGGGCCCTCCACGTTATACCCACGGCATAAAGCCTCTTCAACCGCCGGTAAAATCTCCTCATCATCTTCGGTACCGAACAATCCGCTATCGCCTGCATGCGGATTAAGGCCCGCTATGCCAATTTTAAGGTTAGTTTCGCCCAAGCTTATCAGGCCGTTGTATAAAAGTTCCACAACCTCTAAAATGCGCTCTTTTTTTACCAGATCGCAGGCCTGGCGTAATGATACATGGGTTGATACGTGTATCACCTTTAAATTATCCTCAACCAGCAGCATGGCGTACTTGCGGGTATTGGTAAAGTGCGCGTATATTTCGGTATGCCCGGCAAAATGATGGCCGGCTTCATTAATTGATTTTTTGTTGATAGGGCCGGTAACCGTAGCATCAATCTCACCGCTCATGGCCAGGTCTATCACCTTTTTTACCGCGCCAAATGCCGCGTTACCCGCCATTGCCGATACTTGCCCAAATACCAGCTTATTCATTTTAACATTTTGCAGGTCGTATACATCTATATTGCCAAATTCAAAACGGGCATCCTCCACATTTTGAATGGTATGGATACGCGCATTTAAATGCAGGCGCTTAATAATATCATTAAAAACATCGGCATCGCCAACCAGCAGCGGCCTGCATATATCATAAATATATTCGTTAAGCAACGCTTTAACCGCTATTTCGGGGCCGATGCTTGCCGGATCGCCCATGGTTATTCCAACTATTGGTTTATCAAACATTTGTATCGGTTTTTATCATCAAATTTTCTTTTTCCATAGCATGCCTCAGGTTTTTCAATATCTTATGCTTTTCTTCATCAGCCAACGGATATAATGGGGGCATTACATATTCCTGGCAAAGTTCCAGCTCATACATACATACTTTCAGCGCCCATAACGATTCACCGAGTAACCTGGCCTTTTGGTATACATCGCCCATAACATCAGATAGTTTTTGAAACCTGAACGCCCGCTCATTATCGCCCGATTTTACCGCTTTGTACATTTCGGCGTAAATATGCGGGCAAAGGTTGCCGGTGCTGGGTATCAAACCATCGCTGCCGTGCATCAGCGCCTCGGCAGATTTTGGCGCCCAGCCCAAAAAATGGCAAAAATCTTCGCGGCCGCTCCATAATTTTAGCGATTCCTTCAGCCTTTCGTCGCTCCGTTCCGAATCCTTGGTGCCGATGATGTTCTCGTGATAGCTTAGCTCATCTATCACCGCAAGTGGGATAGACATGCGCGTGGTAACCGGGATGTTATAAATTATAACCGGCCCCGGGCTTTGCTGCGCCAGTTGTTCAAAATACCGAATCATCTGGTAGTCCGAAAGGTTGTAATAGGAGGGAAGGGTAGCGGCTACGGCATCAACCCCGGCATCAAAGCCGATCTTGGCCAACTTAACCGATTCTTCTAAACAGTTGGACGAAATACCCGCGTAAAGCACATCGCCAGGCGATTTTATTTTACAGGCCGCTGTTATATACTCCTTTTTTAAGCTAAAAGGTAAGGAGGTTGATTCGCCCGTGGTGCCGTTGATAAAAGGCATTACCCCATTTTTGTTAAAATGGTTAAACATTTTTTCCATCGCCCCGTAATCCAGTTTCAGATCAGCAGTGAGCGGTGTAACAGCCGGAACTACAATTCCTTTATATTTTTCTTTGTTGTTCATCCTGTTTTAATACGCTTCGTTATAAATAAATATGGCATCTTCTTCGCTTATATGGCGGGGATTGTTTTTGAGCAGGCGTTGTATCTTTAATGCATCCTTAGCCATTACCGGGATAGCATCCGCAGGGATGTTAACATCGCGCAGCCTGGCTGCTATATCACATTCGGCAATCAGTTCCCTTACTTTTTCAATGCCCCGTTTGGCGGTTTCCGTATCGCTGGCCGCCCGTTCGCATCCCAGCGCAATGGCTACATCCGCGTAGCGGGCAGGTGCCGATGGCAGGTTAAACTCCATAACATAGGGCAGCAGCAAAGCGTTGGAAAGCCCATGCGCTAAATGAAAAGTGCTGCCCAATGGGTACGATAAGGCATGAACCCCTGCCGTATTAACCGGCCCGAGGCAAAACCCACCCAATAAGCTGCCCATGGCAACCTGCGAGCGTGCATCTTCATCTGCCCCGTTTTTTACCGCTTTCACCAGGTTGGCGGCAATAAGGCGCATGCCCTCATAGGCGTACATATCAATAAAAGGTTGCGAAAATTTGTTGGTGTAAGCCTCCAAACAATGGGTTAAGGCATCAAGGCCGGTTGCAGCTGTTATGGCAGGTGGCACGCTTATAGTTAATAAAGGATCAACATATACCACGTCAGGAACGAGCCAGGGGCTGATGATGCCCTTCTTCTGGCCGTCGGCATCATCCACCAATATGGCATTGGGCGAAACCTCGCTGCCTGTGCCTGATGTTGCCGGTACACATACCAGTTTGGTGCCGCGGCCCTTTAGTAAGCCTATGCCCACTATGGCTGCAAGGGGCTGGTGGTTATCCAGTTGCGCGGCAATTAGTTTGGCAATATCCAGCACACTGCCACCCCCTATGCCAATAATTATATCAGGGTCAATCGCCTTAGCTTCTTGTAGCAGGGTTTCAAAATCATTAAATGTAGGTTCCTGTTTAATGGCCGTGTTTATGAAAACGGCAATGTTGTTCAGTTTTAAAGCCTTAATAAAATCGTACAAAGCAGGTAACAGTGGTTCAATGCTTACCAGGAATACATTTTTGCAGCCGAGGCTGATAATTTCATCGGGCAAACGGGCAAGCGAGCCATTACCAAATACAAGTTTGCCGGGGAAATTGATGGAAAAGTTTTGAAGTTTGTTTATAATCATATAATATATTCCCCAGGAATGCAGCTTTCTTTAATTGGTTAATTTTACTATTAACATTTGCGTTATTAGTATAGGTTGCAATGCTTTCAACCTGGGCTTAATTTACCCCGATATACCGGCTGTTTTGTATGTTATCTTTTCAATAATATGTATAATATTAGCAAGTGGTTAAACCATAAATTACCCATATTATATAATAAATGCCGCTAATTGCCGGGAATATCTGTTGTATTAAAACCCATTATCATTAATATTTAACGCTTGGTTAGGCAGGGTTCAGGTTCCGCAATAATTATCAGCTTTTAGATTTATTGTAACAAATGTATCACGCATTGGGCTTGCAGTGTTGTATAATTTGTGCAAGTAATTGTATGATATTATCATTGCGCTTATTAATTAATAATTATAATGTATTTTGAAAAAAATATATATTAAACAAGCATTATATACAGAATGGCAGAGATACACCTGTGTTATATGAAGTAGTGAGGTATATTATAGCTAAGTATGCTTTTTACGATAACGATTAAGTAAATATTACTTGCTTAAAGTTTGACGATATAATAACGCGATGATACATTTGTATTACGTTAAGATATTATAATCCTGTTTATTATATATTATTGGGGAGTACAATAGGCCGAAAAAGCTTTTGAGCCTGTATTAAATTTAAGCAAAATGACAGTAAAAACTTTAGGGCAATTTATTATTGAAAGGCAAAATGATTTTCCTTTTGCAAAGGGCGAATTATCGAGGTTGCTGCGCGACCTGGCTATTGCCGCGAAAATTGTGAACCGCGAAATTAATAAAGCGGGGCTGGTTGATATACTGGGCGATGCCGGTACCACCAATATACAGGGCGAGGGCCAGAAAAAGCTGGATGTGTACGCCAATGAGCAGTTTATAGCCGCGCTTAAAAGCGGTGGCGAATGCTGTATTGTGGTTTCGGAAGAGAATGATGAGTATATTTATATCGATTCGGAAATCTCTAAAGATGCCAAATACATTGTGGCTATCGATCCGCTTGATGGTTCATCCAACATTGATGTAAATGTGGGTGTGGGCACCGTGTTTTCTATTTACAGGCGTAAATCGGTATTGGGCAAGGCCACCCTTGAGGATGTTTTGCAACGCGGAAACGAACAGGTTGCCGCTGGTTACATTATCTACGGTTCATCAACCATGCTGGTATACACAACCGGCAAGGGTGTTAACGGTTTTACGCTTGATCCTTCGATAGGCGAATTTTGCCTCTCACATCCCGATCTCACCATACCTAAAGATGGTACCATATACTCCATTAACGAAGGCTATTACTCGCATTTTCCGGATGGGGTAAAAAAGTACATTAAATATTGCCAGGTAGAAGATAAAGGCACCAACAGGCCCTATACCTCCAGGTATACAGGCTCTATGGTGGCCGATCTGCACCGCAACATGATTAAGGGCGGTATATTCATTTATCCCTCCACAGCCAGTTCCATAAAGGGAAAACTGCGTTTAGTATATGAATGTAACCCAATGGCTTATATTATTGAGCAGGCCGGCGGTGTAGCATCCGACGGCTATAACCGCATCCTCGACCTGGAAGTTAAAGAACTGCACCAGCGTTCGCCCATCTTCATAGGTTCCGAAAATATGGTAAGGAAGGCCGAAGAATTTATGGCCTCATTTTCGCCCCAGATACTCAAAAAAACATTTGAAGGCGCGGTGCAGATACAATAGCGTTTTTTTCAGTTTTATATAAATCGAAACCCGGCAAACTTATAGTGAGCCGGGTTTTTTGTTGCTTATAAGCGGTTTTAATTAGCGCGATGTTCTGTTTTCTGTTACATCCAAAAAATGCCGAAAAATCCATAACCCGAACAGAGCCCGAACATAACCCGAACGGTACCGAAACACAACCCGAACGGTACCGAAACACACCCGAACACGAACGTGAACACCCGAACAAGCCCGAACACTTAAACTGCTGATAAACAACAAACTAACAAAAACAAGCGTTTCCGCAAGCGAACGGTTGCGCACTGTGTAACACTTTGCTTATCAATAGCTTACAAAACGAGTGTTTCCTGCAAAAAAACACTTTTCGATACACTAAGTCCTGGTATGGGTTTACACTTTTGGTTATAGATTTATCCATCCGCAAATCGACTTACGAAGTTTTTTTACTTTGTAAGTTTGTTACTTCGCAAATTATTTTTTGAGTGTTTTCCGCGTTTACTTGGCAGTTAAAAAATATAGTCAGCTTAACTATAATCGGTTAACAGGCAACTTGCGCAGATAGAAAATTTACGAAGTCAGGAATACTTCGTAAATTATTGTCATGTGGCATTATCCTCAACTCAACACCATAAAGCCCCGTGCATCTCTGTGTTTTTCTCTCTGTGGTTAAAAAAATAATAATAATCACAAAAACAACCCATCGCCATAAAGTACTTTGTGTTTTCTCTTAGTGCAATTTGTGAGTAAAAATTAACTTTCCACCAAAGGTTAATAGAATTTTTCTTTATGTAAATTTTATTAACCTTTGATGTGCTACATCGCGTTACATCCGTTACATGTAACACCTATAGTGTTTTAAAATCAAAGCTTAATAACCCACCGGCACCACCCTGTTAAGCGGTACCAAACTATTCAGGTACACCTCAATATTGGTATAGCCACCGCCATTTTTAGCCGGCATGGCTGCATCAGCAGGGTTATGCGGGTCGAGGCCGTGTTTAATTTCGTAGTCATCAGGTATACCGTCATTATCCGAATCCTTATAAGGTTTGCCCTTATATTCCGGGTAACCGCCAACCTGCGATATATCGGTAATAATGCCCTTTTTGTACGATGAATCGGGCAGGCGGTGCTTAACCCATTGCTTGCCGTTACTGTTATCGGTACCTTCAACATAAACTATTATGCCGGTGCGCACTTCTTTAATTATGCGGGTATCTACCGGGTCCCTTTTAGGTAAAAAGCAGCCCACATTGTCCAATACAAAGTCATAGGCCTGTTTGGTGGGGATGATGGTTACTTGCGCCATCGGGAAAGGCGTATTCACACGAATGCTGTCGGTATATCTGCCGGCATCGGGCATTTCGCCAATTTGAATGCCGCCATCCCAATTGTCTTTGGTTACTTTAGCATCGCCCTCCATAATATTGCCGTTGGCATAAACCCGGCCAAATTTGCCCCTGCTCTCAGGCGATCTGCCCGATTCCGGCTTCAATATGCGATGACCAACAGGCTTCGCTGTATCGGTAATTGGCCCTGGTTTGTAGTAATTATTAATAAAATTGAACAGTGAGTTATTATCGCCGCCGTCGGCGCTGCGGTCCCACCAGTTAAATACCACGTTGTTGGCAAAGCCGAAATCGCCATACATGCCCACTGATGGGTTACGGCTGATGTTGTTTGCCCAAAGGCTGCGTATAAAGGTACTGTTCAATCCGCCCAGCGTGCTGCCAAAGGCGTGGTTGTAGGTGTCCAATCCTTCGGCAAACATGCAATTTTGCATGGTGATGTCAACCGTTGGCAATTTCTCGCCGCCCTTGGTGCCTTCTTTACGGTTATACACATGCCTGTACATCGACATTACCTCATCCAAACCCCAGCTTCCCGAAACGTGGTCTATCATAATATTACCTACCGGGTTACCGCCAAAAGCATCATCGCGACTGGTAACATCGGTGGCTCCACGCCTGAAACGCATAAACCGCACAATTACATCATGCGTATCCACCCAAACCGATTCACCGGCTACACATATCCCGTCGCCAGGTGCGCTTTGGCCTTCAATGGTAATATAAGGTGCCCGTATGCTGATGGGTTTGCTCAAATGGATTATACCGGCCACATTAAACACCACAATGCGCGCGCCGCCTTGTTCGCAGGCATCACGCAGTGTTCCGGGGCCAAAATCGGCCAGGCTCTTTACCACTATCACCCTGCCGCCACGGCCACCGAATGAGTACATGCCGCCACCTTCGGCACCCGGAAATGCCGGTATCTTGGCCTGTGGCAGATCGGATGGCTTTGCCGCCCAGGGAATATAGGGTTTGCCGTTCTTTTCGTCCTGTTCAATAGCAGGCAATGCTTTGGCCCAGGCCGAATCGGAGCGTAACCGCTCCACACGCATGGCCGAATCTGTTTTGGCCTGCAAGGCAGGCGGAACACGCGGATACTGGGCCTGCACATGAGTGTAAGCGCAAACGGTACCTAAAAAGGCGATAAAAACAATCAGGTTCTTCTTCATTTTAGTGGTTATATTGGCAATATTTATTAACGGTTTATGATGAACTTTCGGTTCAATCAATTATCAGTATAAAATAAATGGGGTATTCAGGTTAAAATCTCCCTCCAAATATGGGCACTGATTAAAACTGTTTTGTGTATGATTTTTTCTATGTAATATACAACTTTAGCATATATGCATAATATACTTGTCAATTCGAGATAAATACCTATAAATTTACAGAGCCATTTAAACCGGTAACTAATTATTAAGCCACAGTGCGATAAGATTTGTGGTATTAAAACGTATTAATTGCATCATCAACAGCAGCATGAAGATCAGGTCAATAATATTTGTTGTATTTATTTTCGCATGGCCCTCATTTTGCCTGGCGCAGCCAAAGCCTTTGCTTGGTACCGGTAAATTAAAAAGCTATGTAACTTATTTTAATTCGATCGATACCGAAACGGTTAAAAATTATGTGCCCAATGAGCAGGCTTATGAGTGGCTGGCGGCTAATGTGCCGCTGTTTGAATGCCCGGATTCCGCCATCGAAAAAATATACTATTATCGCTGGTGGACATTCCGCAAACACCTGGTTAAAACGCCCGACGGCTTTGTATTTACCGAATTTATAACCAACGTAAACTGGGCCGGCGAATACAATACCGTGAGCAGCGCGCTTGGCCACCAGATTTACGAGGGCCGCTGGCTGCACGACCAGGAATACATCCGCGATTATATAAATTTCTGGCTGTTTGATGACCCTAAACAGGCCAAGCCTCACCTGCATGCCTTTAGCAGTTGGATTGATGACGCGGTATATCATTTTTACCTCGTGAACCCCGATAAAGCCTTTATTGCAAACGCGCTGCCCGTGCTTAATACCGATTATGAGCAATGGGAAAAAGAGCACCAGTTGCCTGGTAAAATGTTTTGGCAATTTGATGTGAAGGATGCCATGGAAGAATCCATAAGCGGCGGCCGGAAAGTGAAAAATGAGCGACCAACCATCAATAGTTACATGTATGGCAATGCCAGCGCGCTGGAAAAAATGGCCGCTATTACCGGTAACGATACGCTTAAAATAAAGTATCAGCAAAAAGCCGCCCAGCTTAAACAAATGGTGCAGGATAGCTTATGGGACGATAGCGCCAAATTTTTCGAGGTGAAAACACCTGCCGGGAAGTTTGCCAATGCCCGCGAAGAACTGGGTTTCATCCCCTGGTATTTTAACCTGCCCGATGATAAGGCTAAATATGCCGTTCAGTGGGATCAGCTAAGCGATACTACGGGTTTCGACGCGCCCTGGGGCATAACCACGGCCGAAAGGCGGAATCCGCTTTTCCGCACACACGGAACCGGCCATGGCTGCGAGTGGGATGGAGCCGTTTGGCCCTTCGCCACCACGCAAACGCTCAAGGCCCTGTCCAATTTGCTTACCAATTACACCAATCAAAATAACATGTCGGCAAAGGTTTTTTATGCCGAATTTCATAAATACGCCATGTCGCACATCAAGCGTGGCGTACCTTACCTGGGTGAGTACCAGGACGAAAAAACAGGTTACTGGTTAAAGGGCGATAATCCGCGCAGCAGCTACTATAACCATTCGGGTTTTTGCGACCTGGTGATCAATGACCTGGTAGGCCTTAAACCCCGGGCCGATGATAAGATTGAAGTGTTCCCGCTCATACCACAGGGCCAATGGAATTGGTTTTGCCTGGATAAGGTGCTGTACCACGGCCGTATGCTCACTATAATGTGGGATAAGGATGGCTCGCGGTACCACCAGGGCGCCGGATTTTTCATTTATGCCGATGGTAAATTAATATATCATGGTGCCGAATTAAAGCATGTTATAACTCAAATAAAAGCATAAAACCCCACCCGATTTTTTAAGATAACATAGTATAATATCTGGAAAAAAAATAACAGGATTTATTGATACGCTACCAATAGATTTGATACTGCTAGTACAACCAACAATTATTTTTAACCTAAGTTCAGTTTAAGATCAATAACGCGATTTTTTTGCCTGCCTTAGCCATTTGCACATCTTTTCATCAATGTGTTGTACCGGTTAGCCGTATGAGGATTATAATTTCGTTTGTATTGTTTTTTTGTTTTTTTTCCTGCTTCGCGGGTAATGCGCCGGGCATCAGATCATCCAAAAATATTACCCTGATTATTGCCCCCGGGGCCAATGTTCGTGTTGAATATGGTGCCGAAAAACTCGGGCAACAATTAAAATCTGAAGGCTATATTGTACAAATGCTGCATCAATCTAAATTAAGCGGCCATGCAAACTGCATTGTTATTGGCCTGCTAAAAAATGATTTCATTAAAAAAATATTAAGTAATCAGCATATTCATTTAAGTAAGCTGCCCGGTAAAGAGGGTTTCGCCATCAACTCATCATCCGGAAACATCATTATAGCTGGTGCCGATAATTCAGGCGCGCTTTACGGCTGCCTCGAACTGGCCGACGAACTGCGGGCGAATCATATCCTGCCAAAAAATATCAGTATGGTAGATCAGCCCGAAATGGTATTGCGCGGGGCCTGCATCGGCATACAGAAGCCCGAATTATTACCTGGCAGGGGCACGTATGAATATCCTTATACACCCGAAAATTTCCCCTGGTTTTATGATAAGGCCCTGTGGCTGCGCTACCTGGATTCGCTGGCGCAAAACCGCATGAACTCGCTATACCTGTGGAGCGGTCATCCCTTTGCATCGCTGGTTAAGGTAAAGGATTACCCCTACGCGCTGGAGGTTGATGAGGCCACTTATGAAAAGAATGTAGAAATGTACAATTTTCTCACCCGCGAGGCCGATAAACGAGGCATCTGGATTATCCAGGGGTTTTATAATATCATCGTATCAAAACCCTTTGCCGAGCGTAACCACATGAAAACGCAGGACCGCAACCGTCACATCATACCCATAATTGCCGATTATACCCGTAAATCTATCGCGGCATTTGTAGAGAAATACCCGAACGTGGGCCTGCTGGTAACCTTAGGCGAGGCCATGCAGGGCGTAGGGCAGGATGATATCGACTGGTTTACCAAAACCATAATTCCTGGTGTTAAGGATGGCCTGAAGGCCCTCGGTCGTACCGATGAACCGCCGATAGTACTGCGCGCGCATGATACCGATGCCCCCTCGGATATGAAATATGCTAAACCGCTGTATAAAAACCTGTATACCATGGCTAAATATAACGGCGAAGCATTAACCACCTATCAACCGCATGGCCCCTGGGCCGATTTACACCGTACGCTTAGCCACCTGGGCGGGGTGGAAATAGAAAATGTGCATATCCTGGCCAACCTGGAACCCTTCAGGTATGGATCGGATGATTTTATACAAAAGTGTGTGCTGGCCATGCATAATATTTACGGCTCCAACGGCTTGCATATTTATCCGCAGGCATCGTACTGGGATTGGCCCTATACGGCCGATAAAACCTCGCCGCGCCTGCTGGAAATGGACAGGGACTGGATATGGTACAAGGAATGGTCGCGCTATGCCTGGAACTGCCACCGCGATAGGAGTGGCGAGGTAAAATACTGGTCGCGGCAATTAGCTGAAAGGTATGGCTGTGATGAAGAACACGGACGCGATATTTTAGAGGCCTATGAGCAAAGCGGCGAGATCTCGCCCCAGATATTAAGGCGTTTCGGCATAACCGATGGTAACCGCCAAACCATGACACTCGGTATGCTCATGAGCCAATTGGTCGATCCTGAAAAGTACGGTCTGTTCTCGCTCTTATACAACTCGGAGGGCCCCGAAGGCGAAATGTTAAGCGAGTATGCCGCCAAAGAATGGTACCACCAAGCCCATACCGGCGAAACCCCCGTAAAGGTGATGAACGATATAGTTGTGGAAGGCGGCAATGCCGTAGCGGCTATAAATAAGGCAGAAAATGGTATCTCGCAAAATAACGAAGAGTTTGAGCGAATAAAGAATGATATGAATTGTTATAATGCCATGGCTAACAGCTATTCGCATAAAGTGAATGCCGCCCTTTGGGTATTGCGTTATAAATACTCCAACAACATAAGCGACCTGGAAAAAGCCCTGCCCGAACTCCAAACCAGCCTGGATTATTATCAGCAACTGGTAAACCTTACCAAAAATACCTACCTGTATGCCAACAGCATGCAAACCAAGCAACGTAAAATTCCCGTTGGTGGTAACGATGGTAAAAATAAAACCTGGGCCGAACTATTGCCCTATTATCAGCGCGAGCTAAATAACTTTAAAAGGAATATCGATTCCCTAAAGTCGCCGCAGGCAGCCGCAAAAAAAGCCGAGAAAATTCAATTGACTGATGCACCTGTAAACATAACCGTAACGCCTGTTTTTTATAAATTAACACCCGGCAGCCAGGTATTTACAGATACCGCCGCCACCATTAAAAACATAGCGCCCGAAATGGCCGGTTTGCAGGGCGTAAAATATTCAAGGTCTGGTGAGCAAACTGCTGGTACCACGCTTAGCTTCAGCAACACTAAACCGGTGAAAATATTAGTGGGCTATTTTGTAAGTAAAGATACCGCCTACCTGCAGGAACCTCAGCTCGAAACCGATGCCAGCGCCAATGATTACGGCCAGGCCGATATTAAAATTGCCAATGCCATACAAATTGAGGGCCTGCCGCCGGTGAATGTGCATACCTACACCTTTGCAGCAGGTAATAACACGCTCAGTTTAGGCAAAGGAGCCTGCCTCATTTTAGGCATAGTTGATGATACCGCCCGCATCCCCGTTTATGATGCCGGTTTAAGCAACGAAGGCAATATTAAGGATATGCGATGGCTGTTTAATTAATACGATGATGAGAAACGTAAAAATATCAGTCATTAAACCATTGCTTGCCTTACTGGCGGTAGTACTTTTAAATAGGGGCGTAGCCACCGCGCAAACCAGCCCGCTAAAGCTATGGTACAAACAAGCCGCCGTAAAATGGACGGATGCTTTACCCATAGGCAACGGTCGCCTGGGGGCAATGGTTTTTGGTGGCGTAGACGAAGATCGCATCCAGTTTAATGAGCAAACCTTGTGGACGGGCGGCCCGCGTGTTTACGCGCATAAGGGAGCGGCCAAATATTTGCCCATCATCCGCAAATTAATTGCCGAAGGCAAACAGGCCGAAGCCGAATCCATAGCCCAGGAACATTTTATGGGCACCAAAAACAACGAGGCCAATTATGCCCCTGATTCTGTTGCCTGGACAAAAAAAATGCGCGCCGATACCATCCGTTCTGCCGAAAATTATAACGACAGCAACTGGAAAACCATCACCCAGCCATCAGCCAACGGTTGGGAAACAAACCCCGGTTTTGAAGGGCTGGATGGCGCGGTTTGGTTGCGTACAACTTTCGTACTGCCCGCTGCTATGGCCGGAAAAGAGCTGCTGCTCAACCTCGGCCGCATCCGCGATATTGATTTTACCTACGTAAATGGCAAATTTGTAGGTTCCGCCGATAGCACCGCTAACCGCAGCTATACTATCCCAGCAAACTTTCTGCACGCGGGTAAAAACACCATTGCTATACAGGTGCTTAATTTTTATGATAAAGGCGGCTTAACCACCGTAAAGCAAAAATTGGGTATTTATACTAAAGATAACGCCCAGCCTATTGCGCTATTTAATTCCGTTTGGAAATATTGGATCCAAAACGATGATCCACCCGATTACCCTCGTTACAATGCCGATTACCAGCCATTTGCCGATGTTTATTTACAGTTCCCCAAACAGCAAATATCCGGTTATCAACGCGATTTGAATATCAGCAACGCGACAGCGCATGTTACTTATCAATCCGGTGGCGTCGGCTACAGCCGCG
>Ga0302312_10001088_pt1 | contig 17039 bp, 13 predicted proteins | sample III_Palsa_N2_1_FD_200529 | JGI IMG/M metagenome (GOLD analysis project Ga0302312, IMG submission 200529) | Peat permafrost microbial communities from Stordalen Mire near Abisko, Sweden - III_Palsa_N2_1 | ecosystem: Environmental > Terrestrial > Soil > Palsa > Peat permafrost | place: Sweden... | reverse complement strand
TGGGGTATATCATTGCTCAATTTACCGGGGCCGTCCTTGGAGCCTGGGTATTATACCTGATCCAAAAAGGGCTGCCGGGCTTCAGTCCGGGTGAATGGGCCTATGGTTCCAATGGATGGGGAGAGGGTTATGGGGCCGGCTACGATGGCGGATCGGCCTTCCTGACAGAGGCTGTCTTTACCTTTTTATTCCTGTTTGTCATCTTTGGCGTGACTTCCCGCTGGGGCAACAGCACCATGGCCGGACTGGCCATCGGGCTCACCCTGGTATTGATCCACCTGGTAGCTATCCCCATCACCGGCACTTCCGTCAATCCCGCCCGCAGTTTCGGTCCTGCCCTGTTTGCCGGGGGAAAGGCCTGGGGCCAGTTGTGGCTGTTCATGGTGGCGCCGGTCGTTGGGGCGATCGCGGCTGCCCTCGTCTGGAAAGTACCGGATTAGCCTAAGCCCGCGCGTACTTATGCCGGCGTACCGCCTGGTATATATACCCGCCGAGTATTACAAGTATCAGCGGCAGGCCCAGGTTGATGAATTGCCAGAACGGCCGGTCTTTTTCGACCTTGGCTGTGTCGAGCAGCCGTAAGGTAAAGTCCTTGGCCCGTGTCTCCAGTATCCCGGAGGGGTTCACCAGGTATTCCACCGCATTGTCGACGAAATCCTGGTTGGCAAAAGTATAGTTGTTATTGTCCCGGCTAAAACCCAACGCCAATGGGCCCTGCTCCGTCACTTCGTTCATGAAGATATCCCCGTCTGCGCAGACGATGACGCGGCCGGGCTTCGTCGCCTCGGCCACAAAAGGCTGATGATAGACATTGGCCAGGCTGTCGGCCATCGTGGAAGGCAGCCGGTTGGCGTACAGGGAATGAAATTTTCCCTCCAGCAAATACGCCACCGGGATATCGGACTGCCTGAACATCTTTGCGTCATCCTCGTATTTCATGACCTCGAAGGTGATGATGGCAGGTGTGCCTACTGTGCGCGCATGCTCCGATGTCTGCAGCAGCATTGTCTTTTTGATGCCTGTCGCCTGCACTGTATCGATGGAATTGGCGTATTGGGCAAAGACCGGGTCCAGGTTTTTTGAGATGGGGTGACTGGGGCTGCCGTTCAACAAGGGAAAATAGGGCCAGCGCAGCGCTTCGATCTGCGGCTTGTCGCCCCGCGTGCCGACCACCATGCTGAGATTGGCGCATTGCATATCTTCCACGAGGTCCGGGTTCACGCGCACGCCATAATTGAAGAAAAGGTCTTCGAGATTGAGGCCGCGGTCGTAGGCGATGGTCTGCCTGTCCTGTCGAAGGCTATCCTGCTCAGCGTAAAGCTCGTCGACCGCCCAGATGATCTGACCGCCGTGCAGCAGGTATTGGTCCAGGGTCAGCTTCTCCCGGTCGGTGAATTTCGTCGTGGGCTTGACGATGATGAGGGCATTAAAACGCGAGGGGTCGTGCTTTACCGGATCGATCGGTACACTGTCGAGGGCCAGGACGTGGAAATCATAATTGCTCCGCAACCCCTGGATCAGGTCGTAGACGCGGTAATCCAGGGGCTCGCCGTTACCCAATACGTAGCCGATCGTTGGCCGTTCGCGTTGGGTGATCTTATCGATCGCGCTGCCGAATTTATATTCCAGCAGCGTCTCTGCGTTGGTATAATATTGTTCCTCCGATTGGCCTTCTCCTGCCGATTGCACACCTTTAAGTAAGTTTACCGGATAGATCTTATCCTTATAGGAGATGATGGCTGCGGGGATCACGATACGTTCGCTTTCTTCCTCGCCTTTTTTCACCTGTGCCACCTGCGTCATCGGCTGGATGCCCATGCGCGCCAGCGAATCAAGGAAGGTCTGCTTAGCGGAGTCATCGAGGTTGGTCAGCGGATCGAATGCATGTACCCGGATCTTCCCGCCGCTATATTCATTGAAATTCTGCAGCATCTCGAGCGAACTTTTGGACAGTTTGCGGATGCCTGCTTTCAGGTTGCCTTCGAGGAAAAAGTCGACCTGGACATCATCGTCCAGCCGTGCCAGCATGGCTTTCGTCGGTGCGCTGAGCGTATATCGTTTATCTGCGGTGAGGTCCAACCGGAAATGTACCAGCGCTGCCAGGAGGTTGAGGCCTATCAGCACCAGCAGTATCAGGGCGATGATGCCGTTGCCCGCCCATCGTGACTTTCCCGTGCGTTGCGTGCGATTGGCCGCACCCGGACCGCGTCCTCTTGACGCCAAATGGCGGCTTGTCAGAAAAAGGAACAGGAATATAACGCTGAGAAAATACAGTACGTCCCTTGTATCGATCACCCCGCGGCTGATGCTGCGGTAATGAAAATCAATGCCCAGCATCCCTATGTAGTAGTCGGGGCCAGCCGCAAAAACCGGCAGGGTACTGATGGCGCCAAATCCGCTGTACAGCAGAAAGCACGTTAACGCTGCGACGAGGAACGCCACCACCGCATTCGGCGTAAAGCTGCTGCACCAGATACCGATGGCCGTAAAGACCGCGCCCAAAAATACCAGCCCGATATAACTACCTATTGTTGCCCCCGTGTCAATGCCTCCCTGCCCCGACAATCGCTGGATACAGAGGAAATACACCAGGGTCGGCAATAATGCGATCAGCACCACCACGAGGCTGGCGACGTACTTGCCTGCAATCAGCCGGGTGCGGCTGAGCGGCAGTGTCTGCAGGATCTCAAATGTGCCCATACGGAATTCATCAGAAAGGCTGCGCATTGTTATGGCCGGTATCAGCAGCAACAAGATCCAGGGCGCCAGTTCGAAAAATTTATCCAGTGTAGCATAGCCGAATGCCAGGATATCCGTGTCCGGAAAGACAAATAAAAGGAGTCCATTCAAGGATAAAAAAGCGATGATTGCAATGTAACCTGTCAGGCTACTAAAAAATTGCCGGAGTTCTTTTTTGCATACAGCCCACATATACACGAAAATATGCGATATAATCGTTTTTCAGGTATTCTTATTGTGCATCGGACATTATACTCCCGTAAGACATTTTCATATATTGTAATTAAATAAATGTGGAAAACTGCGTTAAATTAGATGAGCGGAAAAATGTTTTGTATGAGAGGATTACCTATATTCGCATACTCATTTAGAGCAACCTTCCTAGCGAAATATTTATGGTTTTGTCAAAAAAAGATTTAACCGAAACCAACTGCATGAAAAAATCCGCCCATAGTCTGGCGGGTTTTTTGTTTTAGTCAATTCTCAGCCTCTTCAATCCCATCCATCGCGGGGCGCCACAAGGCCTGTTTCTACCCAGTTACCTGACAATCAACATATATTACTAATATTCATATTGACACATTAATAATACAAATATCTGTTTTAAGCTAGTTTTGATGGACTACCCGCCCTTAACTGGGTCACCGTTTTCGCGATCTGTCCCATGGCATACTCCACCTCTTCGGCCGTGGTATATCTTCCCAGTCCCAGCCGCAGGCTGCTATGGGCGAGGTCATCGTCCAACCCCAGCGCCTTCAGCACGTAGCTGGGCTCCATTGAGGCCGACGTGCAGGCTGAACCGGAAGAGAGCGCTACGTTCTTGCCCAGACCCGCCAGTAAGGCATCCCCATCCACACCCGGGAAAGAAATATTGGTCACCTGGGGCAGTCTGTGCCGGCGGCTGCCATTGACTTTTGCCCCTTCCAGGGCTAGCAGCCCCTGTTCGAGCTGGTCCCGCAGGGGTACGACCCGTTGTCCGTCCGCCTCCATCTCCTCTGTGCATAGGGCGCAGGCCATACCGAACCCTACGATTGCCGGGACATTCAACGTCCCGCTGCGCATCCCCCGTTCGTGCCCGCCGCCATCCATTTGTGCCGTCAGACGCACACGAGGCCCCTTCCGGCGGACGTATAATGCACCTATTCCTTTGGGACCATATAGTTTGTGGGCACTAAAGGCCATCAGATCGACACCATCCGTATTCACATTCACCGGTATCTTCCCCACGGCCTGGGTGGCATCCGTAAAAAAAAGTATCCCATGGCGACGGGCGATGGCGCTGATCTCGCGGATTGGCTGTATCACCCCGATCTCGTTATTGGCATACATGACAGCGATCAGTACTGTCGTCGGCCGGATCGCAGCCTCGAGATCCGCCAGGCTGATTAACCCGTCTTCATCCACCGGCAGCCAGGTCACTTCCCCGCCCGACTTTTCCAGGTGATGACAGGTATCCAGTACCGCCTTGTGTTCGGTCACCACCGTTATCACATGATTTCCTTTGGCTGCATACATTTCGACGACGCCCTTGATCGCCAGGTTGTCCCCTTCCGTTGCCCCGGAAGTAAAGACGATCTCTTTCGGTTCGGCGCCTATCAACCGGGCCACCTGTTCACGGGCCAGTTCAACGGCCTCCTCCGCCTCCCAGCCCAATGCATGGCTGCGGCTGGCCGCGTTGCCGAACTTTTCCGTAAAATAAGGCAGCATGGCTTGCACCACCCGGGGGTCACAGGGGGTGGTCGAATTATAATCCAGGTATACCGGCAGCTTAAGCATAGAAGGCCATTTATCTTCCAACAAAAGTAGGGGTCCTGGGTTCAAATGTTCTTCCTACTTTAGTGTCCGGATGAGAAAAAAGCTAACCTGTCTGCTGCCCATGCTGGGATGGTTGGGACTTCTTCTCCAGACCCCTTCCCTGCCCGTGGCAGCACAAAAGGACACCACGCGGCCAGGCAGGACTGTGGCAGCCACATCCGACCGAACCGTGCCGATCGAATCCGGCGTGCCTCTCCGGACCTTTGGCTTCAGCTCCACGCTGGTCCTCACCTCCCTTCCATCCTTCCATATCGAACGTGCCGCCATCCCGGACCTGCGGCAGGCACAGCAAGCCGCTTTCGATCTCCCATATGACTCTTTTGCATTCCGGCTTCACCATGACCCCCGTCCTTACATCTTCTGGATACGTCTATCCGTCCGTAATGATTCTGACAGCACCCTGCTGATCGATATTTATAATGCCAATCTTAACTACACAGATTGCTGGTGGGTTTCACCGGGGCAGCCCGTCAGTCGGGTATCGGGGGGCACTTTACGCCCACCGGTTTCCGGCAGTTCGCTGATTGACCGGCAGTACAATATCCTTCCGCTGAAAGTGTCACCCCGCCAGTCGGGAGTGGTCTTTCTTGCCCTGCGTCAGAAGACCCGGGTATATGATTTCAACGGAGTGCAACTCTATACACCAGCTGCCCTGGGAACGGCCTTCGCGGAGGACTACCAGGAAAGTCATTCCACTCTCGTCTTCGAGTGGCTGTTCCAGGGGTTCCTGCTCTGCCAGATCCTGTATACCTTTTTCCAGTGGACAATCATCCGCCGGAAAGAATATGGGTATTATCTCGCGTATATGGCTGTGATCGCCCTGTATTTCCTCAGCAAATTCGAATCCGATCTGGGCCTGGACCTGCTGTTCACACGCCATCCCGTACTCAAGGTCTACTTCAGCAAGACCATGCTGATCCTTCCTTACTTCCTTTACTTTCGGTTCGTGAGGCATTTCCTCGAAATCCCGCAGAATTATCCGGCCCTGAACAAATGGATCATCCGGGTCGAATATTTTCTGCTGGTCTACCTGATTGCCGATCTGGCCTATATCCTGCTGACCTTCGACCAGGTGGTACAGACCTATGTCTTCACCATGATATTGCTGCTCGTTTTTGTCACGGCTGCGTCCTTTATCATCTATCTTTTCCGCCACCGGCAGGCCCTGATCTACTATGTGCTGACCGGCAGCCTCTTTGTCGCCATCGGCAATATCCTGGGGCAGGTATTCACTTATTTCCAGGATTACCGGCATGTAAGTATCGTTCCGGACATTCTCCTTTTGCCTCAGTCGGGTGTAGTGCTGGAGATCCTTTGCTTTACTGCCGGGCTGAGCTATAAGAGCCATATGTGGGAAAAAGAGAAGATCCGCAGCCAGGAGCGGCTGATCGACCAGCTGAAAGCCAACGAGCTGCTGCAGTCGAGAATGCAGCACATCCGGAACAAGATCGCCCAGGACCTGCACGATGACATCGGGTCTACGCTAAGCAGCATTTCCATTCTCAGCGATCTCGCCATGAAGGACAACAGTGGCAGTCATACCCTGGAGACGATGAATGAGATCAAGGACAGCTCCATTATGCTGATGGAAAAAATGGATGATATCGTCTGGAGCATCAATCCCCGTAACGATTCCCTGGAGAACCTCCTGACCCGGGTGCGCCACTTCGCCACAACACTCTTCGAAGCGAAGGATATCGATTACCGGATCGATATCCAAAAGAACATCCATGAGGTTAAACTGCCGATGGACTACCGACAGCATATCTATCTCATCCTGAAGGAAGCCATCAATAACCTCGTAAAATACGGGCAGGCTTCGGCAGCGTCGATCGAAGTAAGATTTGACGATCGTCACCTGCAGCTGTGCGTGCGGGACAATGGCCAGGGTTTCGCCCCTTCCGGCCATTCCACCGGCAATGGTATTTCCGGCATGTACCGCCGTGCCTCGATGATGAATGCCCGGGTCACTATTGCCAGTGCCCCCGGCCAGGGGACCTCCATCCTGTTGGAGGTCGATCTTGTTTAATTCGGGGGCCGCAGCTTCAAAATCAAATAAATATCCGATTGGAAAACCCATAAATAGTCATCATATTTGAATCCATGATCAAAATCGCCGTCGTAGAAGACAACACTACATTGCGCGCCAGCCTGGTGAGCCTTTTCGACAGGGCGGAAGGCATGCGGTGCGTGGCGTCCCTCAATAACCTGCTGAATGTCATCAGCGAGGTCGGCAGCGCCCTGCCCGACATCATCCTCATGGATATCGGGCTGCCCAATATCTCGGGCATCGAAGGTGTCCGCACGGTCAAAACTCATTTTCCCGCTATCCAGATACTCATGTTCACCGTATTTGACGATGACGAGAAGATTTTCGATGCCATCCGTGCGGGTGCCTCCGGCTACCTGCTGAAGAAGACCCCGCCTGACGAGATCGTCCAGGCCGTTCGCGAACTGTCCCTTGGCGGGGCGCCCATGACGTCCAGCATTGCCCGTCGTGTGATCCAGTCCTTTCAGGCAGTGCCTGCCACCCTGGTTGAAGATTACCGTCTCACCGTCAGGGAGAACGAGATCCTCTACTCCCTTGTCGACGGTCTCAGCTATAAAAAAATTGCCGACAAATATTGTGTCAGCATCAGTACCATCCGCACCCACATCTGCAATATCTACAACAAGCTGCACGTCAACTCCAAAGCTCAGGCCGTAGCCCGCGTGCTCGGACCCAGGAAGCGCGGTTGAGAGGGCCGCGCGCGCGTACACCTGACAACCCTCGCACGTCCTCTTACCAAAATCAGATGTTTATCCGATTGTCCCGTGTTTCTTTTTACTGTCATTTTGCATCAAACAACAACAGAATGAAACACCTATTCCTTCTCCTCCTCTGCAGCGCAGCCTGCCTGCTCCTCCGTGCGCAGGTCACCAACCCCGGTCAGGTAGCCCAGCAAGACGCCAGCAACCATGCCAATAACGATGTCAACAGCAGCATCAACAATAGCCTCAGTAAAACGGAAAGCACGATCAAAGGGCTATTCAAAAAGAAATCCAAGACCCCCAAGCCCGACAGCACAGCCGCAGGATCTTCCGCATCCAACAGCACCCAGGGCGCCGCCGCTTCAGGCGGCGCCTCTTCTTCAGGCCCCGCCACCCTCAAAACTTACTCCAACTATGACTTTGTCCCCGGCGAACAAGTCGTCTTCGAAGATAACTTTACAGATGACCAGGATGGTGAATTTCCGGCGCACTGGCGGCTGAATGCCGGCCAGGCCATCATCAATAAGGTCGATTCAGCGGCAGCCTTCTTCCTCACCGAGGGCAACTATGTCCGTGTCGCCCCACGCATGAAGACCGAAAAAGACTACCTCCCGGAGAACTTTACCATTGAATTCGACTTTTATTCGACACCCGGCGCATACAAACCTGTGCTGCTATTCACCACCAGCAATAAAGAAAGCCGTAATATCGGTTATGGTACGAGTGTGGAAACCAGCTATTTCCCGCATGACTTCAGCGGGACATTTCCCGGTGACCATGCTCATTTCGACGGTCACTGGCATCACGCTGCCATGATTAAAAAAGGCGTCCAGATCAAATGTTACGTAGACCAGTACCGCGTGATGGTCATGCCGGACTGCGGCAGTTGTAATATGAGCTACGTTGAAGTGGGGGGCATTGGCGGCACGGAGACACCGATAGTATTTAAGAATTTCCGGATCGCGGAAGGGGGTAATATGAATATGATCGGCCAGAAATTCACCGACGCCAAAATCATTACGCACGGTATCAACTTCGACGTCGATAAGGCTGTCATCCGTCCGGAAAGCATGGGTACCCTCAATATGATCGTCAATGTGATGAAAACGAACCCGGATCTCAAATTCGAGGTAGACGGTCATACCGATAATACCGGCACGGCCTCCCACAACCTGCAATTATCGCAGCAACGTGCCGACGCTGTCAGGACACAGCTTGTCGCGATGGGTATCGACGCTACCCGGCTAACGACGAAAGGGCTGGGGGATACCAAGCCTATTTCGGACAATGGCACCCAGGAAGGAAAGGCCAATAACCGACGCGTCGAATTCGTAAAAATATGATGATTGCTCAATGACCCAATGACAGATGTTGTTTTACAGTAGAGCCGTCGCGTCCCGGAAGGCAGACCCGGGCCGGCGGCTTTTTTTAATTCCTGATCAGGAATGATCCTGCATAATGGTCATTCGATTGGGGGTTGATTGCGCGAACGAAATACGCTCCGGCGGCCATCTTGTTATTAAAGTTCACCGTGGCCAGGTTGGTGTTGGAAAAATAGTTTTGCTGTACCAGATCGCCATTGGCTGCGAAGATCTGCACCTCCCAGTTCCGGCTGTCGCCGGGGAATGTAAGGTTGATAAAGGTAGACGGCGGGTTAGGATAGATCGAGAAAGAAGTGATAGATCCATTACCCAGGTTGATAACCCGCAGCGGGGAATAGCTGACCGCACCGTTGGCATCAATCATCTGAATCCGGAAATACAGATTGCCTTTATCAGTCGGAGGGACCGCATATTGATAGGCATAATTACCGTTGCCGGCTACACCATCTGCCATTACCGTATCTACATTCGAAAAGTCGCTCCCATTGCCCGTACTAACCTGCACGACATATTTCTCGCCGGGCATCTCGCCGGTAGTGAGCCAGTTCAAAAGAACGGTTTGGGGGTTTTCGAGCGTGGCTGTAAAGTTGAGGAGGTTGACAGCCAAGGTACCTGTATAACAGTAATAATACGTTAATGTCAGGGTTTCGTCGAGCGTTATAGAAGGATTCTGACTAACTATAGTATTGTTGATGGAAACCGTAGCCGCATTGATGTAATCGATAGCTGCGGTGCCGGTACCGACAAAATAGTTAAGGTCGCTGGAGGATGTCGTGAGGGAATCATAAGACATGGGATAATTGGTATACAGCGTTGCCGGTCCATCTGTGACCGTAGAACTCATCGGCACATTAATGAAAGGAAGACTTTTAGGAATAGAACCTCCGGCAGCAATAGCGTCGCCGTTGATTGTCACTTCATCATTATCGTATATGCCCGGATGAACATTCGTTTGAGTAGGGTAAGGCAGACCGGTCCCGGGGTTAATCCCATCGGTCAGGGTAACCGATTCGATCATCGTAATAGACGAAGAGAAGGCTGCGGCCATGAGTACATAGCCTGCCGGTGGATTATACTGGGCAAAGCCCGGGTTGAATGCCTCATTACCGTTCCCGGGGTATGTCATGGTCTGTGTAGACGACTGTAAGGTGCCGGTACACGTTTGAGCTGCCAGCCGCGAAGGCAGCAGGGAAATAAATCCCATCAGCAATGGCATCAACAGGGAGGCGGATACCCTGGATATTCGGATTTTAAACAGCCTCATAGGAACAATTGATTTAGGGTCGATCTTAATTGAACACTACAATAACTGAAAAGATGGCTGTTTTATTATACTTACTAAGTATGTTTACTATTGTTTTTATTAACAAAATAACTATTCCGGGCAGGGGAAATTATGTAAATCCTTTTAAATGAGGCTGTAGTAAAATCCGTTACAAAGGGATTAAAATTTTAATTTGTCGTATGTGGTCCTTAATGGCCTACCACCACAAAACTAGCGGCGAGCGCCTTCTGGCCCCGGAGGTCCGTTGCCCGTACCAAATAGGTTCCAGCGGCCAGTTTGCTGCGAAAATTGACCTGTATATTACGCGTCTGCATATATACATCACGTTCGATCAAACCTCCGTTCACCGACAGGATATCCACCTGCCAATCCCCTGCGTCCTGCTGGTCCGGGACGAGGTTGATAAAATTGGTGGCCGGGTTCGGATATACCTGTAGCCCTGTGCCGGGCGCTGCCAGGGTCACATTGCGGATGGGGGAATAGGTAACCGCTCCCGAGGCATCGTGGATCTGCAGCCTGTAATTCCAACTGCTGTCGGCACTGGCGGGTAGTTCGTCCGGATAGCTATAGGTGGCTGATCCTGCGTCCACTGTGGCATCCAGCGTCGCAATATCATTATAAGTAAGATTGTCGCTGCTGCGCTGGATCACATATTGTCTTCCGGCCACCTCATTGGCGGCAGCCCAATTGAGTTGTACGCTGTTCGATCCGGCCAGGCTGGCTGTCCAGGCGGTCAGGTCTGTCGCCAACACTACGCCGCCCCGGCAAAACTGGTATTGTACGGAAAAGGTGACGTTGGTGTTTATGCCGGCACTATAGTAATAGGCGGCATTATTCACTGCGCTGAGGTTGCTAAAGGTAAAAGATTGATAGTTGAGGCTGACCTGACCGCCCCCCATGAATGGGGATATGGCTGTAACGGTATCGCTGGCCACGTAGTTAGTCAGTAAGTTAAAGGGGGTCTTTGTGACTGACTGGTTGGAATTCAGGGGATAACTGCCCATAGACCGGGTCGTGACGTTGGAATATGGGATGGAGAGCTGCGGGCCGCTGATCAGGTCCTGCTGGCCGAGCGTCAGGCTATAGGTGGTGGCTACTGTATCCGCATTGCGGAGCGTGAAGCCGTACTGAGAGTTGACCATGGCGTTCAGGCGGACGGCCACCAGCGTGCCCGAGTCAGGGTTGAACTGTGGAAAACTGAGGCTATATGTGGCAAAACCATTGCTGGTCAATGCTGTATCATATGTTGTGGTGGAGAGAGTGGTGGCGTTGCATTGAGCCTTTGCGGCAACATGCAGCCCTACGGCCAGGCCGATGACCAGGCAGCCATTCCTCATAGCAGAGAGAAGAGCACGACTTTTCATGATAGTAAGGATATTGGATTCCAGCCTTGGTAAACTGATTTTACCCCACATTTATTTTATGGATTTTAGCAACGAGTTAAACTTTTCGAGAACTTTTCGACAATTTAGGTAGGATTACTTAGTACAAAGGGAAGGTTGACAGTTCTTATCAAAAATGAGGCCGGACGGGCCGTGGGCTAATAAAAAAATCATTTAACCAGATGAAAAAAAGAAAGCCACCTCCTTTCGGAAGTGGCTTTTTGTATTGGTTGCTATAAGAGTGAAAAACTATTTTGCGATCAGCAGCTTATTCACCTGCCGGGTCCCGTCCGAGCCGACCACAACGATCAGGTAATCACCCTGCGGGAAATTGCTGACGGTGAGAGGGACAGTCGTTCCGGCAGCATTACTGGCCGTCTTTTCCATCAATACCTGCCCGGTGGTGTTCATCAGCCGGATGGTGACGTTGCCGGTTGCGCTGCCGCCAAGCACTACGTTGACATAAGTGCTGGCAGGGTTCGGGTAAACGCTGACCGAAGTAGCCAGGCCGATGCGAACCGCGACCACGGTAGAATAGGTGGTCGATCCGCCCTTGTCTACCAATTCCAGGCGATATTCGGTGGTGCCGTTGGCCGGTTTGGTATCCGTAAAGGAATAATTGATAGGCGTGCTGGAATTCCCGTGGGCAGCTACCGTACCGATATTATTCCAGCTGGAGCCGGCATTGGTACTGGATTGAACCACGAAATGATCGGAATTGATCTCCAGTTGGGTCGTCCAGGTAAGGTTGACCTGGCTGTTGTCGACCACAGCATTGAAGCCGGCCAGGATGATTGGCAGGGTACCGGTCGAGCTCAGGGTGATAGCGCCGGCCTTCAGCGTGCCGTAGGCTGCCGGGTCATTCAGGGTAACCGTATTCCCGTTAAAATCGGCGGGGGCAGTGCCGATCTGTTTGAAGTATTCGGTGACGGAACCCGAAACATAGCTGATGAGGATACCATCATAAGTCCCGGCACCGCCTGCGCTAATAATAGCGCTGCTGTTCACCAGCTGGAGTGTGCTGTTGGTGCCGTCATTGGCCAGGATGATGCTGTAAGAGCCCGAAAAGCCTGAAGCACCCGAATTACCGATCGATAGTAAGGTGGTGTTACCTGTGCCGCCTATTACCACGGCGGAGCCGTTGCTGAGTGTAACGTTGGTATTCAGGTCTACCGTGCCGTTTACATTAACCGTGATCAGGCAATTGCTGCAATTTTGCGGGGGTTCAGAGGGTTCCCAGATGCCGGGGCCTAATGGCGTATGCCAATTGCCCGCTGTTACTGCCGTGTAAGTGCCGCCTGTGTACTGAGCGGAAGAAGAAAGAGAGAAAAAAAGGAAAGAGAACACCAGGGTCAGAGTGTAAAAATTTTTCATTTCAGAGATGCATTAAATAATAATTGAATGTGGTTTGCTTATGGTAAACCATAGTCAATAGTGGATTCAATCCATAGCCGGTAACGGACTAACAAGGATTTTGCAAACGGATTGGATTGAGTTACTTGCGCGGACGTGGGAAGGAGGCCAGCGAACCCAAGGTTAGCCGGGAAAAAGGTTTTACTAAAAAAGGAAGGAATATTGGGTACTACACGGCTAGGAAGCGTGTTACTGTGTTTAGGAAGGGAACGAGGAGATAAAAGTAGTAGTATTTTCACGAATATGCAAGTCCCGGGGCAAAAAATTTTTAGACGGCCTCCTCGCCGGAATCTATCTTGGGAAGTCCCAGTTTGTCCAGGGCCAGTTGAGCGGCAATCTGGCTGGCATCTTTTTTATTATAGGCCTTCCCCTGGGATAATAATTCACCGTCGACCACGGCCCCGACAGTAAAGAGGCGGCGGCCGCCTTCTACCCTTTCGTCAAGCGTTTCGAACTCGAGGTTCTTTCCATTTTTATTGGCCCAGCCATATAACTTATTCTTATGGTTGATCTCCAGGTTCTCTAGGTCATCAAGGAAAAGATAGGGCTGGATCACTCTTTCAACTACCCACTGCCGGGTCTTGAGGAATCCTTTGTCCAAATAGATGGCCCCCACGATAGCCTCCAGCGTATTGCCGAATATCTGGCTCATTTTCAGGCTGCTATCGAATTTATTGTAATTGCTGATCTTCTTCAGGCCCATCTTGATGGCGATTTCATTCAACTGGTTGCGGTTCACCATCTTGCTGCGCATTTCCGTGAGGAAACCCTCTTCCTTATAAGGATATTTTTTGAAAAGGAAGTCCGCTATGATGGCGCTGAGGATAGCGTCGCCAAGATATTCCAGCCGTTCGTTGTTTTCATCGGCCCCATCTTTGACCGAGCGATGGGTAAGGGCTGTTTTGTATAGAACGGCCTTGCCCGGGGCAAAACCGAGCACGTTCCGAAGTTGATTTTTGAAAGATGTGACGGCCGCGTCGCTCTTTATAATACGTTCAAGAAGTCCCACATTAACAAGCTACAAATTTTTTATCCAATAAAAAATATATTTTGGCCGCCAGGGGCTATGCGTCGTACTTCCTGACGATGACACAGGCATTATGGCCGCCGAACCCAAAAGTGTTACTCAGGGCGGCCCGGACTGTCTTTTGCTGAGGTTTCCAGAAGGTGAAGTTAAGCCGGGGGTCGAGTTCGGGGTCATCCGTCAGGTGGTTAATTGTGGGAGGGATCTGGTCATGTACGACGCTCATTACGCAGGCAATGGCCTCTATGACGCCTGCCGCGCCCAGACAATGCCCGGTCATCGACTTGGTGGAGCTGATATTGACGGCAAAGGCATGTTCCCCGAAAACGTCTGTAATAGCCTTTATTTCGGCGGTATCCCCCAGTGGTGTAGAGGTGCCATGTGTATTGATATAGTCAATATCCTCAGGTTTCATCCCGGCATCATGGAGCGCAGCCCTCATCACATTTTTGGCGCCCAACCCTTCGGGATGGGGTGCTGTTATATGATAAGCGTCTGCCGTGGCGCCGCAACCGATGATTTCACAATAGATCCGGGCGCCCCGGGCCCTGGCATGTTCGAGCTCCTCCAAAACGAGTATCCCTGCTGCCTCGCCCATCACAAAGCCGTCCCTGTCCTTGTCGTAGGGCCTGCTGGCTGTAGCAAAATCGTCGTTGCGTTCGCTGAGCGCCTTCATCGCGTTGAATCCGCCTATACCGGATTCGCTGACAACTGCCTCTGACCCTCCGCTGATGATGATGTCCGACATACCCAGCCGAACCAGGTTGAAGGCCTCCATGATGGCATTGGTAGAAGAAGCGCAGGCGCTCGTCACAGCGAAATTGGGCCCGCGAAAGCCATGTCGCATAGAAATGTGCCCGGCTGCGATATCCAGGATCATCTTGGGAATGAAAAATGGGTTAAACCTGGGTGTACCGTCGCCTTTGGCGAAATTGATGACTTCTTCCTGGAAAGTGATCAGGCCGCCGATGCCGCTGGCAAAAACAACGCCGATCCGGTCCGGATTCATAGTCTGTTTGTCAATACCTGCATCCTTTACCGCCTCATCGCTGGCCGCCAGGGCAATCTGAGTATAGCGATCGACCTTCCGGGCCTCCTTTTTTTCCAGGTATTGCAAAGCATCGAACCCTTTTAATTCACAGGCAAATCGTGTCTTGAACTTACTGGCATCGAACAGGGTAATGGCATTAGCGCCGGAGACCCCGTTCAACAATGCATTCCAGTAATCGGGTGTATTATTACCTATTGGAGTAAGGGAGCCGATACCCGTAACGACAACTCTTTTCAATTGCATAATGGATTTTCAGAGGCTCAATTAGATTAAGGATAAATCCGCCTTCTAAGCCCAATTGCTTGAAAAGGCGGATCCAACAAATTTATTGCAGTAAACCAATCAAAACCGGCGTTATGCAGTTACTGCTTATTTAGCGTGCTCTTCCAGGTAAGCGATAGCCTGACCGACAGTAGTAATTGTCTCGGCTTGTTCGTCCGGAATGGAAATATTGAATTCCTTCTCGAACTCCATGATTAATTCAACGGTGTCCAGAGAGTCTGCGCCGAGATCATTTGTGAAAGATGCTTCGTTGGTAACCTCAGCTTCTTCCACTCCCAGTTTATCGACGATAATCTTCTTAACCCTTGTAGCGATGTCTGACATTGTGGTAATTTTTTTTAGTTATACGGCTGCAAAAATAAAATTTTTGGAGTTACACCAATCAAACAGGGCATTTTTAATTTTTGGGCAAATCAGGCCTATGATCCGATAGCTAAAGCCCAATATCCCGGGAAATAGCGGCATTTTCCCCTATTTGATCAATTTTTAGTGTGCCAAACTGGCAAATTTAAATAACTTCGGCCTCCCGGTCAAAATGGGTCGAATAACAGCATGGCGCTTAGGATGATAGATCATGGAACGAAGGAATACCTGCAAATGGTGCATTTGCGGCATGAGATCTTGCGAAAGCCGCTGGGCCTGACCTTTGATGAAGCCGAACTGGAAAAAGAGAAAGAAGACATCCTTATCGGCGCTTTCGAGGATGACCGTCTCCTGGGGTGTTGCCTCCTTTCCCCGATGGATTCGTCCACCATCCGCCTCCGCCAGATGGCTGTCCCTAAAAACATGCAAGGGAAAGGCATCGGACGCGCCCTTATGATCTTTGCGGAGAACATAGCGCGGGACCAGGGGTATAAGCGTCTATGTATGCATGCCCGAAGGACGGCCATCGGGTTTTATGAGAAGCTGGGCTATGCCGTCAGCGGTGACGAATTCGTAGAAGTCACGATACCACATTTTACAATGGAAAAGAGTTTGTAGCCTATTTGATCAACCGCAGGTTGAAAGGGTACCGGTATATCTTGTTTTCGCTGGCCCTGATGGTGGCTATGATTACCAGTACTACCTCTGCGACGCTCAGTATGGCAAGGAGGACAAAGCCGATCCACACCACCACCAGGATCGCGCTGATGATGAAGGCCAGTATCATTGTGATCTGAAAATTCAATGATTCTTTTGCGTTTTCCTCTACAAATGAGGACTGACCTCTTTTAATCAGATAAATGACGAGTGGTCCCAGGATACCGACACCCGGAACGATGGCCAGGAGGTGAGACAGGAGACCGAGTAACCGGTCGTCGCTGGTAGGGGTGAATAGTGGATATTCTTCAGGCATAGCTGTATAGTTTAGGCAGGATGAATATACTAATTTTAGATGAGAACAGGAGCCTGGGCGAAACTGCTCATCCGCTGCAGAAACCCTAACAGGTCTGCCATTGACCGGATATCATCCACTACCAGCAGGAAATGTTTACCGGCCTGCTTCAGTTTGGCTTTATTCGTATGTTTCTGCAGATATTCGAGTATCCGGCGGAAGGTATCCGATTCAAAATAAGGAGAGTCCGGCCGGTTGATAAAATAACAGCGTAAGTCTTCATTCTTGAGAATCAACTTTTCAAACCCAAGGCCGACCGCTATCTTACGGATCCGGACGGTGTTGAAGAGGTCCTCTACCTGAGGGGGAACAGGGCCAAACCGGTCGATCAACTCGGTGTGTAATTGCTGCAGCTCTTCTTCCGTATCGCAGTTGTCGAGGCGGGTATAGAGAGTCAGGCGCTCGGTGATGCTCTCCACATAGCTGTCAGGGATCAGGATCTCGAGGTCAGTATCGATGGTACAGTCCTGAACATAGTCTTCCTGTTTGGCGATTTCTTCTTTGAACAGGTCCCGGAATTCGGTACGCTTGAGCTCGCGG
>Ga0302312_10001085_pt1 | contig 17063 bp, 10 predicted proteins | sample III_Palsa_N2_1_FD_200529 | JGI IMG/M metagenome (GOLD analysis project Ga0302312, IMG submission 200529) | Peat permafrost microbial communities from Stordalen Mire near Abisko, Sweden - III_Palsa_N2_1 | ecosystem: Environmental > Terrestrial > Soil > Palsa > Peat permafrost | place: Sweden... | reverse complement strand
CCGTCATCCACAAAAATAATTTCGAAATGGGGATAGTCCCCCTTCAACAGGCTTTCGACACTGCTTACCGCATTCACCTCCTCATTGTAAGCCGGAACGATAACGCTCACCAGCGGAGCGCCTGCCCCATCCGGCGTCCACCAGGCGGCCAGGGCATATTTCTTCTCCCGGAAGAACTCCTTGGTAGCGATAAAAGCAATAAACAACACCCGGCCGACCGACAATATCATGAACACGATAAAAGTGGAAAACAGGATATGACCGCTCCAATAACCTAGTTCCGCAAAATAATAGTTGATCTGCAACAGATAGTAACCGCTGCCCTTCGGGACAGGCGGCATCATCTCGTCCCTGGTCTTTCCCAGGATATCGGATACCGTGGTGAAATGAAAACCTCTTTTCTGGAAATACTCGATGATCCGGGGCAGGGCTTCCACCGTGGCTTCCCGCCCGTCGCCACCCGCATCATGCAACAGGATAATATTTCCGCTAAATCCCTGCCGGGTCATCTCGTTCTTTCGGGCGATAGTTCGATAGAAAATGCTGTCAGCCGATACACCCGGCTCCCAGTCCAGCGGGTCGATGGATTCACCGATATCCAGGTAATTCTGTTTGCGGGCAATGGCGACAGGTATCAGCTCCTCCCACTTCTCGGGCTCGAAGTCCGCATTGTAAGGGGCACGGAACATGATCGTCGATCGCCCGGTGATACACTCGATCAGCAACCGCGTCGATTCTATTTCCAATATGGCCCTCCGCTGGCTAACCTTCGCAATATTGGGATGGGTAAAGGTATGGTTGCCGATCTCATGCCCTTCTTTGAATTCCCGCTTCACGATGGGGATATTGTTCTCCGCATTGATACCGATCACGAAAAAGGTCGCCGGCACATGATATTTGCTGAGGATATCCAAAATCTTAGGGGTATAATCGGGATCGGGCCCGTCGTCGAAGGTCAATACCAGCTTCATGCTGTCGTTCGTGCCATATTTACGGGCCACGAACCGGGAGGGTAGACTGTCATAAGTCTCTTCACTGATCAGCATCTCTCCTGTATTGACTTCCGGTGTAATGCGCCCATTCGTGGGAGTAGCGATGATATCCAGCACCTCTCCCGTCCCTTCATAGTCTACAAAATCCGCATTGGCTCTCGCATCTACTTTGCTGAAAGCGGAGAAATCAAAATGGGCCATCGCCGACTTCCGCATGTCCTGGTCATAAAAGTACCATACCCGCGGATCCTCATCTCCCAACCGCCAGAGGGCCGTACCCGCCAGACCGTACTCGGTAGCGAACCGCAGGGCGTTGAAGACCGTCGCCGCATCGGTGAACTGCACCTGGTGCCGCACATTGTCCTCGTCGTCATAATCGTATTTGAGATCGTAGGAGTCATTGTCGAAATCGATGGTGGCCTCCTCGTCCTTGGCAGTGAACAACGCCTCCTGGTAGCTGACCGTCCGGGCAGACATTTCCTTTCCCAGCCTCCAGTCATAGCCATAGGCCGCCAGGCAGAGGATCAGCTTTTGGATCGGAATATTCTTGACGGCAGCATCCACCGCCCCTTCGATCCATTTCTGATGGGCTATCGGACCAGGACCGGAAGCATCTGAATACTGATCATATGCCATCAGAAAAATATAATCATTGTATTTCGACAACTCCTTGAAGTTGTAGTCCTCGTTGAAAGGGATAACGTCCTGGGTCACCAGCAGGTGTTTGGCATGCAACTGCTCGTACAGGTCTTTCTGGAAATCGACCAGCTTTTCATTGGTCTTTTCCTGCAGCTCTTCGAAATCCACATTGACGCCGACGAAACTGTCCCTTTGAAGGATCCTGATCACATCGTCGATCACCCGCTGTTTTTTCACCGGGTCATTGATGATCCGGTGTACAGCATCACCCCTGAAGACCTCCTTGTAGTTATTCGAAAGGATCGGCAGGATCTTGACCCCGGATTTTTTCATGACGGCCCAGGCCCGGGGATCGATATCGGTAGTCACGGTATCGGCTGTGGGATCGATAAAGATCCACTCCGGGATCACCAGGTTCATCTTGTCGATGTATTGCTGCAGGGATAGAAAAGACTGGGCATCCCAGTCGACATAGAAAGCCGCCCGGATACCCGTCGGGAATTTGGTGAATGACCTGAAACTGGTATCGGCTTTCACAGCAACAGCCCCGGCATTGCGCTCGGAATCCCTTTTGGCCTGACCGGGAAAGGCGCCTCGCTGATAGGGAACTTTTTCGTTGATGTATTTACGGAACCCCCCGTACTGCTCGATCAGGCTGTTTTTCAAAAAGAATGTCCGGCCTGTGTCCAGCACCTTCTTGTACAATTGGCTCTGCTCCTTGATCCTGGGTAGGGCCGGCTGATAGTTTCGGGAGACGGCAATACAAACAATGACAATCCCCAACACCAGCAATAGCAAAAAAATCCTTCCGCCCCATTTGAGTTTTTGCCAACGGCCGGTTGAATGGGTCTGAAAGATTTGTCGCTTTAAAATTGGTGTTGTGTTACCGTTCATAGATGGTATTGGCAAAGTTCCCGCCAATAGGTTATATATCCAAGGTCAAAGGCATGTTTTAACGTTTTCAATAGTCCAATTCCAGCCGCAGCCGGTCCTTTAACTCTTTGACCAGCGGATACTGCTCTACGATCTGCTGAAACTGCTCTCTCTTGTTCAACGGCTTTTCGCCGGGCTCCTCTACAGAAACCCTTTCTTCCACGATGACGGCAAACGAGATCGACTTATTCTCAAACACCTGCTGGAGATGATCCGATAGGCTCCGTTTCTCCTGCTCGATGAACTTTTGTTCCAGGTTATTACTCGTCACTACCTCGAAAGAGGTCCCATCGATGATCCTCAGCGTGGCCAACTCAAGGCTTTGTACCGCAGGATTCCTGTTCTCGCGTAAATAGTCGGCATATTGCTGCCACGCTTTGTGCAATACTTCGACTTCCAGTGACCGGCTATTGCTGCCCTCTTTGCCTTGCGACCGGTCCGCAAACTGCTGCCTGATCTTCGACAACGATCTCAGCGAACCCGCCGCAGACGTCTTACCTTCCTGCTCATTACCTTTCTCTGCCGCCTGTCCGCCGGGCTTCACCGCCGCTGCGGTCTGTCCATCCGCCTTCACTGCCTCCTTAGCGATCTCCACTTCCACCGTCAGCTTCGCTCCACCCGCCGCCACTGTACCAGTGGGTGCAGTTTCGACCTTTTTACCGCTCTTTCCCACCGGCGCCATAGCCGGGATATTGCGGAACGACACCGGCCGCTGCTGCTTTTTATCTCCGGCCTCCCCGGCTACTACCTGCATAGCTTGTGCCAAATAACTCAGCTTGATCAACGCAAGCTCCACATGCAGCCTTTTATTGCGGGCAGATTTATAATTGATCTCTGACTCATTGATGACATTCAGCGCACTGACGAGATAAACTGCGTCGACTTTTTTCCCCACGCTGATATACCTGTCCTTGAAACTTTCTACCGCTTCCAGCAAAGAAGCCACCTTTTCATCCTTGCAGACCAAAAGATTGCGGATGAATTCAGCCAACCCGTTGAGCACCAGGTCTCCCTCGAAACCCTTCCGGTTGATATCATCATAGATCAGCAACGCATCGGCCAGATTCTGCTGTTGCATGGCCTCCAACAATTGGAAATAATAGTCGGCATCCAGGATGTTGAGGTGCTCCAGCGTATTTTTATACGTGAGCTCGCCATTGGTAAAGCTGACGATCTTATCGAGGATACTCAGCGCATCCCGCATGGCCCCTTCACTCTTTTGCGCGATGATTTGTAAAGCCGCTTTCTCCGCCTTAATCCCTTCCTTCCTGCAGATGTCCTCCAAATGGGCCACGGTGTCCGCTGAAGTGATCCGCTTGAAGTCGAATATCTGGCAGCGCGAAAGGATCGTCGGCAGGATCTTATGCTTTTCCGTCGTCGCCAGGATGAAAATAGCATAGGGCGGGGGCTCTTCCAATGTCTTCAGAAAAGCATTGAAAGCAGACGTGCTCAGCATATGCACTTCATCGATGATATATACCTTGTATTTCCCGGCCTGCGGGGCAAAACGAACCTGCTCCACCAGGGTCCGGATATCGTCTACAGAGTTATTGCTGGCCGCATCCAGTTCATGAATGTTCAGGGATGTCCCTTCATTAAAACTGACACAGGAATGGCAATGGTTGCACGCCTCGCCTTCCGGGCTCACATTCTCGCAATTGATGGTTTTCGCCAGGATCCGCGCACAGGTCGTCTTGCCCACCCCACGCGGCCCGCAGAATAAAAAGGCATGCGCCAGCTGACCGCTTTTAATGGCGTTTTTCAGGGTAGTTGTAATATGCGACTGCCCCACTACCGTCGAAAAATCCTGGGGCCTGTATTTTCGTGCCGAAACGATAAATTTATCCATTGAAGTAGCTCCTGTCGCAAACCTACAGCAAATACAAGAGCAGGCAATGACCAGACCCTCATGATTTCCTATCTTTAAAAAAAATATCACCAAAAATTTGGAATATTTACATTGTTAAGTAAATTTGCATTGTTAATAACATGGGAATACAGGAACGAAAAGAGAAACAGAAACTAGAGATCCGGAAGTTGGTCCTGGATGCCTCCATCAAATTGTTCATCGAGGAAGGCTTTGGCAACGTCACCATCCGGAAGATTGCCGACCTCATCGAATACAGCCCGACGACCGTATACCTTTATTTCAAAGACAAGGACGAAATATTGACAGCCTTGCATGATGTGGGATTTCAAAAGATGCAGGAATATAACCACGACCTGGCCTCTATCAACAATCCTCTGCTGCGGCTGCATAAAATGGGCGAGAATTATATCAACTTCGGGATGGAAAACCCTGAATTTTACGAACTTATGTTTATCATGGACGAGCCAATGAAAGTGATTGAAGAGACAGGGTGCGAATGGAAACCGGGTGACAGCGCTATCAAAGTGCTGAAAGCCACCGTGACCGAATGCATGGAAAAGAACTATCTCATCGGAACAGACCCTCACCTGGTCAGCCTCTCCGTGTGGAGCTTCGTCCATGGCCTCGTGTCGCTGGCTATCCGGGACAGGATGGAAAAGTTTGTGCCCGAAAAAGAACAGATGCTGCCGATGATGCGGCAATCACTGAACTGGTTCATCAATACGATCGAGAACACCGCTAAGAACCAATAGGCACTGAGCCGTGGAAGCCCACAGCAAGCCGCCAAGCCCGAAAGGGCCTTTTTTTAACGACTTAAATGAACATTGTTAATATAATTTACTGTCAACACAAACAGAACGTTATGCCAAAACATTCTCTACTGGCCCTGCTGCTCGGACTACTCTTCCTTCAACGCCTTTCCGCACAAACCCTTGCTCAGCCGCCTACTCCTGTCCTGCCCGACCACAGCGCTGCCGCTTCTAATATCAGCCGTCCCCTCGGACGTCTTCTCCCCGCTTCTTCCATCCTGGACAATTATCTCCGCATCGGCCTGGATAGCAACCTGGCCCTGCACCAACGCAGTTTCGACCTCCAACGGTCACTCCTGGATCTCAAAAGGGCCCGGGCCCAATTTTATCCCCAGGCAGGCTTCAGCAGCCAATATACCCTGGCCGATGGCGGCCGCACCCAAAGCATCCCCGTCGGCGATCTGCTGAACGGGGTCTATTCCACCCTTAACCAGCTCACGGGTACGAACAAATTTCCCCAGGTAGCCAACCAGTCGGTCCAGTTTCTACCCAATAATTTCCAGGATACCAAAATGGAGATTACGCTGCCTATCCTCAACACGGATCTTATGTATAATAAGGCCGTCAATAGCGAAATCATCCATTCCCGCCAGGCAGATATCGATATCTACCGCCGGGATCTTGTCCGCAACATCCGCCAGGCCTATTACCAATATCTCCAGACGGAAAAGGCGGTTGACATCTATGCGAATGCCCTCCTCAACGTACAGGCCAACCTCCGGGTCAGCGAAAAATTCGTGGAAAATAACATGGCCACTAAAGAGAGCGTACTCCGGGCCCAGTCTCAGGTCAGCCATGTAGAATCATCGTTGATCTCAGCAGAGAACGATCGCCGCAATGCCGCCGCCTATGTCAATTTCCTGCTCAACCGCCCACTGGATACCCCGGTGCTCACCGACTCAGCCCTCCTGGCAGACGACACCTACGCCGGCGCTCAACCCGAACCCTCTACAGTCCGAACCAACGTCCTCTCCGATGCCACCACGGCCATCGCGGGCCGCGAAGAATTCACCCGGCTCAAAAGCACCCAAAATATCCTCGCCAGCAATCTCCGCTGGAACCAAAACTACCTCATCCCTAAGCTGAATGCCTTTTATGATGTCGGCTTCCAGGGCTACGGTTATCATTTTAACAACGCTCAATTCTATCAGCTGGCCGGCATCAATCTCACCTGGAACCTCTTCAAGGCCGGGGACAATAAATACAAGATCAGCCAGGCACATATCGATATCAGATCGACCGACGAGCAATACCGGCAGTTGACGGATCAGCTGACGCTCGAACAACAGACAACGGTCAATAATTATGCTTCGGCCGTCGAGGCCCTGCACGCTTTGGCTGATGAAGTCACCAGCACCCGCGAGACCTACCGGCTGGCGGATAAAAGATACCGGGAAGGCCAGGCGCTTCAGATCGAACTGATCGATTCCCGCACTCAAATGACCGATGCAGAGATCCGCCTGACCCTTGGCCGCCTGGCCATACTCAACAGGGCCGCCGACCTCGAACGGGTAGAAGCTGCTTATCAATTTTTAAACTCGAAATAATCAACGTATGAATCATTCACTGCATATCCTCCGCATGTCCCTCGCAGCGATGGTAGCCTTTGCCGTGGTCAGCTGCAGCGACAACAAGGCAGCTGTCACCCCGCCTGCCGAGATCCCCATCCCCGTGATGGTCCGGCCCGTTATCACCGGCGATCAGGGGCGTATCCTGCAATACTCCGGCCTGATCGCTTCCAATGCCGAATCCCGGCTGTCTTTCAAGATCGGGGGCATGATCTCCAAAATCGATGTCAAAGAAGGCGACCATGTCTCCGCCGGCCAGCTGCTCGCCACCCTGGATCTGACGGAAATTGATGCCCAGGTGCAACAGGCCCAACAGAACGTGGAGAAAGCGCAACGGGACGAAAACCGCCTGAAGAATCTTTATAGGGATACCGTAGCCACCCTCGAGCAACTACAAAACATCCATACCCAGCTGAGTGTCGCCACTGAATCGCTGCGCATCGCCAACTTTAACCGGCAATATGCCCAGGTCCGCGCTTCCACCAGTGGCACGATCCTGCAAAAGCTCATGAATGAAGGGGAATACGCCGCCGCCGGTACTGCCGTATTGCTGTTCAACGGCACCGCTGCCAATGACTGGGTAGTCCGCTTTGGCGTATCGGACAAGGATTGGGCGGTCTTGCATAAAGGCGACAAGGCGACGGTCTCCATCGATGCCTATCCCGATCAGCCTTTTTCAGGGACGATCACCAAACTGGCAGAAGGTGCAGATGCTACCAATGGTACCTATCCCGTGGAGGTCACCGTTTCACCCGCCGGGCATAAACTCGCCCCCGGTCTTTTCTGTACGCTCCGGCTGCAGCCGCCGTCCCGCACGGCTTATTCCTTTATTCCTGCATCGGCCCTCGCCGAAGGAGAAGGCAGCACCGGCTTTGTGTATACGCTCAATGCCGACAATAAAACGGTGAAGAAAATACCTGTCCATGTCGCCTTCCTCCAGGGAGATCAGATCGCCGTGAACAGCGGCCTCGATCATGTACAAGAGGTCATCACCGAAGGGGTGGGCTATCTGACGGACGGGGCCACCGTCCGGGTCCATAACGCAAAAAACTAAGCTATGAAGATCACTGACTTTTCTGTAAAGAACTACCAGTTCACGCTCATCGTATTCGTGATGCTGTCCGCGCTGGGCATCAGCTCGCTATTGAATATGCCCAAGGCCGAAGACCCGGAGGTCAATGCACCGCAGTTCACCGTGGTCGCCATTTATCCGGGTACCAGCCCCAGGGACATGGAGCAGCTCGTTGTCAAACCCATCGAACGGCGGTTGAACGACATGGATGATGTCAAACGCATCCGCTCCACCATCGACGACGGCCTGGCCGTCACCCAGATCGAGTTTAAATACGAGATGGACCCCGACAAAAAATACCAGGACGTGGTCCGTGAGATCAATGCCATTCGCGGCGAACTGCCGAACGATTTGACCAGCCTCGATATCCAGCGTCAAAGACCTTCGGATGTCAACATCCTTCAGGTAGCCTTGCTCAGCGAAACGGCCCCTTACCGCGACCTGGAAAAATGGAGCAGGGAATTGAAAGAAAGACTGGAAAAAATTAAGACCCTTAAAAATGTCGACCATTGGGCATTCCCCCGCCAACAGGTCAGGATATCCCTTAACCTCGAAAAACTCGCCCAAAACCATATCCCCCTGAACACGGTCCTGCAGGCCATCCAACGGGAAAATGTCAATATCCCCGGAGGCAGCGTCGAAATGGGCGAACGGAAATTCAATATCAAGACCAGCGGCGATTACAAGACGGTCGACGAAATAAGGAACACGATCGTCGGTGGTACGGACGGTAAAATAGTCTATGTAAAAGATCTGGCTGAGGTGAATTTCGGGTATGAAGATCTCAGCTATATCGGCCGTCTCAACGGCAAACGGGCTGTCTTCGTCACCGCCAGCGCCAAGTCCGGCACCAACATCTTCGCGGTCGAAAAGGAGATGAACCCGGTACTCGATAAATTTGCCTCGGAACTGCCGCCTTCCATCCGATATGTCAAGAGCTTCAACAACGCTGAGAGCGTCCGTACCCGCCTGGGACATTTCACCAGGGATTTCGGCATTGCCATCCTGCTGGTGATGATCACGCTGTTACCGCTGGGTCCCCGTGCCTCGATCGTGGTGATGATCTCCATTCCGCTATCCCTGCTCATCGGTCTTTTCCTGCTCGATCTTTTCCATTATACCATCAACCAGCTCAGTATTGTGGGCATGGTCGTCGCCCTGGGCCTGCTGGTCGACGACAGCATCGTCGTCGTGGAAAATATCGAACGCTATCTGAGGCTGGGCTATGCCCGCAAAGAGGCCGCTATGGCCGCAACACGACAGATCGGCCTGGCCGTGCTGGGTTGTACGGCTACGCTGATATTTGCCTTCCTCCCGCTGATGTTCCTCCCTGAAGGGGCCGGCGATTTTATCCGCAGCCTGCCGGCAGCCGTCGTTACCACCGTGCTGGCTTCTCTCTTTGTGTCACTGACCATCGTGCCCTTTCTCTCCAGCCGCATTCTCAGCCCGCATGAAAACCCTGCAGGTAATATCTTCCTCCGCGGCCTTCACCGCCTGATCAACGGCTCTTACCGCCGGCTGCTGCATACCGCCATTACCAGACCCATCGTTACCCTGCTGGTGGCCCTGGGTATTTTTATCGGCTGCCTGCTGCTGATTCCAAGGGTGGGGTTCAGTGTATTCCCTGCCTCAGAAAAGCCGCAGTTCCTGGTCAATATTTCGACCCCGCTGGGTACCAGCCTTTCGGGGACGGATTCCGTGGCACGGTATGTCGAACGGCATCTTGATGGCTTACCGGGTCTGAAGAATTATGCTACTAACGTCGGTCGCGGCAATCCCCGTATCTATTACAATATTATCCCGCAAAATGAGATCAGCAACTACGCGCAGCTGTTCGTTCAGTTGAATGAGACGCCCCCGCTCCGCAAAAGACAGATCATCGATTCTCTCCGGCAACAGTTCAACGACTATCCTGGTGCAAAGATCGAAGTCAAGGATTTCGAACAGGGGCCGCCGATAGAAGCGCCGATCGCTATCCGGCTGTTCTCCGAAGACCTCGACACCTTGCGCAGTATTGCTTTTCGGGTCGAAGACCTGCTGAAACATACGGAAGGGACGATCTATGTCAACAACGAGCTGACGACGCTGAATACGGATATCAAAGTGACCGTGAACAAGGAAAAGGCCGGCATCCTGGGCGTGCCTGTCAATGAGATTGACCGGACAGTCAGGTTGGCCATCACCGGCCTGGATATCGGTAAATTCCGGAAAGACGACGACAAGGACGACGACTATAACATCAACGTCTGCCTGCCACGCACGGGACGTCAGGCTATCGATGCGCTGGGAAAAGTATTGGTCAACTCCACCACTGGCGCCTCCATCCCGCTAAGCCAGCTGGCTGACATCCGCCTGCAAAGCTCACCTACTACTATCCACCACTATGACCGTGACCGCTACACGACTATTACCGCCTTTGTTCGTAGTGGATATAACACCACCCAGGTGACGGACGGAGTGATCAAACGACTCGATAAGATGAGCTTTCCCAGAGGGACAGGCTATAAAGCGGCCGGCGAGGTGGAAAGTAAACAAGATAGTTTTGGCGGTATCGGCGCGATCATGCTGATCACCTTATTCGGTATCCTGGGCGTCCTCATCCTGGAATTCAAAACATTCCGGAGTACCCTGATCGTGCTGTCCGTCGTTCCCCTTGGTATCATCGGGGCTGTGCTCAGCCTGCTGATCTCCGGCAATACCTTTTCTTTCGTCGCTGTCATCGGTATCATAGCCCTCATTGGTATCGAAGTGAAGAACTCCATTCTGCTGGTCGATTATACCGACCAGCTACGCCGGAATGGGATGGGGCTGGATGAGGCGATCGAAGAGGCTGGCGAGACGCGCTTCGTCCCTATTATCCTGACGACCCTCACTGCGATCGGCGGCCTGATCCCCCTCGTCGCGGAGAGTAATCCCCTTTACTCACCCCTCGCCATCGTCATTATCGGTGGCCTCCTCAGCTCGACGATCCTCACCCGCATCGTGACGCCCGTGCTGTACAAATTACTTGCGCCCCGCATCAGCCCCGGTAGACCCGATACGCCCGATGCTCCTGCGCCCGGTTCCGCCGTTCCCGGGCCCGCACTGCCGCCCGCCGGGTTCGCGGCGATGCCTGCGGTGTAGCTGGTCGCAAAATGCGACCAGGCTAAAGGACCACCCTAAAATAACCAGAGGCCACAATCTCTGCGGCCTCTGGCGTTTTTCAGTTTTACGATCAGGTACTTTCCTGTTTACATGTTCTATTCAGGTGATACATGTATTTCATACGCTATGCCAAAATCTGAATAATTGTCAATCAGGTGTTTATTAGATTATGCCTCTATACGGTCAATCTCCCTGCGGGACTGGATTCCTGAAATCGGAAAACTGGCCCCGGCCCACTTCCGGGCGCCCCGCCCAATCCCCTATTTCGCCAGCATCGGATGCCGCTTGAACTCCTTCGTCCGGTCGAACAAATACCGATAAGTCGTCAGTTTACGGCTGACGTATGTCTCGCCCAGCGTCCGGGCAATATTGACCATCTTAGGATTGAAATCCCCGATCCATTGCATTTCATACTTGGTATAAAAGCCATCGGGCTGGATGATCTTAGCCGACTCGCCTACAATATAGGCATCTACCCCTTTGGCCTGATAATCAGGCACTACGGCGAATACAATCCCGGTAAAATGGCGGCAGGCGCCACGCTGGCGCAGCCAGAGGAAATACAATTTTTGCAACAGGCCGAACTTCCCGTTGAAGTGCTTATAATATTGGTTCAATTCCGGGATATTGACGAACATGCCGATTGGCCTGCCATTATGGTATGCGAACCAGACTACTTTCTCGTCAATAAGGGGCTTCATCTGTTTAAACAGCCCCAGCGCTTGTTCCTTCCGCATCTCCTTGCCCCCGCCGTGCCCCGCAAACGACTCATTATAGATCCGCAGAAAATCCAGAGCGTATTTCTCCAAATTCTTCTTCTTAATCGTCTCCGCACTGTAAGCCGGGTCGGCCGCAAGGGCGGCATGTCGCTGTAATAGCTTATCACTCAGCTTCGCCTGCGGGTCCAACCCAAAGCATAACTGGTGAAAAAAGGGCTGGAAACCATAATTCTCCAGCAATTCCTTGTAATAAGGCGGGTTGAAGTTCATCGACCACAAAGGCTCAGTGAAGCCTTCTACCAGCAATCCCCACCACTTGTCGCGCTCCCCGAAATTGATAGGGCCGTCCATGGCTTCCATCCCCCGCTGGCCCAGCCAGTGCCGGGTAACATCCAGCAGCATATCTGCAGCTTCCTGGTTGTTAATGCAGTCGAAAAAGCCCATTCCGCCGACCGGGACATCATCTCCTTTGTTCTTATATCGCTTGTTGACAAAAGCGGCAATGCGCCCTATCAGGGCGCCATCCCCGTCCTTCAGGATCCACCGGGCAACCTCCCCATGACGGAAAGACTTATTTCGCTCGGGGTCGAAGACTTCCTCGATTTCCTTGTCGATTGGGCGGATATAGGCCGGATTAGCCTTGTTTAATTCTACATTGACCTGAATGAACTCCTTGGCCAGGGCTGCATTGGTTACTTCTATTAGTTGCATAGCGCAATGGTAAAGTAACAAAAATAGAGAATTCATTGTTTCTTTCCCCCTGCACCCTTACCTTTGCAGCCAAATTTTAAACCCCAAATTATTCAACAATATGGCAAGTACCGGTAAGATTAAACAAATCATCGGCGCTGTTATCGATGTTCAGTTTGATGGCAAACTCCCCGAGATCTATAACGCCCTGGAACTCAAAAAGTCCAATGGCGAAACCCTCGTGCTGGAAGTTCAGCAGCACCTCGGAGAGGACAGTGTCCGCTGCATCGCCATGGACGGTACCGAAGGATTGGTTCGCGGCCTTGCCGTGACTGACACTGATGCTGCCATTACCATGCCGGTCGGCGACGCCATCAAAGGCCGCCTGTTCAACGTGACCGGCGATCCCATCGACGGACTGCCCGCAGTGTCCAAAGTCGGCGGCCGCCCCATACACGCCAAACCCCCGGCCTTCGAAAACCTCAGCACCAGCACGGAAGTGCTGTTCACAGGGATCAAGGTCATCGATCTGATCGAGCCCTATGCCAAAGGCGGCAAGATCGGCCTCTTCGGCGGTGCCGGTGTCGGAAAGACCGTACTGATCCAGGAACTGATCAACAATATCGCAAAGGCATATGCCGGCGTATCCGTTTTTGCCGGTGTAGGCGAACGTACCCGTGAAGGGAATGACCTGATGCGCGAAATGATCGAAGCCGGTATTATGAAATACGGCGAAGACTTCAAGCACGACATGGAAAAAGGCGGCTGGGACCTGAGCAAGGTCAACATGCAGGAGCTATCCGAATCCAAAGCCACCTTCGTGTTCGGCCAAATGAACGAGCCTCCCGGCGCCCGCGCCCGCGTGGCCCTCAGCGGTTTGACCGTAGCCGAATATTATCGCGACGGTGACGGAAAAGGCCAGGGACGCGATATCCTGTTCTTCGTAGACAATATCTTCCGTTTCACCCAGGCCGGGTCTGAAGTCTCGGCGCTCCTGGGCCGTATGCCCTCGGCCGTAGGTTACCAGCCTACCCTGGCAACGGAAATGGGCCTGATGCAGGAGAGGATCACCTCTACCAAGAATGGTTCCATCACTTCCGTACAGGCCGTATATGTGCCCGCGGATGACCTGACCGATCCGGCGCCCGCTACGACCTTCGCCCACCTGGATGCGACCACCGTATTGAGCCGTAAGATCGCCGATTTGGGTATCTATCCCGCCGTCGATCCGCTGGACTCCACCTCCCGTATCCTCACCCCGCTTATCGTAGGTGACGCTCATTACAACTGCGCCAACAGGGTCAAATTGATCCTCCAACGCTATAAAGAACTGCAGGATATCATCGCCATTCTCGGTTTGGATGAACTGAGTGACGAAGATAAAATGACCGTTTCCCGCGCCCGCAAAGTGCAGCGCTTCCTGTCCCAGCCCTTCCATGTGGCTGAGCAGTTCACAGGGCTGAAAGGGGTGCTGGTGCCTATCGAAGAAACGATCCGTGGTTTCAATATGATCATGGACGGCGAAGTGGATGAATATCCCGAGGCGGCCTTCAACCTGGTCGGTAGCATCGACGACGCCATCGAGAAAGGCAAGAAATTGCAGGAACAGGCACGTCAGTAATGGTGATTGAATTCATTTAACTAAAACACCCGCTAGGGTTGGGGTATGAACCTGGAAATCTTAACACCCGAGAAGAAACTTTTCAGCGCCGATGTATACGGCGTGCAATTACCCGGCGTCATGGGTCTGTTCGAAGTATTGAACGATCATGCTCCCCTGGTCAGCGCACTGAAAACCGGAAAGGTCAAAGTATTGAAAGACAAGAATAACCATTTGGCTTTTTTCACGATCCAGAGCGGATTCGTGGAAGTGCTGAACAATAAAGTTACCGTATTGGTCGAAGGCGCCGTACCCGTTGAAGCGAAATCGTAAGTTAAGCTACTGAAATCTTGCTGTCCAGACCCCACGGAAAAATGTTAGTCCCAAGCCCCGGCTTTTGCCGGGGTTTTCAATTTAATTGCGGATCGATAGGAAAATTCACCATCATCTCATACTCCCCGCCAAGATCGCGCAGTGCATCCTTCCATATTTCCGAAGGCTTTTTGTGAAAGACCAATCTCCGGCTCGCCGGAACTGTCAACCAGGATTTCTCTTTTAATTCATCGGCTAACTGCCCGCTGCCCCAGCCGGAATAGCCAATGTAGAACCTTATCTTCCCCATATCGATCTCTCCGGACCGGATCAGATCGATCGCCGTCTCGAAATTGCCGCCCCAGAAAACCCCATCTATGATCTCATAACCACCTGTGATCTTGTCCGGATACTGATGCAGAAAATGGATCGTGTCCATCTGCACCGGTCCGCCAAGATAGACAGGGATCTTTGTCAGATCATCCAGGCCGCTGACCAATTCATCCAGGGTGTAATCGTAGTTCTTATTCAGTACAAACCCAAAACTCCCTTCGTCCTGGTGTTCGCAGATGAACACCACGGTGCGCATGAAATTCGGATCTTTCAGAAAAGGATCTGCAATTAACAATATGCCTGGTGCAGGACTATCCATAATATCGAAATTAAGGAATCTTGTGAGATAACAAAATATAGTGTTTTTTACCCCGAAATCCCCTTTCTTTGTGAAACCTACGTTAAATACCCTTGCTGATTCAAGGTAAATTAGGGTACCCTTCATCCTTATTGATAATTTTACAGTTGGACAAAGAAGTATGGGTTTGAAAAAAATTTTCCCTGTCATTGTTGTATTGATTACGCTCTCCCTGATCGGAATCATCTATATCCAGATCAACTGGATATTGACGATGATCGAGAACAAAAAGGAAGAGTTGCATCACAATATATTGGTTGAGGTGGCTAAAGTGGCCCAGGGCCTGGCCGATGGGAGGAACAGCATGGCAGGTTCGCGGATATTACGATTAAAGCCGGGACCCGTCTGGCGGCCCGATCCCCTTACTACTGAACTGCAGCGGGTGCCTCCCATTACTCAGAGCTACTCCGTCGAGGAAGTTGCCGGTCGCCTCCGCAAAGACTTTGATAAGGCCGGACTGAAAAATGTGGCTTTTGATTTCTCCCTTATTTCAAATTCAGCTTCCTCCGACCAAAATTTCCGTTCACAGGATGAACTGCAATCTCCGGATTTCATTCGGGAGTATAACGATAGCAATCGTAACTGGCAATTCTTTTACCCCATGCAGGCCCCGGAAAATACTGAAGCCAATAGTATCCTGGCGGATGAAGGCTTGTGGGTCGTCATCCACGATTTCAATGGATTGGTCCAGGGCCAAACGCGATTCATGATCATCAGCGCTATTTTCTTCACCCTCGTGATCGTCGCGGCTTTTTCCGTTACGCTCAACGCCCTGCTTCGTCAAAAAAAGCTCTCCGAGATAAAGAACGATTTTATCAATAACATGACCCACGAATTCAAGACGCCCCTGGCCACCATTTCCCTGGCCGTGGATGCCCTGCGGAATGAAAAAGTGGTTCAGGATCGCGAGAAATCAAGCTATTTCGCCGGTATCATCAAGGAAGAGAACCGGCGGATGAACAAACAGGTGGAGACCATCCTTCAGGCCTCCTTGTTGGACCGGCAAGACCAGCAGCTCAATCTTCGTTCCCTGCATGTCCACCAGATCATCCAGGAAGCGATGGAAAATTTCCAGCTGCAGCTCGAAGGCAAGGGGGGCAGCTCAGAATTACAGCTCAATGCAAAGAGCGATCTGATCGAGGCGGATGAAGTGCATTTCATGAACCTTATCACTAATCTTATCGACAACGCCGTCAAATATTCTAAAGATAACCTGCTGATCAAAATTACGACCCACAGCACCACCAAAAGCCTCTTCATCCGGATCGAAGACAATGGAATAGGCATGAACAAAGAGACCCAGCGCCGTATCTTCGAAAAGTTCTATCGCGCCCATACAGGCAACCTCCACAACGTAAAAGGTTTTGGCCTAGGCCTCAGTTATGTCAAGACCATCGTCGAAGCACAACAGGGAAAGATCAAAGTGGACAGCACCATCGGAAAGGGAACGACCTTCACCCTCGAATTCCCGCTCAAAAGCTAGCCGGCAGCAACAGGCACCCATCCCCATAGCTAAGGAATCTAAACCCATTATCCAACGCATACGTATACATTTTCCTCCAATCCTCGCCCATCAGTGAAGCCACCAGCAATAGAAGTGTACTCTCCGGCTGATGAAAATTGGTGATCAACCCCTTTGCTATCCTCCAGTGGTATCCCGGTGTGATCAGTAATTGCGTCGTCGTGATCAACTGCTCCAATCCTTGCCCGTCCATCCAACCCAACAAGGCAGTCAGCGCCGCCTCCGTCTCCGCTTCACCCGCCGCATCTTCATAAGCATCCCATTGCCTGACCACCAGATCCACAAGCCCGATACCCGGCTCCCGCAACGTTTTTACCCCCAGCCAGTACAGGCTCTCCACAGTCCGCGCCGATGTCGTCCCTACCGGGATGACTGACCGCCCCTTACGCAACGCAGCAATCAGGTCACGGATCATCTCCGCCCCGACGGCAATGAATTCCGTATGCATCGTATGCTGTTCGAGCGTAGAGGCTTTCACCGGCAGGAAAGTGCCGGCCCCCAC
>Ga0302312_10001073_pt1 | contig 17226 bp, 9 predicted proteins | sample III_Palsa_N2_1_FD_200529 | JGI IMG/M metagenome (GOLD analysis project Ga0302312, IMG submission 200529) | Peat permafrost microbial communities from Stordalen Mire near Abisko, Sweden - III_Palsa_N2_1 | ecosystem: Environmental > Terrestrial > Soil > Palsa > Peat permafrost | place: Sweden... | reverse complement strand
TTCGTTAAAAGGGGAACCCTGGACATAATATCTGTTTTTTTCCGGGCTTTGATCAACCATTGTTTGCCGTCGAACCCCACTATAATATTGTCCGGAGTCAACAAGGCGGCATCAACATATGCAAGACCCGTATAACAGCTAAAAATGAAGAGATCCCGCACTTCACTCAACCGGTCGATGTCGAATTGTTTATTTTCCAGCCTTCGCAATTCATCGGCTGACAAGTGGGGCACGTGCGGATCGATATGCTTGACTTTATAGAGCAAATACGGGTCTTTGTCCATCCAATCTTTTGCCACACACTCGCCAATGATCTTTTTAAAGTTTTTGATGACCTTACCATAGGAATTAATAGAGAGGTTCTTCTCCGTCTTCAAATAAAACTCCAGATCAATGATGAACGCATATTTCAGGGAACGGAGCTGGATGTCGGCCACCTTGTATTTCCATTTTAGAAAATCCCCCAGATGCTTTTCCGTTGTTTTGTATTTAACCCAGGTGGCACGTACATACTCCTTTCCGATCAATGCCTTCACCTGGCCGTTGTGTTCCCGGACAAATTCCATCAGCTTGCGCTGCTCAATGCCGGTTCCTGACCATTTGCTCTTGAAGGTCTCGACGGTGAAAGGCGACTGCTCCAGGATGATCTGCTGCTGATAGTCGTATGCCTTTCGTTTCATCAGATCCAGATGGGTGTTGATGGTACGGCTTTCCTCCGAATTACCCTTTACTTTTCCTCCGGCGCTGTTCCATCGGGTAGGTTCAATAGAGTAATTACAGGACAGTTCTAGCCGCTTGCCCTGGATGGTTACACGCATGTAGATGGGAAGGAGTTCCCCTTTGTAATTTTTTGACTTTTTGCCATAAAAAAGAATGCTCATTTTCGATTCCATGATCTTTCCGTTTGAATAGTGATAAAATTAATCCAATCGCCGCCGGGGCATGTGTCCGATATTCGGATACATACGCCCAGCAAGGGTTTTGGAGAAATTCGGTTAGTCTCTTTGGGCGGTAGTGCCTGACTAACCGAATCACTCACCAGAGTATGGGGAAAGAACCGGAAATTCTGAAAGGTGATAGAAACGAAAAAGCCCGAAAACACTGGGCTTCCGGGCTTTTTGACTGATTTTGACTCTTACTCTTGCGGACCGGACGGGACTCGAACCCGCGACCTCCGCCGTGACAGGGCGGCATTCTAACCAACTGAACTACCGATCCTTTTCGTTGTTGGGAGTGCAAAGATAAGGGTAAAAGGAAACGCACAAAAAAAAACACGATCTTTTTTTCCACAACCGATGAGAATCAACAAGAAGCAAGAATCTGAAAGAGTATATCTTTGGCTGCACAAACAAACAGCATGATCAAAGTCGGCATCTTCGGCGTTGGGCACTTGGGTAAGTTTCATTTGAATAATTGGAAGGTCATTGAAGGAGTGGAGCTGGTCGGCTTTTATGATCCAAGCAATGAAACCGCGGAGGCAGTAGCCAAAGAGTACGGCTTACAACGCTATGAAGATCCAGCCGCCCTGGTAGCGGCTTGTGACGCAGTTGATATAGTAGCGACAACGACGCACCACTTCGAATTATGCGCCATGGCCATCCGCAAGGGCAAGCACGTTTTTGTGGAAAAGCCCCTGGCCAATACGATGGAAGAAGCGAAGGAGATCGTGAAGCTCGCGAAAGAAGGGGGCATCAAACTCCAGGTAGGCCACATTGAACGCTTCAACCCTGCTTTGCTGTCCTTAAAGGATGTGACGCTCCAGCCCATGTTCATCGAAGTTCACCGCTTGGCTCAGTTCAATCCCCGGGGAACGGAAGTAAGCGTGATCCTGGACCTGATGATCCACGACATTGATATTATCCTCAACATGGTGAATAGCGATATCAAATCGATCTCCGCCAACGGGGTGGCGGTGATGACGGATACCCCGGACATTGCCAACGTGCGTATTGAGTTTCACAATGGTTGTGTGGCCAACCTGACGAGCAGCCGGATTAGCATGAAGAAGATGCGGAAAATGCGCCTTTTTCAGAAGGATGCCTACATCAGCATTGATTTCCTGGAAAAAAAGGCGGAAATAATCAAGCTCCAGGGGGAAAAGGTTCCCGGACAATTCTCCTTCGACATTGAAACGGCCAAAGGAAAGAAGACGATCTCGATTTCTAACCCGGCGGTACCTTCGGAAAATGCCATGCTCCTTGAATTACAGGCATTTGTGGACGCGCTAAGGACGGATAAGCCCACAGTGGTCAATGAAATGGACGGATATCGCTCTATGGAAGTGGCCCACCTGATCTTACAGAAGATCCAGTGGAACCAGCCGATTATGTGACCGGGACCGAGCTTTCGCGGTCGATCATGTGACCGCGCCAAGCAATAACCGGTTCAGACGTAGCCCTTCGTTTACAAACTACCTGTTAATCAGCCATAAGTAAGAAGATTCTTTCGTTTCCATTATAATATTTCATTATTTTTGGAGAGTAGATATCCAATTGTATGAAAGATCGGTCCCATTTTCTTCACACTGAAGCGAAAGTGCCTGTAATACCCTCCAATGATAACAAGGGCATCTTTTTGCCCCTGTGGGTCACGATCGTATCTACCCTCATTTACCTAATCATTTATTATGTCTCCGGCAGCCATTTTTCCGTAGGAACGGGCATCACTGGTTTTGCCCTCACCTGCAGCCTGTCGATGGCTTTGATGGCCAATCACCAAGCTGCCCACCCCATCGCCTGGGACACCGCGGAAGCAGAATCTCATATCAAACGTCTTGTGGATGTCTTTGCCTCCATAGCCGGCCTGATACTCCTCCTCCCTTTAATGGCTTACATCACTATGAGGGTGTGGCTATCCTCCAAAGGCCCTGTTTTCTTTACCCAGGAACGCATCGGTCATGAAGGCAAGCCTTTCACTATGTATAAGTTCCGTTCGATGCACGTCCACGCGGAGTACAGTGGACCGGCCTTGTCTACGGATAATGACCCTCGCATTACTTCTTATGGCAGGGTGATCCGCAAATGGAGGATGGATGAAATACCTCAACTGTGGAATGTACTCAAGGGGGACATGACGCTGGTGGGACCTCGCCCTGAAAGGCAATTTTACATTGACCGGATCACGGAACACGCTCCTAACTATACGCGGTTACAACAATTGAAACCAGGTTTAACGTCCATGGGCATCGTCAATTTCGGGTATGCATCTTCTGTCCCTGAAATGATTGATCGTCAAAGGCATGACCAGTATTACTTTGAAAACCGGTCCATCCGCCTGGACTTGCTCATTATGATATCGACGCTGGACGTGATCCTCAACCGGAAAGGGAAATAACACCTATTGAATATCCGATACATCCCATACCGACAAATCGACAAACAAAAGTGGGATCAGTGTATTATTAGCTCGCCTAATGGACTGATCTATGCCCGGTCATTCTACCTGGATGCAATGGCATCTGAAAAATGGGATGGGCTGGTCATGGGCGATTATGAGGCGGTGATGCCGCTGACCTGGAACCGGAAATTCGGATTGTACTATTTATATCAGCCTTATTTTATGCCCGCTCTGGGGGTTTTCGGGGAAAATATCACAGACGCGATGGTATCGGCTTTTCTGGACGCTATTCCCCAGAAATTCAGGTACTGGGATATCGATCTCAATGAAACCAATCATCCGGGCAGCGGCTCTAAATCCAAACTGACAGCGGTGACCAGTCGCACCAATCATTTTCTTCCCCTGAATAAGCCCTACGAAGACCTCCGGAAGGATTATAAAAGGCTGGCTAAACGCATGTCTCAAAAAGCCGCAGACAATCACCTGGAAGTGATCCGGCAGGCAAGTCCCAAAGAAGTAATCGGGCACTACCAGGCGGAATATCAACTGGTCCATACCATTGGGAAAAATCAATATAAGCGGTTGGCGGCCTGCGCCAACACAGCTATGAAAAGCGGGAACGCCAGTACTTATCTCGTCAAGGGTCCCGATAAGGAAATAAGCGCTTTTTACCTGGTCTTTTCAGATGAGCGTTTCGTCTATTCGGTGTTGGGAGGAAGTACTTCTGCGGGAAAGGAAAGTGGAGCCTTTTACCTATTAACGGATACTATTTTACAGGATCATGCAGGAAAGGAAAGGATATTCCGCTTTGAAGGCTCGGACATACCGGGCATCGCCTTTTTCAATACCCAGTTCGGATCGTCCCTGGTATATTATAATCACCTGGTAATGAATAATTTGCCTGGCCCGATCAAGTGGCTTAAGCGCTGAAACGACCGCCCAGCGTGGCAATGGGCGCCTCCATCCCCACGAGGTCAACGACCCTCAAACCCCGACCTGCACCCTCTCCTCTAATATCCTCTCCGCCAGCGAGATGTCTGTAGGCCGTGTAATTTTGATGTTCGTCTCCTCCCCTTCCACCAAACTCACCTTCAGCCCAAAAGCTTCCACTACGGTAGCTTCGTCGGTGAACCGTTCCTTGTAATCGATCTGAAACGCAGCCAGCAGGATCTTGCTGTGAAAGGTCTGAGGCGTCTGCACCAGGTGCACCCGGTTCCGGTCCAGGGGCTCGTTACCCTCTTCGGTTTCTATGCGGACGCTGTCCTTGGAGATGACTGTGGGAACGGCGCTCCCTGATTCCAGGGCCTGCCTATAGCAACGATGGATCAGGTGAGGGGTAACCAGGCAGCGGACCCCGTCGTGCACGAAGATGATGGATTCTTCGTCGATCAGTTTTAAGCCGTTTTGCACGGAATGGAACCGGCTTTCTCCACCGGTGACGATCTGTATCCGGTCTGAGTCAAAGTAACCGTCAATGATTTCCTTGCCCAGGTCGATGTATTCAAGGGGCAGTACGAGGATGATTTTTAGGTCGTCGTAGGCTTCCAGGAAGGTTTGTAACGTATAATACAGTACAGGCTTATCTTTCAGCAACATGAACTGCTTGGGCAACGCACTATTCATACGTCTGCCACTACCTCCCGCGACAATAACTCCGTATTTCTTCATTTGACCTTAAAGATAAAACAAATGCTCAAAGCAGCAACTGCCTGCATTCTTCCAGCAACTGGTCCTTCCGGATGGCCGCCGTTCCTACTTCTTCACACACCAGGCCCCCTGCAATATTAGCCATGGCTGCCATTAGGGCGGTATCGCGGGTAGCGGCATATACCAGGGCGGCTACGGCTATGACGGTATCCCCTGCCCCGCTGACATCGGAGATATTCCGGATATGTGAAGGGATGAGCCCTTTGGTATGAGTATCATGGAAAAAGACGCCCTTTTCAGAAAGGGTGATAAAAGAAATAGCATGTCCCAATTGGCTCTGCAATTGATGATGTATGGATTCCAGGTAAGGGAGGGTGAGGTCTTCGTCAATCAGGTTCAGCCCTTCGCGTACTTCTTTCAGGTTGGGTTTGAAAATGTCTACGCTGCGGTAGGAAAAAAAGTGCTTCCGCTTGGGATCGACGGCTGTGATCACGTTCCGCTCTTTACACAAGCGGATGATTGTGCCGATCAGGCCTTCTGTCAACACCCCTTTGTTATAGTCTTCAAAGATGAGGACGTGGGGCTTCACTTCATCTAAAAACCGCAGCACGGCAGCTTCCAGGAGCAACTGTTCTTCCAGGGGCAGATCCCCGGTGACTTCATTATCCAGGCGCATCATGTGCTGGTTCCTCGCGATGACGCGCATCTTATTGGTGGTGATGCGGACAGGGCTTTCGTGCAAATAGGTGGTATCGATCCCATTTGTTTCCAGGAGCCGCTTCAATACTTTGCCATCGTCATCATGTCCGATCACGGACAGGATGGAGGTCCGGGCGCCCAGAGACTGCAGGTTCAGCGCTACGTTTCCCGCGCCGCCTATCCGGTATTCTTTTTCGTGCAGGGCTACGATGGGAACGGGCGCCTCCGGGGAGATCCGTTCTACTTTGCCCCACATATAGGTGTCCAGCATAACGTCTCCGATCACACCTACCCTGATGTCGTTGAACTGCTCAAACAATTGGTCGAAATGAACTGTACTCATACTCTTTCGCGCTTACGCAGTGCAAGGTAATAAATTGGGATACCCGAGACAACTATCAGTGCGCCGGGCCAGGTCTGCGTGGGCTGGTAAATGAACAGGCAGACGGTGATCACGGCTGCCAGGATACAATATAATATGGGCAATACCGGGTAACCGAAGGCTTTGTAAGGCCGGGGGGCATTGGGACTCTTGCGGCGCAGGATGAAGATACCGATCAGGGTAAGTATATAGAAGATCAGCACGACAAAGATGACATACGTGAGCAAGGCGTTATATCCTCCACTGAGACACAGCAGACAGGTCCACAGACATTGTATCCAAAGGGCAAAGGCAGGTACGCCGTTTTTATTGAGGGTTCCTGCTTTCCGGAAGAACAGTCCGTCCTGGGCCATGGTATAATATACACGGGCTCCTGAAAGGATCAGCCCGTTATTACATCCGAAAGTGGAGATCATGATCATCACCGCAATAATGATCCCTCCCGTTCCGCCGAAGATCCTTTCGGCCACGGCCACTGCTACCCGGCCATCTTTAGCGCCGGCAATATCGTGCAGGGATAACACGGATACATACATCAGGTTGGCGGAAACATAGATCAGGGTGACGATTAAAGTACCGAACAGGAGGCTTAAACCGATATTCCTTTCGGGGCGTTTAATTTCTCCTGCCACAAAGGTGATACTGTTCCAGGCATCGCTGCTGAAGAGCGAACCCACCATGGCCCCGGAAATAGCACCCAGGGCGCCGAGGCCGGCCAGTGTTTCCCATATGCCTGAAGTGGCATTGTAATTATGCATGGTCCAGGCGTCTTTCCAGTTGGCATGCCATATATCCGCTTTGGCCGCCATGATCAGCCCAAAAGCGATCAGCCCGAAAAGGGACAGGAGCTTGATAGTGGTGAACGTGGTCTGGATGAATTTCCCTTCCTTGACGCCCCGGGTATTCACGTAGGTCAGCAGGATGACACTCGCCACGGCAAGGGCACTTTTCCCGGTGATGACGATAAATCCCGCCTGCAACAGCACCGTGCTCAAACCGGGTACCAGATAGGCCGTAAAGTTGGCGAAGGCGACTGCCACCGCCGCGATCGTCCCCGTCTGGATGACGGCAAAAAAGCTCCATCCGTATAGAAAACCCAGGAGGGGGGAGTAGGCTTCCCGAAGGTAGACATACTGTCCTCCAGCCTTGGGGAACATGCCGCTCAGTTCTCCGTAACTCACGGCGGCTGTCAGGGTCAGGAGACCCGTCAACACCCAGGTAGCGATCAGCCAGCCGGTGGATCCCAATTGCTGGGACATGGATGCACTCACTATAAATATACCGGAGCCGATCATGGATCCTGCGACCAGCATGGTGCCGTCGAGCAGGCCTAATGATTGTTTAAATCCTGTTGCGGGAGTTGAGCCTGCACTTGAGTGGGTTGTTTGCGCCATAGCTAAAGATAAAAAGATAAATCCCCCGGCGGTTGACCTTCCGGGGGATTTATGAAGATATGAAAAAAGCGTATTCTACGGTGTAGTCACCTTGATACTGGCATTCAGCCCGGTGAGGACTTCGTTGGTAATATTGTAGGCCGTGTCCTTGTAAAACAGCAACAAAGTACCCTTTCCGGTAGTGAAAATGAAAGAGTAGTGCTTTGTCTTGTTGTATTCGTCCAGGAAACCGTTGAGCTTGCTTTGCACGTCATCCATGATCTTCTGCTGCTCGTCCGCCAATGCCTGTTTCTTTTCTTCCTTCTCGCGTTGCAGGTCCTGCATCTTGGAAGTATATTCCTTCTGGAAATTCTCTGCTTCTGTCTGGGTAATGGAGTTCCCTCTCTGTGCGAATTGCGCCCTTTCCCTTTCTATATTTTCATACTGCGCGTTCACGTCCCTGTCGACAATCTCTTCTTTCTTTACGAAGTCAGTCTGCTTCTGTTTGAAGTAGTAGAACTTTTCTTCTATGGAATCCAGGTCAACATAAGCCACCTTGAGCGGTTTTAGTACCAGGGAGTCTTTGCTCGTAGGAGCAATCACGATATTCTGACTGCTTCCCGTTTCCTTAAAATGGAAGTAAAACAAAATGCCTACGAGGACAAGCAATACGACATTAAAAACCAGCGATAAATTTTTCAACGTTACTTGAATTTTGGGGGCAAAATAAAGATAAATTAATCAAAAGAGGCCGCTACTAACGTGGCGGCCTCTTTTTTTAACAATAAAATCCAATATATCAGGGCTCTGCCGATCAAAGCGACCACAAGCCGCTTGGCCGAAGGCCCACACTACATGTATCTATTCGTCGTCATCGAATGACATGACTTCCCTTGAAGTCTGCAACAATTCGTATTCTTCCTTGCTGCCCACGATCATGTTTTCGAAGTCGCGGAGACCGGTACCGGCAGGGATCGGATGACCCGTGATGACGTTCTCCTTCAGACCCAGCATGAGGTCGGTCTTGCCCTGGATAGCGGCAGAGGAAAGGACTTTCGTTGTTTCCTGGAAGGAAGCAGCGGATATCCAGCTCTTAACACCCAGGGAGGCCTTGGTGATACCCAGGAGGACCGGTTGAGAAGTAGCAGGTTCCGCATCCCGGAATTCAGCCAGCTTCTTATCGTTACGGCGCAACACGGAATTCTCTTCGCGCGCTTCGCGGAGGGTGACGATCTGTCCGGGTTTCAGCTTGGTGCTTTCTCCCTGGTCGGTGATCACCTTCTTATCGAAGATCCAATCGTTTTCGTCGATGAATTCAAAGCGGTCTTCCAGATCCCCTTCCAGGAACTTGGAATCTCCCGGATCCACGATCTCTACCTTCTTCATCATCTGGCGCACGATCACTTCAATATGCTTGTCGTTGATCTTTACACCCTGGAGACGGTATACTTCCTGGATTTCATTCACTACGTATTCCTGAACGGCGAAAGGTCCCTTGATGGAGAGGATATCGCCGGGTGCTGTCTGGCCATCGGACAGGGCTGTACCAGCCTTGACGAAGTCCCCGTCCTGTGCCAGGATCTGGCGGGTCAGGGGAACCAGGTATTTCTTGACGACACCATCCCTGGCTTCCACGATGATCTCGCGGTTACCACGTTTGATATTACCAAAGGCTACCACACCGTCGATTTCTGCTACCACGGCAGGGTTGCTGGGGTTACGGGCTTCAAACAGTTCCGTAACACGGGGCAGACCCCCTGTGATATCCCTCAGCTTACCGATGATACGGGGGATCTTCACGATCACCTGTCCGGCGCGTACGGGCTCTTCAGAATCTACGCTGATGTGTGAACCAACGGGAAGGTTATAAGACTTGATTTCCTTGCCGCCTTCAACCAGCAGTGCAGGGATCTTCGTCTTATCCTTGGTTTCAATCACCACCTTTTCGCGGTGACCGGTCTGTTCGTCTGCTTCTTCACGATAGGTAACCCCTTCGATGATATTTTCAAACTTCACATGACCTATGATTTCAGAAACGATGACGTTATTGAACGGATCCCATGTGCAAATGATATCGCCCTTGGCAACCTTCTGTCCATCCTTCACATTCAACGTCGCACCATAAGGTACGTTGTTGGTGATCAGGAGGCGGTCGTTCTTCACGTCCATGATACGAAGTTCACCCGTACGACCGATAACGATCTGTACTTTGGTTCCTTCATTATTTTCGGTCTGTACCGTACGCAATCCGTCGAACTGCACGGTGCCGTCAAACTTGGCCAGCATCGTGGATTCAACAGACGCCGATCCGGCCACACCACCCACGTGGAAGGTACGCAGTGTCAACTGGGTTCCCGGTTCACCGATGGACTGGGCCGCGATGATACCCACCGCATCGCCCTTCTGAGCGATGTACCCGGTGGCCAGGTTCTTACCGTAACACTTAACGCACACCCCGCGCTTGCTTTCGCAAGTCAGTACGGAACGGATTTCAACGACTTCGATGCCGCTTTCTTCAATTTCGTGGGCTATTTCGTCGGTGATCGCCTGTGCGGCGCCAACGATCAGTTTATCCGTATGCAGGTCGTATATATTATGAACGGAAGTACGTCCTACGATACGATCGAACAACGGTTCAACCATTTCTTCATTGTCCTTGAGGGCCAAAGTAGCAATACCACGCAGGGTACCACAATCTTCTTCGGTGATCACCACGTCCTGGGCAACGTCTACCAGACGGCGTGTCAGGTAACCGGCATCCGCCGTTTTCAGGGCGGTATCGGCCAGGCCCTTACGGGCACCGTGCGTAGAGATGAAGTATTCCAGTACGCTCAATCCATCCTTAAAGTTGGATAGGATCGGGTTTTCAATGATTTCCGAGCCGGAGGAACCGCTCTTACGCGGTTTGGCCATCAGACCTCTCATCCCGGCGAGCTGTTTAACCTGCTGTTTGGAACCACGGGCCCCGGAATCCAGCATCATGAACACAGAGTTGAAGCCCTGTTTGTCACTGGCCATTTCACGGATCAGCGTTTCGGTCACCTTGGTATCGACGCGGGACCAGATGTCGATGATCTGGTTATAGCGTTCGTTATTGGTGATCAGACCCATGTTATAGTTTTCCCACACTTCATCCACTTCCACCTGGGCTGCATCTACCAGTTGTTCTTTCACTTCAGGGATGGTCAGGTCAAGCACATTGAAGGACAATCCGCCACGGAAGGCCGTACGGAAACCTAATGTCTTGATATCATCCAGGAACTTAGCCGTCTGGGGCACGTCGGTCCATTTGATGATGTTCCCGATGATTTCCCGGAGGTTCTTCTTGGTCAGCAGGGCATTCACAAAGCCTACGGCCTTGGGAACGTGCTGGTTGAAGATCACACGACCTACAGTGGTGTCGATCAGCTTGCGGGTGATCGTACCATCGTCTGCACGGACGTCAGCTTTCACCTTGATCCAGGCGTGCATGTCGATCCGGTTCTCGTTATAAGCGATCAGTACTTCATCCGCAGAATAGAAGGCCATGCCTTCGCCGCGGATAGCTTCTGTCGGTATATTCTTCTTTCCCTTGGTAATATAATACAGGCCGAGTACCATGTCCTGTGAAGGCAGGGTGATCGGGGTTCCGTTCTGGGGGTTGAGGATATTGTGCGAAGACAACATCAGCAGTTGGGCTTCCAGGATAGCAGCATTGCTCAAAGGCACGTGCACGGCCATCTGGTCACCATCGAAGTCGGCGTTGAACGCAGAACATACGAGCGGGTGCAACTGGATCGCCTTACCTTCCACCAGTTTGGGCTGGAACGCCTGGATAGACAAACGGTGCAGGGTCGGGGCGCGGTTTAGCATGACCGGATGCCCTTTCAGCACGTTTTCCAGGATATCCCATATAATAGCTTCTTTCTTATCTACCAGTTTGCGGGCTGACTTCACCGTCTTTACAATACCGCGCTCGATGAGCTTGCGGATGATAAACGGTTTGAACAGCTCGGCGGCCATATCCTTGGGAAGACCGCACTCGCTCAACTTCAGTTCGGGTCCTACCACGATCACCGAACGACCGGAGTAGTCAACACGTTTACCGAGCAAGTTCTGACGGAACCGGCCTTGCTTGCCTTTCAGCACGTCGCTGAGTGACTTCAGGGCGCGTCCGCCTTCCGCTTTCACGGCATTGGACTTACGGCTGTTGTCAAACAGGGAATCCACGGCTTCCTGCAGCATACGTTTTTCGTTACGCAGGATGACTTCGGGCGCCTTGATTTCCAACAAACGTTTCAAACGGTTGTTACGGATGATCACGCGACGATATAAGTCATTCAGGTCAGAGCTGGCAAAACGGCCGCCGTCCAGGGGAACTAACGGACGCAATTCCGGCGGTATGACGGGGATGTATTGCATCACCATCCACTCGGGACTGTTTTCAATACGCAGGTTTGCTTCGCGGAAAGACTCCACTACGCTCAGGCGCTTGAGGGCGTCTGCCTTCCTCTGCTGGGAAGTCTCGGTAGCGGCGGCGTTACGCAGGGAGTAGCTGAGTGCATCCAGGTCAATACGGCCCAGCATGTCGTGCACAGCTTCTGCACCCATCTTAGCGATGAACTTGTTCGGATCATCATCAGGCAGGTACTGATTTTCTTTGGGAAGGGTATCCAGGATATCCAGGTACTCTTCTTCCGTCAGCAAATCTCCGGGATTCTGTCCCTTATCCACGCGGATACCCGACTGGATAACGACGAATCTTTCATAATATACAATGGACTCCAGCTTTTTAGAGCTGACGCCCAGTAAATAACCGATCTTATTGGGAAGGCTCTTGAAATACCAGATATGCACTACGGGTACGACGAGCTTGATATGGCCCATCCTTTCCCGGCGTACTTTCTTCTCTGTTACTTCCACACCGCAACGATCGCACACAATCCCCTTATAGCGGATGCGCTTGTATTTGCCGCAAGCACATTCGTAATCTTTCACCGGCCCGAAGATTCTTTCGCAGAACAAGCCATCTCTTTCCGGTTTGTAGGTCCGGTAGTTGATGGTTTCGGGCTTCAATACTTCTCCGTAAGACCTTTCCAGAATACTGTCCGGCGAAGCCAGGCCAATAGTAATCTGGGAAAACGTAGCCTTCGGACGATTATCTTTTTTCAGCGCCATATAACGAATTAAGGTATTTTAAATTATTCAAACTTCAGATCCAGACCCAAACCACGCAGTTCATGCACGAGTACGTTGAAGGACTCGGGTACGCCCGGACGAGGTACGTTCTCACCCTTGACGATCGCTTCGTAAGTCTTGGCCCTGCCGATGATATCATCCGACTTAATGGTCAATAACTCCTGCAGGATATTGGAGGCGCCGTAGGCTTCGAGCGCCCAGACTTCCATTTCTCCAAAACGCTGACCACCGAACTGGGCTTTACCACCCAGGGGCTGTTGCGTGATGAGACTGTAGGGTCCGATCGAACGGGCGTGCATCTTATCATCTACCATGTGATGGAGCTTGATGATATAAATGATACCCACGGTAGCCTTCTGGTGGAAGCGTTCTCCGGTTTCCCCGTCATACAGGTAAGTATGTCCCATCATCGGGATACCAGAATCGGTACAGAACTGGGTGATTTCGTCTACGGAAGCCCCGTCGAAGATCGGTGTGGCGAAGTTGGTGTTCAACTTCTCCCCTGCCCAACCCAGGATGGTTTCGTAGATCTGCCCGAGGTTCATACGCGAAGGTACCCCCAGCGGGTTCAGCACGATATCTACCGGCGTCCCGTCTTCCAGGAACGGCATGTCTTCGGCACGAACGATCTTGGCTACAATACCCTTGTTCCCGTGACGACCGGCCATCTTATCACCCACTTTCAGCTTCCTCTTAACCGCCAGGTAAACCTTGGCAAGCTTGAGTACACCGGCCGGCAGTTCATCCCCGATGGAGATATTGAACTTTTCCCTCTTATAGCGGCCGAGCTCTTCGTTATACTTGATATTGTAGTTGTGCAGGAGCGTATTGATCAGGTCATCGATCTTGGCATCACCCGTCCATCCCAGGGGATTGACGTTCTGGTAGTCGATACCGGACAGGTTCTTCTGAGTGAACTTACCGCCCTTGCCGATCTGCATTTCACCGAAATTGTTGGTGACGCCCGAAGAATTGTGTTCCTTCAGCAGGGTCAACAGCTTATTCAGCAATACTTCCAGCAGTTCCTTGGTATTCTGTTCGTGTACTTTTTCCACCTTTTCCAAGGCAGCTTTTTCACGGACCTTACCATTCTTATCCTTCTTGGCGCGTTGGAACAGTTTCTTATTGATAACCACTCCTTCCGTACCAGCGGGGGCTTTCAGGGAAGCATCCTTGGCGTCACCGGCCTTGTCACCGAAGATCGCGCGGAGCAGTTTTTCCTCCGGTGTAGGATCAGATTCACCCTTGGGTGTGATCTTACCGATCAGGATATCCCCTTCCTTCACGTGTGCTCCGATGCGGATCACTCCATTCTGGTCCAGGTCCTTGGTCGCTTCTTCAGATACGTTCGGTATATCGGGGGTCAGTTCTTCTTCACCCAGTTTGGTATCGCGTACTTCCAGTTCGAATTCATCGATGTGAACCGAAGTGAATAGATCCTGACTGACCACTTTTTCGGAGATCACGATGGCATCTTCGAAATTGTATCCTTTCCAAGGCATGAAGGCCACTTTCAGGTTCCGGCCCAAGGCCAGTTCACCGTCCTTGGTTGCGTATCCTTCCGTTAAGAAGTCACCTTCCACCACGTGCTGTCCTTTCTTGACGCAAGGGCTCAGGTTGATACAGGTACTTTGGTTGGTCTTAATGAATTTGGTCAGCCGGTAAACCTTCAGGTCTTCCTCGAAGCTCACCAGCTTCTGGGTATCGTTACGGTCATAGCGAACGTGGATCTCATTGGCATCCACAAATTCAACCACGCCCTTTCCTTCAGAGTGGATCTGGATACGTGCATCCCTGGCAGCTTTGCCTTCCAGCCCTGTACCCACGATGGGCACCTGGGGACGGATCAGCGGAACGGCCTGGCGTTGCATGTTCGATCCCATCAAGGCACGGTTGGCGTCATCGTGCTCCAGGAAGGGGATCAGCGAGGCGCTCAAACCAACGATCTGGTTTGGAGCCACGTCCATGTATTCAACTTCAGCCTTATCCAGGATGGGGAAGTCACCGGTTTCGCGGGAACGTACCTTTTCTTCGAGGATAAGCCCTTTATCGTCCATTTCTATATTGGCCTGTGCAATTTTGGCAGAGTCTTCTTCTTCTGCGCTCAGGAATGTCAGGTGTTTCATATCCACCTTTCCTTCCTTTACCACGTGGTAAGGCGTTTCGATGAAGCCCATTTCGTTGACCTTGGCGTGTACGCAAAGCGTGGAGATCAACCCGATATTGGGTCCTTCCGGCGTTTCGATGGTACAAAGGCGTCCATAGTGGGAATAGTGTACGTCACGGACTTCAAAGCCGGCGCGCTCACGACTCAAACCTCCGGGTCCCAGTGCGGAGATACGCCTCTTGTGCGTGATCTCACTGAGCGGGTTGGTCTGGTCAAGGAACTGAGACAACTGGCTGGTTCCGAAGAAGGAGTTGATCACAGAGCTAAGCGTACGGGCATTGATCAGGTCTACCGGAGTAAACACTTCATTGTCACGGACGTTCATACGCTCACGGATGGTACGCGCCATACGCGCGAGACCTACCCCGAACTGGGCGTACAACTGCTCACCCACCGTGCGGACACGACGGTTGCTCAGGTGATCGATGTCATCAATTTCCGCTTTCGCGTTGGTCAGACGGACCAGGTATTTGATGATCTCGATGATATCTTCCTTGGTCAGGGTCTTCTGTTCCAGTTTGTAGTTCAGGTTCAGCTTGCGGTTGATCTTATACCGGCCTACTTCGCCGAGATCATACCTCTTATCGCTGAAGAACAATTTATCGATGATCCCACGGGCCGTTTCGTCATCCGGAGCATCTGCACCGCGCAACTGGCGGTAGATATGCTGCACGGCTTCCAGCTCGGAGTTGGAGGTATCTTTATTAAGAGTATTGTAGATGATCGCATAGTCACCGCTCACTTCTTCCTTCTGGAGGAAAACGGTCTTAATGCCCATTTCCACCATGGATTCGATGGCGTTCTTGTCCAGGACGGTATCACGCTCGAGCACCACTTCGTTGCGCTCCAGGGACACTACTTCTCCCGTGTCTTCGTCTACGAAGTCTTCCACCCAGCTACGCAGTACGCGTGCGGCCAGGCGTTTGCCTACATACTTTTCAAGGGTCTTGCGGTCAGCCGTTACTTCGTCAGCCATCCCAAACAATTCCAGGATGTCCTTATCCGTTTCGAAGCCAATAGAACGGAGCAGCGTCGTCACCGGGAATTTCTTCTTACGGTCGATGTACGCATACATCACGTTATTGATGTCCGTGGCGAATTCCATCCATGCGCCCTTGAAGGGGATCACACGGGCGGAATAAATCTTTGTACCGTTCGGATGCACCGACTGGCCGAAGAATACACCGGGTGACCGGTGAAGCTGGGATACAACTACACGTTCCGCTCCATTAATAATGAACGTCCCACGGGGAGTCATATACGGGATGTTCCCGAGGAATACATCCTGCACAATGGTCTGGAAGTCTACGTGCTCTTCGTCGTTACAACTTAAGCGCAACTTAGCCTTCAGGGGAACCGCATAGGTCAGCCCGCGCTCCATACACTCTTCAATGGAATAACGGGGAGGATCTACGAAGTAGTCCAGGAATTCCAGCACGAAAATGTTACGGGTGTCCGTAATCGGGAAGTTTTCCTTGAATACCCTGAAGAGGCCTTCGTTATTACGCTTGTCAGGAGTGGTCTCCAACTGGAAAAAGTCTTTAAAAGACTGTAATTGGATTTCCAGCAAATCAGGAGTTTCCGCCAGATGCTTGATCTTTCCGAAGTTAATCCTGTGTTTCACTTGTGATGATGACATATATGTAAAAACGCGTTTTTCGGTTCGTAATGGACGTGCGCAAAGCAATCAAGCCCATACTTTATTCAAAGTATGGGTAATTGAAATTCAATTATTTATGACTGATTTGCTTCGTCAAGATCTATTTAGGCCTAACTTAAAGGATCGCAAAGATAATCAATTATCCAAAAAATAACCAACAATTCGAGCCAATATCAACAAAAATCACACCAAGGGCTTTTTTGTCAGCCTTCAGACTCCTTGTCAGGCGGCCCTAAGCCTGGATAACAAGATCAGTTGGTCAGGGAAAATTTTTGCAGGAGCCTTCCGATGGCGGCGAGGATGCGTTTGTCGGGGTCTTTCATGGGAACGTCCAACGGCCGGTTAGCCACTCCTTCCCATAATAAAATGCGTTGTTTGGTGTCGATGACTTCTATGATCAGGGCCCCGTACACATAGGGATTGGCCTGGGTGGCTGGATTTGGCAGCGACCCTTTTGCCTGGGTGGCAACTTTGGAAGAGTCAGTCCCGGCGCTAGCGGTCATGGAAGTGTCAGCCTTGGTAGAAGTGCTACCGGCCCTGACGGAATCTGCCTTGGCAGCGGCTCCCTTGGGCCTGCTCCATCCGGAATCAGGAAGGAGGCTCCCCCGTATCGAATCGAAGGAGGTTGCTGACATGCTCAACCCGCCCCCATGAAAGAGGCGGAACCATTCATTATTTGGCCGGCCAGCCAGTTGTCCTGCCCTGCTGGTATCCACCGAAACGATATTGACCACCAGGTCGGCGGTGGCGTCGCCCCTGGTCAGCCCCTTGGCGATCATCCCGG
>Ga0302312_10001065_pt1 | contig 17321 bp, 15 predicted proteins | sample III_Palsa_N2_1_FD_200529 | JGI IMG/M metagenome (GOLD analysis project Ga0302312, IMG submission 200529) | Peat permafrost microbial communities from Stordalen Mire near Abisko, Sweden - III_Palsa_N2_1 | ecosystem: Environmental > Terrestrial > Soil > Palsa > Peat permafrost | place: Sweden... | reverse complement strand
AGTGCCCACGATAATGGCAAGAAACGACGTGTAGACCATCGGTTGTCTAAATTGTGTCCAAATAAAAAGAAAACAGAAAGCAACAAGAAGAATGGGGTACAGAGCGATCCATCGCCATAAATACCAACCGCTCTTCTTGAATGCCTGCATAATCGTGAGATGGGAATCATAGTTCAGGCTCCATCTGAGAGTCACGATGGCCCCTGAAGTCGAAAGATTGGATAGATCCGGCATGTCCGCGGCGGCCAAAGCCAGTGCCTTCTTATAGTCCTTTATCAGGCCTACCCTCTCCTTCATTGAACGCGAGCCTAAGGCAACGCCTATGTAAATTGTTGCTCCCCCGGCGACAGAACAGAACAGGCTCGCCAGGTAGTACGCGTAATTGCCCGGCCCGGAGCTCCAGGCCAAAGTCATTAGTCCGGCAAAAAGGAACACCATCCCAACATACATGACGGCCGAAGCCGTTTTTTCCGCAGGCCCAGGCGCAAGCTTAGGATTCATGGTTACCTCTATGTACGAATCACAACTAAGTTTTGATGGACGGAGGCCATACACCCTCCAGTACAGTTACAGGCACTTCGGGCTTGTATGCCGACCAATCGTAAGCGGGCAGCGGCTGTCCCTTTTTCAAGGCGTTTGCAGCGGCTACAAACGCCTTTGCATCGGCGCGCGAGCGAAACGCACCGTTCGGGATTGGGGTTGATAAACCACTGTTAAACATCATCAATCCTGATTTAAAGTACAGCACAAATCCGCGAAATTCCCGAAATTTCTTCAAGTCCGGCCACGCAAGATCTACCACGCTATGGCCAAAGATCTGATGCAGTCCCTCTTTATCCAGAACAAGAGCCATGTTCTGCCTGGGTGCTGCAAACGGAAAGAGCCTTCTCACGGATTGAGCGAGGGCGAGTTGCTGCAGCAGTCCAACCGTAAGACTGAAAGCCACAAAGATTCCAGCAAGCGTCCCGTAGCCATGGACACCGTATAGGATATACACCGCCCACGTGCACATGATGCCGGTCAGTCCAAAATTCATCCATGAAAGTACCCTGCTCAGATTGTAGACGACCACCAGACGAGCATGGGTCTTATAATCTATTGTCCAGATCAGGGCAAGTATCGCATGGGAAGTATCCAACTGTGCAAGATCAGGCAGCTCGACGGCCTCCAGGGCTAATCGACGCTGTTCGCTGCGTTCAATCGCAATTCGTTTGTGCGACAGAATCCAGCCTATGATGCCGCCTCCCACTATCGGCAAGTATGTTATGGCCACCACGCACAAACAAATCGCGTTAAGTGATGCTGACCCCGGTCCAGAAAAGGAGACCAGGCATATGCCGCTTACCCCAAAAAGGACCGATGCCGCCAACCATAGGATTTCAACTATTTTTTCAGCTCTAGACGGTTTCAATGTTTGTCCTTCGTCTCGCTAAGCGCTACCGAATCCGCGGCGGCCAAACGCCATCGTCAGCGGCCGGCGTGGGAGTCGCTGCAGTCACATACCCGGACCAGTCGTAATCGGGTGGGGCTTTCTTCTTCTTCAGGGCAACAGCCGTCTCAACAAAAGCGCGGGCATCCTTTTGAGACAGAAATGCAGTACTGGGAATTATCAACGCCGCGCCGTTTCGAACGACGAACACAAACCCGTCGATCTCCCGAACAGTCTCCAGCTTATTCCAGGGACAAGTCTCCATGGTGTGTCCAGATATCCGATGTAATCCCTCTTGATTCACAACCAAGCCCACATAGTGCACCGATGCCGCGCTCGGAAAATCACGCTTAAGCCTTAGCTGCAGCGAGAAAATACTGAGAAGTACCGCTGCTATCCCAACACCCAGAAAACCACCGGCGAAAATCCCAGCATACAGGATCCCAAAAAGTTCGAAACACACCACGGCCGAAATACTTACCACGATGAGCGGCGGCAGCCACAAATTAGGATTACGGACGCCGTAAGTCATATTCAGACGAACGCTTGTCTTATAATCAATCGACCAGCGGAGCGTCATAATCGCCCCGGTACTATCCGCCAGCCACATATCCGGAGGCCCTGCTGCATCCCGCAGTAAACGTTCGCGTTCCTCACGCATGAGCGCAAGCCGCTGCAACTGCAGTAGAGTGCCAACAATAGAGCTAACCACAGTAACCACGCCACTAGCGACAAAGGCCCAAATGCAAAGAGTGCCTACGTAGTCCGCAATATGCAGGTGGCCGTACAATGCAGTCGCCGGCGCGCCAATAGCGCAAACAAGCCCCGCCACAGTAATAACCGACGCAATTTTTTCCGCTCTCGAAGGCTTCACGGTTCATCCTGTCTATGGGCAAAATCGATCACCGATTACTGAATAGCCGGAGGCCAGACGGCAACGCTCCCCGTCACCCTTGGAACGTAGTTAGACCAGTCATACTCCGGCAGTGGACTGCCGTACTTCAAGGCGATGATCGTGGCGACGAAGGCCTTTGCGTCTGCCCGTGAATCAAAGGCAAAATCAGGAATCATTCGAACTTCCTGACCGTTGGCCAGAAGCACTTTCCCCTTTACCTCGCGCGCCCAGGCAACCGAATCCCAGCCGGACCGCTGAACGGATTTCCCTTTTATTTCTCGAATACCGTCTGGGTCCACGATGAAAGCGGCGTGCCGGACTGCCCCTTGAATGGGATAGTATATATCTGTCGTTCGCTGAACTGCGCCATACCGCACCAACGCGGTACTTCCCAGGCTCACAAAAGCGGCAATCGCCAAAAGAGGGAAACTCTTCAGACCCAGAAAACATCCCACAACGACAAGTACAAAAATGCTCGGTAAAGACAGCGACATCCACGTTCCAAACGTGTTGCATTGACACTCTATATTCTGCCACTTCGACGTTTTAGCATCAGCGCTCCAGGACAGTGTCAAAAGAGAACGGGACATATCTACACCCGTCAGGTCCGGCAGCTTAATCGCTTCCGGAAAGATAGCCCGTTGTTCTGCCCGCATAGCCGCCAGCTTTTTTGGTCCCACCCCGTTAGCAGCCAGTCCATACACAGCAAGCACCAGATAACTCAAAACGAAGCATACAACCCCTAAGAGTGTATAGCGGCCTGCAAACGCATGGACCGACCAGGCAATCAACGCCCCACTGGCTACATACACCACGTACGCCGACAGCGTGACAACCCAGTATAGTATTAGAGAACGCTTTTGCATAAGTGCTGAATAAATCCTAACGAATGGCCGGCGGCCAGACTCCGTCAGCAGCCGGCTCATCCAGGCCATAGCCCGACCAGTTATGCGCCGAACGCTGCTTCCCTCGCCTCAGGGCTCTTACCGTTGCCGCAAACGCCTTTCCGTCGCCGACCGAGTGGAAGGCGCTGGATGGGATAATTGGAAGAACCTGTCGCGAGACCCGGCTGACCAACCAGACGTTGTCCTGAAATTCCTGGACATAATTGACCCTCTTCCAGGGAACCGAACTCACAATGTTCCCGGTGACGACCCGTAACCCATCGGTATCCAAAATTAGACCGAAATGCTGGGTGGGAACCGTGGAATACTGCTTTCGCATTATTCTTCGTGCTACAGCTCGAACCATGGCAAGAATGAACACAATCTCAACAACGAGTGCACCCACAATTATGCCCATAATCGGAAGCATCTGCGGGAAAGGTACTCTTACATGACTACTAAACATCATTATGCTTGCTGCTATCCAGACCATAATTACAAATGGAATTAACCTGGCGCGGCCAATCAGCAGAGATGTATGGACCTTGTAGTGGGTGTCAAAGTCCATCCGCCATCGGAGAACCAGGATGGCATCCGCAGTGGAAAGGCCGGAGATGACAGGAAGTTCGGCAGACGCTTGGATCCTTTCCAAATTGTCGCGGTGAATAGCTGCCCGGCGATTCTTCGCTGCAACCTGAACTGCCACCAGCCCCAAGAGTGTAATCAGTCCGGCAAGCCCGACGAGTAAAAAAACCTCGGAACCAGTTAAGCTGTATCCCAACAAAGGTGACCATAGAAAGAATAGCCAGCTCGCAATAAATGCTAAAAGCCCAACAATTAAAAGGCCCGTAGCAACTTTCTCGACGGTTCCCGGCAAATATTCTGGTTTCATAATTATCCTTGGTAAACGAGCCCACGACTAACGTATCGCCGGCGGCCAGACGCCTTCGATAGATGGCTCAACCAGGCCATAGCCCGACCAATTATGCGCCGGATGCTGCTTCCGCCGCTTCATGGCTCGAATGGTAGCCGCGAATGCCTTGGCATCCCCGGCAGAGCGGAAGGCATGGCTTGGAATAACTTGTGTCCAGGTCCAGCCAGACAAAAATACGCTGTTGTGGGCTTCCAGGATTTGGAATATCCTTTTCCACGGAACGGTGGTTACTAATTTCCCAGTGACAAGCCGCATACCATCTGGATCCAAGACCAGACAGAAATGCTGGATAGCCGTCTCCGAATATTGCTCTCGTAACTGTTTTCTCAAAGTCGTTCGGACCACGACCACCACAAATAGTAAGTAGACGATGAAAAGACCAACGAGAAAGCCTGAAAAGGAGAGAGAGCGTATTCCTGCCATTGTTCCACGGTGCACTCCGATAACAAAAGCCTCGCATAATAAACCCGCGGTCAAAAGCAAGAGGGCTGAGCCAAACGCTAGCATGAGCGCCCGATTGGCCTGACTCAAACTGATTCTAGAATGCGACTCAGAATCGAGACTCCACCGAAGAATCAAAATGGAATCTTCAACCGATAGGCCCAAGACCACAGGAAGTTCAGCCGACGCCTTCGCTCGTTCCCAATTATCCAACCGGATAGCTTCCAACCGGCTTCTGGATAAGATCCAGACAGCTAGCGCGCTCAACGCAAATAATGGCAGTCCAAGGATGAGAAATAGTGAACTCCCAAAATTGTGCGAACTGTTGCCATATATAAGCGCCGTGCAACCAACCAAAAGCCCAACAGCCATTAGGGCAATAACTAACTTCTCGGCCGTTCCGGGCAAATGTTCAGGTTTCATTGTTTAGATACTCACATGCGAACAAACTGAACACTAATTGCCTCACAGACTTACCTTAGACCCTGCCTTAAACACGGCAATCTCGGAAATCCCGATGTTCTGCGTACTTTTCGACACTCCCGTCACTGTGAACTTAAGCCAGGTGATAGTCTTAGCCGGAAACGTAACCTCCAACGGCGTTTTGGCATCGTTAGGCAGGGTGCCGACCGCAACTGATGAGCCATCGCTGAACGTAATTGTTCCCGAGGTCACCTGGTCGTCGGCATTCGGCCTGTCGTAGAGCCAGATTCTGTCGACCGACTGCGGCGCCGTCCAGTCTAACTGAAGCCAGGCGCCCGCGCCCTCTCCGTGGCTCGCCCATTCGTGGCCGGGATCGCCAGGGTACCCATCCACCGTGCTGTCGATGGCGGCCGAGGGCACGCTCGATGTTCCGCCCTGCACGGAACTGGCCGTGGCTTTAGCCAGCGGAGCGATATTGTCGTCACTGTAAAGAGGGTTCATCGGCAAGCGGTAAGACACACCGCCCACCATAAAGTTAACACTGGGACGGCGGCCAGGCGCAGGACTAATCACAAGGGGACTGCCTGTAAGCAATGCGGCTTTGCCGTCGCTAAACCTCACCTCATCCCCGGTCAGATCACCCTGCGGGGCATAAAATGTCGGCTGGATGTACACCGGGTAAAAGTCGGGCGTTACATTCTTTTCTACCAGACCAATGCCACAGACCACTAAAACCCCTGTCTTCTGATCGGTGGTGGCGGCGTCACTCAGGACCGACAACGGCGTTGGCATTCCTGGAATTGCCGTTAGCGGCGACAGGGGGACAATCTCGCTAGTCCGGCGCCAGGCTGCCGCGGTATGCAGTTGATCCCATCCCATGGGCTTAAGATCGGTCGCCACTATAGAAACGGACTGTGTGATGGGAAGCATCGGCGTGGTCACCGTGGTCAGATAAGTCTTCGCGTCGTAGACAAAAGGCACAGTCTTCCCATTTAAAGTCACCTGTGTGGGACTGGCCGAATCCGGCAGTTCAATCACATAATTTCGAGATCCGGGCTGCCCGGTAAAGTGTCCCACGACCGGAGCAATCTGAACGGTAATCGTAGTGCCGCTCCGCGTGTACGACAGCACCGTTTTTGCAAACTCGCCACGCTCATACCCTGTGGTAAGGCCGTCGTCTTCGTAGAGCGTATAGCGGCCGGTGCGATGATCGGGTCCCGGATAAGTACGCACGCGCAAAGTCGTAATCTGGTTTGTTCCCATCCGATTCGTATAGGGCTGCATCGGCACGGGAACGCCGCCCCTGGCGTAGATGGGAAACTCGTTGATATCGCCGGCCACCAAAACATCCGTCCCACCGTATCCGCGCTCTCCCGTGAAGAGGTTGAACCACGAGGAGTTCGGCGGAAACCATACAGACTGGTATCCAACATGGCCCGCGCCAATGCCGGGCATTACAATCGGGGCGACGAGAACATTGTCGCCCAGAAGATACTCCTGTCCATTGTGATACGACCGGTCGTCATTGGGCAGATCAAAATAGACGGGCCTGTCCAGAGGGACCGAATCCTGACTCGCCTGGGCCGCGCTGCTGTAGATATAGGGAAAGAGCTCCGAACGCAAGTGAAAGCTGATGCGCATCGAGTTTTCGGCCCAGATGGGATAGTTCCAAGGACGCCGGTCCGTCGTAACATCGCGCGTAGAATGGGAGCGCAAAACCGCCGATGTAGCCCCGAACTGGCACCACCGGGCATAAGATTCTTCGTTGCGGCCTCCCATATGCCCGCCGATGTCGTGCGTCCAGAAAAAGCAGCCCACATTCCCCGCCGTTGATGTAAACGGGACTTCGAACGCCAGCATCGGAAAGCCCGTGTTAGCATCCCCCGAAAACGCAATGGGATGCCGCTGGTCGCCGTAGCCCGCCCAGCGGCTAAACGACAGGCCGCGCTCTCCGTCCTTTTCGGTGTAGTCGTAAAGCAGAGTATTGAGCCAGAAAAGGTTGGTCAGGTCTGGAATGCTCTTGGTAAACTCATACTGCTGCCAGTCCAGCCACCAGAAGTCGACGCCGTCGTTTTTCAACGGATCCATCACCGTACTGAACAGGGCGTCCATATAAGTCTTGCTGCCGGCGTCGAAAGGAATTGTCGCATTGCCCGCCGGATCCTGCCCCATGGCCTTCATAAAGCCGGCGTACTGATCCTCGTGCGGGGCAACCCCATCCGCAGGATGCAGGTTCAGCGTATCGTGCAGCCCTTGCGCGTGAAACCACTGCAGGAGCGAATCGGGATCGGGCAAAAGCTTGCGGTTCCACGACCAGCCCGTCCAGCCGTCCTCATGCCAGTCCATATCCAGCACAACATTGTCCAGCGGGAAATCATGCTGTGTGTATTCGTTCACAATCTCTTTATAATCATCCTGGCTCCAGGGCCAGTACCGCGAGTACCACACCCCCATCGCGTATCGGCGGGGCATGGGTACCGATCCGCTTATTGTGGTCAAAGACTGTAGGGCCGCTCGGTAATTGCTCCCGTATCCGAAGAAGTACCAGTCTATTCCGTTGTTTTTCTGCGAATCCGGCCTCGACTGCACCCAGTCGGATGTAAGCAGAGGAGTTGTGGTGTCGTCGATCACTGCCCACCCGCTGCGCGAAAGAACCCCGTGCCCAAGGTCCCCCGGGCCAGTCCAGCCATCCAGCGTCCGCGCCGTCCCACCCAGGTTCAAGGGATCCGTTTGTCCGGGGGACCACGACACCGCACCGTGCATCGTCCCTATGTGAATGATCAAATTCGACGCACTGAAGGGCTTTCCATCAGGCGTATAGGTCAAATCCATCGCCCCTGTCGTGATCTTTGTTTGTGCCGGAGTCTGCGCAACCGAGACAAGCCCACCAAGCGCCTTCCGATTGACCGCAAAGAGAGATTCGGCATCCACAAACTTACCGTCAGGCTCATATTCCATCCGGATCAAATTGGGGGTAATTACCGTAAAGCGAGCATCGCCGACCACAATAGGATTTTGCGCGGACGCCGCCAGTGTGGCGGAAACCGGGACAAGAGCCATTAAAACGAAGGCTGAGCCAACGAGCGAACAAAAACGAGAAACGGAGAGCATCTAACACCTCTAAAGGAAGTCAACGGGATCAAAACTCTACAACCTGTTCGAACATTACGATTCCAAACAGCGTATTTCCTTCAGAGCGTCTGTCTGGCGCGCGCCTCACTTCCCATTCCAACTAAATTCAGGCATAATACAAGTATATGGCTGACGGACGCAAAGGACGAAGAATAAAGAAAAGCCCACCGCTGAGCGAAGACCAGATTCTCGTTTGGGCAGACGCGCATCTTGCTCGCCACGGCGTCTGGCCGAATGCCAAATCCGGCCCCGTGGACTTCCGGCCCGGCGAAAACTGGAGTCTGATCAACAAGGCGCTCAGCAAAGGTCATAGAAGCCTTAACACCAGCACCACCCTTGCGCTCCTCCTTGAATCCCGCCGTGGCGTACCCAGGCACAAGGACCTGCCGGCACTGACGACAGATCAGATTTTGCAATGGGCGGACCTGCATTTCGAAAAGCACGGCGCCTATCCCATCGCCACGGACGGCCCTATCGAAGCAGCCCTCACAGATACCTGGTCCTCCGTCGACGCCGCACTCAATAAAGGCTATCGGGGACTTCCAGGCAAGTCTACCCTCTCACGCCTTCTCCATCAGGAACGCGGTAAGTTCCATCCGAGCACCCTTCCAAAGCTCTCGGAAGAGCAAATTCTGGAGTGGATGGACGAGCACCATGCCCGAACAGGCGAATGGCCCACCAAAGACAGCGGCCCCGTACAGGCCTGCCCGAGCGAACACTGGTTAGCTATCGACGGTAACCTCTACAAAGGGCTCCGAGGTCTGCCCGGAAAAACCAGTCTGGCCCGTCTGGCCATTCAACACCGCGGCCGAATCGATAAACGCGCCTATACTCCGCTTACCACGGATGCCATTGGCGAATGGATGCAGGCCCACACGGCGCGTACGGGCGCTTACCCAAACCGACGGACGGGGACTGTGACAGACGCGGAATCTGAAAAATGGGATCTTCTGGAACGGGCCCTAGTTGCCGGCTACCGCGGACTGCCAGGCGGCCAAAGCCTGAGGCAGCTCAGAGAAGACCTAATTTCACAGGGAAAGCTGCCGGATCTCCCGCGTCGCTACTCCGGCCCCGCAAAGCCCGCCCCGCTAAACATGGTGAAAATTGCGGCCTTGATCCAGACATACGCTGCGCGGCACGGACAATATCCCATTAGAAAATCCGGTGATGTCGCCGGGGCTCCAAGAGACACCTGGACCTCTATCGAAGACGCCCTCATTAACGGCCGCCGCGGTCTGCCGGGTGGTCAAAATCTGGCTACAGTCAGGCGCGATCTTATCAGTCAGGGCCGCCTTCCGGAATTCCCCGTGGCCTGCAAAAACCCCAGCACAATCACCCAGGAGCAAATCGACACCTGGGTGAAAACATACATCTCACGCCGTAAGAAATAGTCCCGGCATCTTGCATACTTGAAATCATGCGCCGGATCAAGGAACAAAGATGAGTTTCAATCTTAAGACCTGGTCTCTTATCCCGCTGATGCTCGTTATGACTTTTGGGACTTCTCCCTGTCTTCCGGCCCAGAACGATACGGCCACTCCGCCGCAATCCGTGCTGAGCGACAATGCCCTGCTTTCCACGCCAGTCCAGAACTTGGCCGCGACAAATGCAAGCTCCCAGGTCGTCGCGGTAAGCGGTCAGCCATTCTCACAGGCTCTGCGGGTAAACATCGGACTGGCGAGCAAAGAGACTAATGCGACACAGCTTTGCATGCCGATCGACTCTCCTGTGAACAAAGGGGATGTCCTGATGGCGTCGGTTTGTGTTCTGGGACAAGCGGCGGATGGAACGGGTCCCGCTCAAGCCGCCTTCCTGTTTGAGCGAACGAATAATCCCTGGACAAACTCCGTCACACAGGGCGTTCGCAGTGAAACGAATCCAGAGGTTTGGAAACGGTATCAATTTGCGTTTACCTCCGCGGAAAGCTACGAACCTAAGGAAGCAATGGTCTCTCTGCGCTTCGCCTTTGGTCCCCAAACCGTGGAAATAGGCGGGTTATCCGTAGCGAACTACGGAACGAGTAAAACCCTGGATCAGCTAGTCGATGCCGCTGCGGACGGCAACCCTCTGGGACAGACCACGGTCGCGGTCGATAGAACCCGCAAGCGCCAAGTTCTTATCGGGTTCGGCGGAGACTTCTGCCAGGCGCGCTACGGACAGACCGAAACGCTCGATGCCGTGGGCGCCTATACTCTCAACCATCTCCATGTCGTTCAGGCAAGGATCGGCATTCCTCTCAATTACTGGGAGCCGCAAAAAGGCGTCTTCAACGACACCGCGCAGCCGCACGCCGCGCTCCTCCTTATGCAGGAGATGACTAAACGCCGGATCCCTGTCATCGCCACCGTCTGGGAAGGCCCCGGATGGCTGCTGCCTGGCAGCCCCGAGCAGAGCGGCCGCACTTTGCCTCCGGCGGAATATAAAGACTGCATCGAATCCATCGCACAGTTTTTGGTAACCGCGCGCGATAAATACGGAGCCGAACCGGCCTATTTTTCCTTCAACGAGCCCGACTACGGAGTAAACTTCCTCTTCAGCCCCACGGAAATGGCCAATTTCATCCGTCAGGCCGGCCCAAGGTTTCAGGCGCTCGGATTAAAGACGAAGTTCCTGGTCGGCGATACCACGGGAGGCGGCCCCATCGTCCACTACGCCGAGCCTCTCCTGCAGGATAAATCGATCGCCGCATACCTGGGACCTGTGAGTTTCCACTGCTGGGATTCCCTCAGCGCCCCGGACTCGTCGTATGCCGGGATAGCCAGGCTGGGGACAGCCTATCACAAAACTATCCTTTGTACCGAAGCAGGCCACGATTCGGCGCTCTGGCAGGCATCCAACCCCTGGGGAACCTGGAACAATGCCCTGAAAACCGCGCTTGCGTACACAAAGACGCTCGGGCTTTCCGGCGCTTCGACCATGGACTACTGGACCTACGAAAACAACTACCCTCTCGTTACCGGCGACGGCAAAACGCCATACCCTGTCTTCTCGGTCATAAAGCAAATGGAGGACTCCCTGCCTCCTGGCGCACAGGTGGTGTCGGCGACTACAAGCCGGGATGACCTCAGCGTCCTGGCGAGTGTGGGGCCGGATAAGGGCCAGTACTCCCTGCTGCTCGTCAATCCCATTGGGGCCGGAACTGTCACATTGACGGACTTGCCGCCGCACTCCACAGTTTCGGTAGTAGAAAGTGATGCCTTGCGCCAGAATGCAGTTATAGAATCCGATAAGCAAGTAGATGGCGCGGGGAAACTAACGGTATCTCTAAGAGGCAGGTCCGTGGTTACCGTGATCGCACGATAAGTACGCGCAATCTATTGACATACATAAGACTCTTATGTATACTATCTTCATTACTGCATTTCTGGAGAGTCCAACATGTCCGATCGAGCTGAAGTGGAAGACATTCGAATCGTACGCTTCTTCGACCAACTGCACGAACAGCTCTGGGCTATGCCCTGGTCAGAGTGCAGCCGAATCAATCGGGAGCTGCACCTACATCTGGACGAGATCGTCGCGGCAAGGTTAGCGGCCGGCAGCAGCACAGACAACGCTACCGAATACGCCCTGAATCAGATCGGACAGCCTGCCGAGCTGGGCAAAAAGCTGCGTCAGGAATGGTATATGAGCGATAAGCGACCGGCCGGCGTAAGTCTGCGGACCCTGGGCGACGTCTACTTGTGGCTATTTTCCATGCTGATCACTGTTGGCGCCATCATATTGATGTTCTTTTCTCCCCACCACAACGACATCAACAATCACAATGTCGCCATACTGCTGTTCGCGCCGGCAATCGCAGGGCTCATCCTCGGTGCAAAGCGCTCGCGCGAGTCGGTAGCGAGCATGGTACATATGGCCGCTGGACTGTATGTGGTTGACGTCCTGATCTATCTCGCTGGATCGATCTGGATATTCTTTTCTCCCGGCGCCCATGTCCCGATATCCGGCCCATGGATTGGGCTAATCTTTGGATCAGTCCTGATTTTCGGCCTTGTCACCCTGGTAGGCGCCGTGCCTGCGTACCTGGTGAGCTCTTGGAAACAGGGAGCCTTCTACAGGATTGCCCTGAGCGACTTCCGGCTGCGCGGAAGGATGGCCGCTCATTGAATAGCGAAGAAGAACAGTTCAAAAAGGGAAATCTCCAGATGCTCATCCTGGCCGTTCTGTCCAGCCAGTCCCTGCACGGCTACGCCATCGCCCGAGAAATCGAGCAGCGCACTCTGAAAGCCTTCGTCGCCAACGAAGGCGCGCTTTACCCGGCCCTGCGCACCCTGGAACGCCTCGGCCTGGTCACAAGCGACTGGCAAAACCAAGAAAGCGGCCCCTCCCGTCGAGTCTACGCGCTGACCGATGGCGGCAGAGAGAAGCTCGCGGAACAGGTGAAAGCGTGGAAGAAGATCACGGAAGCTGTGGGCGGCGTACTGGGCAGTCTTTCAGAAGTATCCTAAACGCCTAGCCGACGGGAGGCATGTCCACGGGTGCAAGGAACTTATAGAAGTGCCGCGAGCCATCGGCCGATAAGGTACGGCTTGCCAGGCAGTGTTCCTTAATATCCAGGTCCACCTGCTCCATCGTCCATCCAGATTCCTGAAGGACCTGTCTTAGCCGATCATCGGCGACAGAAAGCCCATGGGCCTGATCGGCGCCCATGGCGACCTCTTTGCGAAACTCAAGAATATTCGGTGGGACCATGCTCATTGTCGGGTTCCTCACTAGTCTGCATTCACTGGGCCTTCTGAACGATTACATTTACCCGCCTTGAGCGTAGTTCGAACATTGGGCGCCCGCTTTTCCAATCCGCTTTCGCCACAGCCCCACAAACAGACATCCAGCGTAGTCCGGCCCCCTTTGAAAATCGGAGGGGTTGGGGGTGGTCCGCGACCTAAGCCCTGTTCCTGATCTGGCCTCTTCCACCCATTCCGATGTGGGAGAAGATTGTGATGAGGGGGTCTTTGAACATATCAAATGTGGGTTGCCAGACTAGGATTCGAACCTAGGACCTCATGTTCCAGAGACAGGCGTTCTACCTGCGGAACTATCTAGCATTAACTGGACCCGCAAATCGACTCGCCGCAACCGGAGCATTCACAAGGCCAAGAAAGTTTTAACTCTCGTGGCTGGCACAGATATAATCTAAAGCCATCCCGACCAGCTCATGAACAGGCTGGACTGAATCCAGGACCAGTCGTTCCTCCTGCCACGGCTCATATTCCAGGCGGCGTTCTTCTACGCGGTCCCAGGTGATTTCCGGCATACCGGGTATGTTTCGGACCCGGTCTTCGACTCGCTTGCGATGAAGACCGATATCGGAGCAATGGGTTTCTATTAGGACGAGACGTACATGGTAGATCGCGCTGAGGTCGCGCCATGTTTTGCGCGCAGCTTCTACTGGATTTACAGCGTCGATAATTGCTGAGTGACCGAGTTTTAGCTGCTCTCCCGCAAGAGCAGCAGCCACCTCGTAGGCAGCGATGCCCGTCTCGAATCCTGGTTTAATCCCGCTGCGCCAAAGAGCCGCTTCGATGGGATCCACGGAAAATACGGGGACGGCCAGCTCTGTTGCAAGAGCCTCAGAGAGGCTGCTCTTGCCCGTGCACGGAAGACCGCTAATTAAAATAAGCATCGGCATAAGTGAAATTCTCAAAGTTCCAGGTTGCCACCGTTCCCATCTCTAATAGGCTGACGAGGTGCGTCCTTATCATACTTCTTTACCATAAAGATCGCCTAAACTATGTCTTGACAGAGCAATGTACAATCAGTTATAATTGACCCATGTATACTATACGTATAGTGACGAATCTATGAAAAACAAAACTACGATGAAGGAACTAGCCAAGGCGGCTGGAGTATCCTGGCCAACAGTTTCCTATGTGTTCAACAATTCGCGGCCAGTCAGTGAAAAGACGCGAGAGATCGTATTCAAAGCCGCGCGTGAACTTGGTTACACCCCCGACATTATGGCGCGTGGGCTGGCTACCAACCGATCCTACACAATCGGGATCCTGTTCAGCGAGTTTAACTTCAGCACGTCAATACCTATCATTGCAGCCATCGAAGAAGCGGCACGGTCCTATAACTATCGCCTCGTACTTGCGCTCCAAGGCAGAGAGCCGGCTGAAGCCATGCTGGACCTGCAGGACCTAACGGCGAGGCGGATGGACGGTATTATTTTCGTCTCTTCGACCGACGACCTGGACCCCGCCATTGTTGAAGCGCTTCGCACTGCACGGATCCCGATATTACTCGCATACACGTCTCCATCTGACCTTGACATGGTCGATAGCGTTCTTCCCGACCAGATACAGGGAGGGCTCATAGCCACGCGGCATCTCCTAACCCGCGGTTGCCGTCGTCTGGCGTTTATCGGATCGAGCGAAACCAACAACGCAACCCGCAAACGTGTTGTGGGATTCCGTCAAGCCCACGAGGAGATGCAAGTAGAGTACGACCCGCGACTAATTGTGTATGGAGAATATACTGCCCAGTGGGGGCGGGAGGCCGCGCGAACTCTCCTCGCAACACAGAGGCCCGATGCCATATTCGCCGCCGATGACAATATAGCTGTCGGAGTATCACAGGCGTGCCAGGCTGCACAACTGAAAGTGCCGGAAGACGTCGCAATCGTCGGCTTTGACAATTCACTCCTCTGCGACATTGTTCTGCCGACCATCACAAGCGTCGCTATGCCGTTTGCAAAAATCGGTCGGTTGTGCCTCGAACGAATGATATTTAGGCTGCAAAAGCCTGACGAATGGAAGCCTGAGCAAACCCAGCTGCCTTGCGAGATTGTCACCCGCGAGACAAGTTAATGTGTCAGGCAATAGTCTGAAGGCGAGGAATTGGAATGAAAGTTTCCGTTATTACGGATGAAATTGACTGCGACCTCGAACGAGCGGTGGCTGTAATGTCGGATTGTGGCATTCGAGCGGCTGAACTAAGGCAGATCTGGGACAAGAACATCGTGGATGCTCCACGCGAGTACTGGAAACGAGCAAAAGATATTCTTGCAAGACAGGGAATGGTTGTCGTCGGCATCGCGTCGCCGTTCTATAAATGCGACTTGCCGGGAGACACTGCCAAAGTTCCCCCTGGGAGACTGCACAACGCGGAAGTACGCGGCTGGGACGAACAAGCGGACGTTCTTGGCCGCGCCATCGATGCGGCGCACTTCTTCGACACGAACTTGGTGAGAGTCTTTTCCTTCTGGCGACGCGACGGACTAACGAGCGAGGTGGAAGATGCCATTGTCGACGCCTTCCGGGAACCGTCCGCAACCGCGACGAACGCCGGAATTGTCCTCGGAATCGAGAACGAGGGAGCCTGTTATCTCGGTACAGGGAAGCAGCTCGGGAGGGTCCTGCAAAAGATCGGCTCCGATTCGGTCAAAGCCATCTGGGACCCCGGCAACGCTTTCCTCGACGGCGACCAGCCCTATCCGGATGGCTACAACGCTGTCAAAAAGTTTATCGCTCATGTGCATGTGAAAGACTACCGGATGTCGGCTGGGCAGAGTCCGCACGAGTGGGCTGTTGTAGGTGAGGGTGATGTAGATTATCTTGGCCAGGTTGGAGCACTTAAGAAGGCCGGGTACGACGGCTATCTGTCATTGGAAACGCACTATGACGGCCTGGGGTCCAAGGAGGCCGCCAGCCGGTTGTGCCTCCAAAAGCTAATCAATCTCGTTGAACGGGCGTGACCATATTTATGCCGACTATGTTAGTCAAGAAATCAGGAATCAAATGCAAATCGATATTAGTGAAACGAAGCTTCAGGCCGGCATAAGAGCGGCTAGAGACGGTGCTGAACACATTCGACAGGCGATTTCCAGGAGCGGAACGGCACAGATCGTGTTAGCGTCCGCCGCCTCGCAGTTCGAAATGTATGCCGAATTGTTAACTGCGCCAGATATCGATTGGACCAAAGTTACTGCCTTTCATCTTGATGAGTACGCGGGAATGTCGTCGCAACACCCGGCATCGTTTCGAAGATTCCTCAAGGAGAGGTTTTTAGACAAATTGCCTCAACAGATTGGGGCCTTCCATGCGATACAGGCCGAGAATGACCTGGAAGCCGAGTGTCGTCGAATTGGAGGCCTTCTCAAACAAAACCCCACTGACGTAGCTTTCATCGGAATCGGAGAGAACGGCCACATCGCCTTTAACGATCCTCCCGCGGACTTTACAACCAGTGAGGCCTACATCATTGTCGACCTGGACGAAGCTTGCCGTCGTCAACAGTTAGGTGAAGGGTGGTTCCCAACGCTTGGCGAAGTTCCGACCAAAGCGATCTCAATGTCGGCGCCGCAAATCTTCCAGTCAAAGAAAATCGTGTGCACCGTGCCGGACAAACGTAAGGCGCTTGCCGTTCGCGACACTGTACAGGGTCCTGTAACGGCGGACGTTCCAGCGTCGATATTGCAGGAACATTCGGCGGCTACCTTGTATCTGGATAAGGAATCAGCATCGTTGCTCCGAACACGCACGGTTCAAGTACTGGATCGACAAAGTCCGGTGCGCCAGATATCACCCATCCAGGATGACCGAGTGCCCGCGTAGCCCCTCATCCAAAACGCACAAACGATCGCCCGCGCACATCGCGGGCGCGTAGCGGTTTGCCGTACTTACTAATCTAAGAAAAGGATTGACAGATTGCTTATCTGTGTGATACTATACGTATAGCGAGAAACTATACGTATAGCGGTGAGGTATTCGAACCATAGAGGAGGGAGAAATTTCGATTTCGGTTGATAGTGTTGGCGTAAACGAAAAGTCACTTAATCGTAGGTAATGCGTCACAATAACAGCTACATAATTACCGCAAGCTGCAGATGTGAAGCACGACCAATATCGACGCGTTAATTGCGACGCGTCGCCTTACAAGGAGCAGATCGTGAAATTAAAACGGCAAATGTTCACACCGGTATTTGGCGCCATTGTGCTAATGGCTGGCAGCGTGATACAGGCTCAAGCGCAGAGCGTCAATTGGGCGGGTTATACATGGAACGAAAGCAGCAGTGCAATGGGTGACGGGGAAATTGATTCCAATCCGAGCAACGTCTCTGTCGATTCCAACGGATATCTTCACTTGGCCATTTCCGAGTCCGGCAGCACATGGACGGGATCGGAAATTGGCACCAGCAACAACTTTGGCTTCGGAAGCTTCTACTGGGTGTTCTCCGGACCT
>Ga0302312_10001063_pt1 | contig 17325 bp, 11 predicted proteins | sample III_Palsa_N2_1_FD_200529 | JGI IMG/M metagenome (GOLD analysis project Ga0302312, IMG submission 200529) | Peat permafrost microbial communities from Stordalen Mire near Abisko, Sweden - III_Palsa_N2_1 | ecosystem: Environmental > Terrestrial > Soil > Palsa > Peat permafrost | place: Sweden... | reverse complement strand
AAGCCGCCGGAATGAAATACCTGACCATTACGGCAAAGCACCACGACGGATTCTGTCTTTGGCCCACCGCTTATTCTTCCTACAATATCATGCATACTCCTTTTAAAAGAGATATCGTAGGAGAACTCGCCAGGGCCTGCAGGAGGCAAGGCATCCTTTTTTGTATCTACTGCACGGTACTGGACTGGCACGATTCCGATTATCCCACCAAAGACCCGCGTGATGCTTCGAAGGACGTTACCGGCGATATGCCCCGTTTTGTAAGCCGGATGAAAAATGAGCTGAAAGAACTCATCACCCGGTACAAACCTTATATGCTTTGGTTTGACGGTTATTGGGAGAAGCCATGGACGGCGGCGTATGGAAGGGAGGTGTATCAATACATTAAAAGCCTGGACCCCGATGTCATTGTGAATAACAGGCTGGGCAAGGACCCTTCGACCCTGTCCGGTCCGGAATCAGTGGGTGATTATCTGACCCCCGAACAGCACATCGGCCAACTGAACATGAAGGACCCCTGGGAAAGTTGTATCACCATTTGCAACCAGTGGGCCTGGAAGCCGAATGATTCCATGAAGTCGCTCAGGCAGTGCATCCAAACATTGGTTAGAACCGCTGCCGGGAACGGCAACCTACTCCTGAACGTGGGACCTATGATGGATGGGCGAATGGAAGCCAGGCAGGTAGCCCGATTGAAAGAGATGGGACAGTGGTTGAAGGTTTACGGGGAAAGCATCTATGGTACCAGGGGTGGCCCCTATACGCCCAATGATACATTCGCGACGACCCGCAAGGGGAATAAAATATATGTGCACGTATTTGCCCGCAAGGGGAATGTGTTGACCTTGCCGGCTTTAGCGGGGGTCACCATTGAAAAGGCCTACTGGATGGGCGCCGGCCAACACAAAATGGCCATGCCGGGTGCCGCGTGCCCGCTGGAATACACCCAGGACGCGAAGACGGGCTATTCCATTTCACTTCCGGAGGTCCTGCCGGATGCAAACAGTTCGGTTATCGTGCTGGAATTAAATAAAAGTGCAGAGAACATACCCCTTGACTAACAAAAATATATGATAAGGAACATATCCATAAGAGACGCCCGTTACCCCCTTGAAAAGGGGGCGGGCAGCGATGCCATCCACCGGGACCCCGTCTATTCTTACGCAGTGACCGAATTGCACGATGACAGCGGCCTTACAGGGACCGGCTTTGCTTTTACCTTAGGGGAAGGGAATGATATGGTATGCAAGGCGGCGCAGTTTTATGCAGAGCGCCTGAAGGGAAGGGATATTGAGGATCTTATGGCCCATTTCGGGCAGGCCTTCAATGCCCTTTCCAATGAACAGCAATTTCGCTGGTTGGGCCCCCACAAAGGAGTGGTACACCTGGGACTGGCTTCGGTGACCAATGCCTGTTACGACCTGTGGGCCAAGAAAAGAGGCGTTCCCTTGTGGCAGTTATTGATTGACCTTTCCCCGGAAGAAATATTACGGACCCTGGATCTGTCTTACCTGGAAGACGTAATGACCAGGGAGCAGGCCCTGCAGTTAGTGAAGGAAAACCAGGCAGACAAGGAAGCCCGAAAAAAGGTCCTGGCCAGGGGGTATCCAGGTTATGACACGTCCATCGGCTGGTTCAATTATCCCGATGAAAAGGTGAGAGAAAACACATACAAGGCCGTTGCCGAAGGCTTTACAGCGATGAAACTGAAAGTAGGTTCACCCGATCCTGAACGGGATATCAGGAGGGCGCATATCGTAAGAGAGGCGGCAGGCGACTCCGTAAGGATAATGTTGGACGCCAACCAGCAGTGGACACTGCCCGAGGCATTGAAGATAGGCAAGGACCTCCAATCCATGAATCCCTATTGGATTGAAGAGCCCACCCACCCGGATGATGTGCTGGCGCATAAAACCCTGGCAGACGCCCTTGCGCCGACCCGGCTGGCCCTTGGAGAACACGTACCCAACCGTATCGTATTCAAGAATTACCTGCAAACCGGCTCTGCCGGCTTCATCCAGGTGGACGCTGTAAGGGTGGGAGGGGTCAGTGAGTTTATCAGCATTAGTTTGCTCTGCCGGAAATACGGCATCCCCGTCGTGCCCCACGTAGGAGATATGGGGCAATTACACCAGCACCTTGTTTTGTTCAACCATATATCGCTGGGACACGAAGCCTTGTTTTTGGAACACATTCCCCATTTACAGCAGCATTTCGTGCACCCGGTTCACATTGAGAACGGGTTCTACAAGACACCCCAGGAACCGGGAAGTAGTTGCGATTTAAATCAATAACACCGCGAGTCAGGCCGCCATATGATAAAATTCCCAGACCTCATAATCAGCATCCTTTACATCGTCGCGATATTGACGATAGGATTGTACGTAGGCATACGCCACCGGAAAAAGAGCCGCAATCAGACGGCAAAAGCGTATTTCCTGGCAGGTAAAACCCTCCGGTGGCCAGCTATAGGACTGGCCTTGTTTGCCACCAATATTTCCACTGTACATCTGGTCAGCCTTGCACAAAGCGGGTTTGATACGGGTCTTCTGAACGGGAACTTCGAATGGATGGCGGCTTTTACCCTGATCCTGCTGGCCCTGTTCTTTGTGCCTTTTTATATCACTTCCGGGGTAGCTACCCTACCCGATTTTTTGGAAAAAAGGTATGACCGCTCCAGCCGGGACTGGCTGGTGATCGTTTCCGTTGTCTCCGCCGTGATTATTCATATCGCCTTTTCCATGCTGGCAGGAGGGATCGTCCTCAAAACCCTTTTCGGCGTCAGCATGTATACCAGTGTGATCGCCATTTCCATCATCACCGCCGTATACACCATTATCGGGGGCTTGAAGGCCGTGGTGGTGACAGAGTCCATTCAGACAGTGGTATTGGTGATGGGCGCTTGTGTGATCAGTTTTGCAGCATGGCACCGGATGGGAGGATGGGATTCGATGGTAGGAGTCCTGCACAGTACCGGGGAGATGAATAAATTGTCTATGCTTCGACCTCACGGGGATCCCAGCGGCATGCCCTGGTACTCCATCTTCCTGGGTTACCCGGTCCTGGGCATCTGGTATTGGTGTGCGGACCAGACCATTGTACAACGCGTATTGGGCGCCAAGGATGAACAACAAGCCAGGGTAGGACCCCTGTTCTGTGGATTTATTAAGATATTGCCCGTGTTCATTTTTGTACTTCCCGGCCTGTTCGCCTATACGCTGGCAGCGACGGGTAAATTGGATATCAGCTCCCTGAAAACGGTGGATGCGGCTGGAGTAGTGACAGTGAACAGCAAAGGGATCTATACCCTGATGATCACGCAACTCCTGCCTACGGGGTTGATTGGCATTTTGGTGGCGGCGCTCCTATCCGGGTTGATGGGCCAGGTATCGGGCGCCTTGAATTCCATATCCACCCTGGTCAGTTATGATATATACCAGCGCAACCGGCCGGATACCGGAGACAAACAATTAGTCCTGGTAGGGAAATTATCCGCTGGCGTGGCGCTCGTATTTTCACTGGCCTTGCTACCCTTGCTGAACCGGTATGAAAGCATATTCAACGGGTTAAATGATATCATTGCCCATATTGCGCCTCCCATCACCTGCGTATTCTTATTGGGGGTATTCTGGAAGAAGGCTTCCCCTATGTCCGCCAAGCTGACACTTTGGATAGGGTCGGCGCTGGGAGCCGCCGTATTTGCTGCCGGCAAGTTTTGGCCGGAGGGTGTTTTTGGGCATATTCCTTTTATGATGATGGCCTTCTACCTGTTTTGCGCCTGCCTGCTCATGCAGGTGTCGTTTTCCTATCTCTATCCCGGGGAGCAACAGTTGAAATATGCAGAAGGCCTGGGCGGTGACGCAGCGAACATTGTCCAACCCTTGTATTGGAAATCGCCCCTGGATCCTCTGAGAAGACCGGGATGGAAAGGAATAGGTAACTATAAATTTCTATCGGCCCTCCTGATCGTCGTGGTGGGGCTGTTATTTTGGATATTTCGATAACATCCCTTAATACCTTGCTTATGAGATCCTTTTTTCGAATGTTGCCCTTCCTTCTTTTGATGATTGTAGCTTTTCGCCCTCATCCCGTTCAGCGCTACGGAATGGTGACCGGTATTAAACCGGACAAGATCGACTATTACAAGCGCCTGCATGCCTCCGTATGGCCAGGCGTATTACAGAAGATAACGGAATGCCATATCCGGAATTATTCCATTTACATACAGAAAATAGGGGACGCTTATTTTCTCTTTAGCTATTTTGAGTATACGGGGACGGATTTTACAGGAGATATGCAAAAAATGGCGGCCGATAGTACTACCCGTAAGTGGTGGAAGGCGACAGATCCCACCCAGCTTCCCCTGCCGGAGGCCGCTATGAATAAGCAGATTTGGACTAACATGCAGGAAGTATTTCATACAGACTAACCTTCAATAAATTATAGCATTATGCAGTTGTTAAAAGACAAGGTGATATTTTTGACGGGCGGATCCAGGGGAATCGGACTGGAGTGTGCCAAAAAGTACCTGCTGGCCGGAGCGTATGTAGTGATCGCAGCCAATGACGCCGCTTCGATTAAAGAAGCGGTTGGCTTGTTGGGCGACAGGAGTACCGGCATTTTGTGCGACATATCAAGGTCTCAGGAAGTAGAGCAGGCCATTGGCCAAACACTCGCGCTTTATGGCAGGATAGATGTCATTCACAACAATGCCGGAATCGCTGATCCGTCAAAGCCCTTGCATGAGACGGAAGAATTCCAGTGGGACGCCCTTTTCAATACGAATCTTAAGAGCATTCTGTTTACAACCAGGTATGGGTTGGAGGCGCTGAAGCAGTCGGAGGGTTGTATCCTGAACACCAGCAGCCTCGTAGGTGAAATAGGCCAGGAAAATCATGCCGCCTATGCAGCCACCAAAGGCGCCATCAATGCCCTAACCAAGTCGATGGCTTTGGATTATGCCAAATATAAGATCAGGGTAAATGCAGTAGCTCCCGCGGGCGTATGGACGCCCTTGCTCAAGGAATGGGGAGATGCCCAGGAAGACGCCTCCCTTGTCCGGGATTACCTGGATGGCATTCACGTATTGGGCTATTGCCCCCAGGGGGATGTCGTGGCAGACGCCTGTGTGTTCATGGTCTCGGATAAAGCGCGGTTTATTACCGGAAATATCATGCCGGTGACCGGGGGCGCGGAACTGGGGTACAGGCGTGTCATACAGGGACAGCGGGCGACGAATAAAATAAGCGATTGATTTCATGATTAAGCCCATTCTGTTCCTTTCGTGTTCATTCCTTTTTACTGGCATCCGGGGAACGGCTCAGCAGAAAATGCCTGTGGATTATGTGAATCCCTTTATCGGGGCCAGTACGGGCAGGTCGGTGGCCGGGGACATAGGGGGATTGGGAAAAACTTTTCCCGGAGCGGCGACTCCTTTCGGCATGACACAGGTCAGCCCCAATACCATTACAGGCGGGGATAACGGCTCCGGTTACAGTTACGAGCACAAAACGATAGAAGGCTTCGCCCTGACCCAGATGAGCGGGGTAGGGTGGTATGGAGACCTCGGTAATTTCCTGGTGATGCCCGCTATAGGTGATTTGAGGACCGGTGCGGGTAAAGAAGGGGAAAAGCCGGGGTACCGTTGCGCCTATGACAAGAAAAGCGAGACAGCCTCGGCCGGCTATTACTCCGTGACCCTTGAAAATCACATCAGGACGGAACTCACCGCTACTCCCCACTGCGGTATGATAAGATTTACTTTCCCTGAAAATGAACGGTCCCGGATCCAGATCGACCTGGCAAGGCGCGTGGGCGGCACTTCGGTATTGCAATATATCAGGGTGCTGGACGATTCAACCATACAAGGCTGGATGAAATGTACGCCGGAAGGAGGTGGTTGGGGAGATGGGGACGGACACGCGGATTATACCGTTTATTTTTATGCCCGCCTGAGCAAGCCTATCAGAGATTATGGCGTCTGGAGCGCCCTGATCCCGGACAACTGGAGCAGGAAACGAAGCGACATCGAAAGCCGGAAATATCGGGATACCGTGGCCCACGCAGAGATATTACAAGGGGTTAGAGAAAAACAGGGAAAGCACCTTGGATTTTATTCCGATTTTACTACCCGCAGAAATGAAAGCGTTATTTTAAAAGCAGGCATCTCCTTTGTCAGCATAGCGGGCGCCCGGTCGAACCTGGAAGCGGAGATCCCCGCCTGGGATTTTGATAACGTGCATGAACAGGCGCGAAGTCTATGGAACAGCGCCCTGTCAAAGGTCAAAATCTCCGGAGGCACAGAAGAACAAAAATATGTTTTCTATACGGCCTTATATCATACCATGATCGACCCCCGTACTTTCCAGGACGTTGATGGAAATTATCCGGGCGGGGATGACAGTGTACATCGGTCGGCCGGATTCACGAAAAGAACCATCTTCAGCGGTTGGGACGTATTCAGGAGTCAGATGCCCCTTCAAACCATTATTAATCCGGTGGTAGTGAACGACCTGATCCGCTCCCAAATGACCCTGGCGATCGAAAACCGTACAAATTATTTTGACCGGTGGGAGATGCTCAATGCATACAGCGGTTGCATGATCGGCAATCCCTCCATTTCTGTCATTGCAGACGCCTATGCAAAAGGCATCAGGGACTATGATATCCAAAAGGCATATCAGTTATGCGTGAATACGGCTGCCAGGTATGGTAATGGGGATAAGGGCTTCAGTGGCCCCCCTAACAGCATATCGGCTACCCTGGAATATGCGTATTCGGATTGGTGCCTGTCGCAGATCGCCAAAGACATCGGTAACGATAGCGCTGCCGGGCAATATGGTCTGCGCGGGAAGGCCTATCAAAACGTTTTCGATCAGGCGAAAGGATGGTTCCGTCCCCGGAAGGAGAATGGAGATTGGGAGCCTTGGCCGGTGGAAGGACGGTTAAAGCTGGAGTACGGCACCGTGGAAAGCAACCCCTACCAGCAGGGATGGTTCGTGCCCCAGGACATACCCGGGATGGTGGCGCTGATGGGCGGCCGTCAACGGGTAATAGCCGACCTCGATAATTTTATGGAAAAGACCCCTGAAAAAATGCTGTGGAATGATTATTATAATCACGCCAATGAGCCTGTGCATCACGTGGCATTTCTGTTTAACCGCTTGCAAGCCCCCTGGCTAACCCAGAAATGGACGAGGGAAATTTGCAGGAGGGCCTATCACAATTCGGTGGAAGGATTGGTAGGGAATGAGGATGTCGGACAAATGTCTGCCTGGTACGTTCTTGCCGCCAGCGGTATTCATCCCGTTTGTCCCGGCAGCACCAGGTATGAGCTCTGCAGCCCCGTATTTAATAAGGTGACGTTCCGGCTGGATCCCACCTATGCCAGGGGAAAAACATTTACCATTATCGCCAGGCGCAATTCCCCCGCGAATATATATATTCAATCCGCCACGCTCAACGGGAAGCCTTATTATAAATGCTGGATAACCCATCAGGATATTGCGGCCGGAGGGATGTTGGAGTTATTGATGGGACCTGAGCCCAACAAACAATGGGGAATAAAACAGGCCGCCTCCAATGAATGAGGCGGCCTGCGAAATATAGGATAGTGATTACCTTATTGTGGTATCCAGACCTCATCCATATACCGATACGTTCCACTTGTGTTGGTATACATATAGTGCACGGTGAATATCTTCGTAACCGGGTCATAAGTACTGGTCTTCCCGGGCTGGTTCGTGATCGGTGAAGCAGGATTGGCCTGCAGGGCGCCGCTGAACTCACACGTATTATCCGGATTCACACGAATGTAAAATAGTGTTCCATTAAAGGATCCCAGGTTCGCAATCGTATTGATACTGCAGGAGTCAGCTGACATGGTCGTCAAAACCCGGGTATCGCTGATCGTATCTGTTCCGGCAGCAGACCCGTCAGCATTGAAATTATACCGGGTCCCGTTGGTGGTGTAGGAGCCGTCATAAATATTCAGAAGCTTGGTGATCGTGAAATAGGTAGTGCTCAGGCTACTGTCAAATATGCCCGAAGAAATCCCGGTCATCGTAATGGGCAATATGTATTGTCCATTGGGGTTCAGATGAGTCGTCGTGAAATTGACCGTCAATGGCGCTGAGCTGGTTTGTCCCGGTTTGATGGTAGTGGTCAGCGCTGGTACAGTATAACTGGAAGGGGGAAAGGCGATATAAGAAGTCCCATATTGCTGATTATAGGCAGCAATGGCATTCGTATCTACTTTGAAAGTAGCGGTAATATCCGTGGAAGGATATTTCAGCCCCCCGTAAGCCGCCCCGAATACCACCGCCTGGGGCGTATCAAGGAGCAGCAGCGTGATCTGCCCATTCGTGCTGAAAGCCTGGGGCATATAGATGGTCCCTTCGCTTGGCAAGGTGATGACGCTGGGTTTATTGCAGGCCCCCGTGAAAATGCCGAGGCTCACAGTGACCGCAATAGCCAATAAAGATTTATAACTGGTTTGCATAATATCATTTTTTAGAAGTGAGTTGTAAGAAACGACCGTTTTACCATCCCGGGTTTTGAACCATCAGATCATCCTTTAATACTTCATTGTTGGGGATGGGGAAAAAGTAGTCCCTATGCTGGAATACACGGGTTTCCAGTAATGTCTTCTGGTAAAAAGTAGGGCCATCCACATACATATTCATACCGTAAAAAGGACCGGCATCCGTCGTGGGAGCGATCTTCCAGCGGCGCGTGTCAAAATAACGGACGTTCTCAAAGGCCAGTTCCACGCGCCTTTCCTGCCAGATTGCCGTGCGCATGGCCGCCTGGCCGGTGGGTACGGGTAGGGCATTGGTGCCTGTGCCGTACTGGGGTACGCCAGCCCTGAGGCGGATTGCATTCAGGTAGGTCAGAATGTCGGGATTGGTAGGGTCCGATTCATTCAGCGCTTCCACATAATCCAGGTAGATATTTGCCAGGCGGAGCAGCAAGGCCCCTCGGTTATTATCATTGGCTGCTACATTCTTCCTTACAGTGTAGCCGGTGGGTGTAACGTCCGAAGTGCTCTGTGACCTTCCGGAATTGGACGAATATTGAAAGGCGGAAATGATAGTGCTATATCCATTGTCCTGGTACAACCAATTACTGCTGTCGTAAGTGACTCCCACATAGAACCGGGGCTCCCTGTTGGTCCAAGGGTTGAAAGTACTGTGGGCAGGAAGTGAATTCATGATATCCGATGGAGACAGGTACTGTGAAAAACCGCTGGATACGTACCCGGATGCCGGATCGGTAATGGGCAATCCATTGGCCATGAAATAGGCGTCCACCATTGTTTGCGTGACGCCCATGGCACCTCCCCCCTGTTGATCGGAAGGACCGCCGACGTGCTTGGGCGTTCTGTCGTACCGCATGTAACTGCCGGATTGAGAGCGGGCAAATATCCATTCCTGGTTCCAATCCACGAGCATTACGTCTTTACAGGCATTATATGCGGCGGTGGAAGGATCTGGACCGGACTCAGTGTAGAGAGAGTAGGTGCCCGGAACGAACTCGGAGATGAAGGCCTTGGCTGCGGCAGCGGCGCTGGCCCATTTGCCGGCGTCGTAGGTCTGGTTAATCAATTGCCCGCCATCGGCATTCTTGAAGGTAGCATAATCGGTATTGCCGTTATATAAGGGGCTTGCGGCTAATAGAAGGGCTTCTGCCTTATATGCCTTTACAACCCCTTTTACTATCCTGCCGTATTGGCTATTGGTGGGTGTCAGTGGGAGGTCCAGGTAGGCAGAATCCAATTGGGTGACCACAAAATTCATACAAGAGTCAAAAGAAGCCCTCGGCAATCTTACTGCCGCGGTGGAAGCATCTGCCGAGATCAGGTTATTCCCGAGCAGAACGACAGGCCCGTACATCCTGAGCAAGTAGAAATAATAGAGCGCCCTCAGTCCCCTGGCTTCAGCCTTGTATTCCGCTTTCAAAGAGGCGGATAACTCATTGGGGTTTGCGCCATCGATGCGGTTGATAAAATCCGTGGCATTCCGGATGGCCTGGTAATAACTGGCCCAAAATGTCTCTACCGTCCCGTCTGTATTGCTCCAAACGCTCAGGTTCATTTGATTGGTGTAGACAAAATCCCAATTGTACTTGGCGTCATCGGAGGCGCCTTCCCAGGGGCCGGAATTGCTGCTTCCGGTAAAGCGTTGTTCCAGTTCATCCGGAAGGCTCGAATAAATATTTGCCAGGTATGCGTCCACGTTTGCCTTTGAAGTAAAGATATCGTCGATGGTCAGTACGTCACTCGGCACCGCATTCAGGTACTTTTTACAGGAGCCCAGAAATAACAGGCTTCCTGCGAGTATAATATAAGATAGTTTTTGCATTGTAATCTGTTTTCAGTGTATTCGAAATGGATGACACGCTTTAGAAATTGGCCTGGAATCCGATGGTTACGTTCCTTACATTGGGATAGACAGAACCGTTGGTCGTATTCAATTCAGGATCCCATAATTTGAACTTGCTCCAGTAGAACAGGTTGACCCCTTCCACGTAGAACTTCGCTGTCTTTAATCCGAATCCTTTTAGGGTACCCTTGGGTAAAGTGTAGGCGAAATCGACCGTTTTCAACCGGATGAAGTCGATGTTCTTTTCCCACCATGTACTGGGGACGTCATTGTTGCTATTCTGGGCCTGCCCATAAGCCAGGCGAGGATAAAAGGCATGCGGATTGGGGTTTTCCGGGGTCCAGCGGCTTTCTGCAATCTCGAACAAATTGCTTCTTTCAGCACCGGTGCTATTGGAGAAGGGGAAAATGCCATCTCCGCCCAATTGCCTGTCAGCTCCTGCTACCCCCTGGAAGAAGGCCCCTAGGCTCCATTGCCTCCACTCTACATTCAGGCCGAATCCGTAGGTTAGGTTGGGAACGTCTCCGTTACCAATGCGCCTCATATCATTCGCATCAATTTTGCCGTCCCCGTTCAGGTCTTTATACCGGATATCACCCACCCTTGGCGTGCCGATAGCGGCTTGGCTGGGGGCGTTATCAATTTCGGCCTGGCTCTGGAAAAGCCCTTCGGCGACATATCCAAAATCTGCCAGGTAGTTGGTGCCCCTGTGCTCCATATAAGGGTAGGGCTGCACCGGTTGGTCATTTTGAATGACTTTGTCCCTGTTATAGGAGAAGGTTCCCCTGGCCGTCCAGATCGTATGTCCTACAGAGATAGGCGATACTTCCAGGGTTCCGTCAAAGCCTTTATTGCTGATGGTGCCCAGGTTCGCGTATGGGTTGTTGATGAAACCCGCATAGTCCGCGAGGCTGGCCCTTTGTAGGAATACACCCGTCCTGAGTTCTGTGAAATAATCAACGATCAGGGAAACCTTGGATTGCAAGGTTTTAATTTCAATACCGGCATCCTGCTTGTGTGAGCGGGACCATTTTACATCTGTTCCGTAGTCAGTAATAGCGATGCCGCCGTAGCTGGTATTGTTGGTCCCGTTGCCGAATGTATAGCCAGAGATAGAGGAACTATTAGATACAAGTGTTAAGTAGCCAAAACGACGCGTGCCGCTGGTATTGCTGATACCTCCATCACCAACGTACCCGTTGGAATACCTGAATTTCAGGAATTGAAATGTGTTTTTTACGGGCTTATACCAGTCTTCATTGGAAACTACCCAGCCGACACCCAGGGAGGGGAAAAACCCGAACCTGTTCTGCGGAGCGAAATTCTCGCTACCGTTATAGCCGAAATTGAATTCCCCGAAATATCGGTCGGACCAGGAATAAGTGGCACGGCCGGCTAATCCTTCGCTTTTATAGGGAAGGGATGAAGTAATATCGGTCGGAAAGGCGTTGGTATAATTCTTTTGATTGACCAGCAGCAGCGCGGTCACATGATTCTTAGAACCGAAATTACGGTCATAATTCAAAGCAGATTCAAGGTAGTACTGCTTGTTACCTCCATTAGAGCCACTGAAACTCGGATTGTCAGAACCGGAAGAAATCAGGTTCAGGTTCAGGGTGCCATCGGGGTTATAAGGACTGCTTTGATTGATGAAATAGGTACTTCTTTGACGTGTGCTGGAGACGACCTGGCTATTCCAGGCATCAAATGAATACATGACATAGACGTTCAGGCCTTTCAGCAGGCTGCCCAGGTCTTGGGTGATCCTTGCATTGGAATACAGTTGATTAGAGAATATATTCTGGTAACCGGTCTGCGTCAGTTCTGCATATGGATCGGGTTGAGCGCCGGCTGAGCTGATACCTGGAACGATGTCTCCTGGGTACATTGTCGGATACAATACAGGGTTCGTCTGCATTACGTCTGCGAAGATCTGCTGGGGGGCATTGGAGCCGCCTGAAGAAGCAGGAACGCCCGGGTAGTTGGTATTGGTGATATAACCTTGTACGCCCAACTCGAACTTGGTGGTTTTAGTCCAGTTCATGTCTACGTTCGACGTAAAATTATACCTTCTGAAACGGGTATCGGCATTATACGCCTGAAGGCCATCCGTTTTCATGAGGCTTTTTTCATCGTAGTAGGCCAGGGAGACATAATAATTGGCATTATCGGAGCCACCTCTTGCACTGAAATTGGCCCTCCTGCTTTCTGCTGCACTGTTGAAAAGAGCTTTCATCCAGTCTACATTGGGATAGAGGTAGGGCTGATGGCCTGCTTCGGTGCTGTCAATATAGGCCTGGGAATAATCCGAAGGGAAACCGGAGGCGTTCTCTGCCTCATTCCTCAGTGTCATATATTGAACGGCATTGGTGAGCTGGGGCGTTTTGGTGAACGTATTGATGCCTTCGTTATAATTAAACATCAGGACGGGTTTGCCAACTCTTCCCTTTTTTGTCTGGATGAGGATAACACCGTTTGCCCCGGCGGCGCCGTATACGGCGGTGGCGGAGGCGTCTTTTAATATCGTAAAAGAAGAAATATCCTCGGGGTCAAACGCATTGATGTCGCGGCCTTGCACGCCATCTACAATGATCAGCGGGCTGGCATCGTTTCCGCTTCCATTAAAGGTCGCGATCCCCCTGATCCATAAGTCGGCTCCGTTGCTTCCGGGCAATCCCGTCCTTTGAACTCCGACCAGGCCGGAGATACGGCCTGCAAGCACGGCGCTCAGGTTGGCCACCGGTTGTTTCAGATCCTCTACATTCACAGAGGACTGTGCCCCCACAAGGCTGATCTTCTTTTGCTGTCCGTACCCGACGACGACAACATCATTCAGGCTTCCTGACACAGCTTCCAGGGTTACATTGAAAACGATGCGGTCCGTGATAAGGAAGGTCTGGCTATTATACCCAATGAAAGAAAAAGCCAGGGAATCGCCCTGTCTTGCCACGATGGAGTAAACCCCGTTTGCATCGGTCTGGGAAGCTTTTCCGGTATTGAGATCTTTTACCGTGGCCCCTGGCATGGCGTCATTCAGGGAGTTTTTCACGGCCCCTGTAATCTTCAGCACCTGCTTATCGGAAGAGGCCGGCTGCTTATTTTGTGCAGCGCTTTTTTGTGCGATCGTTAAGAAAGAGGCCAGTAGGAAGGCGCATACCTTCCACGGCACTTCCTTTAGAAAGGATTTTGTTCTCATACGCATTTAGTAGTTATTAGGATGGTGATTATTGACTATTTAAACAGCAGGCCTTCTGCGGGACTGACTCAATTCGGCCACAGGGTCATTTATAGGACAGCTCAACCGCAGGATCCTTGCTGTATTCACTCCAGAGCTCGTCTACCGTATTGCCAGTCAGTTTTACCCAAAGGGCCGGCGTATAATTGCCCGTCCGAAGAGCGTAATTCAGTTCGTCCGCGATATGTGCGTCTTTCTTTTTCTCGACCCATACCAGGAACCGGGCCGTTACCCGGTAGGCATTCCTATAGCTTTGGGTGGAATTATAGGGGGGTAACTGCCAGTCTCCCGTCGCATTGTTAATCCCGTATACATAACGGGCATAATCTGCAATTCCTTCTGTCAGCCAACCGGGGGTACGTCCGTGGTAATCCTGGACAATATGCATGACTTCATGGGTCACTACGTCAATGTCTTCCGGGTGTTTCGTCAGCCACACCGGGTTAAAACTAACTACGCCGCCGCCCGTGGCCGCTACTCCCTTGTAGGCAGTATCAATGGCAAAGACAACGTGGGTTAGGGTGTTGGTATTGAACCTTTGCGCTTCCAAAGGATAGACGGTGAAAAAGGCATCGATCAGGCGCTGTTTGGTGATGGGACTGAACGAAGGCTCGTTACTAACCAGGATCACCGTATATTTCCCCCTGGTGACGGAATCCCTTGAACTAAAACGATTTAGTGTTTCCGCCTGACAATTCCCTTTCAACGAGGGAGACAGACAAGCAATAATAGCAATGACCTGAAAAAAACAAAATCTTTTCATGCAGAGATTTAAATTTTGGTGGATATTACCGGAGATGGTTGAAGGTAATTACAACTGTTGCCTAATGCTGTTAACAGACCCATAACAGAGTGTTAATGGAAATTAAATACGGTGTAATATTTTTCTCTATTGAAATAATTTCTTGATAACTTTCCACGCCAAATAATTTCTCTTGAGATATTCCATCACCGCATATAAGGTCATTGCCGTTGTAAGCCTCCTGATACTCTCGTCGGTCCAGTTCTTCCTGTTGTACAATACGTATGAATTGAAGAATGATCGCTACTACCTGAACGAAAAGGACGTGATCAATTCCGAATATTCCCTGGCGATCAGGAACGACAAAGTAATGCCGGGCGGGCAGCGGATACTGGATAGCTATGTCTACAGGGATATGAAGCAACTGGAGTGGCTACACGAGAATAATCCCGCGGAGTATAATATATACCGGCAAAAAGTTTGCGACAGCGCTTTTAAAGCGTTGATAAAGGCTAACAATATTGACAGTCTGCTGGGCGTCATTATTAAGAAACACAACCTTAATAAGAATCTGGAGTATGGTTTGTTTATTGGGTCTTTGGCGCTTTCTTTCCCTGGAAATAAAGTGATTCCCCTTTATAGCCGTTTTGAACATGATAACTATATCGATCCTTCTATCCAGACGGGCAGCGGGGTCCGTATAGGGGGAAGCCTGGAAGATATTTATCCCCAAAGCCTGGTGACGGCGCTGACGGTCAGCAGCCCCCTGGACTACAGTTACCGGATTGAATTTTACCTGTTCGTAGATGTGAACAACAGGAAAGCGACGATCTTCCGGTTAATGATGCCTACCTTTGCCCTATCCTTATTTTCGATCGTTTCTGTGGTTTTGCTCTTCTTTGCTACCTTCCGCAGTTGGCTCAAGCAAAAGAAACTGTCTGAAATGAAATCGGATTTTATCAACAGTATCACACACGAATTCCATACACCGTTGACAGCCATCATTGTGGCTAACAGGACCATGCAGAATGAGAAGATCGTCCTGAGCAGGGAAACCTTAAAGCCATTGACAGAAGTGGTCCAGCGCCAGGCCGACAGGTTAAAAACGCTGATCGGCCAGGTGCTGGAGCTTACGACCCTCAATGGGATATCGCTCCAGAAAAGCGAATATTCCATCCACCATTTACTGGACGAACTGCTGTTGGATTACAGCATAAAGCTTACAGGGACCAGTGTGAAGTTCATATTACAGAAGGATGCGGTGAAAGACGTTGTTTTGCTGGACCAATTTTGGTTTACAACTATTGTTTTGAATATTTTTGACAATGCCATAAAATATAATAATAGCGAACTCAAGGAAGTCTTTATAGGTACCTACAGTGATAAGAAAGGCATTTATATCACCATACGGGATAATGGGATAGGGATGTCAGGTGAAATACAGAAGCACGTATATGAAAAATTTTATAGGAATATACGGCATCACAACGAACAGGTGAAGGGAATGGGACTGGGTATGTTTTACGTCAAGCAGGCCATTGATGCCCATGACTGGAAAATAGACCTTACGAGTACTGAAGGCGAAGGCAGTACCTTTATGATCAGTATCCCCTTTTAAAAAATAAATGAATATGCAGCCCAAAATATTGTTGGTAGAGGATGAAGTCGATTTGGGGAATGTAGTCAAACAATACCTGGAGATGTCTGATTTTTCCGTAGACCTGTTCCAGAATGGAAAGACTGCCTATGAGCAATTAAAGGCAAACCTGGTAAAATACCAGATAGCATTAATCGACGTTTCCATGCCGGAGATGGACGGCTTTGAACTGGCCAACGGGATAATAAAGCTGGGGATCAAACTGCCTTTTCTTTTTTTGACGGCCCGCAATGAAAAGACGGATCGCTTGTACGGTTTAAAGCTGGGGGCAGATGATTATATCAGCAAACCGTTTGATGTGGATGAGCTCGTGTTGCGCATGAAGAATATTATCAAGCGGAATACCAGGAGTGAAAGTATCAGCAGTTCTTTGATCGAGCGTGGAGATGTGAAGTTTTTTAAAGATTCGTTGAAATTGGTATTCAGTAGTGGGGATGAATTCATTCTTACGCCCAAGGAGTCTGAATTGCTGGTGTACCTGTTCAGCAATGAAAACAGGATCATAAAAAGAGAAGAATTGTTAACCCAACTATGGGGTGAAAATGATTATTTCCTGGGCAGGAGCCTGGACGTCTTTATTTCAAGGTTGAGAAAATATTTGAACAAATCCGATTGTATCAGCATTAATAATGTATACGGAGTGGGGTTTGTTTTTAACGTAAAAACTAAATAGTATCATGAAGTTGACAGGTACATTTTTTTTGGGCTTCCACTTAATCGTTTCAGCAGGCCTGATCTCTTTGGCGTCGCCCGTGGCGGCTCAGTCCGGGTCGCAGGCACCTCCATCCGGATCTCAGGCAGGTCCATCCGGATCCCAGGCGGCTCCGTCTCTTGTAATTGCCGAGCCGCTGCAGGCGGGCTTCCCTACGGGGGATGCCCTGCATACCCTACAGCAGCAATTTGAAGACCTTCGCTTCGGCATGTTCATTCATTATAATATCCCGACCTATATGGACCAGGATTGGGCAGACCCGGACGCTTCTCCAGCCCTGTTCAACCCAGGGAAATTGGATTGCACCCAATGGGCTAAGGCGGCAAAGTCCGCCGGTATGACCTACGGCTGTCTCACCACGAAACACCACAGTGGGTTTTGTATCTGGGATACCAAGACCACGGATTACAACGTCATGCACAGCCCGTTAAAGAGGGATGTGGTAAGAGAATATGTAAATGCCTTTCGTGCCCAGGGCCTGAAAGTGATGTTATATTTTTCTATCCTCGATACGCATCATAAGATCAGGCCGGGGCAGATCACTCGCCAGGACATTGACATGATCAAGGCCCAGTTGACTGAATTGATGACCAACTA
>Ga0302312_10001051_pt1 | contig 17458 bp, 11 predicted proteins | sample III_Palsa_N2_1_FD_200529 | JGI IMG/M metagenome (GOLD analysis project Ga0302312, IMG submission 200529) | Peat permafrost microbial communities from Stordalen Mire near Abisko, Sweden - III_Palsa_N2_1 | ecosystem: Environmental > Terrestrial > Soil > Palsa > Peat permafrost | place: Sweden... | reverse complement strand
CACTCCTCATTCGGCATTCGACATCGCCTCCGTTTCAAAGCAATTTACAGCTGCTTGTATCGCCTTACTGATAATGGAAGGTAAATTATCCCTGGAGTCACCGGCTAGCCTATATATACCCCAGTTGTCAAAATATAAGGATACCATCCGTGTCAAGCATTTGATCTTCAATACGAGCGGTATCATCGACTATTACAAGCTTCCCCGCCCGGGGGGAAGATCCTGGAACACTTTCAATTATTTTGATAACGATGATTGTATAGCGGCATCACTCGGCCAGGACAGCCTTTTGTTCAAACCAGGTGCGAAATGGGATTACTGTAATGTAAACTATATGCTGTTGGCAAAGGTTGTGGAGAAGATCAGCGGAGAGTCCTTTCGGGTGTTTTCACGGGAACGGTTATTCGCACCGCTTGGAATGGAAGACACCCGGATCAACGATGATGCGACCGAGATCATTAGGAACAGGGTTACCCCATACAATCCCAGAACACCCGAATATATCAACGCCTACTTAAAGGATGGCATTGTCATCGACAGCGGCGGGCTCTGGCTGCAGCACCCCAGGAATTCGCCGCATTATGGCGGCAGCGGCGTGGTGACAACCGTTGATGACCTGTTGATATGGAGCCGGAATTTCTTCACAAAAAAATTCGGCGGCCAGGCATTTTATGACCTTATGCACCGGACCGAAAAATTCCCGAACGGCCGCGACAACCAGGCATTCGGACTTTATTTCGATGTGTACAGGGACAGGAAGTTTGTCGCCTGGGATGGCGGCGATTTTGGTATCAGCTCCCAACTGATCCGCTTCCCCGACAATAAGCTGGCCATTGTCGTCCTCTCCAACCTGGGCCCGGGCGAGGCTTATAAAAAAGCAAATGAGATTGCGGACATATTGATAAGTAGTGGGATACTCCCCGTCTGTAACACATCTATGCCTTAACGCCCCATAAATAAATTAATTCCCTAAAAAATAAATTTCTTAATTTAGACCGATCGGTCTATTTTTGCCTTATCAAATCACTGCCCAATGACCAAGTCAGAAAGGACCCGACAGTTCATCATCGAAACATCGGCCCCCATTTTCAACACCAAAGGGATCGCCGCCACAGCCTATAGCGATGTCATGCAGGCCACCAAAATGGCGAAAGGCGGACTGTACGGACACTTCGAGAATAAAGACCAGCTATCCGCCGCAGTCGTCGATTATAACCTGACTAAGCTGGTCGAAAAAGTACAACAGGCGATCGGCACAGCCGTCACCGCAAAAGATAAACTGTTTGCCTGGCTGGACGCTTTCAAATCCCCGACGCAATTTCCCGTCGAAGGAGGCTGCCCATTATTGAACTTCGGAACGGAAGCGGACGATACCAACCAGCTCATAAGAGAAAAAGTAAAAACAGTCATCGAAATGGCACAAAAGACGATAGCCGCTATCATTCAGCAGGGAATTAAAACCGGAGAATTCAAAGAAACGTTCAATGGCAAAGAATTTTCCATCAAAATGTTCGCGCTGATAGAAGGGGGCACTCTCATAGGCCGTGTACTAAATACCAATAGCCAGATGACCATTATTACCAACCTGCTTAAAAAAGAGATTGCATCTCACTCTCGCCAATGACCAACTTAATCCAATTCAATAAATCCATTCCCCAGAAGTACGAGGATTACCTGACACCGTTCATATTTGATCCTTATGCCGAAGACCTCGTGGAAAGGATCGACGCAAGCATCAGCACAAAGCCCGGCACGACGAACCTCAAAAATGTGCTGGAACTGGCCTGTGGCACCGGCGCCGTAACCAGACAACTGCTGGCCCATCTGCCCCCCACTGTACACCTGACCGCCACCGATCTGCAACCTGACATGCTCGATATAGCAAAGTTCAGCGTAGCAAAGCGCCATCTGTCAGCTTCAAACATAACCTGGGATACCGTCGATATGACTGATATACCCTATGCAGACAACCGCTTTGACCTCATCGTCTGTCAATTTGGATTAATGCTCGTCCCGGAAAAGCTAAAGGCGCTCACGGAAATGTACCGGGTATTAAAACCCGGAGGACGTCTGCTATTTAGTGTATGGAGCGGCATCCGGCACAATCAGATATGGGACATCACCGGCTCCGTCATCGGGTCTTTTATAGGTACCAATCCTATGCTTCAGGACCCCGGTCCATTTTCAATGGCTGACAGTAGCATCGGATTGGAAGGATTAAAAAGGGCAGGCTTCCCGGACGCTAAAGTAACCCCTGTAGACAAAACAGGTCAAATAGAAACCGCCGCTATGGCCGTTAAAGGGATCATCGAAGGTCTTCCGGTCATTACGGCCCTTAGCCAAAAAGATCCCTCGCTCCCGGCAAAGGTCCAGGCAGCGCTGGAACAGGAATTAATCAATCGGCTGGGTGACCATCCTTTGCAATCCTCTTTGCAAGCCCTGGTCTTCGAGACAAATAAATAACGCTTATACAAAAAAAATGCAAAACCTATCCCCCTCCATTTACATCATCTTTGGCGCTGACTTTCTTCTGGCCGTCTGGCTATTCATGAAGGCAGCTAATTATAATTATGCGCGGCCTGTTTTAGCCATCATAACGTTATGGACGATCCTTCAATCTGCGGTCGGCTTATCAGGGTTTTACAGTGATATCCATACCATGACCGGGAGATTCCCCCTGCTGGCATTTCCTCCATTGATCTTTCTCCTGGCCCTGTTTATTGCACCAAAAGGAAAAGCATTTATTGATGGCTTAAACATCGGTACGCTGACCCTTTTTCACATCATCAGGATACCCGTGGAGATCGTTTTATTCTTCTTATTCGCCCATCACGCCATCCCTAAAGCCATGACTTTCGAAGGCGCCAACTTCGATATATTCTCGGGCCTGACGGCGCCGCTGATCTATTATTTTGGCTTTGTAAAAAAGCAACTCGGCAAACCCATATTGGTCGCCTGGAACATCGCCTGTATCCTCCTGCTTTTAAACGTAGTAAGGATTGCCGCCTTATCGCTACCCGCAAGGTTCCATCAATTTGGCTTTGAGCAACCCAATATAGCCGTTGGCTATTTTCCCTTTCTGCTGTTGCCTTCCTGCCTCGTACCCCTCGTTCTCTTTTCAAACCTTGCCGCCATCAGGCAGTTAATGGCAAAGAAGATTATCATTTCATAGCTCCCGTCCACGCAAAATTCTTTAGTTTTGAACCCACTCGATTCAAAAATGAAGAAAATCACTTTTTTTATTGCAACGGCGGCCTTTCTCGCCTCCGCCCTCGCCCCCACATCAGGCTTCGCCCAAACTATACCCCTCTATAAAGATTCGACCCAGCCCATAACCAAAAGGGTGGCCGACCTGCTGTCCAGGATGACCCCCGAAGAGAAGTTCTGGCAGCTATTCATGATCCCGGGGGATATCCCTGCCGGCGAAGAAGAGAAATACAAGAACGGCATCTTCGGTTTCCAGGTAAGTGCCGCCGCAAAAAAAGGCGATGCCGGCGCTCAAATGCTGGACTATGGAGTGGCAGAAGATGCAAAGGCCCTGGCAGCAAAAATCAATGCCCTCCAGAAATATTTTGTAGAACGGTCGCGACTGGGCATCCCCATGATCGCCTTCGATGAAGCCCTGCACGGGCTGGTCCGCGGCGGCGCAACCGTTTTCCCGCAAGCCATCGCATTGGCGGCCACATGGGATACGGCCCTCGTCAGCCGGGTGGCGACTGCCATTGCAGCGGAAGCGAGAATTCGCGGCATCAGGGACATCCTCTCCCCCGTCATCAATATCGCTTCCGATCCCCGCTGGGGACGCGTGGAAGAGACCTATGGCGAAGACCCGCTGCTGACGTCGGCGATAGCCGTGGCCTTTGTTGCTCCCTTCGAGCAATCCGGCATCATCACCACACCGAAACATTTCATCGCCAACGAGGGTGACGGCGGACGCGACAGCTACCCCATTCACTTCACTGACCGGCTGCTGGAAGAGATCTACTTTCCACCGTTCCGCGCCTGCTTCGAAAAAGGTGGCTCCCGCTCGGTCATGACCGCCTATAATTCACTCGACGGCACACCCGCTACCGCCAATAACTGGCTGCTGACAAAGAAATTAAAAGAAGATTGGAATTTCAAAGGCTTCGTTATCTCCGACGCCGATGCCGTTAATATTATCAATGCCCTGCACCTCACTTCACCGGACAATGCCGTATCTGCCGCACAAGCCATCGGTGCCGGCCTGGACGTGATCTTTCAAACATCCTGGCAACAGCATACATCCTTTATTCCTCACTTCCTCGACGGGGGCATCGACCCTAAAAGGATCGACGATGCCGTATCCCGCGTGCTGACGGCAAAGTTCCAGTTGGGGCTGTTCGAACACCCTTATGTAACCGACGCCGACCAAAGCACCCCCAGCACCCTACAAAGACTCCATAAAGCCCTCGCCAGACAGGCAGCCGTGGAATCCATCGTCCTGCTGAAAAACGAAAAAGGCATTTTGCCCCTGGATCGACAGGTCCATTCCATTGCCGTTATCGGCGTCGATGCTACGGAGGCCAGGCTCGGCGGTTACAGCGGGCCGGGCAATGGAAAAGTCAGTATCCTCGACGGTATCCGGCAACGGGCAGGAACGGCCGTACAAGTATCCTATGCCCCCGGCTGCGGAAGAGAAAGCCAGGAATGGACAGTCATCCCTGCGAACAACCTAAGCCTCACCGGAGAATATTTTAACAACCTTACCCTTTCCGGCCCTCCCGTGGTCACAAGAATCGACCGGGCGATCAATTTCCAATGGACACTCTCTGCCCCCGCACCGGAGATCAACCATGATTTTTATTCTGTCCGGTGGACTGGCTCGCTGCATGCCCCCCGGACAGGCCGCTACAAGATCGGCCTGGATGGAGACGACGGCTACAGGCTCTACCTGGATAATCGACTCGTAATCGACAACTGGAAAAAACAGAGCTATAGCACACAGCTAACCGAATTCTCCTTCGAAAAAGGGCATGACTACGCGATAAGGGTGGAATTCTTCGAACCAGTCGGCAATGCGCACCTGAAATTGATCTGGACTGTAGATACGAAGGATGATTGGCAGGCCAAAATCGACACGGCAGTAGCAGCGGCGGCAAAGGTTGACGTAGCCATAGTCGTCGCCGGCATCAGGGAAGGTGAATTCCAGGACAGGGCATCATTAGCCCTGCCCGGGCACCAGGAAGAATTGATCCAACACATAGCCGCCACCGGAAAGCCTGTGGTAGTATTGCTGGTCGGAGGCAGCGCCATCACAATGTCTTCCTGGCTGGACAAGGTGCAGGCCGTAGCAGACGTATGGTACCCTGGTGAGGAAGGCGGCCACGCCGTAGCTTCCGTGCTGTTTGGAGACGCAGATCCCGCCGGCCGTTTGCCGATCACCTTCCCTATCTCCGAGACACAGCTGCCCTGGGTGTACAACCACAAACCTACCGGACGGGGAGATGATTACAACAACCTGACCGGGCTGCCGCTATTCCCGTTCGGCTATGGGCTCAGCTACACCCATTTCGAGTACAGCGACCTGCAGTTCGACAAGCCGGCGATCTCCGGCGCGGGTTCCGCCACTCTCGCCACCGCGGGCTCCCCCACCATCGCTCGCACCGACTCCACTACCGTTACCTGCACGGTGAAAAACACCGGGACCAGGGCAGGCGACGAAGTGGTGCAACTATACACCCGGCAGTTGACCTCCTCCTTAGACCGTCCGGTCATCGAACTCAAAGGATTTCAGCGCGTCCACCTGCTGCCCGGAGAGGCCCGCAAAGTTTCCTTTGTGCTGTCACCCGCCGTCCTGCAGTCCCTCGACAAAGACCTGCACTGGGTCGTCGAACCCGGCGACTACCGGATCATGATCGGCGCCTCTTCCCGCGATCTGCGCCTCAAGGAGACACTGAAGGTGAAGTAGCCACCGCAATCTTTGAATCGGCCGTCCCGTAATACAGCAACCATTTGCCGTGAAAATTGGCCAACCCCTCCAGAAAACAAACCTGTCCCACCTGCCCTGTGATCTCATAAGGCCTGTCCGGCCTTATAAAGCAGTACTCCAGCCTATGCTTCACCCTCGTCGGATCATTCCTGTCCATCAACACCTGCCCCCCCGCATAGGTTCCCTCGGGAAGACTACTGTCGCCAATAGCAGGAATATTCCGCCCGTTGTAGATCAGCAGGATGCCACTGTCGGTCAGCATCGCAGGAGGCCCGGATTCGACCAGGTCACTATCAAATTTTTTCGCCCGGGTCGGCACGACGATCTTCAGCCGCGGCATGTTCACCGCTTGTCCGCGTAAAGGTATTGGCGGTTGTTCCCCCGCAGCCATTTCCACCGGCGTCCAATTGAGAAGGTCGTCGGAAGTCGCCGCCCAGATATTCTGATCACCCCAGTACATCCAGTATTTGCCGGCCACCCGGGTGGCAATGACATGGCCATTCTCATATCGGCTGACGATCGAACCGGACTTTGACCATAGATCCTTGTATTTGCCATGATACGCGCCGGCAAACACAGCACCATGTTTGGTCCAGTGCCGCAGATCGGTGGATGTCGCGATCAACAAACGCGCCAACTGGCCGTCAAAGGCGGTATAGGTCATGTAGTAGGTTCCCTTTTCGTCTTCCACTACCCGTGGATCTTCGCATCCCCCCTCCCATTCTAATTTTTTCTCAGCATCGTTATCAGGATATAAGACAGGCGATTCCAGCCGGGAGAAGTGCATCCCATCCTGACTACTGGCTAACCCGATCCGGGAGGTGCCCGCCGGGTGGCCGATGCGGTCCTGTGCGCGGTAAAGGAGATACAGCGTATCACCTCTGACGACAGCCGCCGGATTGAAGACATCCTTCTCTTCCCAGGAGACCTGCTGATGCAGGATGGGATCGGCTAAACGGCCCTTGCCCGGCGTGAGGATGGGATTGACACTGTCGACCTTTGTGAAAGGCAGGAGCGCCCACCTCGCCAACGCTCCCGTCTCATCAACCATCCGCGAACCGGCACCGCCCGCGGAACCCACCCCGGCAGCCGCGGAATCCCCGCCAACCGCCGCAGCACCCGCAGAATCCTTACCGCTCGTCCCCGCGGAACCCGCGCTCGCTCCACTATTATTGCATGCCCCGCCCAACAAGGCCAGCGCCATCATTCCTATCAACCAATTTCTTTTCATGTCAGAAGTATATTTTTGTTACAAACTGCTTTCATCCGTATAGATCGAAAGGATCTCCGCATCCGTCAGCACAGTATTATAAAATCGGACCTCATCCAGCGCACCCATAAAATAATCCCCACCATAAAAATAATTCGGATCGCTGCTGTTCGTCAGGTTATAATTCTCTTTCGGCAATTCGTTCCCAATCGCCAAATTGATCGTCGAACTGACGGTTAAAGGTGTTCCGGTCACTGTTTCAGTGGCGACCAGTTTACCCTGGATATAGAATTTCTCCGTACCCGGAGTAAAAGAGACAGCTACATGTCTCCACACGCCTGCCGAATCGATGGCTGTCCCTCCATCGTCCTGGTCGTGGTCGCCCGTGCTGGTGTTGACCGTCAGGAAAGGCAGGTTGCCGCTTTGCAACTGAAATTTATAGCCATTCCATCTATCCAGCGAGAACATATAATTATTGGCATTGGTGCCATCTCTTTTCAACCACAGGAGGATCGTAAAGGTCTGTGGGTTGAGGGTTGAGTTATAAGGCACTTTTACGGTGGCGCCATTGTTGAAATAGTAGGCCATGTTAGGGCGACCGAAACGATCGGCAACGAGTACCGGCAACGTCCCTCCGTCTACGGCAGTGGCCGCACTTGTGCCTACCCATCCTGTCTGCAGCACGCCGTTATTGCCATTTCCCGAGCTGTCCATCGCATTTCCGTTGAATTCCCAATAGCCCATCAGGTTCGCCGAGGACACCTGCTGTATCAATTGAGTGGAGAACTGTGCGCCTGCGGCTAGCAAATTATTGAGGGCATTGTTGATTTCCTGTTGCGTATAAGCAGTCGATGTGCTGACCTCGGTGGCCAGATTGATGACCGAGTCCAGCGCAGCCCTGGCGCCTACGGCATAATCGCCCGGTTTACTCCCATCCTGGGTGGAGTTGTATACGGTGGTCAGGGAATCTATAGCTGCAAGCAATGTGGCTTTGTTCGTATTATAAGAAGCCGGCGAGCTGTTTTTCTTACAAGAGGCGACCGCACCGAAAAAGAGGGCGACAGCTACTACATAAGAGATATATTCAGGCGTTTTATTCAGTTTCATGATGTTGATTTTTAAGAATTGACGAATCAACGGCTATTTGAACAAATTAGGATTCGCATCCCGCTCACTCTGCGGGATCGGGAACCATTTATTAGTCGCATAGTTAAAATTAGGAGCTCCCGGCGTCAGCGCGGCGGTTGCATAAGCGCTGCCATAACGTATAATGTCAAAGAAGCGGTGAAACTCCAATGCCAGTTCCGATCGTCTTTCACGTTGGATGATGGCACGCAGCTGGGTTTGATCGGTGATGGTGATATCCGGCAAAAGACCGGCCGGCACAGTGGAAGACCCGGTCAGTGAACTGTCATACTTGGCAGTGTTCCTGGCCCGTTCGCGGACCTGGTTCAACGGCGCCAGTGCTGCCGCACTCTGGCCGCTCTCGTTCAGTGCTTCGGCTTCGACCAGCAGGATATCCGACAGGCGTAGCGCTTCGTAATTCACAGTGCCCACATTCTTCGTGGCAGCAGGTACTTCCGACAGCGGTTGACACATCTTCTTGCAGTTATAGTTCGTGCTGCTCCACGTCGAATCGTAGGCCAGGTCAAAATAAGGATGGCCCGACCTGGCAATCGTATAATCCAGCCGGGGATCAGGTGTTCCGTCAGTGGCCGTTTCATAATTGTTGACCAGGCTCTGCGTAGGAAGGAAAAAGCCATACCCGTCGGTAGGGGCGGGCGACCTGGGCGCAAACCATACGTTCAACTCGTTGCCCAAACCCAGCGTACCGGCTATATGATTGACCGTGAATATTTCTTCCGTATTGGCCTTGGTGTTAGCGTTAAAGTTGTCCCAGTAGATATTCGTCAGGCTATATCCCAATGCTGCGACTTGTTGAGCCGTTTGGGCAGCCAACGTGTAATGATTGGCCAGGTCGCTATGAAATAAATAGGTCTTCGCCAGCAAAGCCAACGCAGCCCCCTGCGTAGCCACCCCCAACTGGGTCGCCGGCACAGTTTGCGGCAGGACAGCCGCCGCCGCGATACAGTCATTCTCGATCTGCGTAAAGATGGTATCCTGAGCCAGAGCCGGCGTTTGCGCCTCCGTGGCCGTCTGCACGGTAAGGTGCAGTGGGATATTTCCATAACAGAGAGTAAGAATGAAATAATAATACGCCCGTAAGAACCGTGCCTGCGCTATACCCTGTTGCTGCATAGTGGCCGATACCGCCGAATTACCCGTCAGCCCGTCCGTGACGACATTACAGGCAAAAACACCGTTGTAATAATTCTGCCAGACTGCTTCCACGGCGGCATTAGTCGGCAGAATGTCGAACTGGTTGACAGCCTGGTAATCGGGTTGGTCACCGATACTGCTTCCGCCTTTCACGACATCGTCCGACGCAAGATCGCCTAATACCCATATTGCATTGGTCGCGCCTGAATTAAAAGCCAGGTACTTATAGGCATCGTTAACGGCCAGCTGAGCATTGGCGTCGGAGGTGAAGAAATTACCCGGTGTATAGTTGCCCAGCACCGGTTGATTCAATATCTTCTTGCAAGCGGCGCCTGTAAATAAAACGCTCAATAACAAGAAGAGAAGGATGTTCTTTATTTTCATATAAAAAGCTCTTGATGAAATTAAAAATTGACGTTTACGCCCACTGTCGTTGTCCGGGCCGCAGGATAGGTACCCCAGTCTATATTGAGTGCCTTCGGTCCGTCATTCGATGACGCCGCATCCGCGCTGGTGGTCATTTCGGGGTCCTGCCCGGTATACTTCGTGACGGTGAATACGTTTTGTATGCTGACATAAAACCGCATGGAGTGCATCTTCAGCTTTGACAAAAAGGCATTGCTTAAATTATAGCCCAGCTGTAAATTCTTCAGCTTCAGATAGTCGCCGGTTTCCAGGAACCTAGTGGAGGTTTGCGTGTTATTAGTGGCGTCATTCCAGGACAAAAGAGGTCTCGTATTGCTGGTGCCTTCACCATGCCAGCTCTCCGTGGCAGTCTTTTCAGTAATATTGAAAGGACGATAAAAGCCTACGATGTCCATTGCTACCTGGTTGTAGATCTTGTCCCCCGTTACGCCCTGGAAGAATAAGCTGAGATCGAATTGCCGGAAATGGACCTGGCCTGTCAACGCATAAGTCATCGTGGGTATGGGGCTGCCCGCGAAAACCCTGTCATTTTGGTCGATCACTCCGTCGCCATTCACATCCAGGTATTTGACGTCACCCGGTCGTACCGGCGATCCCTGGCTCGCATGTGTGAAAACATCCTCGGGCGTTTGAAAGATCCCTTCCTGTTTCAACATATAAAACGCGCCGACAGGATGACCTACTGCCGTACTGGTGGCATTCACATTGGTATTCACCCGGCCGGCAGGAATCGGCTGATTTTCCAGCAGGGCCTCTACGTCATTATGCAGAGTCGTCAAATTGCCGGTCACGTTATAAGACCAGTCGTTATTGATGGTATGACGATAGGATAGTTCGAACTCGAAGCCTTCGTTCAGTATTTTGCCGTTGTTCTCGAAAGCGGCGCCGGCAACCGAGCCCGCACTGGTCGGGTCCAGGGGCGCCTGCAGCAGGTTGGTGGTGATCTTGCGGTAGTAGTCGGCTGTAAAGGTGATGGCGTCACTGAACAGTCCTACGTCAAGTCCCACATCGCCCATCGTGGTCGTCTGCCATTTCAGACCGGGATTGCCTTTGGCAGTTATAGTATAGGCGATGGCGGGCGTTGTACCGTAAGCATAATAGCCGTTATTGCCGATAAGGGATGCGTAGCCGTAGTTACTCAAGGCATTTTGATCACCCAGCTGACCATAATCTACTCTTAGCTTCAGCAGGGAAATGGGTTTCACGTTTTGCATGAAGGCCTCTTTGTCTATTCTCCAGCCGGCAGATCCCGAGAAGAAATTGCCCCATTGGGCGGATGGGTCGAGCTTCGAAGAACCATCGCGCCGAAAATTGAAGGAGGCGAGATATTTGCCATCATATTGATAGGTCAGCCTGCCGAACAAAGAGGACAGTGCCCAGGTCGATTCGTTGCCGCCGACACCCGGGGTGATACTGGTGCCGTTACTCAGGTATTGAAAGGCGGATGTCTGGCTGGCGAAACCGGTATTGGCGCCCGTTATTATTTTCGTATCGTTGTAGATGATCTCAGTCCCTGCCAGTATGTTCAGGGATTGCTTGCCCATCAATAGATCATAAGTGGCGGTATTGGTCCAGTTATAATTGAAATTATTCTGGTTGGATTGGTTCAGCGTATTGGGTGAATTTTGAATACGCTGGATGCCCCAGGTCGGAAAGAACTGCTTATAATCCGTGATGATCAGGTTCGTACCGAAATCGGATTTTAACTTCAGGTGAGCAATCGGCGACACCTGCAAGTATACATCTCCCAATAAGGTATAGTTATAAAAGTTACGGTTCGTGTTGGCAGCCAAAGCCACCGGGTTAAGACCATCGCCAAAGACATTATTTCCGTTGACCGTCTCCGGCAGATCCACATACTGTCCCTGGTAAGGCCCGTTCGGATAGATTACCGGTGTAGTGGGCGTCCTGAACAACGCATAACGCACAATACTGGCGCCCGGATTATTGCCGCCGGGGGCCGTATACCCATCGCCGGAACTTCCCACCTGTCTTGTCTTGTCATATGCCAGGTTGATGTTCGTTCCTACCTCGAAGATTTTGTTCAGGGTACTGATAACCGATGTCCGCAAATTAAACCGGCTGAAAGAAGAATTTAAGATCATCCCCTTCTGGTCGAGGTAATTGGCGGAAACGATGTATTTCGTGCCTTCGCCGCCACCGCTGATGGAGAGTTGCGCATCGCTCATAGGCGCGTTCTTCAGGACCTGTTTTTGCCAGTTCACATTAGGCAGCGTGTCCAGCATGCCGAGCGGTAAAGGCGCCCTGTTGGAAGCTCCCCCGGCCACATAATCGTTTGCCGCCGCGGCATTGTAGGCATTGAGATACTGCGTCGAATTCGCCATCGGAATGAAATGTTCCGGCGTCTGCATGCCCGTATACGCGTTCAAAGCAAGCCTTGGTTTGCCGTTGCTGCCCTTCTTTGTGGTGATCAGCACCACGCCATTGGCAGCCCTCGCTCCATATATCGAGGCAGAAGACGCGTCTTTGAGGACGCTGATACTTTCAATATCGTTGGGGGAGATTTCGTTGATGCCGTCTGCGGTAGGGATGCCGTCGATGACATACAAGGGAACGCTGTTGAGAAAGCTGGCCTGCCCCCGGATGATCACCGACACGCCGTCGCCGGGTGCGCCGGTCACCTGCGTAATCGCGACGCCCGCCGCTTTTCCCTGCATGATCTGGTCCGATCCCGCCACAGGCAGATCATTGATGTCACGCGAATTGATCGCGGATACCGCCCCGGTAAGATCTTTCTTGCGAGCCGTCCCATAGCCTATCACTACCACCTCATTGATGCTGCCCGGAAGACTGGTCAGGGTGGCATCTACACGGGTACGGGATCCGACCGCGATTTCCTGCGTCTCATAGCCGACATAAGAGATCACCAGGGTAGCGTCATCTGGCGCCATTAGGGTGTAATGTCCGGTACTATCGGTGCTGGTGCCGGCCCCGCTGCCTTTGATATGCACCGTGGCGCCGGCCAGGGGATCGCCCGAGGCCGACAGTATCCTCCCCGTGATACGGATATCTTCGGGCGCATCTATGCCGGGGCTTGCACGCGAGGTGATCACGATCAGATGATTAGCCATCAACTGATATGACAATGGTGAGTTCTGCAGCACATTGTCCAGGATCTGCGGGACGGTCAGTTCGCTGACTTCCACATCGAATTTGTCATGACTGGGAAGGACATTGTCCTTGTACAAAAAGGTATAGTCGCTCTTTTTTTGCAGCAGATCGAAGAAGGGTTGCCAGCCGATCTGACGAACATTCACCGTCAGTTTGTCCTGCGATCGGACATGGGCAGAAACGTGAAGAAAGGTTATCAACAACAGGCAAGACGTTAGTCGCATAAGCAACAGAATTTTTTTCAATCCCCTGGAATCGTCAAACCAGGGAATAGGCAATTTTTTCATACATTTGAAATGTTGAGGTTAAATAATCGGCTACCTGAAATCCGGGCGGAGATTAGGTGTCAGTCTTGATTATACCCAACCCGGGAAGTGTGTCAGCACTTCCTGTTTTTTTGGGCAAGCTGGTCGTTTGAGAACTGTTATTTCATATTGGTTGTTTAATTATTTATAATGGTTACCATATCCGCACAGTGTCCTTATCGATGCGGTAGTGAAATCCCGCGGTGATCTGCAAGGCGTGCATGACGTCGGCGATGGGCTCCTCCGGGAAGGTGCCGCTGAGAGTATCATTCCGAAATCGCTCGTTGTCGAAGATGATCTTCACATCATACCATCTTTCCAGCCGCGTAGCCATCCCCGCCAGCGTTTCCTGCCGGAACACCAGTTTGTTCGATACCCATGATGTTTCCGAGATGGTGCCGTCTGTACGGTCCGGCTCGATAGGACGGCGGAAAAATTTGATCGGCGTATTAGTGACCGGCGTATGCACCGCCTGGCCGGCGATGGCGCTGTCCGGCCTTTCCGCGGGGAAGGCCGCGCGACCCATGGGGATCGTTACTTTTTCATTCGGGTGCAGGATAATAGAGGACTGTGCATCACCCGGAACATCGATCTCAACCTTTCCGTTGATCAGGGTCGTCTCCATCGTAGAGTCGCCGGGGTAGGCCCGGACATTCAGTGTCGTGCCCAGTACCCTGACATCGAGCCTGCCGGTATGGATGATAAAGGGATGCTGCTCGTCATGCTTCACGTCGAAGAAGGCTTCTCCTTCGAGTGTCATTTCCCTGTTTCCGGCGGCAAATCCGGGCGAAAAGACAATCCTGCTGCCGGCGTTGAGCCACAATTTCGAGCCGTCGGCCAACTGCATGAACTTTTTGGAGCCTCTGGCAGCGACAATGGTAGTAGGGGCAGTGGAGTCAGAAGAAGAATGCGCCACGGTACGCGAATAGACAATCGCTCCGATGATCAGCGCCAGGATGGAGGCAGCCGCCATCCATGGGAACAACCTTGCCCGGCGGCCCGATCCTGCGCCTCCCTGCATGACAGCCCCGATTGGCATGACAGACCCTGTCGAAAGCCCCGCCGCCGCATCATCCGCAGAAATGCGCTTGATCACCGGCAGCGACCGTATCGGCTGATTCGTGAACCGTTGCAATCCGCGCTGCAGCATTTGTTGCTCTTCTTCCTCAGAAATCCCTTTTGGCGGCGATTGACGCAATCTATGCAAAAGCCGCGCCATGCGGCGAAGATCAGGGTTCGCCTGGAAAGCCCATTCCAGTTCTTCTATCTCTTCCGGGGTAGCTTCACCAGCCAGGTAATTGGCCCATAAAGCGAATATTCTCTCTTGATCCATAGATGGTGTAATGCGTGAACGCTATAGAGAAAGGACACGCGATCTTTAAAAAACCCTTAAAAGAAAATAAAAAAATTTACCTTTAGTATACAATGCGTTGTGTGCGCACCTCATGAAGCAGGAGACACGGAATGGATACAACTACTAAAAACCTGATTAGTTACCCCGTCGAAACAGCCAGTGAAGCTGCTTTTGAAGCGCTGTATAAGCTCTACTTTGTTCGGCTGTTCCGCTTCTGCTATTCCATCGTCCATCAAAAAGAATCTGCCGAAGAGATCGTCAACGACGTCTTTCTGAAGCTGTGGGAAAAACGGCATCACAGGCCGCCCCTCGCCAATCCCGCACTTTATCTGTATGTGTCTGTCAAGAACCGGTCCCTGAATCATCTGCGTGATAATGGCGCCGCCCAAACTGTTGAGATCAGTGAGCGGTGCGATGAGTATATCAGGTTCGATACCAATCCCGAGACCATCCTGTTGGATGCCGAAGGCCTCCGACGGATACAGGCGGCGATCAACCAGCTACCCCCCCGGTGCCGGCTCATCTTTTCACTCATTAAGGAAGATGGGTTAAAATACAAGGATGTTGCCCGCCTGCTGGAACTCTCCGTCAAGACAGTAGAGGCCCAACTGGCCATCGCGCTGCGGAAGATGGCGGCAGCGTTGCAGCAATGAGCTCGCTTATGACCGTAGAAGATCTTCCGGCTGGCACAGTCAAACTCTTCTCCGTTATCGACCAGTAAGACAGCAGGTAGCATAGACATATTATTTCATTGGTAAGATCAATATAAATGTATTCATTCCATCCCCCTGATCGTTCAAATACAAGCTGCCTTTATGCAACGCCGTCAGGGACCGGGCAAGCGCCAGGCCAATACCCGTTCCTTTTTGATTCGCAGCTCTTTTCAGGCGATAAAAGGGCTCGAAGACCTTCTCCTTTAATTCCGCCGGCACCAACTCTCCGTCATTACTGATCTCGATGACCAGGCAACCGGCTTCCTTGCCGGGGTCCCGCATCCGCAGCACCACCTCGCCGGCGGCATATTTTGCCGCGTTGCTGAAAAGGTTGCTGACGATCTTATACAAGGCATCCTTATCCGCCATCAGGTAGACATCGCTCTCCGGGAGGTACATCTGCCATCTAAGCCGCCTTTTTTGGGCAAGCGGTTCAAAGGCCAGGTAAGCCTCCCGTAACAGCGTGGTCATATTTACCCGGGAAAATGCAAGGGTCATCGCACTGGTTTCGGTTTTATGAAAATCCAGCAATTGATTGACCAGGTCGAGCAGGCGATCGGTATTCCTGTCCATCGTCATCACATCGGCTCTTATCGCCGGGTTGTTGTCGGTCATGTCCCGCAGGTTCTCCACCGGGCCCCTGATCAGCGTAAGCGGCGTTTTGATCTCATGAGCGACATGCGTGAAGAACTCGATCTTGGCGGCATAGATCTCTTTTTCCTTTTTGATCCGCTGCTTGTTGGAATACAGCCTGAAGATGTACCAGGCCAGTCCGCCGGTCAACAGCAAATAGCTGAGGTAAGCCCAGTAGGTAGCCCAGAACGGCGGCAGGATCTTTATCCTCAGATCCCTTTCCTTTTGCCCGGAAAAATAATCTCCCGCGGCTTTGACCCGGAAGGTATAGGAGCCCGGCTGCAGCCCGGTGAAATAGACCTTCCTGTTCCGCTTGAGCCAGGTCCATTCCTTGTCGAGACCCTCCATAATATACCCGTATTCGGTCATGGTCGGTGAGGTGTGGCTGACGGCGGCAAAGTCGATGCTGAACGAAGCCTGGTCATGCGGCAGCACGATCTCATCCGTGTATAGCAGCGACTGCCCCAGGACGCTGTCCCGGCCCACCTCCAGTTCTTTATTGTTCACCTGGAAGCCGGTAATATATACAGAAGGCGTGAACTTCAACGGGCAAACGGTATCCGGCCTGAAGGAGATCATTCCCCGGATGCTGCCGAAATAAAGCCTTCCGCTATCATCCTTATAACCCGAATTATCAGCAAACTGGTCGGTCAGCAGCCCGTTCGTCCGCGTATAGATGTCAGTAATATTCCGGTTACTATCCAGGTGCACAAGCCCCTTCGACGTGGTAACCCATAAACTTCTGCGGTCATCTTCCAGGATCTTGAAGACCAGGTTGCCGGGCATCCCGCTACCTGCTGTATAGCGTGTGAATTTTTTTCGGTCCGGGCCCAGCCGGCAAAGGCCACCATTGGTGGCGAACCACAGGTCGTGAAAGGAATCTTCCAATATGGCATTGATGGAATTATTGCTTATGCTGTTGGGATTGCCCGGCTCGTTGGCAAAATGCCCCGACCGGCCGGCCCGGGGATTGAAATAATAGATGCCGAAATAAGTACCTATCCAGATCGTTCCATCTGTGTCTTCGGCCAGGCAGGTGATATTCATTCCCTGAGGAAGGGCGGCGGGCTGGTCGAAATAGTCTCTTCCAGGATCGTACCGGTAAACACCCGTGGTGGTTGCCAGGTAAATATCACCGCCATTTGCCCGCAGCATATCAAAGATCAGGGGATTGCTTAACTGCCCTTTTTGTAAGCCGCCCCGGATATGCCTTTGTACTTTTCCCGTCCGGGTATCCAAAATATCCACCCCATACTGCCAGGTGCCGATCCATAAGTCGTTGCCGGCTATCAGCAGACTTAGGATCTTCGATTGGCTGATACTGCCCGGAGCACCCGTAGGCAAGAATTGTTTTATTTCGCCTGTGGCGGGATCCAGCTCGTTCAAACCCGCATCTTGTGTAGCGATCCAGATATTCCCCTTAGCGTCCTGGCAAATATTGCCAACGGCATACCC
>Ga0302312_10001050_pt1 | contig 17470 bp, 23 predicted proteins | sample III_Palsa_N2_1_FD_200529 | JGI IMG/M metagenome (GOLD analysis project Ga0302312, IMG submission 200529) | Peat permafrost microbial communities from Stordalen Mire near Abisko, Sweden - III_Palsa_N2_1 | ecosystem: Environmental > Terrestrial > Soil > Palsa > Peat permafrost | place: Sweden... | reverse complement strand
GTATTCTGCACCACCGGCTATCATGACATCGGCATCTCCGTACGCAATACTGCGTGCGGCTAATCCAATGCTGTGCGTGCCAGTTGTACACGCTGTTGCAACCGCAAGGTTAGGCCCTCTAAATCCATTTAAAATAGAGACATGTCCGGAAATCATATTGATAATAGTCCCCGGAATAAAAAAAGGTGAAATCCGTCGAAAACCCGATTCTCGTAATATTTGATGATTCGCCTCTATGGTGCCAATCCCACCAATACCCGAACCCATCGAGACACCAACGCGATCTTTATCCAAGGCTGAAAACGACATCAAGCCTGCATGCGCAATGGCATCGCTGGCAGCAGCAATACCATATTGGATAAAGACATCACATTTTCGCGCTTCTTTAATAGACAAATAACGAGAAACATCGAAATCGGACACAAGCCCTGCGAATTTAACGCTAAGCTCTGTCGTATCGAACGCATCAATGAGACGAATACCGCTTTTCCCAGCCAAGATATTTGCCCAAGCAGTGTCTACTTGGTTCCCCACCGGTGAAACGATACCCAATCCTGTAATCGCTATTCGTCGTTTAGTCATGTTCTACTTTACTCGCTGTTGGCAACGGCTTTGGTCGAAACATAGTTAATCGCATCTTGAACAGTGAGAATTTTTTGAGCATCTTCATCTGGAATTTCTGTTTCGAAATGCTCTTCCAATGCCATCACTAATTCAACCGTGTCTAGCGAATCTGCGCCTAGATCTTCAACAAAGGAGGCTGCTGGAACCACTTTGCCTTCTTCAACACCCAACTGCTCGGCAATTATTTTGACAACGCGGTCTTGAACATTACTCATTGTTATCTCCTCAGTTAAAATAAAATTGTTTTAGCACATGTGCATGCCGCCATTCACATGCAATGTTTCGCCGGTAATATAGCCAGCTTCTGTCGACACTAAAAAAGCCACTGCATTGGCAATATCTTCTGAACTGCCCATGCGCCCTAACGGGATTTGTTCTAGTAATTTTGCGTGTTGCTCTTCAGATAATTTTCGAGTCATATCTGTATCAATAAACCCCGGTGCAACCACATTCACTGTAATCCCCCGAGATCCCACTTCACGCGCCAAAGACTTGCTTAAACCAATGACGCCTGCTTTAGACGCAGCATAATTAGCCTGACCTGGATTACCCGTGACGCCAACCACCGAACTAATATTCACAATACGACCAAAGCGTTGTTTAACCATTGAACGGATACAACCATGAATAAGATGATAGGTACCAGTTAGATTGGTATTGATGACTTTTTCCCATTCTTCTATTTTCATGCGTAAAAAAAGATTATCTGCAGTCACCCCAGCATTATTTACCAAAATGGATGGCATGCCGAAAGTTGATTTTGCAAACCACGCTAGCAGGGTATCAATGCTAAGAGCACTCCCAATATCTAAAACTACCCCCTGACCTTTAGCGCCAGTTTCTTTTAAATAAGCGCTAATACTGTCTGCACCGGTTTCTGTCGTCGCACTCCCAATAATCGTCACATTTGGCTGGCACGCTAAAGCAAGCGCGATCGCCTTCCCGATTCCGCGACTGGCGCCAGTGATCAAAGCGACTTTTTCAGGGATGGACATAAGCCTCTCCGTTGGACAAAGACTGACACGGCAATGCCGCGACAATCCTTTTATTTAATCCTGATAATACCGCACCTGGCCCACATTCCCACAGAGTGGTTACCCCTAGTTCTGACAATTGCCGAACAGTTTCAACCCAACGAACGGGTTTATAAAGTTGTTCAACTAATGCCTGGCGAATCCCTGATAGTGTGTCATGGGACATCACATCGACATTATGTATAACAGGAATATTTGGTAATTGAAATGGGACGCTTTCTAAAGCTTCTTTTAACAACAGGGCTGCAGGTTGCATGAGTTCGCAATGAGAAGGCGCGCTTACTGCTAAAGGAATCGCCCGTTTGGCACCTGCAGCCTCGGCTTTATCCATGGCCCATTCGACAGCAGCCTTATGGCCTGCGATTACGGTTTGTTCGGGCGTATTGTAATTGGCTGGAAAGACGATTTCGCCTGTCTTCAGGCTCTGGCAAATGGTTGTAATGGTTTCCACATCCAGACCTAAAATAGCTGCCATGGCCCCAACCCCTGCTGGAACAGCCGATTGCATTAAGCGCCCCCGTAAAGCAACTAAAAGCACAGCATCTTTAAAGTTTAAGGCGTTGGCACAAACAAGGGCTGAGTATTCGCCTAAGCTATGTCCCGCTAAGAACGCAGGCTTTTCTTTCCCTTTCGATAGCCACAAGCGCCACAGGGCAACGCTCGCTGTTAAAATAGCTGGCTGGGTAAATTCGGTTTGATCGAGCTTCTCTTTAGGTCCCTCTGCTGCTAAGGCCCATAAATCGTAGCCAAGCGCGACAGAGGCCTCTTCAAAGGTTTCTTGAATGATGGGGTTTTCTGCCGCCAAGTTGGTCAACATGCCAACCGATTGCGAACCCTGTCCTGGAAATACAAATGCAGTTTTATGAGTCATCGTTTTAAGGGGTCAACTAGTGAACCAATGCCCTCTGTTACTGAAGATGGGCATCGTAACGGGTTAGCAACGGTAGTGTCAATGGTGACTATATAAATAAACAGCAATCTAATAGACTAAAATATAAAGATGAGCACAAAATACCCGGAAATCATCTTAGGTCTAGTCACCCCCATGGGCCGCGATATCGCCTCTTTTATCAAACAACTAGAGACTGCGTTCACGCCATTTGGCTTTACGCTGATCGATATTGAGATTACCCATGTATTAGAACCCACTGTTATTATCCAGACCATACAACAACATCGACAAAAACATCCCGCATTGAAAAAAATTTATTTACTCAAATCATTAAAAAATCTAGCAGAGTATGAAATCTTAAATCGTGTTTATGATAAAAATTATTTTCAAGTTTCTGGCTTTTCTTCGCTAGAAAAACAAAAAAAATCTCTTCTGCTAGAAACAGAGGCGGGCAAAAATATAGCAAAATTATTCGATAAATCGGATTTTTTTGTTAATTTAGATGCAACATCTTCTGCTATCCAGATTCAAGTACAAAAACTAGCGGATATTTTATTTGGAAACTATCGAGAATATCCAAGCCCCGACGAATATGGCATGGCGGTAGCCTATACCGTTTCAAAGCGCTCTAATTTCCCTGGCGAACGGCATGTCGGCGCTTGTATTACCGCAGCTTCTGGCGAAATCATTGCCACTGGCTCCATTCGAGCCCCAACAGCTGCCGCTAATCCAACCCGGGCTCAGGAAGACTCTATTCAGCCAGGCTATGCAGCTTATAAAACTCAACTAGCAAATTTTGAAACTCTCATCGAAGATTCTAATATTCCCAATCCAGGCAAACAGGCACTCCAAGAATTTGTGCATAATTCGATGGAATTTCATCCTTGCACCCATGCAGAAATGTCGGCGATATCGGATGCGGCTAAGTTGGGAACTTCTACCCGAAATGCAACACTTTATTCGACCACTTTTCCTTGTCATATGTGTAGTAAAGATATTATTTCGAGTGGGATAATTAAAGTGGTTTTTTTAGAAGCTTTTCCTAAAAGTAAAAATAAAGAGCTTTATTCAGCATTAATCGCTATCGATCCCACAGAGCCTATCGAAGGCAAAGTATCATTTTTTACTTTTTGTGGTGTGGGGCCTAGAAAATATAATTATTTTTATAGCCTGGAAAATAAACAAAAAGAAACCATGGCCTTTGCTGAGATGATCCCGCCGCTGTTAAAATTTAGATTACCTGATGTTTATGCAGAAAGCGAAGAAAGGGCTAAAAAAAGCTAATAACGAATCAACGCAGTTCCCCAGGTTAACCCTGCCCCAAAAGCTTCTAACAATAACAGTTCGCCTTTCTTAATTTTATTTTCTTTGATCCCGCTATCTAAAGCGAGGGGAATAGAAGCCGCTGAGGTATTTCCTTGTTTTGATAAAGTTAAAATAACTTTATCCATGGGTAATCCCAATTTTTCGGCCGTGGCTTTTAGAATACGAATATTGGCTTGATGCGGCACCAACCAATCTAAATCGTGAACGCTCAACTGGTGATCTGACAGCATTTTAGCCGCTATTTTATCCAATTTATTTACCGCTAATTTAAACAAAGGATTGCCTTGCATATCTATCGTTTCTTGAAAAGCATTTTTTAAGGTTAAAACATCTTTATCCCGGCCATCTGCGGCTAAATGTGTCCCTAAAATGCCAGGGGTTTCGGAAGCTTCAAAAATAGCAGCTCCAGCCCCATCTCCAAAAAGAATACAGGTTCGTCTATCTTGCCAATCAACGACGCGCGACATGGTTTCACTGCCAATCAATAAGGCTTTTTTGGCAGCACCCGATCGAATAAATTGATCAACTAATGTCACGCCATAAATAAATCCACTGCAAGCAACTTGAATATCAAAGGCAGGACAAGGTGGAACCCCTAAGGCTTCTTGAATTAAACAAGCCGTGGGAGGAAAAATGCTATCCGGCGTACAGGTTGCCACGATAATTAAATCAATCTCTGTCGCACTGATGTTAGCGGAAAGCAATGCTGCTTTGGCAGCTTCAATCGCCATCAAAGTTGTTGTTTCTTCTACACTAGCAATGTGGCGTGATTCGATACCCGTGCGTTCGACAATCCACTCATGCGAGGTATCGACTTGTTTTGAGAGCTCATCATTCGATAAGCTACGCTTCGGTAAATAAGAGCCTGTTCCAAGCAATGCAGAATAGATCATACCGCTACCGTTTGTCCTAGTTGGATCGCCAATTGTTTTTGAATTTTAGCCGATACATTTTTTTCGGCTTCTAATAGGGCGACCTGAATGGCTATACCAAAAGCTTTTTGCTCGGCACCGCCATGACTTTTGATGACAATGCCTCTTAACCCTAATAAACTGGCGCCATTATATTGATTGGGATCTAGCCTTTTATATAAAGCTTTTAAAATAGGCGCTGACATAAAAGCCGCAAAACGTCCGTACCAACTTTTAAAAAATTCTTCTTTGGCCATTTTTAAAATCATTTTTACCAAGCCTTCGCTGGCTTTTAAAGTGACATTACCGACAAATCCATCGCAAACCACAACATCGACTGTCCCTTTGTAAATATCATCTCCTTCGACATAGCCAACGTAGTTCACCCCACATTGATTATCAGTCAGCAATTCAGCCGCTTTTTTAACTTGCGGGCTCCCCTTAATCACTTCAGAACCAACATTTAATAAGCCAACCGTTGGGTGAGGATTGTTGTCGACCGCGGTTGCTAAAACCGAGCCCATTACCGCAAACTGAAATAAATCTTGTGGTTCACAATTTACATTTGCCCCAAGATCTAAGACATGCACATGCCCTTTCATGGTCGGCAGCGAATAAACAATGGCTGGGCGATCAACCCCTGGCAGCATTTTTAGGACAAAGCGCGCAATCGCCATTAAAGCACCGGTGTTTCCCGCACTCACACAAGCTTCTGCCACCCCTTCTTTGACTAAGTTAATGGCAACACGCATCGAAGAATCTCGCTTATGGCGTAATGCCATCGCCGGAGATTCGTCCATCGCGACGACTTGCGTTGTTGGATGAATAATTAAACGAGGATGAGGGAGTTTAGTCTGCAGCGCTAATTGTTGATTAAGAAGCGTTTCGTCGCCGACTAAAATGAGCTGCAAATTGGTATGCATAGCCAACATATTGATGGCCGCGGGCACGACTACACGAGGGCCGTGATCTCCGCCCATTGCATCGAGTGCGATACAAATAGATGCCAATTTTGTTTACTCTTCATCTTCTGTATTTTTTGCTGGTGCGACAGCAACGATCTGTTTGCCTCTATAATAGCCTGTACTGGTCATGTGATGACGACGATGCGTTTCGCCCGTTGCTATATCGATAGCCAACGTTCGGGTGCTCAATTTATCGTGCGATCGGCGCATACCGCGTGTTGATCGGCTTCTGCGGCTCTTTTGGACAGCCATGGGTGTACCCCTCTATATTTGGTTACAAAACTTGGAAAGCTAAAAATCTTAGCTAAAATCTTTAGAAATACTGGCGCGATGATACTGAGTTTTATTCCCGCTGTCAATGCGCTGTCCCGGTTAGGCATTTTTAGCTATTAGCCCATACAGCAAATGTGCTGCTATAGAAACATGAACTAAAAAGTGCTAGATTACGAGCCAAATAAATAGGCAGCACATAAGGTTTTTAGTTAAATGGCTCAACCGACGCACCGATATATCCTAGAGTGGTCCAAGATGGTCGCACCGAATGTGCTACACCTTTCTTTTAGACGCGAAGATCCCGAGCCTTTTTCCTTTGTCGCAGGGCAATTTGTCACTTTGCATATTGAAACACCGGCTAAAAAAGTGCACCGCAGCTACAGCATTGCCAATAGCCCAGGCGATCATCGCATTGAAATTTCTTGCGCCTATGTCGAAAATGGCGTGGCCTCGCAATTATTATTTGGCTTAAAACCGGGTGACGCAATCGAAGCAGGCGGCCCTTATGGTCTTTTTGTTTTAAAAGAAGAACAACCAAAACGTTATATTTTAGTCGCTACCGGCACAGGGGTAACGCCATATCGCTCAATGTTAAAAGAGATCGAACATCGCTTAAAGCATACCCAACCTGATCTCAGTATTGCTTTAATATTAGGCGTTAGAACTGCAGACGAATTATTGTTTAAAGATGAATTTTTGGCTTTTGCAAAAGCAAATCCACGTTTTAGTTTTCATGCCTGCTATAGCCGAGAGCCTGGTAAAATTTTAACTGATTTTGAGCATCAAGGACATGTGCAAACGGCTTTAGAAACACTACAGCCTAATCCACTGCAAGATATTGTCTATCTCTGCGGTAACCCTAATATGATCGATGATACTTTTACTTTACTGACAGAGACAGGTTTTGACAAAAAAAATGTGCGGCGTGAAAAATATCTTTTCTCGCATTAATCTTTTTTTTACATGGTTTCCAGCCAATACACGACAATCCCAACCACCAGCGCAATCAACGCTAAGGCGGCTATCCCATCGACTGCATCATCCGATAAGCCTGCTTTATTTTTCATCGCTAAAATCTTCTCTGTTTAATATCTGAGACTTTTCGCTTTCCCGATCGCGCAACGCATGAATGCGAGCATATTTGGCTTCTTCCGCTTTTCTAGAGACAGAGCTTGCCGCGGGTTTTTCATCAAAAGCTTGTAAAAAGCGATCGATTTCACTCGTGTATTTCTTTAAAAGAGGTTCTTTGCGCCCAAACATACTAGCTTCTCTCCTTTGCCTTTTTGCCTTTCCGACTGCTAACAATAAGGATTTGTCCCTGTAGTATGGTCGGTCACATCCCGAATTTCTAGAATTTGCGGAAATTTTTCTTTTAACCGTTTTTCAATCCCTTGCTTTAACGTGACATTGGCCATGCCACAACCGTGACAACCCCCGCCAAACTGCAAGATAACGATATTGTCTTCTAAAATATCTATCAACGTAATATTTCCCCCGTGGCCCGCCAAAGAAGGGTTAATATCCGAATCGATCACATACTGAATACGTTCTGCCAAAGGAGTGTCTTGACTAGGCGGCTGGCCCTTCATCAAAGGGGCTTTAATCGATAATTGTCCGCCCACTGCATCCGGTTGATAGTCGATCACCGCTTCTCTCAAAGCGTTTTTAGAATCTGCCGCAATATAGATAATAAAACCTTCACAAACGTAAGGAATATCACCCGACTCTTGCTCCCCAGGTGGACAAAAAGTGATAGCAACATCGGCTGCTTCTGTCTCTGGATAAGACACAAAAATCCGCAGATTCATGCCCTCAATATCTTCTTTTTCTAGCAAGGCTCTAAAGTGATCCTGCGCTAAATCGGTGATTTTGACAAAATTGACTGCTTCAATGCTACATGCCATACGTCTGCCCCTGATTTGCTGAAAGCTATGCTACCACACCCATCTTGCCAAGCTGTTATTTTTAGCGTATGGTTTCTCCTTCTAAGTCATTGTACCAAAAAAGTAGGGTGACATAAAAGCAACCAAGCTAAAGCTATTGATGGGGCTACCGTGTATTTAAAAGAAACTACACATTCAACCAATCGGCGAGTGCTAGATTTTCAGGCACAGGCAGAACAAATGCTTGAGCTGATCGAGTCTCGGGTCAATGCTGGCCACCGCGATGCAGCCCTACAATATCTTGTTTTTAAATTTAAAAGCCTCTACGAGCAGGGAGTTGCCAGTGGACGCCTTTACGAGCGCGAGGGGGAGTTCCCTTATTAAGGATCAGTGAGGGTACTTGTTTTTTTGCCAGTTTGGCGGTAAGATATCGCCTATTGTGAACGTAAGAGGTAGTCATGCATTTTCAATATGGCGGAAAAAAATCTGCTGCACCGTTAGCCAATCAGGTAGTATTACTGGGGGATGCGGCTGAAATTGCAAGCGAGTATAGTGAGTTGTTTGAAGGTGCCTTAAGAGGTTCACTAGATGATGACACAGCGGTATTCGCAGCTATGGCTAATGCGAGCCTGGCAGCACGCCACCTCACCACCAATACAAGACGGTTCGTATCGTCTATTTAATGTTAATGTTTTAAGTCTCTCAAAGGATTTGAGAGAGTATGAATAAGGGAATATTGCATGAATAGTGTTTTGCAGAGAAAAGCAACCGCTGTTGTTAAAGCTTGGCAGCAGAAGAATCAACCCAAATTTGGAAACCACGACAAAGAAAACCACGCAGGTAAAATATTATTGTGGGATCAACCTCGTTCCTCTCGAACAGAACCCCTTAAGCCATTTGAAATACCCGAGTTGGCCGAGCACATGATGGGTTATATCGAAAGAAAAACAGATTTTTCCCTTAAAACCTCCAAAGAAAAAGCCCGCTTAGAAGAATTTATCGAGCTTTACGTTCGTAACCCCAATGCTTTTCCCAAAGCCGAACAAAACCCATATCTTTCTATTGTCCGAGAAGCGGCTGTTGCTGTGATTAATCATAGCTGGCGATCTACTTCTTTTCGCTCTTGCCCACCCTAACACCCCTCATCCGGCGCTACGCGCCACCTTGCTTTTTTGATTGCGCCAGTGTACTATCATGCTAGCACATTAAAGCACTCATTCTAGGAGCAAGGCATGCCAAAATCTAGCGCAACCCTTTATGAAGCCCTACTGAAGCTTAAATCCGAAGCAGAATGCATCGCTTTTTTTCAAGATCTTTGTACCCCAGCCGAAATAGCAGCCATGACCGAACGCTGGCGAGTTGCCCAATTGCTACATCAAGAAAGCTTTTCGTACCGTGATATTCATCAACAAACAGGGGTTAGCTTAACGACCATTGGCCGGGTTGCGCGTTTTTTAACCCAAGAAACTTACCAAGGCTATCGTTTGTTACTCGATCGCCTACCTTTCGAAAAGGTTTCAGAGCCATCATGAAAAGAAGACTACTATTCATCCTGCTTTGCTTTATCTTAAGTCCTATACAAACGGCATTTTCAGCAAGCATTGCTTCCAAAAAAGTGACAATTTTACAAATCGTTGAACACCCCGCTTTGAATATGACCCGTCAAGGAATAACGGACGAACTCGCCAACCATGGGCTTGATATTGCTTATCAATCAGCACAAGGGAATACGCAAATGGCCATGCAAATAGCACATTATTTTGCGAATACCACGCCTGATTGTTTAGTCGGCATTGGCACGATTTCGACCCAGGCATTGCTAGCAGCTAATCGCCAAAGCAATATTCCGATTGTGTTTAGCTCGGTGACCGATCCAAAAGCTGCAGGACTCGTCAAGAATTTAAAAACCCCAGAAGGCAATATCACTGGCGTTTCTAATGACTACGATCCCTTAGCTCAATTTAAATTTTTCAAAAAAATACTTCCTTCATTAAAAAAGCTTGGAATTATTTATAATCCAGGGGAAACAAATTCTGCTTCACTACTGGAACGCATGAAAATAGCCGCAAAAGAAATGAATATAGAGCTTGTCTTAGCGCCTGCCAATCACTCAGCAGAAGTTCCTAATGCCACTCGGCTACTGCTTTCTAAAACACAAGCAATATTCATCAATAATGACAATACGGCGCTATCTGCCTTCGACACGATTATTAAAATAACACGCAATGAAAACTTGCCTGTATTTTGCAGCGATACCGATATGGTCAGTCGAGGAGCGCTCGCAGCCTTAGGCCCTGATCAATATCAAATTGGACGACAAACGGGAAAGCTTATTTTGCAAATTTTGGCCAGAAAAACCCCTAATCACTTAGCCGTTCTTTTTCCTGCTGTAGAACAAGTTAAAATTAATTATCCTGAAGCCATGCGTCTGAAAATTGATATTCCTCAAGAATTCTTGTCGACTCAAAAGATCAATGACGCAACATGAATATAGCGCAGCTTTTAGGATCGATAGAACTAGGGCTTCTTTTTAGCTTAGTGGCGCTTGGCGTCTATTTAACGTTTAGGGTGATCCAGTTCCCAGATCTGACTATTGATGGTACTTTTCCATTAGGGGCCGCTGTCGCTGCTACTTTGATCGTCCATGGTTTTTCTCCGTTCACTGCAACGCTTATCGCCACTATTACTGGGGCGTTGGCTGGAGGTGTCACAGGATATCTCCATGTGCGTTGGAAAATATTAGGTCTGTTGGCAGGCATATTAACCATGACTGCCTTGTATTCTATTAATCTACGCATCATGGGAAAACCGAATATTGCTCTACTCGAAACCTCGTCTTTATTCAACACTTTCAGCGGTCCTGGTGGTGCAAGTATTTTGCTTAGCCTCACCCTGCTAGTTTTGTTGTTTTTATTGTATCGCCTACTGGCAAGTCAATTTGGACTAGCTATCCGTGCTATCGGCATTAATCCACGCGTTAGCCCAACCTATGGAATTTCGGTCAAGACCCTAACCCTCGTTGGTCTTGCCCTTTCTAATGCACTCGTCGCCTTAGCGGGCGCATTATTTGCACAAATTTATGGCTTTGCTGATGTCTCATTGGGAACCGGTACGCTGGTTTCAGGTCTTGCTTCTGTCATTATTGGTGAGCGTTTATTGCTTTGTCGAGGCTTAATCACAGCATTGTTGGCTTGCATCGCTGGATCTATTTTATATCGCACAGCTATTACTATCGCTTTAAATATGCAAAGCCTTGGATTGCAAGCATCCGATCTTAATTTTATCACGACTATTATTGTGGTTTTAGCTATGTCTATCCCTGCTATCCGAGAAAAAAGACGAAAAACAAATGATTAAATTACACAATATTTCAGTGACTTTTAACCCCAATACGCCCTTAAGCCATCGTGTTTTTAACGCCTTAAATTTGTCTATTTTTCCCGGAGACTTTGTCATGATTATTGGCGGAAACGGCTCTGGAAAATCCAGTTTATTAAACCTTGTTTCAGGCGCAATAACGCCAGAAAAAGGGAGAATTCTACTCGATAATCAGGATATTACAGAGCAAGAAACGCACCAAAGAGCCGGTTTAATCAGTCGGGTTTTTCAAGATCCACTCTTAGGCAGTTATGCCGATTTAACCTTAGAAGAAAATTTAACGATAGCACTTTCTCGCGGTAAAAAACGAACCTTAAAACTAGCCTTATCTGCTCAAAATAGACAGCTTTTTCAAGAAAAGTTAAGTGAAATTGGTTTAGGACTTGAAAATCGCTTACGGGATAAAATGGGGCTTTTATCCGGCGGACAACGTCAAGCGATTAGCCTTATTATGGCAACACTACAACCGTCGAAAATTCTATTGTTAGATGAACACACCGCAGCACTCGATCCTAAAATGGAACAAGCTGTTTTAAGCCTGACTGAAAAATTAATCAAAGAAAAACAATTAACTGCTTTAATGATCACACACAACATGGCTCAAGCACTTACTTTTGGAAATCGCATTTTATTAATGCATCAAGGCCAGATTGTCAAAGATCTTAAAAAAGATGAGAAAGAAAAACTTAAGATGAGCGATCTCGTTGAGTGGTTGTAGTTGGGCTTAAATTCCTAATAGCGGCTCAACATCACGCACTTCAATTTTATCCGCTGGTATCTCTATAAGTTCTCCATTTTCGATCACAAAAATAGGCCGGCCTGCTTTTTTATGCTCCAAACGTGCATTTGCAGCACCTTTTTTAACTCCGTAATCTATTCTTGCTGCTAAATCGAATTTTTTTTCGATCGGTGATTTCATTTCATGACCCCTTGTTTACCATTTTCCATAATTTATCATCTACAATATTTATGCGACCACTACCAATTTTTTCAGAAATTAATTCAGAATATTTTCCTGTGTTATCATACAAAAACCAATTGTTCGCAATTGATGAATATTCTGTTAAAAAATTATAGATACTACGATGGTACCGCCTAATAATGACATTCTGCGGAATATCATGCCCACCCTGCTCTACACGATCTTTTACTCTTTTAATTGCAACCTCCGAAGACTGCAGCCATAAAAATAAGATATTAATTTCATAACCTTTACTAATGCATTCTTTTAAAAAAAGAATAAAAGATCTCGATGCTAATGTCGTTTCGAAAGCAAAACTTTTACCACGATCTGCCAGGTATTGGATTCTTCCCAGCATTAACCTGCCAGCCTGAATAGCAACTCTATCTGGATAAAATGGCGATAATGCTGCTGCCACAGCATCCGCATTCACATATTCCTCGCATTCTAAAACGTCTGGAAGCAGTGTTTTCGCAGACGTCGTCTTTCCAGACCCGTTGGGTCCAGCGATAACAAATATCTGAGGCTTGTTTTGATGCATTGTTTAAACTTTTGGTGTTATTTAGTTAAACTCTAAATCACTCGGCTATCAATAACAAGTGTAAACAACAAATGCTGCCAAGTTGGTTATAGGACCATTGGGAATTTTTGGACATTTTGAAAAGTTCTGGGATCTATAAATGGTGCCCGGGGCCGGACTCGAACCGGCACGGATGTTTAGTCCGAGGGATTTTAAGTCCCTTGCGTCTACCAATTTCGCCACCCGGGCAATTTTTTCGATTGGAGGCTGAGGGCGGAATCGAACCGCCGTACGCGGCTTTGCAGGCCGCTACATAACCACTCTGCCACCCAGCCGGAATGACTCCTAAAACATGGAGCGGGAAACGAGATTCGAACTCGCGACCCCAACCTTGGCAAGGTTGTGCTCTACCACTGAGCTATTCCCGCGCAAAGGTGGATTCTACCGGAATCTCTCATGCACTGCAATTGTCAAAATGTATCTTCTTTTCTTAATTCTTCTGCAGCAATCCGGAGATAAAGTATCATGGTCCATAGGGTGAGAATAGCTGCTATATAAATTAAGACATACCCTGACCAAGTAATCCAACTAAACGCGCCAGGATCTGCTGCTAATAGTAACCAGATTGCCAACATTTGCGCGGCTGTTTTAAATTTTGCCAAACCTTTCACCGCAACGCGCTGCCGTTTTCCCAGTTCGGACATCCACTCCCGTAAAGCAGAAATCACAATTTCTCGACTCACAATAATGACTGCTGGAATGGCAAGCCAAGGAGAAGGATAAGACTGAACGAGTAACACCAACGAAACGGCCACAATTAATTTATCTGCCACGGGATCTAAAAACTCTCCTAAGGGAGAAACTTGCTTTAGTTTTCTTGCTAAATATCCATCTAAAAAATCCGTGAAAGCAGCTGCTGCAAAAATAATAGCCGAAACCAGATGATGATGCTTAAAAGGAAGGTAAAAAACTAACACAAATATAGGAATAACCAATATTCTCAATAATGTCACTAAATTAGGAATATTAAACTTCATGTCCACACTCTCTGCTTTTTAAACGATAATTTTTCAACTTCCATGTAAGGCCTGGTAAAGTCGTGCCGCTAACCCTAGGTTAATTCCAGGCACTTTTGCCAACTCTTCGACACTGGCTTGCAACACTTCTTGCAAACCTCCGAAGTAGTGTAACAAATTTTGCCGGCGTTTATTACCAATCCCTGAAATTTCTTCTAACGTTGAGGTCACGCGGCGCTTCGCGCGCTTGGCTCGATGTGCTGTAATGGCAAATCGATGCGCCTCATCTCGGCATTGCAAAACTAGCTGAAAGGCGAGTTGATCTAAGAGAATCTTTTCTGCAACTCCTCCCTGTGAAAGATAAATAGATTCTAAGCCAACTTTCCTGCCCTCTCCCTTCGCCACTGACAATAATTTAATCGACTTTAGCTCAAGCCTTGCTAAGATCTTATCAGCCACTGCAAGCTGCGCCCTGCCCCCATCGATAATTAAAATATCAGGTATTAAATCAGACTCGGCTTTTAAACGCGTATAATGCCGTGTTAAACCTTCAGTGAGTGCTGCTAAATCGTTACCATTAGTATCTGTTCGCATATTAAAGCGCCGATATTGCGATTTTAAAGGGCCTTTTTCATCAAATACCACACAGGCGACTACGGTTGCTTCCCCAAGGGAATGACTCACATCAAAGCATTCTATTTTATTGGGTATTTTTGTTAAACCCAATGCGGCCTGTAAAGCCACAAAATGCTCTGTTAAAAACGTCTCTTTTTTGGTGCGACTTAATACTGCCTGCTTCGCACTGGCATTAGCCATACTCACCCAGCGCAGGCGATTGCCGCGTGCCGCTTTGATAATTTGGATCGCAATACCCTTTTCTTCCTGAAACAATGCCTCAATTGATTGTGCATCTGGAAGAGAAAAAGGTAATAAAAGAATCTTTGGGAAAGATAATGGCCCTAATTCTGCCGATGCGCCATAATGCTGCAAAATAAAGGCTTGCAATATCGCTGCTTCGCGCTCGTCATCTGCTGATATTAAAGCTGTTTTGTTTGGAAAATATTGTCGACTGCCAACCATTCGCCCCGATCGAATCATTAATTGATGAATACAAGCAGCATCCCCCTGTACCGAGATGCCTAATACATCGATATTATCTTGACCACTTAAAATAATTTGCCGCTCTTGGATCCCACGCAATAAAGCAATTTTATCTCGCATCTCTGCTGCTTTTTCAAAGGCGTGGTTTTCGCTAAATACTTCCATTTTGTGAATGAGCGACTCTATAACCTCTTGATTTTTACCTTCTAAAAATAATCGCGCATGCAATACATCTTTTTGGTATTCTTGCTCGTCAACCAAACCAACACAAGGTGCTGAACAACGCTTAATCTGATATTGCAAACAAGGACGCGATCGGCTCTTAAAATAGCCATCCTCACACACCCGCAACCTAAAAATAGTTTGGAGTAAATTTAAAGCTTCTCGGGCTGAGCGCGCACTGGGATAAGGCCCATATAATTTATCAGTCCCTCGCTTCATTCCTCGATGAAAAGAAAGCAACGGAAAAGGACCACTGGATAATTTTAGATAAGGGTAGGATTTATCGTCTCGGAATAAGATATTATAACGCGGTTTTTCGGCTTTAATGAGATTATTTTCTAATAATAAAGCTTCTCGTTCATTGCGAGTCACCGTGACTTCGATCGAATGGATATGCCGAACTAATTGCAGTGTTTTAGCATCTAACTGCCGTTTAAAATAACTGGTGACTCGTTTTTTTAAATTTTTTGCTTTGCCCACATACAAGACTTTTCCGGCTTCATCCATCATGGAATAAACACCCGGTCGAGTCGTCAGGCGGGCTAAAAATGTGTCAAACTTACTCAGGTGTGTTTTCCGTGTCTAACATGCCATATCTCATCGCAAGCAACGTCAATTCAACATCACTTTCTATTTCTAATTTTTCATAAATACGGTATCGATAACTATTGATGGTTTTGGGGCTAACGTGTAATTTCTCTGCAATTTGCTGAACATTTTGCCCAGCAGTGATCATCATCATCACCTGAAGTTCTCTTTCAGAGAGCAACTCAAACGGTGATTTGTCAGAATCAGATAGAGTTCTTAAAGCCAGTTGTTGCGCAATTTCTGGGCCTAAATACCGTTTTCCTGCATGCACTGTACGGATAGCGGTCACCATTTGTTCTAATAAAGCGCCTTTGGTTAAATAACCACTGGCACCTGCCTGCAATAATTTAGAGGGAAAAGGTTCAGCAGCATGAACTGAGAGTGCAATAACCTTAAGATTCGGATCGTGACGAAGCATTTTACGAGTGGCTTCTAACCCCCCAATGCCCGGCATTTTGACGTCCATCAAAACGACATTAGGTTTTTTTTCTTTCGCAAGCTTGACGGCATCTTCTCCATTGCTCGCCTCGCCAATCACTTCTATTTCCGGTACATCAGAAAGCAAACGCTTAATTCCTGTCCGAACTAAATCGTGATCATCAACAAGTAATACGGTGATCACTGGCTATCCTCCAAATCATCCGAATGCGGCATCACTGAAACCTTGTGGCGGAGAGACAGGGATTCGAACCCTGGGAGGGGGGTTGCCCCTCAACGGTTTTCAAGACCGCCGCTTTCAACCGCTCAGCCATCTCTCCAAGCTGCCTATTATAAGGGAAGATCTCAGCAAAATACGAGCACATCATTAAGTTTGCTAATCTGCTTATAGTAGGTTAATTATCCTATAAATACCCTGGATATAATACTGTATAAGAACAGTATTTTTGTTTGCGTAGGCGAAAATAATAGGCTTATGTTAAGCTTATGATAAGATCCAGTCTCAGATAGATTATTCAGGAGAGAAAAAGATGCAACGTAATACTAATACAGCGACAGTGGTCCGTTCGCGTAGTACCTCTATCGTAGAAACAAACTCGGTTATCCGCAATACCTATCTTTTACTGTCACTGACGCTTATTTTTAGTGCATTCACGGCTTGGTGGGCTATGGTGAATCAGGCAAGACCCATGGGGCTTTTAGTATTACCTATTTATATGGGCTTATTATTCTTAACGCAATCTCTTCGTAATAGCGCTTGGGGTATCGCGTCTATTTTTGCTTTTACAGGCTTTATGGGTTACACCCTAGGCCCTATTTTGAATATGACCATTCAAGGCTTTAGCAACGGATCGCAAATCGTGATGAGCGCTTTGGGTTTAACAGGCGTTATCTTCTTAAGCTTATCGGCTTATGCTTTTACAACTCGTAAAGATTTTAGCTACCTCGCAGGCTTTTTGTTTGTCGCCTCCACCGTTGCTTTTATCGGCAGCTTGGCTGGGATTTTCTTTCACATTCCAATTTTGTGGTTGAGTGTTTCGGCCGCTTTTGTCCTGATCTCTTCCGGCATGATCCTCTTTGAAACCAGTCAAATTATCCAAGGTGGCGAAAAAAACTACATTATGGCCACGATTTCGCTGTATGTTTCTATCTATAACTTGTTTATCAGCTTGCTCCAATTATTCTCGCTGTTGGCAGGTCGTCGCAACAACTAAACGGGGCTTGACCTACGAAAATAAATCTGTAATACTAACTTTCTTTATTTCCAAAAGCAGCTACACCGAATAGAAGGCTTTAGAAACAGATGAAAACAGTTGTATTGCGTAAGTTAGCCCATGG
>Ga0302312_10001038_pt1 | contig 17604 bp, 14 predicted proteins | sample III_Palsa_N2_1_FD_200529 | JGI IMG/M metagenome (GOLD analysis project Ga0302312, IMG submission 200529) | Peat permafrost microbial communities from Stordalen Mire near Abisko, Sweden - III_Palsa_N2_1 | ecosystem: Environmental > Terrestrial > Soil > Palsa > Peat permafrost | place: Sweden... | reverse complement strand
ACCTATCCGTATCTGGATATTCCCACCCGAACTATGTTTTCCGCCATCCTTCAAAACAGCATGGATATTGATTGGCAGGAAGTATAATTATGCGTCTGATCGAGATTAAATATTTCGCGATAAAAAGGGTGATTCTGCAATCGTCAAATACAATCGGAATGGCGTGGTCATAAAAATTATCATAAGGGTACTATTGACGAAATTGCCGGTTTTAGAAGAGATGACGAGTCAGCGATTACGCTAAACTCATATCATGCCAACTCTGATTTGCTTATGCGATAATAGCCGCATATCTTAGTTTTTTTGGGGTTTTGCACTAAACGAATTGGGACCGCGCGCGAAAGTTGCCCGGTTTTTTTATTCAATCTTACAACTCTACCGCCATCAGTTCAGCACCTAATTTATGCAAAGCTGCTTCTATCTTTTTCGCTTGCAAAGGGCGCGGACTTCGTAACCCGGTAGCGTAATGTTGTAACTGTTTTTGGTTGATTCCCGTTATCCGCTCAAGCGCCGCGTTGGTAAATATTCCCTTATAGTAATTTAAGAAACTTTGCGTGTCGAATTTATAGACCAGTTCATACTCACCCTTTAAAATTGCAGGAGTATTTACGGGAGTATGCTCCTTATAAAATGCTATCGCTTCATGTACCGATTTTTTAGCTTCCTCAACAGTATCGCCCTCGCCATATATACCTGGTGCATTTTCTGCATAAGCACCATAGTTATCCTTGCTCCGGCCAATAACAATTTTCAACTGTTTCATTTGCTCCTTTGATTTACTCCAAACCCATATCTTTTATAATACTTTTCCTTAGTCCCTCAAACACTTCCTTTGAGCCATGATAAGGAACCGGGTACGTTTTGCCATCTTTTTCATAAATATAATGGCTGCCGGACGACCTTACAAACCGCCATCCATTTTTTCGGACAAAGCGGTGAAACTCCGAACTTTTCATTGAACCAAGGCTTTGATATTCAAAGATAGTAAAAATACTATCATTTAAAAATTATTTAACACAAATAAAAAAAACAGGGCAAATAAAGCAAGTTTTAATGCAATTTCGTCTTTCGGCAGAAGCCGACTTATTCGGCTGGTCAAACTAAATTCTATGTATTTTGTAAATAGACCCTATGTAAATTGTAAATAGAACCTATGTAATTTGTCAATTCGTTATTTGGACAGTTGTGGGACAGGGTGTTCAATTGAATAAAAAGAGGAGATCCTTGCGAAAACAAACTCTCATCCCGCTCACACCGGCAATTCAAAAATAAATTCAGATCCGTTACCCGGCTCACTTTTTACATAGACGGAGCCGCCGTGGCCCTTGACAATCTCGGATGATATAAAGAGGCCCAAACCCAAACCCTGGAAGCGATTCTGACTGCCATCTATGCGGTAGTACCTGTTGAACAGGCCATCGATGTGTTTCTTTGAAATGCCGATGCCGAAATCTTTTATCGCCACCCGGAGTTTATCGCCATGCAGCACTGAATTTATCAGCACTTTATCAGCCTCGGGGGAATATTTAATGGCATTGCTCAATAAGTTCACTATCACCTGCTCGATCCGGTGACGATCGGCCCTGATCATAACCGGAGCCGACCGCTCTAATACCAACTTATGGCCGGGCGATATTTGCTGTACATTATCAATTGTATCTTTCAGCGCCTTATCAAAATCAAATTCTTCTAAATTATACGCCATTTTGCCGGCATTGATCTTTGACACGTCGAGCAGATCGGCAATCAGGCGTTCCATGCGCGTTAACTGCCGCGAAGCGTTGCTGATAAAACTGTGCGATTTGAGTTGCGGCGGCATCTCCCTGCCGGCTAATTGAAAAAAGGCCTTCAGGGTAGTTAATGGCGTTTTCAGCTCATGGCTGGCAATGCTGATAAACTCGTCCTTTTTCCGCTCGCTTTCTTTTTGATCGTTTATATCGGTAATGGCCGTTTGCAGCTCTTTTGTGCGCTCTTCCACCTTTTGCTCCAGTTCCTGCTGCGCGGCGTGAACACGGGCGGCCATAATATTAAAAGAAGCTGCGAGTTTACCAAGCTCATCGTTGCGGTCAACTTCCACGGGCGAAGAGTAATCCCCGTCGGCTATCGCTGCCGCGGCAAGGCTAAGCTGATGAAGCGGACGGGTAATGTTGCGGCTCATTAACCAGCCGCCGAGGCTGCCGGCTACAACAAGGATTATGCCGATGACCGTTACCCATCGCAAAAAAATGGCCGCAGTTTCCAGGAACGATGCGTTGGACAGCTCCACCAGAACCAACAAGCGCGAACCGGGTATCTTTCGCATCGACGCAATGACCGGCTTACCATCTTTTCGTGAATATTGTGCTACTTGTTGTAGTTTACGCAGGTCAGCCGGCGGTTTCTCCACCGGCCTGATCATATCCGTCCAAAACTGCTGGTCGTCATTACCGAAATAAACCTTGCCATTACCGCCAAGCAACTGACCAAGTTGTTCGACACCCTGACGCGTAGATTTCATCAGGCGCCAGTTGATCAAATATCCAATCGTTTTGTTATTGCCGGTAACCGGAGCAACCGTAGGGTAATACATCAGGCCCTTGAATAAAATTATCTTACCTACCGTATAATACCCGGGTTTACCCTTTCCAGGCATTATCAGTGAGTCAATAATCGTCCTGGGTTGCAGCCCATAATAGGAAGAGCTTAATACCACTTGGTTTTGACTGTCAACTAATTGCAATAGTTTATTCGCAGTATCTTTTTTTAAATATTTCCTAAATGTGTCAAGGGATGCGGCGCGGTCACTGGCGTTGGGGGCAATTAAATATGCCTTTATATTGTTGTCGGAAGCAACTGCGCCCACCGAGGCGGCAAACCGATCCAGCGACTGTTTAAAAATTGCGCTTAACTTATCGGTTAACGTAATAACCCGCTCCGCCCCTATTGCCATTGAGGCTTTTCGGACACTTAGGTAGGATACCCAGCTGAACGCCACCACAACCGTTAATAACAGCAGGCAGATAAAAACAGGAAGCCGCTGCTGTATGGTCAGATCTTTAAAAGCAAAATAAATTTTACGCCTGTTTGGGGTAGTTGTATTCAACGTTAATTTGGTTTATAGAACCGGTGAACAACAAACAAAGCAAGCATTTTTTGCTCAGTCGCGCCGCGTCAAAAAAACGATTAAAAATGGATTGCTTAACGCAAATTTATATAACAAATATCCTAAAATAAAAGGGATGATGAAATGTTCGGCGGCTTTTACCCTTTTTCATACCTCCTGAAATACATCTTCATCGCCCAGTTCACCGGGAAGAGGATACACAAGTAATACAATGCCCAGCGCAGCTGGTAAAAAGCCAGCGGAATAGAACTGATGAAAACGACAATGGCTGCCAGCAATCGATAAAACAGGTATTTTATGATGGTGAAAGGCAGGTCTTTCTTGATGAGGCGGAATTTGTATGATGCATACGCGACCATTGTCATGGAGAGCAGGTTCACCACAATCATGCAGCACACATAAAATACAAAGCTGAAACGCTCATGCGGGTAACTCCCGAACAATGCCGAGGGAAATGGGATAAAGGATATGGTCAGCAGGTAGTAAATATTCATCCACAAAAAATGCGTGTCGATGCGCACCATCAGGTTCATCATCCGGTGATGGAACGTCCAGTAAACTGCGACCAGCAAAAAGGATATGATGTATGTGGTAAAATTCGGCAACATACCAAAGATGACCGACGCTAAGCGTTGGTGAACGATTGCCGGTGGTATTTGCGGCACTTTCAAATTAAAAACCAATAAGGTAACGGCGATAGCAAACACCCCGTCGCTAAACGAGGTAAGGCGCGAAATGCTTATAGTTTCATCGGTATATCTCGACATCAGTTTTCGGTGGCGGGCCCGGCATTGTTGAGGCCGACCCGGTCACCGAATGTACATTTTTTAGTCTTTTTCTACAAACACCTTCAGCGGGCGCTCACATAACTATGCCAGAATACAAGAAAATTGCCTTTAAAAATATCTCGTCATAAAAACTCAATTTTTCCTCAGCGCTCCGCGCCTTCTCTGTTTCTCTGCGGTTAAATTCACCGCATCGTACTTTAAACACACATACTTAAGCTACCGGCAATTCAAAAATGGATTCCCCCGGCCGGTAATATAATTAGCTCGCTTCTGCTATAAAAAAGGTAATTTTGTCCTCCTCAAATACAATCGGAATGGCGTGGTCAGAAAAATTAAAGCTGAATAAACATTTACTCAACAAAATATCCGGGATGGGGTACACATCACCGAGAGAAATTCAGCAAAAAACCCTTGCGCGCATTTTCGGCGGACAGGACCTCATCGCCATCGGCCCCGAAGGATGTGGGAAGACCACTACTTACATTTTGGCGGTTTCCAGCCGGATAGGTTACGAAGCAGAAGGTGTGCCTCGGGTGCTGATACTGGTGCCAACCAAAGAGCACGTACTCGACGTGATCAGCCGGTTTGAGGAATTAAATAACAATAAACATTTGTCAATCGTCGGCTTATATCCAATGCCGGGTATTGAAGCACAAATGAACGCTTTGGCAGATGGCGCCGATATCGTGGTTGCTACTCCCGACAGGGCGCGGGCTATCTACTTGAAACTTGGCCTCAACCTTAACAAAATAGAACTCTTCATAGTTGATGATGCCGATCAGATCGTAAAACAGGGCCTGCAATTACCCGTTGCCGAACTGGCTAACAGCATCACCAAATCCCAGCGACTGGTATTTTCGGAACTGATGCATGATAAGCTTGAAAAAATGATCAGGCCATTTATGGAAACGGCGGCCACGGTTGAAGTGGAAGAAATAACGGAAGCTAAAATTGGAACGTATCCACAGCTTTTATACCACGTGCCTAATTTCGGCACCAAACTGAACCTGCTCAATCTATTCATGCGGGATGACGAGCTGTTCACCAAAACCCTGGTATTTGTGAATACGCGACAAACCGCCGAAAAAATATATAAAACCATTCAAAATCGACAGGATACAACGGTTGCGATACTAAACACCTGGTCAATAGAATTCAAGGGTTTTACATCTCTCACTGAGTTTACGTTGTCTGAGCAGGCAAGGGTATTGATCATTGCCGACGAAAAAGTGGCTGCAGAAGAACTTCAGCAAATTCCCTTCCTGGTACATTTCGAATTACCCGCCGGGAAAGAAATCTTTATTGACAGGGTGGCCAACCGTGATGGCGCCGGCGTCGACGTTATGGCCATAACTTTTGCCACGGATATTGAACTTACATTGGTAAAACGGATTGAACAGGCTATCGGTAAAAAAATCCCATCAGGCGAATTACCCGAAGGCCTTGTTATTGAGCAGGAAAGAAAAACCATTGACGATAAAGCAAATCAGTCGGTAAAAAAGAAGGTAACAATACCTGCCGCCGGCGAAGCTTTTCATGCAAAAAAACCCGAAAACGCAAAGACCTATAATTATAGCTCGGGGCAAAAGGCCAAGATGAACAATAAAAGGAAGCACTAAGTTGGTGAGTGGTGAGTGGTGAATGGTGAGTGGTGAATGGTAAGTTGAGGACAATAGGTCAAACACCAAGATACAAGCTGGGGGTGCCCAGGTATAATTCTTCTACTTTTTTCCTTGCCCATTCGGTTTTACGAAGAAATTTAAGACTTGATTTTACGCTTGGGTCGCTGGTAAAGCAGTTAATGCGAATCCGGCTACCCAATTCGGTCCAGCCGTAATGCGCAACCAGGGCATTCAACACCATTTCTAAAGTTTTGCCGTGAAGCGGATTGTTGGGCTGCTGTGTCATCCCGGCAAAAATAATACAATAATCACAAAGGGCCGACCCGTATGGTCAGCCCAATGCGTTATATAGGACAACTTCAAACCTTCGCAAGGTATCCGGCAAGGGATTCGCCAACAATGGCCGTCCAGCCCTTTACAAAGTTTTCTCTTGCGAAAGCCGGATCTTTCGGGAAGGTTTCCAAACCGGTATGGGTAAGTCTTACTTTGGTTTTGTCGCCTTCGGCGAAAAGCTCCCAGGTCACGTGCGATTCGCCCGGTTCACCTTCATACATCCAACTGTGCGTAAGTTTTTTTCCGGGCACCACCTCTGTCACCACGCAAATATGGTGGTAAATCCGCTCAGGTGGCCCACCGTCAAAACGGAATTCAAATCCTACCTCCGGTTTAAACTCTTCCAGCTTAAAATACCATTGTTCCATTTTATCCCGATCGGTAATGGCCTGCCAAACTTTTTCGGCAGTGGCATCAAAAGTTCTTTCAATTACAAAAGGTTCTGTTTCCATAATTTTAATTTATTATTAATTTTCTGCTTCAGTTTCTTCTTCAACAAAATCCTTCAATTTTTTACCGATAAAATCCGTCCAGCCGGCTACGAAATTGTGCACGGCCAGGTCGGGGTGCAGATCTCCACGAAAAGTTTCGACACTGGTATGGGTTAAAACGATCCGGGTGCCTTCGCTGTCAGTGAATAATTCCCAGGAAACCACTGAATCACCGGGGTAGCCGCCAAATTTCCATTCATAGCTGATCTTCTTCAATGGTTCAACCTCCTTTACTTTCCAGATATGCACAAATATTTTATCGTCGTGCCAAACATCGAACCTCGTCTCAAAGCCAACTTCCGCGACAAGTTCATCCAGCGAAGGAAAATACCATTGCCGCATCTTGTCGACATTGGTTATGGCTTCCCATACAGCTTTAACGGGCGCATGATAGGTACGCTCCACTACGATCGGTTCATTTTTCATTTTTACCCGGTTTTATTGGTGAGTTTTTATCGGTTTCAGCTTCCTTTTCCAAAAATTCGCCGAGGGCATCCAGTTTGCTATTCCAGAATACCCGGTATTTTTCAATATACCCTGCCACTTCTCCAAATTTTCCGAGGTTTGCCGTACAATAATGCTCCCTCCCCTGCCGGCTGATAGTAACCAATCCGCATTGTGTGAGAATCTTAATTTGCTTTGAAATAGCCGGCCTGCTGATGCTAAAATTATCCGCTAACGAATTCAAATTCTGTGGATTTCGCGCAAGCAAATCAATTATTTCCCTTCTTGTAGGGTCGGCTATCGCCTGGAAAACGTCTCTCCTCATCTTAAATATTTATCGGTAACCGAACGGTTACAAACATATGTATAACCATTCGGTTACGCAAGGATTTTGTTGATTTAGTTAAATAGGTTGGATTAAGTTAAATGCCCTGGAAGCACCTGCCTGCTTATCACCTATTTTTCCGAGGGATTCTTCTTACCTGCAAGTAGTTTTTCGGTAAGCTTTGATAAGCGTTCGTTTTTTGTTTTTTCCTGTTTGGCGGAAAGAATCCAAACCACATACTCCTTTTTATTGGTAAATGACAAGGATTGAAAGAAATTAAAAGCAACCGCTGACGGAGTGAGCGCGGCTTGCATATCCGGCGGCAGGTTTATCTGCCTTTTTTCAAGATCGATATAGGCTGAATGCTCGTTGTTTTTTATTTCCCCGTTGCGAAATTCAGAAACCTGGGTCAGCCCTTGTTGCTTTAAACGGATCGCCGTCCAGGTTGCATCAATCCCGACTGAAGTAACAGGCCTTAAGTTATATTTTTCAGGTTCGGTCCAACTACCGGGCATAGCGAGGTCTGACTGGATCGACGAACTCTTTTTTGGATAAATGATCCATAGCACAATATCTGGCGTAAGCAGTTGTGATACCCGCTTTAAGCTTTCTTTCAACTCCAGGCTGTTTTTTACAAATAGCTGCATCCCGTCAAAATTCCCTTCGGTTGCAAATACAGGTTGAGTTCCTTCAGGCAGAGGCTCAAGATTGCCGAGGTACCCCGGAGGCGCGTTAAAAAAAAGCCAGCGCTTGCCGGGCTTCATCTGCAGCTTTTTTGCTATGTCATTCATTTACAACTAAAATTAAACGATGATCTGTAATTTAATTAACGCAACACACGTATTGCATTTTATCCGCATGGCATTAACAAAAATAGGCGATTTCATAATTTCAAAAAAATAAATTGCACCTTGGTGCGCTGATATAACATAATGCAGGCAACGAATTTAATGGCTATGACCTATAACGATGTGGACAAGCGTAAAAAAGCGTTCATTTTCGAACTGGACAATGTACTGTACCCGGAAAAAGATTACCTGTTCCAGGTATATTATCTTTTTGCCGGTTTATTGGAATACACGGAACTAATCGACGCCAGTATTATAACTGACCTGATGATTGCTGCGTACAACGAGGAAGGAAAGGGCTTTGTATTTGATCGATTGAAAGAGAAATTAAACATCGATGAAAAATATCGTAAAAATCTCGACGAAATGCTGCTGACTGCCAGATTACCTCTAAAATTGCTGCTATACAAAAAAATGTTAAATTTACTTCAGGAAATTGTGGTCGACCGAAAAAAGGTATTTATTGTTACCAATGGCGACCCCGTGCAGCAGTTAAATAAAATAAAACAGGTAGAATGGCATGGCCTGGAAAACTACCTGGTGGCTTACTTTGCCGAAGAAACAATGGCAAAACCGGAGCCTGACGTTATACATACGCTTTTGAAAGAACACGATCTGCTGAGGAAGGATGTTTTGATGATAGAAAATTCCGAAGAAGACAGGCTCTGTGCCGAGGTATGCGGAATTGATTGCATAAACGCCCGCGAATTTCTTGATATAGTATAATAGGAATAATTACGTTACGAATTATTGAAAGCCCCTAATTAAAGATAAATGAAAAAAATATTTTACCTTGCTCTTGCCGTAGCCTTTGTTGGTTTGATTTCTTCCTGCAGCAAACAACATAATAACGATAATGGTCCCACAGGCCCATCCAAGATCGGTACTACGCTCCAATTAATACAGGATTCTATCTACGTATACGCTGCCGAAGATTATTTATGGTTTAACCAACTGCCAAGTTATGGCGCCTTCCAGCCACGGTCGTTTACAAATCCCACTGCGCTAAAGGCATTGACCGATGAAATGAATGCACTTTCGCAGTATGCTATCAATCCCGCAACGCAGGGGCCTTATGAGTACTCAACCTTAGACCCGGGCACGGCAAAATATTCATTTATCGACGACGGAACAGAAACGGCTGCACTCAACGGCGTAAAAGGCGATTTTGGCCTGGATGTTCAATATAACACGGCAACCGATTTGCGAATTGAATACGTGTATGCCGGCTCGCCAGCCGGCCTGGCAGGCGTCCAAAGAAGCGATGAAATAACCAGCATAAATGGCAGTACCAGCATTTCATATGATGGGCCTGGTTATGGGAATAGCACTAATTTAGACTTTGTAAGCAACGCAATTTATGAAAGCAGTGCCATTACAATGGCGTTGAAAAGGACCGATGGCTCGACCTACACCGTCAGTTTAACAACAGCCACCTATAACGTAAACCCGGTATTAAAAGACACTATAATAACGACCAGCAACAACCACGTAGTCGGATATGTTGTTTTCAACACGTTTGTGTCGGATGCCGTTGCGGACCCGATTTTGGATCCCATATTCGCCAATTTTGCCGCTAAGGGCGTTACCGACCTCGTTGTCGACCTGCGTTATAATGGCGGTGGATACGTCGCTACAGCGGAGCACGTCGACAACCTTATCGTGCCGTCGTCAAAAACCAATACGTTAATGTACAACACTTATTATAACAGCAATCTTGTAGGCGGAAAAGACCCGCTATTGGGCAACCAGTGGCGTTCGGGCAGCCCCGATTACAACTACGGGCAGCTGAATTACACTGTTGCGGCCAACGCGACAAACTTCACCAAGGCAGGCTCATTAGCCGTAAACCGGGTTTTCTTTATCATGACCGGACAGACCGCATCGGCAAGTGAGCTAACCATCAATAATCTGCGGCCCGAAATGGACGTTGAGTTTATTGGCGAAACCAGCTACGGCAAGCCAGTGGGATTTTTTGACATCGATATAAACAAATACATCATGTACACGCCTGAATTCTCAGTCGAAAACTCCGCCAGCCAGGGCGGCTATTACCAGGGATTTGCCCCCGGATCAGCCGGTTATCCGGGTTACGGCGCCTATGATGATCTTACCAAAAATTGGGGCGACCCGAACGAGGCCTTGTTTGCGGCAGCATTATCAGATGTTACTACCGGCACTTATTCGGCGGCGGCCCGGTTAACACAAAGCCTTTCCGAAAGCGAACGATCATTTAAGCTATTGGCCTCGAACCCCAAAATGTTCAGCCTCAATAAACACAAATTTATCGGCATGATAGGGGATAAAAAAGAGGCGAAGCTGGTGAAGAGAAAGTAATTAGTGATTAGAGATTAGGTGAAAATTACATACGTGGAGTATTAAGAAGAGTCTTCCGGACTAACCTCTAATCTTTAATTAACTAATCTCTAATCTCTACCCCCTAATCCACCAATTCCCGCAAATCCACCGGTACCACCCGCGAAATACCTTGCTCCACCATCGTTACGCCATAAATAATATCCGTGCTGGCGATGGTTCTTTTGTTGTGGGAGATAATAATAAATTGGGATTCAGAAGAAAATTTGCGGATGATGTTATTGAACTTATCGATGTTGGTGTCATCAAGCGGGGCATCCACCTCATCAAAAATACAGAAGGGGGCTGGTTTTAACAGGTAAAGCGAAAACAGGATGGCGGTTGCCGTGAGCGTTTTTTCACCGCCCGACAATTGGTTGATGGATAAGGGTCTTTTCCCTTTGGGCTTGGCTATGATATCGATATCCGACTCCAAAGGATGCTCCGGATCGGCGAGGATAAGGTCGCAGGAATCCTCCTCGTTAAACAATGACCGGAATACCCTGATAAAGTTTTCCCTGACAGCCAGGAACGAGGACATAAATTTTTCCCTCGCGGTATCGTCTATTTCCTGGATGGTGGCCAGTAAGGAGGCTTTGGCATCGCTCAGGTCCTTCTTTTGAGCCTGGATAAAGCTATAGCGTTCATTCATTTCATTATAAGCTTCCACCGCCAGCGGGTTTATCGCCCCGAACTCGTCCAGCTGTTTCTTCAGCTTATCGGTTTTTTCGCGTATCTCCGGTTCGTTCTCCTCACCATCGGTACCACCTTCGGGCAGATCATTGATATCCACGTTAAATTCAACCGACAAGCGCTCTTTCAGGGCATTCAACTCAATTTTCAGGTTATTGCGCTCGTCTTTGAGTTCGTTTTCGATCAGCTCAGCATTGTCTTTTTTACGGCGAAGGGCCGTAATTTCATTTTCCGTTTCGGATATTTTTCCGCGCCATTCATAATATTCCTGCTCGGCCTGCTGGGTAGCCTTTTCCAGCTCCTCCTTCTGCACGTACATCCCGATCAAATCGTCGTCGGAATTATCGGCCTGCTGCAAATTTTCCTGGATTGCCAGTTTTACCTTTTCCAGCTCGCCGTTGTTTTGTTTTATCCGGACCTCGAGGCTTTCCTGCTGCACTTCGCGATATTCGAGGTCCTTAACCAAACCCGAAACCTTATTCTGCTGCTGGTGGAACCTTATGTTTTCCTGGTTATAGTTATTCGATTGTACCGAAACATATTCATTCAGCTCGTTAAAAGCCAGCTGTTTATCGATCAGCAAGTCGTTTTGCGTTTGTTTTTGTGCCTTCAAATCTTCCAGCTGCGGCTTAAGCATCAGCTCTTCGGCCTTCAGGCTTTCAATTTTCCGGGCGATGTCCTCCTTGCGGTTCAGGCTATTTTCAATAAATTCCTGGTATTGTTCCTGCCTGGCTTTTACAGTCACTAATTCGGTGTTAAGCAAGTTTAGTTCATGCGCTGCCTGCTTTATGTCGGCGGCTTTTCCCGAAGCCTTCAGCGATGAAAGCATTTGCTGCAATTCATCAAAACGCGTTTTAAAGCCGCTCAATTCAATATCGATCAGCTTCACTACCTTTAAAAGCGCTTCGAGGTTTTTAGCCCGGCCGATACGCTTGCCCTCGAACAAACCCACCGAGCCACCGGCCATGGTGTATTTAGACTTATTGAATTTGCCGCTTTTGCCGATCAAAACCAGGCCGGCTGGTAAATCAGCATTATTGAGCGCCGCTTCAGTGCCGTCATCCACGAGGTACACGTTTTTTAGCAAATGATCGCACAAGGGCTGGTAACGTTTGTCAACCTCCACCACATTCAAGGCAGGGGTTGCGCCGGCCAAACCATCAGGGGCGGGAATAGACCTCGTTGCGGCATCATTGAGCGCTTCGCCGGCAGGGCCAGGAGCGGCATGATCACGAAAACTGTTTAATACAAAAAACTGCGCCCTGCCCTGGGTAGCATTGCCGAGCAGGTTAATGCCTTTTATCGCGTCGTTAAAACTATCCACCACGTAATGGTTCATCACCGGTTCGAGATAGTTCTCGATAGCCACGCGGAACTCCTCGCGGCAAAACAAAATATCGCTGAACAAAAGCGCGTTTTTTGACCAATCGGTGTTCTTTTTCAAAAAACGAATCGACTCGGGGAAACCTTCGAGGTTATCCACCATGCTTTTGGTCAGGTTGTACTCGTTTTGTTTGGCATCCAGCTTCCTGCCTTCACGAATGATACCTTCCTGGAGCGAGCTCATTTCAGCCTCAACAGCTTTTATTTGCTGCTGCAGGTTATTTTCAAATTCAACCTTTTCATTATAGGCAACCTCAGAATTACTTACCCTTACTTCCAAATTGGCAACTACTTCGTTAAAATGCGACAGTTCGGCCTCTTTGTTGGTGGCATCCTCGGTATTTCGCTGACTTTCCTGCTCCAGGGCTTGCTGCTGTATTTTTAGGATCTCCAGGTCCTTTTCGGCTTGGTACACCTGGTTTTGCAGGCGCGAATTGATAGCCGTAAGCTCATTGACCTCGTTGCGAGCGGTCATTTGCCGTTCGCGCAATTCGTCTACTGCTTCTTTCAGGTCGGCAACACGCACCTTGACGGTTCCAAGGTTCTCGTCTTCACCAAGCTTTTCTTCCGTCAGCCTTTTAATGTTGTACAGCACATGGTTCAACTGGTTTTTATCACGCTCCAGCTCGTCTAATAACCGGGCTTCCTTATCCTGCTGAAATTTTAGCTGCTCGTTTTTCAGCTTCTTTTCGCTTTCATAGGCCCTTATTTTGGACACGTACTCATTTGTCGCTTTTTGTTGGACCGAAAGATTTTTCTCCTTTGTGAGACTGTCCAATTTCTGCTGTTGCAAAAATGCCTCGAGGGTATCAATATTGGTTACAATACCCGACTTTTCGAGCCTGTGGATTTGTTCCTTCTCCTCTATCCTGCCCAATGATTCACTGAAGGATGCTATCCTGAACGACGCCAACACAACGCTCAACGATTTATACTGCTCTTTGAGACGGTAATAACGTTCCGTCTTTTTTGCCTGGTTTTCGAGGGTTTTAAGGTTTTTTTCTATTTCAAAAAGCAAGTCCTCCACCCTTTCCAGGTCGGCCTCCGTGTCTTTCAACTTGCTGAAGGTTTGCTTTTTGCGCAATTTATATTTGGAAATACCCGATGCTTCTTCGAACAGGTTACGCCGCGAACCTTCCTTGTTGGTGATGATCTCGTCGATCATCTTCAGCTCGATAATGGAATAGGAATCAGCCCCAATACCTGTATCGAGGAAGAGATCAGTAATGTCTTTAAGCCGGCATTGCACGTCATTGAGGCGGTATTCGCTTTCGCCTGTGCGGAAAAGCCTGCGGGTCAGTGTTACCTGCGAAAAATCAGTGGGCAGGATGTTTTTCGTATTATCGAAGCTAAGCGACACTTCGGCAAGATTTGCCGCCTTACGGCTTTTGCTGCCATTGAAGATCACGTTGTCCATCTTTTCGGATCGCAACATCCGTGTACTTTGTTCGCCCAGCACCCAGCGGATCGCATCCACCACGTTGGATTTTCCGCAGCCGTTAGGGCCAACGATGGCAGTTATACCTTCATTAAAATTAATAGTGATCTTATCGCCAAAACTCTTAAAACCCTTAATTTCTAATTTGGTGAGCTGCATTTATCTTTATCGCGGGCTTATCGTTTCAAACCATCAAATTAATCATAAAAAATTGAATTTTTATTAACATTCGTGTGTTGGGATTAGAGATTAGTTGATTAGAGGTTAGAGATTAGTCCGAAGGTCTGGAAAGTCCGAATCCCGATAGCTATCGGGGCCGACCGCGTGCCGCCTTAGCTTTAGCGGTGGCGCAAAGACGCTGCGACTGAGGTTTCGGCTAAAACAACTCTTAGAAGTGCATTTTAACCGCAGAGAGCGCCAAGAATGCGCAGAGAACACTGAGAAAAAAAATGGCATATTGTCCGCCAGCTGGCGGGCTACCCTTGTCCGACAAAAATCACCCGCCGGCCTACGTACCGTTTAATGCCCCGGGGTATGATATTTATGGCATACTTACATCAATATGATTTATCCATATTGCAGCGCGGTCGGCATTTGCTCTGAAGTCGGCCAGCATAAAATCCTTATTGTAAGTTACCATTTGCTTGCGGTATAATTTACCATTTACTAAAACCGAGATGGGTTTGCTGAGGTCGACCATTTCAGGTGACAGCAATATTGAAAAAGACTTTACATCTGACGTTTCCACATCAAATACATTATTTTTAAAGGTGGCTTTTATCGCTCCCGACTTCTTGCTGTATTTATAGGCCCTCAATAACGTGTCACGGATTATAGCCGTGTCTTTTTTGCCTAATACGATCCATTTTTTTATGTCGAAATTAATATTTTTATCCCAGGCCGCCCGTTTGGCGGTTGTATCCAGCGCCGTTATCTGGAGCCAGTCGCAGCGCCCGTATTTTACATCATCGCATTCCCAAAATATTTTTGGATGGAAAGGATCGCGTTTTCTTTTAGACAGATCGTCAAACAATAATCGAAAGGCCGGTTCCGATTCGTCAAATTTCGGAAACCAATGCGGGAAACCCTTATACCGGTGATCCTGGTAGTCCGCTCCTATTTTTTTCATGACCACGGACAATGAATCGTTAGCGTCTGGCGGATAGTAATAATCCTGGTCGGTGGACACATTAAAGAACGACCGGTTAACGATATTCCGGATATAGGTTCCCCCGGTTTCTACCCTCGGCCGGGTATTAAACCCATAAAACGCAGCGAACGGGGAAGGTTCTTTCATCAAATAGGAAAATGACCCAGTAGCGCCGTTGGAATGTCCGGAAATAAACACCCGGTTATCATCCACATTGATCACCTGCTTGATCTGTTTCAACATGGCCGGCACCATAAAAAAGCCGGCATCCGGGTACATCCAGTTATAATCGCGGTTTCCATTAGGATAAACCATGATAACATCACCCGCGTATTTGGTATAATACCGGTTCCAGCCGCCTGTGTACCGATCAGGTTCCACCATATCCGGATAACTGACATTGGAACTGACTGCCCCATGCAGAAAAAACAATACTGCATAGGATCTTTTGGGATTATAGTTGAGGGGCATTACTACTAAAAACGCGGTATGGACACTGTCTGTAATTTGAAACTGCAGCGAAAGATACCTTTCGCTGATAGCAGGGAAGCTATTGTAATGTTTTATTTTTTGATAAGCTAGGTCAGCTTTATCATCCCTCAAGTCGAGCTTTCTTAGCATCGCCTCATTTTCGATCCGGTGCTGGATAGTTAGGACTGAATCCAATTTATTCTTTTCCTTTCCCGCGATCTCCCGCTCTTTAGCCTGCACACCAGCTATTATAGTTTTCCACTGCGGATCATTCTTCAGAAAATCGAAGTTTTTGTCGTGCATCAGCTCTTTGCTGAACACGAAAACACCCTCGGAGTAATTACATCTGACATAAGCCCTGATTGCCTCCAGCGCCTTCGCCTTGTTATTGGCCAAACTCCACGACAAGGCCGAGCGGTAGGCAATACCATTGGATGCATCGCCCTTTAGGTACAGATCGTAATTGCTGCCCGCGCATTCATAATCTTTCGCTTTAAAGCAGGAATCGCCTTTGGCAATATAATTTTGAGCGAAAAGTAATTGCGGAAGAAAAAATGACAGGAAGAAAAGTTTTTTCATTGCGGGTTTAATTTCACATCAAAAATCACAGCATAACGCTTCCCAAAAGAATGCAATTGACAAACCGTCTATTATCATTGATGAACCGGTATACAGATGAATATCCGCTTTCATCAATAAAGATTGCCTGTTCGTGTATTTTTAACGCCTTTAAACCTAAAGCCGTTATATATTTAGCATATGAAACGCAAGCAGATCGTATACATCCATATTATTGCCTGGAGCGTTTTGTTCATCAGCGAAGTTTTATTGAACTATGCCAACAGCCGTACACCGAAGGATTTGCATACCTTTTTCAAAAACCTGTTAATACAAGCCTGTTATCAAATCATACCGATAAGCTGTTTCTATGGAAGTTATCTCTTTGTGGCGCCACAGTTTTTTGTGTACCGGCGCTATTTACGTGGCATCGGCTATTCCATCTTAACATTAACAGGGATCACCACTCTGCGCTATTTGCTGGAGTATCATTTCTTTATCCCGGTATTGAATTTTGACAATTACTATGGTCATCCCTGGCCGGTAAAAGATTATATCGAGAATATCTTCTTTTACTATTTCCCAAAATACTTCGTCTACGGCCAATTGTATTTTTTCGCAGAAAACTGGTACAAGGACAAGCAACTGAAGCAGGAACTGCAAAAGGAAAAATCAGTCGCGGAACTGGCCTTTTTGCGCTCACAGATCAATCCGCATTTTTTATTCAATACCATCAATGATATCTATTCGCTCACTTATCAAAAGTCTGAACGGGCGCCCGAGGCTTTGCTTAAACTATCGGAACTGTTGCGTTATATGCTTCGGGAAGGCAATACGGATATGATGCCTTTGCAGTTGGAGATAAAATACCTGGAGAATGTATTCGAGTTGCAACGCATCGGCGCTAAGGGGAGAGCGTATATCAATTTCGAGGTGGAAGGTTATGTGGGCGAACAACAAGTGGCGTCCCTGCTTTTTATCGCTTTTGTCGAAAACGCTTTTAAACACGGCATTTTAAATGATAAGGAAAATCCGGTCCTGGTACACTTAACGTCCACTATTGAAAGTGTCAGTTTTTCTATCCATAATAAAAAAAACAACTTCCAAAAGGATGCTACAGGCGGGATCGGGCTGAGTAATGTACAGCGTCGCCTCGAATTGATCTATCCTGGCAAACATCAGCTGGATATCAGTGACGGGGAGGAATTTTATACCGTTAACCTGGTTTTACAAATAGGCTTATGAGTATCCGTTGTTTAATTATTGATGACAAGCCTCTGGCTGTAGATGTTTTAGCTGACTTTGCCCGGAAAGTACGTTTTCTGGAATTGGTGGCTACTACAACCAACCCCATCGAAGGCTTGTCCATCGTGAGGGAGCATCAGATCGACCTGGTTTTTTTGGACATCCAGATGCCGGAGCTGACTGGCCTGCAATTCATGAAGATTGCAGGTACCCAATGCAAAGTAATACTTACCACCGCTTATGCTGAATACGCACTGGAGGGTTTTGAGCACGATGTGGTTGACTATTTATTAAAACCTATTGCGTTCGATCGCTTTTACCGCGCTGCGGAGAAAGCGCTGAGAATTTTAGCAAATG